>Ga0307516_10001694_pt1 | contig 30318 bp, 29 predicted proteins | sample 19_EM_MG_FD_203310 | JGI IMG/M metagenome (GOLD analysis project Ga0307516, IMG submission 203310) | Populus trichocarpa ectomycorrhiza microbial communities from riparian zone in the Pacific Northwest, United States - 19_EM | ecosystem: Host-associated > Plants > Roots > Unclassified | place... | reverse complement strand
CGGCGACGGGCTGGCCGACGGCGAGGAGCCGTCCTCCAGCGCCGTGAGGCAGTCCTTGTACTCGTCGGCCGTCAGGCTCTTGGACGCCGGCTGGTCGTCGGCGAGCGCGAGGGTCGGCGTGAATCCCATTCCCATCAGGACCGCCGTCGGCATCGCCGCCAGGGCTATCGCCTTGCCGGCCGGCACGTGGAACCTGGTGAACAGCGGCTTCTTGGGTGCCGCGTGGCGCGGCCCGGATCTCACACGGGACGCCTCCACGTCAGCCCCGCGGGTCACCTCGTCAGCCGGCACTGTGCCTCCCGTTCGCCCCGTTGACCGGGATCGTTCCTGACAGATCGTTCGGCCCGTTCGCCCCGTCCACCGGCCTGAGGACCGTGGTGTCGGGGTCCCTCACCGCGGAGTCCTTGGTGAACGCGACACCCGGGACCGCACCCTCGGGGGCGCCGGCCGTGCTCGCGGGGACCCCCGGCGGCCGCGACTCGGACGACTCGCCCGGTACCCACGACACGGCCATCGCTCCGCCGACGAGGGCGAGGAGGAAGCCGATGACGAAGCCGCCGAAGTTGGACACCGGGAGGGACACCAGGCCCAGCAGGATCGCCGCGACGCCCGCGAACGTGCGTACGTGCTTCTGGAACCAGAGGCTGAGACCCAGGACGAAGAGCAGCACGCCGATGATCAGGGAGCCGGCACCCGCGGTGGTGGCCATGGCCAGCGTGACGTGACCCAACTGGAGGTTCGCGTACGGGAAGTAAAGGATGGGGAAGCCTGCGAGCGTGACGAACAGGCCGGCCCAGAACGGCCGACTACCCCGCCAGGTGCGGAAGTTCCGCCGAAAGACCCGGAGGTAGTGCTCATCGTGGCCGGGCGCGGCAGGAGTTTCGGCGCTCATGGAAAACAGCTCCCTGGAACGGCGTTGCTGTGGTGAATAGTTACAGCGGGCGGAGAGTGGACGGGCGGGGGTGCCGGCGGCTCCCCCGCCCATCAGCGAGTGCCTAGTAGCACTCCTTGACGCCCTTCGACAGCGACATCTTCAGGCCGCTGAGCTTGAACGTACCGGCGGTGGTCGCCCACGCGGTCTGCTTCACGTCGACCAGCGTGGCCGACTCGGCCTGCTGCGCGAAGCCGAACGGGTTGGCGCTGTCACCGCTCTTGATGCCGGGACCCTTGCTGAGGTCCTTGCCCGCCACACCGATGTCGATGTTCTTGAACGTGGCATCAGCCGAGAGGTCCTCGACGTCGATGTACAGGTTGTCGGCCTGTACCGGCGTGTCACCGCCGCCCGCCTTCAGGATCAGGCTGACCGATCCGAGCAGCGGGATGTCGGGCGTGACCACGGACTGGCACATGTTCGTGATCGAGGCCTGCTTGAAGGCCGAGACCGCGACGGGGTGAGCCGTCTTCTTGCCGTCGAGGGTGTACCCCGAGTCAATGGCCCCGTACTGCGAGAAGCCCGTGCCGACGAGCTTGTCGGCCGTAACCTTGAACGACTGCCCCGACACGCTGAACGACGCCGCGAGGGCGTTGTTCGCGAGGGCGAGACCTATACACGCCGTGGCGGCGACGCTGGGCACCATCACCACAGCGAACCGCTTCCATCTCGTCCCGCCACGCACCTGGGACTCCATATTTCCTCCTTCTCGGACGTACATCCCCTGGCCCTGACTGCCCCTTCGACTCGACGGCTCAGCCGGGCAGGGATGGGAGAAGTGCTACGTCCTCGGGAAGGGGAGCGCCTGAGCTCGGAGGCACTTACCGCGCCCGAATCACCGGCGATCACCCCCGAGCGACAACCACTGGTCGCGCCTGAACACACATCACGCACAACCCTGCTGGACAGGCTTCGCCGGATGGGCGAAGACCCCCCTGTCCTAGAGCCGACGTCACTGACATCGACTCTGCTCGGTGGGGACCCAGGGAAACCCGTCGACCCAACCGGCTGTCGGGGTACGGGAATGGACCGAGCGTCGCCGATCGTGGTGCATTCTCGCCGCTGACACAAGGGGCATCGTTACTCGCTAGTAACGACCGTATAACCGAACAACGACCTGCTGGTCTCGGTCGGCGACGCTGGGTGTCAGCAGAGGCCAGGACAAAGCCATTGATGGGTGGACAGAATCCGACAGATCCGCGCCGCAGGCTTACTGCAAGTAACAGCGACCGCGTTTACCAAGATTTGGTAAAGCGCGGCCGCGCCCGCCACCCCTCGGTCAATCTTTCACTCGGGCATCACAAGCTGTGACGTTTAGAGACTGGTCAGAACCAGGGCGCCAACCCCGGTCAGAACAGCGCCCGCGCGAGCGCCCTGCGCGCCCCCGCCACCCGCGGATCGTCGGCACCGACCACCTCGAACAGCTCCAGCAGTCGGCGGCGTACGGCGTCCCGGTCGTCGCCCGCCGTGCGGCGCACGGTGTCGATGAGCCGCCCGAAGGCGTCCTCCACGTGACCGCCCACCAGATCCAGGTCGGCGGCGGCGATCTGCGCCTGCGCGTCGTCCGGCCTGTCGGCCGCCTCCTTGCGCACCTGCTGCGGGTCGAGGCCCTGCACCCGCTGGAGCAACTCGGCCTGCGCGAGGCCCAGTTTGGCCTCGGAGTTGGCCGGGTCGTCATTCAGTACGTTCCGGTACGCCTGGACCGCGCCGCCGAAGTCCCCGGCGTCCAGGGCCCGTACGGCGGCTTCGAGGAGCGAGTCGTACGGGCCGGCCGGCTCCTCGGGAGCCGACTGCGCGGCGCCCGCCGGCTCGCCGTCCGGGTCGACGACCAGACCGGTCAGGCCGAAGCGCTGCTCGGCGACCTCCACCAACTGGTCCAGGGTCTGCCGGATCTGCGTCTCGTCGGCGGCCCCCTGGAAGAGCGGCAGAGCCTGCCCCGCGACGACGGCGAAGACCGCCGGGATCCCCTGGATCCCGAACTGCTGCATCAGCATCTGGTTGGCGTCGACGTCGATCTTGGCGAGCAGGAAACCCCCGTTGTACTCGACGGCGAGCCGCTCCAGGACCGGGCTCAGCTGCTTGCAGGGCTGACACCACTCGGCCCAGAAGTCGATGACGACGGGCACCTCGGCGGACCGTTGCAGGACGTCCCGCTCGAATCCTGCTTCATCGACGTCGATGACGAGATCGGCCGGGGAGAGCGCGCCCGCCCCGCCGCCCTCCCGGGCGGCTTCGGCGCGCGCCTGCTCCGCCTTCGCCTTGGCCTCCTGGGCCGCCTTCACCGCGGCGAGGTCGACGACTCCGCTCATGGACATGTTCCGTGGCTGCATGCGTCTATCCTCCCCCGTTCCCGCGCCCGCGCGAAAAGCGTTCCGAAACCCGGTCGCGCCACGTGCCGTTCGGCGGGGGTCCCCACCCCGCGCCAGTGGTTTCGCTACGAGTCGTAGCGTAATGGCAGTGGGTGCCTCCGGAACACCCCACCCCGGTGATCTCCCTCACTGCCCGGCACGAACCCACGGCTATGGTCGAGGGATGCAGAGCCGCCCTCCCGCCCCGCGGGCCACCGGACGCCCCCGCAGCGCCGCCGCGGACACCGCGATCCTCAGCTCCACCCGGGAGGCCCTGGTGGAGCTCGGCTGGTCCAAACTCACCCTGGGTGACGTGGCGACCCGGGCCGGCGTCGCGAAGACGACGCTCTACCGCCGCTGGTCCGGCAAGAACGAGCTGGTCGTCGACGCGGTGGCGGAGCTCTTCGACGAGCTGGAACTCCCCGACCGGGGCAGTCTCGCCGCCGACATCGAGGGCGTGGTCATGCAGTTCGCGGCGATCCTGGACCGACCTGAGGCGAGGAACGGCCTGATGGCCGTGGTCGCGGAGTCGACCCGCGACGGCGCCCTGCGCGAACGCATCCGCGCCTCGATCGTGGACCGCCAGAAGCGCCTGGTCCTGGCGGGCCGCTCCCGCGCCCAGCGACGCGGCGAACTCCCTCCCGAGTCCGCCCCGGGGGAAACCGCCCGCAAGATCGACCTGATCTTCGACATGGTCGCCGGCGCGGTCGTCCACCGCACCCTGGTCAGCGCGGAACCGGCGGACGAGGAGTGGGCCCGCGACTTCACCCGGGTGCTGCTCCTCGGACTGACCGGGGCGGACGGCCAGGAGGACGGGCCAGGGGGCCCGCACAGGGGCTCGTACGGGTCTCAGAACCCTGCCGGCTCCGTGTAGACCCCCCACTCGTCCCGCAGCACCCCGCAGACCTCGCCGAGGGTCGCTTCCGCCCGTACGGCGTCCAGCATCGGCTCGATCATGTTGGATCCGTCCCGTGCGGCGGTGAGCATCGCGTCGAGCGCGGCCCGCACACCGGCCTCGTCCCGCGCGGACCTGCGGGCGCCCAGCGCCCGCACCTGCTCCCGCTCCACCTCGTGACTGACCCGCAGGATCTCCAGGTCGCCGGTGACGGATCCGTGGTGGACGTTGACCCCCACGACCCGCTTGTCGCCCTTCTCCAGGGCCTGTTGGTACCGGAACGCGGACTCGGCGATCTCGCCCGTGAACCAGCCGTCCTCGATCCCGCGCAGGATCCCGGAGGTGACCGGCCCGATCGGGTGCCGTCCGTCCGGGTGGGCCCGCAGCCCCCGCTCCTTGATCTGCTCGAAGACGCTCTCCGCGTCCGCCTCGATCCGGTCGGTCAGCTGCTCGACGAACCACGAACCGCCCAGCGGGTCGGCCACGTTGGCGACCCCGGTCTCCTCCATCAGCACCTGCTGGGTGCGCAGCGCGATCTCCGCCGCCTGCTCGGAGGGCAGCGCGAGGGTCTCGTCGAGGGCGTTGGTGTGCAGCGAGTTGGTGCCGCCCAGCACGGCGGCCAGCGCCTGAACGGCCGTACGCACCACGTTGTTGTACGGCTGCTGCGCGGTCAGCGAGACACCGGCGGTCTGGGTGTGGAAGCGCAGCCACCGCGCCTTGTCGGTCCGCGCCCCGTACACGTCCCGCATCCACCGCGCCCAGATGCGGCGCGCCGCACGGAACTTGGCGATCTCCTCGAAGAAGTCGAGGTGCGCGTCGAAGAAGAAGGACAGCCCGGGGGCGAAGACATCGACGTCCAGCCCGCGGCTCAGCCCCAGTTCCACGTATCCGAAGCCGTCCGCCAGCGTGTACGCCAGCTCCTGCGCGGCCGTCGATCCGGCCTCGCGGATGTGGTAGCCGGAGACGGACAAGGGCTTGTAGGCGGGGATGCCGGCCGCGCAGTACTCCATCAGGTCGCCGATCAGGCGCAGGTGCGGCTCGGGCTGGAAGAGCCACTCCTTCTGGGCGATGTACTCCTTGAAGATGTCCGTCTGCAGCGTGCCGTTGAGGGCGCCCGGGTCGACGCCCTGCCGTTCGGCGGCGACGAGGTACATGCAGAAGACCGGGACGGCCGGACCGCTGATCGTCATCGAGGTCGTGACCTCGCCCAGCGGGATGTCCCTGAACAGGACCTCCATGTCGGCGGCCGAGTCGATGGCGACGCCGCAGTGCCCGACCTCGCCCATCGCGCGCGGATCGTCGGAGTCCCGCCCCATGAGGGTCGGCATGTCGAAGGCCACCGACAGCCCGCCACCGCCGTTGGCCAGGATCATCTTGTAGCGCTCGTTGGTCTGCTCGGCGTTGCCGAACCCGGCGAACTGCCGGATGGTCCAGGTGCGCCCCCGGTAACCGGTCGCGTACAGGCCGCGGGTGAAGGGGTACTCCCCCGGCCAGCCGATCCGTTCGAAGCCGTCGTACGCGTCCCCCGGCCGTGGCCCGTACACGGGCTCCACGGGATCCCCGGACAGCGTGGTACGTGTCCAGTCCTTCGAGGGTTTCGCCCCCGGACCCCCGGCGGCCTCACGCCCGCGTGCGGCGTCGTACCGGGCCTGCCAGCGTCGGCGGCCTTCTTCGATGGCGGCAGCGTCCATACCCGCAAATTTACTAGGGCGTCCTAGTAAATGTCGACGGCTGACCGCCGTACGCGTGTCGTACGGCGGTGCGGCTTACGCCTTGGCGGTCACCGGAGCGTCGTCGGCGATCTTCGTCTCCAGCTCGCGGGTGACCTTGCGCTCCACGAAGAAGGCGGCCGTGGGGATGGTCCCGGCCAGCAGCACCCACAGCTGCTTGGCGACCGGCCACTTCGCCTTCGAGCCCAGATCGAACGCGAAGACCAGGTAGACGACGTACAGCCAGCCGTGCGCGATGCCCACCACACGGGTGAAGCCGTCGGCGCCGTCCAGGTCGAGCAGGTACTTGGCGATCACGCCGAGGGTCAGCAGGACCAGCAGCACGCCGGTGACATAGGCCATGACGCGATAGCGGGTCAGCACGCTCTTTTTCATGCGTACGAGCGTAACCACGCACTCCGGGAGATCTTGCCCCGGGTCAGTCCTCGTCGAAGTCGTGCGCGGACACCCGCAGCGGCCGGAGCATCGCGAAGATCTCGCCGCACTCCTCCGCGTCGTACACCCCGAGCCCGAAGTCCATCGTCATCAGGTCGCGAGTGGCCGCGTCCACGACCTCGCGGCCCTTGTCCGTGATGGTGGCGAGCGTGCCGCGCCCGTCGTTGGGGTTGGGTCGCCGGGCCACCAGACCCGACCGCACCAGGCGGTCGACGGTGTTCGTCACCGACGTGGGGTGCACCATGAGCCGCTCACCGATCTTCGACATCGGCAGCTCACCGGCCTTGGAGAAGGTGAGCAGCACCAGCGCCTCGTACCGGGCGAACGTCAGTCCGTACGGCTTGACGACCGCGTCGACCTCGGCGAGCAGAATCTGCTGGGCCCGCATGATCGAGGTGATCGCGGCCATCGACGGCACGCTTCCCCAGCGCTGCTTCCAGAGTTCGTCGGCTCGGGCGATGGGGTCGAAGGGAAGGCTGAGCGGCTTCGGCACGACCTCGACCTTACCGGCCGGTCACATGGTGGTCAGCCCCGTCTCGCCCTTCGGTCCGCCGTACCTCCAGGGCCAGCAACGCGCAGCAGACCGCACCGAGCAACCCGACTCCGCCGACCACGGTCCGGACCGTCCAGAACTCGGCGGACACCGCTGGGGATCGCGCCGGCGTCGGGGGGCGGCTGAGCGCCTCCTGGCATTCGGCCGGGCGAAGGCCCTGACGGTGCTGGGGCCCGCCGCCGTGGCTCCGACGGCGTCGCCCCCTCGTACAGCGCGCTACTCGGACAGGTGACGCTCGACGGTCTCCACCTTCGAGGTGAGGCCGTCCGTCACGCCGGGGCGGATGTCGGCCTTGAGGACCAGCGAGACGCGCGGCGCCCGCGCCTCCACGGCGGCGACGGCACGCTTGACGACGTCCATGACCTCGTCCCACTCGCCCTCGATAGATAAGCCTGGAGCACATCAGGTGCCACTACCTACGGAGCCCGCTCCACATCCTCCGGCGGGACCAACCACTCACGTCCTCCACCCTCCGGCCGCAGGAAGGCAACCGCGCGCTTGGGGCGCTCCCCAGGAAGGAAGGCGAGGTCTTCATAGTCCTTGATCACGTCACAGAGGATGCCGACACGTCCGGCGTCGTCTTGAACCCGCTTCCCGATGTCCTCCGCCGTGACCATCAGTGCCCCTCGGGGTGCCGCCGCAAGTAGACGTTGCAGTCGGTCACGGTGGTCATGTCGCCCCCGGCGCGTGCGCGGTCCCGCACGTTGGCCAGTTCGACGCAGCCCGCGCACCCCTCAACCGGGGTCGGTTCCAGGGCCAGCCGTAACGGCAGTTCCACCGGGGCCGTGCTGTATCTCGTCGGTTCCGTCATGCCGCCCAGCGTCCGCCCAGAGTGGATCTAGGACTAGCGGCCCCGTGTCGGCCAACTGTCGGCCAGACTTGACCCATGAGCAGCAGCATCGGGGCCAACATCCGGCGTCTGCGCGAAGAGCGCGGGTGGAGTCAGGCGCGACTGGCACGGGAGACATGCCGTGCTGCTGATGTCCAGGGCGACCCGATCGGACGGCAGGAAGTCAGCCGGTACGAGACGGGCAAACGCACCCCGCGTGAGTGGCTCCCGTTCATCGCTGCCGCGCTCGGCGTACCCGTGGACGCGCTCAAGCCGACAACAGGGCCCACAGAGCCACCCCCGCCGACGCTGGCCGACTACTTGCCCGAGGGTGATCCGCTCGCCGCTCTCAGCACCCGTCAGGGGCGACGTATCGGCGCGGACACCGTGGCGGACCTACAGAAGCGCGTACACGGACTGAGACTTGCCGACGACGTGATTGCCGGGGGTGACTTACTGCGCCCCGCACTCCGCGAACTCCGTTCAGCAGTAAGGGTGTTCAGGGAAAGTAGCCACTCAGAGACTGTCGGCCGGTCGCTACTGCAAGCCATCGGCGAGTTGGCGCAGATTGCCGGATGGATCGCGAGCGACGCCGGGCAGCACGCGGAAGCCGAACGGATCTATCGGCTCGGCCTGTCGGCAGCACACACAGCGGGGGACACGACCCTTGCGGGCAACTTGCTGGGCTCACTGGCCTACCAGCGGACGAACACGGGCGACCCGCGCGAAGGTGTCGCCATGGCACGCGCGGCATTGGAGAACGCCAGCGAAGCCCCACCACGGGCACGCGCCCTGTACCTCGATCGGGTCGCGTGGGCACACACAAAGGCAGGGGAAGCCCAACCCGCCATGCGGGCACTCAGCGAGGCGGGCGAAGCCATGTCGGTTCACGGCGGAGAGGAAGAGCCCGACTACCTGTATTGGGTGGACGCCGGGGAACTCCAAGTCATGGAGTCCCGCGTCTACACGGAGCTGCACCGCCCCCTTCGGGCCGTCCCGTTGCTCCGGGATGTGCTCGGTCGGTACGACGCGACGCACACGAGGGAACTCGCTCTCTACCTGTCATGGCTTGCGGTCGCTCTCGCAGACGCCAACGAACCCGAGGAAGCCGCAGACACGGCGGAGCGAGTGATCACGCTGTCTGCCGACGTTGCCAGCGAGCGGACGGCCGAACGGGTGCGTGTCGTACTCGCACGACTCGAAGACTTCCGAGACGTGCCCGAGGTGCGCGCCCTACTGGAGAACGCCGCGTGAGACTCCCCGCCGACTCTGAAACCCGTACACACAGCGGACTGCCATCACGTTCCGGTCCCTTAACTGGGCCTATCGGGTCGCTCCCCACCCCTTAACGGGGCCGTTCTCACCCCCTCGCGCAGACGTTCCCGCAGGTGAGCGAGCTATGGGGCCGAAAAATAGGCTCACACTCAGCGCGCATGTTCCGAGCTGGGGCCGGGATCGCCAGCATGCGTTTCGTCTGAACTTTGATCACGCCTACCCCCGGGGGTCCGGACACGAGAAAGACCGTCCGCCACCAGGGGCAGACGGTCCCTCAAGTCGGGTCGGCTACTCGGCTTCGCTCAGCGCCCGGTACAGCGTCGCGCGGGACACCTTGAGTGCCCTGGCAACGTCCGTGACGCTCTCGCCCTTCGCCCGGCGCGCCTTGGCGGCAACAAGCTTGTCGGCGTCCATCACGGTCGGCCGTCCGCCCGTACGCCCCTGCGCCCTGGCAGCGTCCAGACCGGCGCGCGTCCGGTCCTTTATGAGGTCCCGCTCGAACTCCGCCATGGCACCGACGACTTGCAGCATGAGCCGACCGTCCGGGGTGTTCGGGTCGATGCTGGCCAGCGCCCCCGTGAGCACCTTGAAGCCGACTCCCCGCGCGGCAAGGGTGTCGACCATGGTCACCAGGTCGATCAGCGAGCGGGCGAACCGGTCCAGCTTCCACACGCACACCGTGTCTCCGGGGCGTGCGTAGTCGAGAGCGGCGGCAAGCTCCGGGCGATCCGTGTTCTTCCCGCTCGCCTTGTCCGTGAAGATCCGGACGCAGCCCACCGCCGACAGGGCGTCGATCTGCAACTGTGCTTCCTGGTCGTCGGTGCTGACTCGGGCGTATCCGATGAGGTGTCCGGTGTTCGTCGTCATGACGAGACAGTCTCACAACACGTCTCAGAACATCAACAGGTTTGAGTGACTTTTGAGACGAGTTTTGAACGCTCTTCCGGGGGGTCTGGAGTGGTCGGCGGGGCCGTCTCATAAACCATCCTTCTTCGACGCATTGCACAGCACGCAGACCACGCGCATGTTGGCAACGGTCGACAACCCGCCTCGCGATATGGGGATCAGGTGATCGACCACTCCCTCCTCAGGTAGTGGAGCCGAACAGTGGAAACACCCGGCGTCCCCGTGTGCCGCACGTACCCGACGCTGGAGTGTCACCCGCCGCGCCACCGTGCGTTGCACTGCCTGACACGAACGGCACACGCCATCACGGAACTTGAGCATCACCGGCTTGCCGCAGCGCCGACAAGGCACAGGCTCAGGCTTGGTCCGGGCGCGCTTACGGACGTACTCGGCGGCACGACGGCACGCATCGGAGCAGTAGGCGCGAGCACGGCCACCTGACAGACCCACGGGTTCCGAGCACTTCGGCCCCTGACAGAGCTTCCGGGCAGCGTCTTGCCGCTCGCGCTCCAACTGCCTGCGGTGCTCGGCCTGCCGCGACGCGTCCACCTCTTCAGCGCAGCGTACGCAGTACAGCGCCCACGCAGCCCGGCCATGCGGCTCATCACAGCGGTGACACCGGGGAGCACCAGCGGCAGCACGCACCGCCTCACGCGCACGACGGGCGGCGACCTGCAACCGCGCCGACTCGACACACAACCCCGCACCGCACGTCCCACGGTCGACACGGGGGCGCGGAACACCGCACTCCGAGCATGTAGCGCGCGACTCGTCGAGAGCCGTCAAGCGAGATCCCCGCCTCTCATTTTTGTTGATCATGAAGCGTTGCGGCAGGAGCACCGCAAGCCGGCAACCGCAAGGGTCGAAGCCGGGTACCGGGCAGGGCACAAGGAAGCGAAGCAGGAGAACCCAACACCCACCCCACCAACATCACTGCGTCATTCCCCTGACGAAACGCCGACCGAAACCGTCACCACACCCGACCCTAAGCGCACCCCCCGACAGCAACCACAGAATTCACACTGGCCCCCAGGAACGCCGAACGGCCCGCCACCGGGGCTATCCCGACAACGGGCCGCGAACGGCGCTCAGGCAGGCTTACAAGTCCTCTTGGCGTGCGATGTCATCCAAGAGGTCCCGCCGGATCTCCTCATGCTGCTCTGCCGACACGACGCGCCGACGGGGCATCTCCTCCGTCTCAATGGCAGCGATGCCAGCAAGCTCCACGGCCTCAGGATCAGCCGGGCCCCACGCGACCTCAAGGCGCTCTGCCTGCTGCTTCGGGTGCAGCGTCACCGAGAGGTGCATTGCCTCAAGCAGTCGACTTTTACCGGCGTCGTCCAGCGCCATCCACGCTTCGCCCATAGTGCGGCCGGTTGGCGTGGCAACCTCGCGAATTTCGGGGTCATGGGCGGCCAGCAGCGCGGCGTAGGCGGCCTCAAGCTTCGCGCTCATCTCTTCGTACGTGCCCATCATCAGCGGTCCGGCCGTCGCCATCTGGGCACCGATGCGCGCCGCTTGCTCCTTGGCTTCGATCATTTCCGCCGAAAGGTCGTTGCCGCCTTCAAGGTGAACGTTGACCTCGTTGAAGCGCCCCCACACCTTGAGGAATTCGGCCTCAACCCGCTGGTCAAGGGTCTCTGCGTAGATGGTGACGTGACCAGCCTTGCACCTGTAGAGCCGCACTCCCTTGTCGCTGGTGCCTCCGTTCAACCGACCGTCGCAGCGGTGACAGAACGCCATTCCAGCGCATAGGGGTGCCGCCTGACGAGGAGCACGGTCAGCGCCGGTCGCCAGGTCGAGCATCCGTTGGCGAACAGCCATGAGTTCAGCGGCAGACAGGATCGGTTCGGCGAACTCAACCGGGGTCACTCCGTCAGCAGCGACGACCAATTTTCCCTTATGCACACGCTGCCCCCGGAACGTCGGTGACTTGAGCATCCGTCGCCATTGAGGTTCGCTCAAACCGGTCGAGCGCGCTGTCCCGGCAACAGTGCCACCTTCAATCAACTCCCTTACTGCTGTGCGGACTTGAGCGGCTTGGGCGTCATCGATCTCAAGGTATGCGGCACCACCACGGCGGACCGTCCTGTACCCGAACGGCGCCCGTCCGGCCCCCCAGCGCCCCAGACTCCGCCGGGTCTCGTGCCCTTCGCTGATTCGAGCGGAGATCATCCCTCGTTCCCACTCGGCGAGCGAGGCGAGAACGGTGGCGACCATGCGGCCAGTCGGCGTCAGCGTGTTCACCGTGTTGTCGGTCGTGGCAAGCCGTATGCCCGCCGCCTCAGCCCACGCCACGAGTCGAAGAAACTCCGCGACCGATCGGGCGAAGCGATCCAGCTTCCACGAGATCACCACGTCCGGGCGGGCCGCCATGAGCGCACGGAGCCCGGGGCGTTCCTCAATGGGCTTCGCGCCGCTGATGTTGTTGTCCACGTACTCGACGGCGTCGGCGGGGTCATGATCGTTGGCGGTCAGCCATCGGCGGCACGCAGCGCGCTGGGTGTCGAGTGACGCGCTGTCGTCGGCTTCACGGGACAGCCGTAGGTAGATCGCTACCGAAGTCATGTACTCAAAGGTACGCGCACTCGCCTTCGATCGACGTGAACATCGCGTCCGTCCGGTTGGGCAGGCCGGATTCGCGGACGACGCGGACCGCGTCGGCGACGTACTCCCCCACGTCCTCGCCGACGCCCAGCGGTGTCACGGAGAAGGCGACGATCATGCGTTCACGGCCCCGTCCTTCGCCTGGCGGGCGCGGGAGGCGATGACCGCGTCCTCGGCCTCGCGGCGCAGCTTGCGGTCGGCGAAGAAGCCGCCGGTGGGCAGCACGGAGAGGACGAAGTAGAGGGCGCCGGTCTTCAGGGGCCACTTGGCGCGGTTCCAGGCGTCCGCCCAGAAGATCACGTACAGGATGAAGAGGACGCCGTGGATCGTCCCCATCACGGGGACCGCGTTGAAGTCCGTGGTCCGCTTCAGCACCGAGCAGACAAGGAGGAGCAGGAAGGAGATCGCCTCGGGGGCCGAGACCAGGCGGAGACGGCGGAGGGCGCTGGCGGTCTTGATGTCCACGGGTCACCTTCGGTGGGAGAGACGTCGGACGGCTTGTGAATGCGGGCACAAACGCCCGCCCATTGTGGCAAACGTCCGGGCGGTCACCGTGCCGGGGGTGGAAGGCCCGGTTCCGCCACCCCGAGGGATGCTCAGGGTTGCGATCAGGGTGCCACTCCACCCGCAGGACCTGTCGGAGGAGCCCTACGGCCGCTACCTTCGCTGCGTGGCGATGTTCCGACTTCAAGGCAGCAAAGTGCTGGCCGTCGACATGACCGGGGACGCCGTGAAGGCGAAGAACGGCTCGATGGTCGCCTACGACGGGCAGATGGACTTCAAGAAACTCAGCGGCGGCGGTGAGGGTCTACGGGGGATGGTGACCCGGCGGATCACCGGCGAGCAGATGACACTGATGGAGGTGAAGGGGCACGGGACGTGCTGGTTCGCGGACCGGGCCTCGGAGATCAACCTCGTCGCCCTCCAGGGCGACAAGCTGTACGTGGAGTCGAGCAATCTGCTCGCGACCGACTCGGGGCTGAGGACCGGCACGTCGTTCACGGGGATGCGCGGGGCCACGCAGGGCAACGGGCTCTTCACGACGACGATAGAGGGGCACGGCCAGGCCGCGATCATGTCGGACGGGCCGGCCGTCGTGCTCCGGGTGAGCCGGCAGTATCCGCTGACCGTCGACCCGGGGGCGTACATCGCGCACCAGGGCGACCTGCGGCAGTCTTTCCAGTCCGGAGTGACGTTCCGCACGTTCATGGGCGAGGGCGGCGGCGAGGCCTTCCAGATCCGCTTCGAGGGAGACGGCCTGGTGTACGTCCAGCCGAGCGAGCGGAACACGATCGCGGGGGAGGTGTGACATGGCCTTCCGTGAGATCAACTCCAAGATGGTCGAGGCGACCGTCCTGCCGGGACAGCGGCTGTTCAGTCAGCGCGGGGCGATGCTCGCCTACCGGGGCGAGGTGTCCTTCACGCCCAACATGCAGGGCGGCCAGGGCGGGGTCATGTCGATGATCGGCCGCCGGGTGGCCAATGAGGCGACGCCGCTGATGTCCGTCGAGGGCAGCGGCACCGTGCTGTTCGGGCACGGCGGCCACCACGTCCAGGTGATCAACATGACCGGCGACACCCTCTACGTGGAGGCGGACCGCCTGCTCGCCTTCGAGGGCACGCTGGAGCAGGGCACGATGTTCATGGGCTCCCAGGGCGGCGTCATGGGCATGGTCCGCGGCCAGGTCACCGGCCAGGGACTGTTCACGACCACGCTGCGCGGGCACGGCTCGGTGGCGGTGATGGCGCACGGCGGGGTCATCCAGGTCCCCATCACCCCGCAGCGCCCGGTCCATGTCGACCCGCAGGCCTACGTCGCCCACCACGGCGACGTACGCAACAAGCTGTCCACCGCCCTGGGCTGGCGGGACATGGTGGGCCGCGGCTCCGGCGAGGCGTTCCAGCTGGAGCTGAGCGGCAACGGCGCGGTGTACGTCCAGGCCTCGGAGGAAAAACTGTGAGCATGTACGGGGCTCCGGGCGGCGGCCCGACGGTCTACGACCCGTTGACGCTGCCGTCCGACGACAACGTCAACAACTACACCTTCTGCGTGGAGCTCAAGGGGAGCCAGTGGTTCCTGCAGAAGGGGAAGATGATCGCCTACTACGGCCAGATGGACTTCAACGGCATCGGGCACGGCCGACTGGACCGTCTTGTCCGTACGTCGTTCCATTCGCCTCTGCACGCGAGCGACTGGGTCGTGGCGGAGGGCTCGGGCAAGATGCTCCTCGCCGACCGGGCCTTCGATGTGAACTCGTACGACCTGGAAGACGGCAACCTGACCATTCGCTCAGGCAACTTGCTCGCTTTTCAGCCAACTCTTTCCCTCAAACAGTCGATCGTGCCGGGTTTTCTGACACTCATCGGAACCGGAAAGTTCGTGGCGGCCTCGAACGGGCCGGTGGTGTTCATGGAACCCCCGATCCGGGTGGACCCTCAGGCACTCGTCGGCTGGGCCGACTGCCCCTCCCCGTGCCATCACTACGACCACGGCTACATGACCGGCCTGATGGGCGGCCTACGTGCGATGACGGGCGTCGGCGGGGCCTCCGGGGAGGAGCACCAGTTCGAGTTCGTCGGGGCCGGCACGGTCCTCCTCCAGTCGTCGGAGGCACTCATGGCCGAGCAGGCCACAGGGGCGGTTCCGCAGCAGGCGGGAGTGCCCGGCGGAGGCGGGGGGCCCACAGGTCCCGGACAGCAGGCGGGCGCACCGCGCCTTCCCGGACAGCTGGGGGACCTCCAGCGTCGCTTCGGGCTGTGAGCGGTAGTCTGCGGAGGGTGACGTCGAACGTGTGCGCGTCGACGTCACCGCTACCCTCGCTAGTTCGCCTTTCAACCTTTTAGGTAGACTTCATTCATGGAGACCGAGACGGCCACGCGCTGGCTGACGGATGCGGAGCAGTGCGCCTGGCGCACCCACCTGGACGTCAACAGACTGTTGACCTACCAGCTCGAGAAGGACCTGCAACCGTTCGGCCTGACAATGAACGACTACGAGATCCTGGTGAATCTCTCCGAGTCGGAGGACGTACGGATGCGGATGAGTGACCTCGCCTCCGCCACCCTCCAGTCCAAGAGCCGACTCTCCCACCAGATCACTCGTATGGAGAACGCGGATCTCGTGCGGCGCGAGAACTGCGAGTCGGACCGCCGAGGTCTGTTCGCGGTTCTCACCGAGCACGGCATGGAGACGATGAAGAAGGTCGCGCCCCATCATGTGGCGTCTGTGCGGAGGCACTTCATCGATCTGCTGTCCCCCGAGGCCCTCACGGAACTCGGCAATGGTCTGAAGCCCATCGCGGACCACCTCCGCGGGCACCGGGGACGCCCCTGACGCCCTGGGCCTGTCCCAGGGCCCTGTCCCAGGACAGGGCTAGGGCCTGTCCTGGGCGATCGCCGGCAGGCGGAGTTCGAACTGGGCTCCGCCCGCCGGCGCGTCACGGACCGTGAGGGTGCCGCCGTGCCGGACGGCGACGTCCCGGCCGATGGCGAGACCGAGCCCGGCGCCGCCGTCGTCGCGGCTGCGGGCGGCGTCGAGCCGTACGAACCGCTCGAAGATCCGCTCCCGGTCGTCCTCCGGCACCCCGTCGCCGTCGTCGGCGACCTCGACCAGGGCCCACTCCCCCGCGCGCCGCACGTTCACCCGGACGGCCGAGCGGGCGTGCCGCCCCGCGTTGTCCAGCAGGTTGGTCAGCAGCCGCCCCACCTGCCCCCGCGACCCCGCCACCGGCACCCCGCCCTCCGGCGCCTGAACCGTCACGCCCGCGCGCCCCTCGGCCGCCTCCCGCGCCAGCGCGGCCAGGTCGAACCGCGCGTCGGCCGCGGGCCGTTCCCCCGCGTCCAGCCGGGCGAGCAGCAACAGGTCGGTGGCGAGACGTTGCAGTCGTACGGTGTCCTCGACCGCTCCCGTCACGTCCAGCAACTCGGGGTGGGCGGCGCCCACTTCGAGCTGGGTGCGCAGCGAGGCGATCGGGCTGCGCAGCTCGTGCGAGGCGTCGGCGACGAACCGGCGCTGGCGCTCCACGGAGCTCTCCAGGGCGGCCAGCGTCTCGTTGGTGGTGCGGGCGAGGCGGGCCACCTCGTCGTGCGTGTCCGGCACCGGTACACGGCGCGCCAGGTCCGCGGAGGCGGTGATCGCGGCCATCTCGCCGCGGATGCCCTCGACCGGGTGCAGGGCGCGTCGGGTGACCAGCCAGGTCACCGCCGCGACGACGGCGAGCAGCAGCGGGAAGCCGATCAGCATGACGGTCAGCGCGGTGCGCACGGCGCCCTGCTCGGCGGAGAGGGGGGCGCCGGCGTAGACGGTGAGGGTGCCCGCCTTCTCGGTCTCCACCTGGACGGCGGCGAAGCGGTAGTCGGCACTCTCGTGGTCCATGGTCGCCGAACCGTTGGTGAAGGTGGTCCTGTCGTCGATGTCGCCCGGTTCGACGGGCTCGGCGGCGTCGGAGTCGTCGTCCGAGTCCTCGTCGCCCTGGTCGCCGGTGGCGGCGGGCTTCGCCGGCTGCCGCTTCACCGCGTCGGTGGCCGTGCCGCTGATCCGCTCCAGGTCCATGGTGACCGCCAGGAGCCTCCCGTTCCCGTCGACGACCTGGACCGGCTCCTCGTCCTCGTCCAGGTCCAGTTGCCCGATCGTCTTCCTCAGGGACAGCTCGGTGGCGATCGACCGCGCGGTGTGCTCCGCCTGGGTGCCGGCCTGGCCCATGAGGTTGGAGCGCAGGGACAGCAGGACGGCGGCCCCGGCGGCGACCAGCGCCACGGCCACGACGAGCGTGGCGGCGAGGGTCGCCCGGGACCGGACGGAGCCGAACAGACGTCTCATCGCCGCTCCGCCTCCAGCCGGTAGCCCGCGCCGCGGACGGTCCGGATGAGGCCGGCGCGCAGCTTGCGCCGCAGGGCGCTGATGTACACCTCGACGATGTTCGGATCGCCGTCGTAGGCGAAGTCCCAGACGTGCTCCAGCATCTGGGACTTGGACACCACCTCGCCGGCCCGCAGCACCAGTTGCTCCAGGACGGAGAACTCCTTCGCCGTCAGGGTGACCTCGTCCTCGCCGAGGAAGACACGGCGGGCGGCGGTGTCCACCTCGAGATCGCCGTGGATGTGCACGGGCGAGGCCCCGGCGCCCTGGCCGCGCCGCCGGAGCAGCGCCTTGACGCGGGCGACGAGGACGACGTACGAGAACGGCTTGGTCAGGTAGTCGTCGGCGCCCGTGTCGAGGCCCTCCGCCTCGTCGTACTCGCCGTCCTTGGCGGTGAGCATCAGGATCGGCACCTCATGGCCGGCGGCGCGCAGGGCGGCGCAGACGCGGTAGCCGTTGAGGCCCGGCAGCATGATGTCGAGGATCACGAGGTCGTACGTCCCCTCGGCGGCCTGGTGCAGGCCCTCCCGGCCGTCGTGGACGACGTCCACGGCGTACCCCTCTGCGGTCAGTCCCTTGGCGAGGGAGAGGGCCAGCCGCTTTTCGTCCTCCACGATCAACAGGCGCATGGGTCAAGGTTCGCAGGGTGAAGCTGAAGATCTCTTCAGGGGGCTTCAGGTTCCTCTCAGCGTCCATCGGCGACGTTGGTTGACGTCGAAAGCGAACGGAAGCGGCATGAAGCCGTAGGACTCTGGAGGAAAGCCTCATGAAGCGCAACATCGTGATCGCCGCCGTCACGGCCGCCGCCCTGATCGGAGGTGGCACCGCCTCGGCCCTCGCGGTGAGCGGAGACGGCGCGGCAGACGGCGCCGGCGCCGGGACGGCGCGGCAGGCGGCGGACGTGAAGGTGTCGGACGACAACGCGCGGGACGACGACGCCCGGGACGACGACGCGGACGCGACGGACGACGACTCCGAGCGGGCCGCTTCCGCGAAGGTGACGGCCGCCGACGCCATCGCCTCCGCGCTGAAGCAGTCGCCGGGCACCGCCGTCTCCGCCGAGTTGGACGACCAGGACGGTGACGACAAGGGACCGGCCGCGTGGGAGGTCGACGTGCTCGCCGCCGACAACGCCTGGCACAGCGTGCGGGTCGACCCCACCAGCGGCAAGGTCCTCGGCTCCCACAGCGAGCGCGATGACGACACCGGTCAGGTACGGGCCGCCCTGAAGGGGTCGTCCGTGACGGCGGCTGAGGCCGCGAAGGCCGCGGCCGGCCAGGGCACGGTTACGTCGGTGGACCTGGACGAGGACGGCACGGCCAAGGGCTGGGACGTGGAGACGCACAGCTCCGGCAAGGCCGAGCAGGAGTGGAACGTCGACCTGAAGAGCGGCAAGGTCACCGCGGACCGGACCGATGACCACGCCGACGACAAGGCCGACAACACCGACGACGACACCGACGCCGGTGACGACGACTGACATGACCGTCGGCGAACGCGCCGGACGGGCCGCGGATACGGCCCGTCCGGCGTTTCGGCGTTCAGCTCTCCGTCAGTCCCGCCACCAGCTCGTCCGCCGCCCGGTACGGATCCAGGTCTCCGGCGACGATCTTCTCGGCCAGCGCGCCGAGTCGCCGGTCCCCGTGCAGGTCCTGGATGCGCTCCCGCAGCGCGGTGACCGCGATGGCCTCCACCTCGCGAGCCGCGCGGGCGCGCCTGCGGTCCGCCAGGACGCCCCGTTCCTCCATCCAGGCCCGGTGCTTCTCCAGCGCCTCGACGACCTCCTCGATGCCCTCGCCGCGGGCGGCGACCGTCTTGACGATGGGCGGGCGCCAGTCACCGGGGCCCCGGGACTCGCCCAGGCCCAGCATGTGGTTCAGTTCGCGAGCGGTCGCGTCGGCGCCGTCACGGTCGGCCTTGTTGACGACGTACACATCGCCGATCTCCAGGATTCCGGCCTTGGCCGCCTGGATGCCGTCGCCCATCCCCGGGGCCAGCAGTACCACCGAGGTGTCCGCCTGGGACGCGATCTCGACCTCCGACTGGCCTACCCCGACCGTCTCGACCAGGATCACGTCGCAGCCCGCCGCGTCCAGGACCCGGATCGCCTGCGGGGCCGCCCAGGCGAGGCCGCCGAGGTGGCCCCGGGTCGCCATCGAGCGGATGTAGACGCCGGGGTCGGAGGCGTGGTCGGACATCCGGACGCGGTCGCCGAGCAGCGCCCCGCCGGAGAACGGTGAGGACGGGTCGACGGCCAGGACACCGACCCGCCTGCCCTGCTTGCGGTACGCCGTCACCAGCGCGGAGGCCGACGTGGACTTGCCCACGCCCGGCGAGCCCGTCAGCCCCACCACATAGGCCCCGCCCGTCAGCGGGGCCAGCGTCGCCATGACCTCCCTGAGCTGCGGGGACGCCCCCTCCACCAGGGAGATCAGCCGGGCCACCGCCCGCGGCCGGCCTTCCCTGGCCTGGGCGACCAGCGAGGAGACGTCCTGCATCACAGCTCCGTTCTGGTAGTGACGTACAGCGCGCTCAGGGCTTCGGTACCCGCACGACCAGCGCGTCACCCTGACCGCCGCCGCCGCACAGCGCGGCCGCGCCCACGCCACCGCCGCGCCGCTTCAGCTCCAGGGCCAGGTGCAGTACGAGACGGGCGCCGGACATACCGATCGGGTGACCGAGGGCGATGGCACCGCCGTTGACATTCACCCGTTCTGTGGACACCCCGAGGTCCTTCATCGACTGCACCGCGACCGCCGCGAAGGCCTCGTTGATCTCGATCAGGTCGAGGTCGGAGACCTCCAGGCCCTCCTTCTTGAGGGCGTGCAGGATGGCGTTGGACGGCTGGGACTGCAGGGAGTTGTCGGGTCCGGCCACATTGCCGTGGGCGCCGATCTCGGCGATCCACTCCAGGCCGAGCTCCTGCGCCTTGGCCTTGCTCATCACCACGACCGCGGCGGCGCCGTCGGAGATCTGCGAGGCAGAACCCGCGGTGATGGTGCCGTCCCTGGTGAACGCGGGGCGCAGCTTGCCGAGCGACTCGGCCGTGGTCTCCCCGCGGATGCCCTCGTCCTTGCTGACGACGACCGGCTCGCCCTTGCGCTGCGGGATCTCCACCGGGGTGATCTCCGCCTCGAACAGGCCGTTCTTCTGGGCGGCGGCGGCCCGCTGGTGGGACAGGGCGGCGATCTCGTCCTGCTCGGGGCGCAGGATGCCGAGGCGGGTGTTGTGCTTCTCCGTGGACTCGCCCATGGCGATGTTCTCGAAGGCGTCGGTGAGACCGTCGTACGCCATGGCGTCGAGCATCTCGATCGCGCCGTACTTGAAGCCCTCGCGTGACTTCGGCAGCAGGTGGGGGGAGTTGGTCATGGACTCCTGGCCGCCCGCGACGATCACGTCGAACTCGCCGGCGCGGATCAGCTGGTCGGCCAGCGCGATGGCGTCGAGGCCGGACAGACACACCTTGTTGACGGTGAGCGCCGGGACGTTCATCGGGATGCCGGCCTTGACGGCGGCCTGACGTGCCGGGATCTGCCCTGCCCCGGCCTGGAGCACCTGGCCCATGATGACGTACTGCACCTGGTCGCCGCCGATCCCCGCACGGTCCAGGGCGGCCTTGATCGCGAAGCCGCCGAGGTCGGCTCCGGAGAAGGACTTCAGCGAGCCCAGCAACCGTCCCATGGGCGTTCTGGCGCCCGCGACGATCACCGAGGTCGTACCGTTCGATCCAGTCATGAGCTGCAATCCCCTTACCGGCCCGCACAGGCCGAGGAGTGAACGAGGGTTTACTTCGAATGTACTAACCGGTAGCACACTCGTCATCCGGCTGTCGGTGTGATCGCGCGCACGTTGCGTAACCACCTGTGTCGCGCTGCACTGAATTCATGCTGACGCGAATCGACCACATCGGGATCGCCTGTTTCGACCTCGACAAGACCGTCGAGTTCTACCGGGCCACCTACGGCTTCGAGGTGTTCCACTCCGAGGTCAACGAGGAGCAGGGCGTACGTGAGGCCATGCTCAAGATCAACGATACGTCCGACGGCGGGGCCTCGTACCTGCAACTTCTGGAGCCGACGCGGGAGGACTCCACGGTCGCGAAGTGGCTGGCGAAGAACGGGGAGGGCGTCCATCACATCGCCTTCGGCACGGCGGATGTCGACGGGGAGGCCGCCGACATCAAGGACAAGGGCGTACGCGTCCTGTACGAAGAGCCGCGACGTGGCTCCATGGGGTCACGAATCACCTTCCTGCACCCGAAGGATTGCCATGGCGTACTGACAGAACTGGTCACTTCGGCGCCTGTTGAGTCACCTGAGCACTGACCCTCGTACATATGGGCCGGTAGGGTTGGGGGCGGTCGTCGCTCGCAACCAGGGCGACCGAGGTCCTGTCGTTGCGGCGGGACCTGTCCGGGGTCCGGGTTTCGGGGGACGAGCGTCGGGGCAGCAGCCCATGCTCCGCCGTTGATCTGACACCATTCCCCGGGAGCCCCGTTCGGCGTACGGACGGAGCTCGTACGGAGAGACTTGCGACCAGGGGACGGATGGGACCGCGCAGTGCGGGGCTACGAGAGCCAGGAGCGGGAACCGGCGGCTGACGTCGACCACCTCACTCGTTTCGAAGCCGAGATGAAGCGGCTGAAGACCGAACGGGAAAAGGCGATTCAGCACGCCGAGGACCTCGGCTACCAGGTCGAGGTGCTGCGCGCCAAGTTGCACGAGGCGCGGCGCACCATCATGTCCCGGCCCAGTTTCGACGGCGGCGACCTCGGCTACCAGGCCGAACAGTTGCTGCGCAACGCGCAGGTCCAGGCCGACCAGCTGCGCCAGGAGGCCGAGCGCGAGCTGAGCCAGGCCCGGGCGCAGACCCAGCGCATCCTCCAGGAGCACGCCGAGCAGGCCGCCCGGCTCCAGGCGGAGCTGCACCAGGAGGCGGTCTCCCGCCGCCAGCAGCTGGACCAGGAGCTGTCGGAGCGCCGGCAGACCGTCGAGTCGCACGTCAACGAGAACGTGGCCTGGGCGGAGCAGCTGCGCGCCCGGACCGAGCAGCAGGCCCGCCGGCTTCTCGACGAGAGCCGCGCGGAGACCGAGCAGGCCATGGCCAAGGCCCGCGCGGAGGCCGAGCGGGTGACCTCGGAGGCCCGGCAGCGGCTGCAGAGCGAGGCCGAATCGGCCCGCGCCGAGGCCGAGCAGCTGCTGCGCCGCGCCCGCACGGACGCCGAACGCCTGCTGAACTCCGCCTCCAGCCAGGCCCAGGAGGCCACCGACCACGCCGAGCAGCTGCGGACGTCCACCGCGACCGAGTCGGACACGGCCCGCCGTGAGGCGCAGGAGCTGAGCCGGACCGCCGAGCAGCGCATCGCGGAGGCCGACACGGCGCTGCGTGAGGCGCGCGCCGAGGCGGAGAAACTGGTCGCGGAGGCCAGGGCGGCCGCCGAGAAGGCGCTGTCGAGCGCGGAGTCGACCAACGAGCAGCGCACCCGCACGGCGAAGGAGCAGGTCGCCCGGCTGGTCACCGAGGCCACCAAGGAGGCCGAAGCCACCAGGGAGTCCGCCGAGCAGATCGTCGCGGACGCCCGCGCCGAGGCCGAGAAGGTGCTCGACGAAGCAGGCGAGAAGGCCCGCACCCTCACCGCCGAGGAGAGCGCGACCCAGCTGTCCAAGGCGGCCAGGACGGCCGAGGACGTCCTGAACAGGGCGCAGGAGGACGCGCAGAGGACCACCAAGGCCGCCGCCGAGGAGGCCGAGCGGATCCGCACCGAGGCGGAGACCGAGGCGGACCGGCTGCGGGCCGAGGCGCACGACATCGCCGAGCAGCTCAAGGGCACGGCGAAGGACGACACCAAGGAGTACCGCGCCAAGACGGTCGAGCTGCAGGAGGAGGCCCGTCGGCTGCGCGGCGAGGCCGAGCAGCTGCGCGCCGACGCGGTCGCCGAGGGCGAGAAGATCCGCTCCGAGGCCCGCAAGGAGGCCGTCCAGCAGATCGAGGAGGCGGCCACTACCGCCGAGGAGCTGCTGGGCAAGGCCCGGCAGGACGCGGACGAGCTGCGCCAGAAGGCCTCCTCGGACAGCGAGAAGGTCCGTACGGAGGCCATCGAGCGGGCGACGACCCTGCGCCGGCAGGCCGAGGAGACCCTGGAGCGCACCCGCAAGGAGGCGGAGCGGCACCGCGCCGAGGTCATCGAGCAGTCCGAGGGCATCAAGGCCGACGCCGAGCGGGCCGCCGGCGAGCTGCACGAGGAGACCGAGCGGGCCATAGAGGCCCGCCGCGCGGACGCCGCCGAGGAACTGACCCGGCTGCACACCGAGGCCGAGGACCGGCTTGCGGCCGCCGAGCAGGCGCTGACCGAGGCCCGTGAGGAGGCCTCCCGGATCCGCCGCGAGGCCGCCGAGGAGAGCGACCGGCTGCGCGGCGAGGCCGCCGAGCGGATCCGTTCGCTCCAGCAGCAGGCCGAGGCGGAGGCGGAGCGGCTGCGCACCGAGGCCGCGTCGGACGCGTCCGCGTCCCGCGCGGAGGGCGAGGCCGTCGCCGTACGCCTGCGGTCGGAGGCCGCGGCCGAGGCCGAGCGGCTGAAGTCGGAGGCACAGGACTCCGCCGACCGGGTACGGGCGGAGGCGCAGGCCGCCGCCGAACGGCTGTCGACGGAGGCGTCGGAGACGCTGGCCGCCGCGCAGGAGGAGGCCAACCGGCGTCGGCGCGAGGCCGAGGAGTACCTCGGTTCCGCCCGGCAGGAGGCCGACCAGGAGCGTGAGCGGGCCCGCGAGCAGAGCGAGGAGCTGCTGGCCTCGGCGCGCAAGCGCGTGGAGGAGGCGCAGACCGAGGCCGTACGACTGGTCGAGGAGGCCGACCGGCGGGCGGGCGAGATGGTGTCCGCCGCCGAGCAGCACGCCCAGCAGGTACGGGACTCGGTCGCCGGGCTGCACGAGCAGGCACAGGATGAGATCACCGGGCTGCGCAGTGCCGCCGAGCACGTGGCGGACCGTACCCGCCGGGAGGCCCAGGAGGAGGCGGACCGGGTCCGCTCCGACGCCTACTCCGAGCGGGAGCGCGCCACCGGCGACGCCAACCGGGTCCGGCGCCAGGCGAGCGAGGAGTCCGAGGCCGCCAAGGCGCTCGCGGAGCGCACGGTGTCGGACGCGATCGCGGAGGCGGAGCAGCTCAGGTCGGAGGCGTCCGAGCACGCCCAGCGGATCCGTACCCAGGCGTCGGAGACCATCGCCGAGGCCGACCAGGCGGCGGGGCGCACCCGGGCTGACGCCCGCGACGACGCCAACCGCATCCGGTCGGACGCGGCGACGCAGGCCGACACCCTGATCACCGAGGCACGCAACGAGGCCGAGCGGCTCACCACCGAGACGATCACGGACACCGACCGGCTGCGCCACGAGACGGTCGCCGAGGCCGAGCGGCTGCGGTCGGAGACGGTCGCGGAGGCCGAGCGCGTACGGTCCGAGGCGCTCGCCCAGGCCGATCGGCTGGTCGGCGAGGCGAGGGGCGACGCGGAGCGGCTGCGCGCCGAGGCCGCCGACACGGTCGGGGCGGCCCAGCAGCACTCCGAGCGGGTCCGCGCCGAGGCGGAGCGGATCAGGGCTCAGGCGGAGGCGGCGTCCGAGCGGCTGGTCAACTCCGCGCGCCAGGAGGCCGAGGACACCCTCGACGAGGCCCGCAAGAACGCCAACAAGCGGCGCTCCGAGGCGGCCGAGCAGGTCGACAAGCTCATCACGGAGACCACCGCCGAGGCCGACAAGCTGCTCACCGAGGCGCAGCAGCAGGCACAGAAGGCCACCGCGGACGCGGAGTCCCAGGCCGACAGCATGGTCGGCGCGGCCCGCACCGAGGCGGACCGGCTGGTGTCCGAGTCGACGGTCGAGGGCAACGCGCTGGTGGAGAGGGCCCGTACGGACGCGGACGAGCTGCTCGTCGGTGCCCGCCGGGACGCCACCGCGATCAGGGAGCGGGCCGAGGAGCTGCGCGACCGCATCACGGGCGAGATCGAGAACCTGCACGAGCGGGCTCGCCGCGAGGCCGCCGAGACGATGAAGTCGACCGGCGACCGCTGCGACGCGCTCATCAAGGCGTCCGAGGAGCAGCTCGCCAAGGCCGAGTCGAAGGCCAAGGAACTGGTCTCGGAGGCCAACTCCGAGGCGGGCAAGGTCCGGATCGCCGCCGTGAAGAAGGCCGAGGGGCTCCTGAAGGAGGCCGAGCAGAAGAAGGCGACGCTGATCAGGGAGGCCGAGGAGCTCAGGGCGGAGGCGATCCGCGAGGCGAAGCGCACCGTCGAGGAGGGCAAGCGCGAGCTGGAGATCCTGGTGCGCCGCCGCGAGGACATCAACGCCGAGATCTCCCGTGTCCAGGACGTCCTGGAGGCGTTGGAATCCTTCGAGACGCCCGGAGCGGGCAAGGACGGTGGCGTCAAGGCGGGTGCCGTGGTCGGTGCCCCTCGTTCGGGTGGCAAGACGTCAGAAGGCTAGACCGGAGAGCGGATTCTGGTGTCTTCTGGGGCCTTTGACCAAGTCTTTGGCAAATCGTCCTACGGTCAGCCGCCCAAAAGGGGTGTCATTCTCCAGATCAAACGCGTATCCGCTCGATGACACACCGCTTCGGCCCCTAGGATTCCCCCTATCACCTCACCGGTCTCATTCGACAGGAACCCCATGAGCGACACTTCCCCCTACGGCTTCGAGCTTGTGCGGCGTGGGTACGACCGCGCTCAGGTGGACGAACGGATCTCGAAGCTCGTCTCCGATCGTGACAGCGCTCTCGCCCGCATCACCGCTCTGGAAAAGCGCATCGAGGAGCTCCACCTCGAGACGCAGAACGCCCAGGCCCAAGTAACCGACGCCGAGCCGTCGTACGCTGGTCTGGGCGCGCGTGTCGAGAAGATCCTCCGCCTCGCCGAGGAAGAGGCCAAGGACCTGCGCGACGAGGCACGTCGCGCAGCCGAGCAGCACCGCGAGCTGGCCGAGTCGGCGGCCCAGCAGGTTCGCAACGACGCGGAATCGTTCGCTGCCGAGCGCAAGTCCAAGGCGGAGGACGAGGGCGTCCGGATCGTCGAGAAGGCCAAGAGCGAGGCTTCGCAGCTGCGTTCGGAGGCTCAGAAGGACGCGCAGTCGAAGCGCGAGGAGGCCGACGCCCTCTTCGAGGAGACCCGCGCCAAGGCCGCGCAGGCCGCCGCCGACTTCGAGACGAACCTCGCCAAGCGCCGCGAGCAGTCGGAGCGCGATCTGGCGTCCCGTCAGCAGAAGGCGGAGAAGCGTCTCGCGGAGATCGAGCACCGCGCGGAGCAGCTGCGCCTGGAGGCGGAGAAGCTGCGCACGGACGCCGAGCGTCGCGCCCGTCAGACCGTCGAGACGGCGCAGCGTCAGGCCGAGGACATCGTGGCCGACGCCAACGCCAAGGCGGACCGCATCCGTTCGGAGTCCGAGCGGGAGCTGGCGGCTCTCACCAACCGCCGCGACTCCATCAACGCCCAGCTGACGAACGTGCGCGAGATGCTCGCCACGCTCACGGGCGCCGCTGTGGCCGCCGCCGGCTCGCCGGCCGACGACGAGCCGGTCTCCCGGGGTGTCCCGGCTCAGCAGTCCCGGTAGGCGCAAGCGGGTGACGTAGTACGGGCGAGGCCCGCATCCTCTGTGAGGGGGTGCGGGCCTTTGTCGTGCCTGTGTCTCCCGGCCGTCTTTCACGTTTCTTGCCACACTCGTCGGCCTCCGTTTGCCCAGCCGGTTGGCATTCGCGGAACACGCGTCCTAGCGTGGTCCGCATGATCGAGCTGGAGGGCCTCACCAAGCGGTACGGCGAGAAGACGGCGGTCAACAACCTGACCTTCGCCGTCAGACCGGGCATCGTGACGGGCTTCCTCGGACCGAACGGCGCCGGGAAGTCGACGACCATGCGCATGATGCTCGGCCTCGACCGCCCCACCGCCGGGGACGTGCGTATCGACGGCAAGCACTACGACCAGCTCAAGGACCCGCTGACGTACATCGGCGCCCTGCTGGACGCCAAGGCCATGCACGGTGGCCGCAGCGCCCACAACCACCTGCTGTGCCTCGCACAGAGCAACGGCATCCCGAAGAAGCGGGTGCGCGAGGTGCTGGACACGGTGGGTCTCACCGCGGTCGCGAAGAAGAAGGCCAAGGGGTTCTCGCTCGGCATGGGCCAGCGCCTCGGCATCGCGGGCGCCCTGCTCGGCGACCCGCGGATCCTGATGTTCGACGAGCCGGTCAACGGGCTGGACCCCGAGGGCATCCACTGGATCCGCAACCTGATGAAGACGCTGGCCGCGCAGGGCCGTACGGTCTTCGTCTCCTCGCACCTCATGAGCGAGATGGCGCTGACCGCCGACCACCTCGTCGTCATCGGCCAGGGACGGCTGCTCGCCGACACCTCCATGGCCGACTTCATCGCGCAGAACTCGCGGTCGTACGTCCGTGTCCGCAGCCCGCAGCGCGAACGGCTGCTCGACGTGCTGCACGGCGCCGGGGTCACCGTCGTGGAGACCGGCAACGGCTCGCTGGAGATCGACGGCAGCAAGTCCGAGTACATCGGCGAGCTGGCCGCCCAGTACCAGATCGCACTGCACGAGCTGAGCCCCCAGCAGGCCTCCCTGGAGGAGGCGTTCATGCAACTGACCGCGGGGTCGGTCGAGTACCACGCACACTCCGACGCGCCTGCCGAACAGCAGCCGTGGGGCGACGGCTGGAAGGGGAACTGAGCATGGCGGCGATCCAGGTCGTCCGGTCCGAATGGACCAAGATCCGGTCGGTGGCGTCCACGGTGTGGACGCTCTCCCTGGCCGTGGTCGTCACCATCGCACTCGGGATGCTGATCTCGGCGTTGTCGAAGAACGACTTCGACACCAGGAACGCGAAGGACAAACTGTCCTTCGACCCGACCTACATCAGCTTCGCGGGTATGAGCCTCGGGCAGCTGGCGATGATCGTGTTCGGGGTGCTCGTGGTGTCGAACGAGTACAGCACCGGCATGATCCGCACCTCGCTGGCCGCCGTACCGCAGCGCGCCACCTTCCTGGTCAGCAAGATCGCGGTGGCCACCGGGCTGGTGCTCGCGGTGGGCCTCGTCACCAGCTTCGTCACCTTCTTCCTCGGGCAGGCGATGCTCGGCGAGCACAAGGCGTCGCTCGGCGACACCGGAGTGCTGCGCGCGGTCATCGGCGGCGGGCTCTACATGACCCTGATCGCGATGTTCTCGATGGGCGTCGCCGTGATGCTGCGCTCACCGATGCTGTCGCTGGGCATCCTGATGCCGTTCTTCTTCCTGATCTCCAACATCCTGGGGAACGTCTCCGCCACGAAGAAGATCGGCCGGTTCCTGCCCGACCAGGCCGGCAGCAAGATCATGCAGGTGGTCACCCCGATCGGCGACGACACTCCGTACGGCCCCTGGGGCGGGCTCGGCATCATGGCGCTGTGGGTGCTCGCCGCGCTCGTCGGCGGATATGTGCTGCTGAAGAAGAGGGACGCCTGAGACCCCGGCGGGACGCGGGAAGCCTTGGGCTTTGCTTTCATTTGAGCGGAACCGTCAGCGCCCCGATAAGCTCCTAACCCTTACGGGGGGCGTGTGCCCCGCTGTCCTGAACCTTGCGATGGGTGCGGAGCATGATCGAGGCAGTCGGCCTGACCAAGCGCTACGGCGACAAGACCGCTGTGTACAACCTTTCCTTCCAGGTGCGGCCCGGTGCCGTCACCGGCTTCCTCGGGCCCAACGGCTCGGGCAAGTCGACGACGATGCGGATGGTCCTCGGCCTGGACAACCCCACGTCGGGGCAGGTGACGATCGGCGGCTATCCCTACCGCAGACTGCCGAACGCCGCTCGCCAGGTCGGCGCGCTGCTGGACGCCAAGGCCGTGCACGGCGGCCGTGCCGCCCGCAACCACCTGCTGTGCCTCGCCCAGCTGTCCGGTATCCCGGCCCGCCGGGTCGACGAGGTGCTGGGCGTGGTCGGCCTCCAGGACGTGGCGAAGAAGCGTTCCAAGGGCTTCTCCCTCGGCATGGGACAGCGGCTCGGCATCGCCGCCGCCCTGCTCGGCGACCCGCAGGTGCTGCTGTTCGACGAGCCGGTCAACGGCCTCGACCCCGAGGGCATCCTCTGGGTGCGCAACCTGATGAAGGCGCTCGCGGCGGAGGGCCGTACGGTCTTCGTCTCCTCGCACCTCATGAGCGAGATGGCGGTCACCGCCGACCACCTGATCGTCATCGGACGCGGGCAGCTGCTCGCCGACATGAACATCAAGGAGTTCATCTCGGCGAACTCGGCCGACTTCGCACGGGTGCGTACGCCCGACACCGAGCCGCAGCTGCGCGAGAAGCTGTCGTCCGCGCTCACCGAGGCGGGCGGGCACGTGATGCCGGAGCAGGACGGCGCGCTGCGCGTGACGGGACTGCCGCTGCCGCGCATCAGTGACATCGCGCACGGCACGGACGTACGTCTGTGGGAGCTGTCTCCGCATCAGGCCTCGCTGGAGGAGGCGTACATGCGGATGACCCAGGGCGCTGTCGACTACCGCTCGACCATCGACCAGAAGGCCGGGCTCCAGCAGCCGCTGCCGCCGGGTGCGCAGCCGCCGATGCCGGTGCCGGGACAGGGACAGCCGGGCTGGTACGCCCCGCCGGCGCCGCAGCCGGGCGGGCAGCCGTCCGCGGGGGCGCAGGGCCAGCCGGTGCCGCAGGGGCACCCCGGCACCCAGGGACAGCCCGGGCAGCACGGGCAGCCGGCGGCTCCGGCGCAGCCCGCCGCGGGCCCGTACGGGGCTCCCGGCGCGCCCGGTGCCGCTCCCGCCGCGGGCGGCTCACCCAACCCGTACGCGCAGCCGCAGCCGGCGCCGCAGGCACCGGCGGCCCCGTCCGCCGCTCCCGGCGCGGCCCAGCCCGCCCCCCCGCCCACCCCCCCCCCCCCCCCCCCCCCCCCCCCCCCGGCCCAAACCCCGG
>Ga0307516_10001693_pt1 | contig 30349 bp, 11 predicted proteins | sample 19_EM_MG_FD_203310 | JGI IMG/M metagenome (GOLD analysis project Ga0307516, IMG submission 203310) | Populus trichocarpa ectomycorrhiza microbial communities from riparian zone in the Pacific Northwest, United States - 19_EM | ecosystem: Host-associated > Plants > Roots > Unclassified | place... | reverse complement strand
TTGGAGAGATGTTGAGGATTGTTTAGAGATGAGAGGTAAACCTCCTATAACTGATTGGATCAAAATGAAACAAAAACTTCAGGAGAAGTACCTACCCCAGTCTTATAGGAATAAACTCTTAGACCAATTAAACAATCTAAAACAAGGGAATAAGTATATCAATGAGTATATAACGCAGTTTAACGATTACATGATTAGATGTGCCATAAGAGAAAATGAAGCCATGACTTTGCGTAGATTTTGTAAAGGCTTAAATGATGATCTTAGAAGAGAAGTTGTATTTCAAGGTGTATCTACCCTTAACCAAGCTTATACTTTAGTTCAAAATTACAAGTTGGTCATGAAGAATCAGTGGATGAATCGTCAGGGCTCTTATAGTATCCCTACTAGGTCCCAATTCAGAAGTAGTGATTCTTTGTTAGGTGCTCCACCCCACAGACCTAATCCTAGTAGCGCCCAACTTTGTAAGAAAGATAAAGGCAAACGAGTTGTCAATGAAGTGTCTAAGGTGAGTTCAAAGGATAAGTGTACTAATTGATTAGGTTTTGGTCATATTTCTTTAGATTGCACCTCTAAACCCTTAGTCATCCAAAAACATAAGAATATAGATAAAAAGGAATATTGTATTGTTGAAGTGTATGAGCCTAATTTTGAGGAATTTAGTGACCTAGATGACGAGGATGTGCAAGAAGAAGGACCTAACACAATGAGTCCACATGAGGTTGAGAATGATATTAAGAAAGAGTCTGATATGTCTGCTTTAATGGTAGAGGAAGTTTTAGGGAACTCTTCAGTGGAATCGCCTATAGAGATAAGTATGGTCTTAGAAGAGTCTCATGATATTAATCCTCCTAAATTACCTGATTCCTCACCCCACAGGCTTGGTGTCCAGCACATCATAAGTTTAGAGCAACATGTTGAACTTCTTGACCCCTTACCTCATGCATGTGATGAGGAAGATGAAGATAATCCTAGTTTACTTGATTGTGTCCATACCATATCTACACAGGTTTCAAACAATGTTTGTCTCATTTCACACCCTCAATCATTTAGTGTTCATAGTTACAAACCTGAGAAGCCTATAGAACACCTTCCTATATCTCCTCACGATAGGATGTCTAAGTCAGCTGAGTCGTTACCATGTAGGGTTCATAATTTGCATATTGAGATCATGAAACAAATTCAAGCAAGTAATGAACAATACAAATTTCAAGCTGATTTACTTAAGTATCATGATGCACTTAATGTTGGAGATTATTTCATGATACAGATTAGACCTGAACGGTGTCCTTTGAAAACCGATCATAAATTGCAAATGAGTAGTGAACAATACAAACCGAACCCGAAATATTATTTATACACGCGTATGATCATATACGATGGAGGATAGCCCAAACAATTGAGAGATTAGGCTTTAACTTATGTTTTTTGTTTTAATTTATATGAACTTTAAGTTGAGGTTTATTAATTTGGCTTTATTTGTTGGGTTTGATTTAATTATTGTTGGGTATTTTATTTAGTAGGCCATAAGCTCAATCGTTTGTTCTAGTTAGGGTTTTAATATTAATACCCTACTTTTCTAAATATTAAGCAGTTTTGATGATTAATGAAAATATTGCAGACTTTGCATATCTCTAATCCCCTTTCTTTTCTTTCTTTGCTTTCTCTTCTCAGCTTCTTCTCTAAAAACTTTCTTTTCTTGCTTTAATTCTTATTATTTATTGTCCCGCATCACTACCAATCTGACATATATATATATATATATTGTTACCACCATCAAATGGAATTATTTTTATTTTTTCGGTTTTAAACCCGATAAATACACTCATCTTTCCACCTTCAAAGCACCATCACAAGTGGCTTCTTTCAACCCATTGATAGAAAACCTTTTTAGTTCTCCCTCCATCTATCATCTTGATCCAATTAGAGTTTTCTTTCTTTTCCATCTCCATTCTCTCTTCTGAAGCGTGACACAGAATACATGTTAAGTGGAAATAATAAGAAATCGGTCCACAATTCACCAATCATTTTGGGACTTCATTTGGTCTTTTACTCCATTCCCAAAACATTTCCGACCCCCCCCCTCCATGTTGATCACCAAAATAACAGCCTAAGCAATAATGAATGATCTTTATGATGCACACTTGCATTCCTAGTAACATTGAAGACTCGCATAGTCAACATAAAAACTTACAAATAAACATATTAATTAGCAACTTGTGGCATGAAGTGTTGAAATGTCTGTTGCATAACTATGAGGTGCGGTAAAGAGTTGACCAGATACCAAAACACAGCTTTGAGCACTCCTCTAAACCACACCATAGTCAACTCAATTTGAGCAAGATAAAACGGCTAATCATCTCCACAAAAAGAAACTTCATATACCTATACTCTGGAGCACAAGAACTTCTGTACGCTCTTTTCATTGTATTGAGGCAAGTTTAAAAATTATTCTAACCTCTCTTCAGAACCCGTTTCTGGATTGCATCCATTAACTTCATCAAACCATAGAGACTGAGGTTGAAAGTTGGTATCACACCATTCCATTGCCTCCTGTAACCCCGTGACAGTGCACACTTGTATATGCCTGCACTTGATTTAAGGAATTAACTGAGTGATGAGTACAGAACAATGAGAAAGCATTGGATAAATGCGTGTCCAATACTGTTGGGCCACTAGCTGGATAAATATCAAAACAGGAAGAATGCACAAGTGTGGGGCAAGCCAGCTAAGCTGGTACAGTTACTTGGCATTGAACCAAGTGATATGAAATCAAATCCAGCTAATACCAAGGGTCGAGGATTAAAGAAGGGAGGTCTACCCCATCATGAAAGCTGATGGGACTCCCAGTGATTAAAAAAAAAAATAAGGTACAACTAAAAATTCAGTCTGGGCAGAGAAAGGTTTATAATCACCATCACCACTTCACATGCAAGCACAAGAGCATCATCACTGCTTGTTAATCAAGGCCCCATGATATGGCCTTTTGCCTTGGCACGCTCCAGATCCAGTTTAACATCACATGCATTAAACATGTATAATTGCACTTCAAAATGGTTCCATGAAGTTTTAAATCTCAAGTTTAGGAAGGATGAGATCCCCTATGCTACATTGCTACTAAAGCTGAAAGAGATTGTCTTCGTTAGAAACTTGCAAGACTATGTCAAGAGTATGCAAATCTAAAAAGAGGAATAAGGTCATTAGTAGTCCAGTTCAATTTGCACAGACATGAGCCATGTTTTATATGCTGGACCAAACCAAATCAATCAGGTCTAAATCTCAGCCCAGCCGAATTAGTCTTCAAGCACCTACCCAAGCCAACAAACACTAGCTCATATTACACAAAGTGTGCTTCTTGGCACATGCTAACTTACAAATTAATGTACAAACTAAGGCAGATTATTAGAAAATTATCCTACTAAGAACATTCTATTCCAACTACATACTTTAATTCAACTCCATTTATGTTGCAAACACAATCTGTTCAAGAAAATTTATTCTATAGATTGCTAACCAATTACCACCAGAGGCTACTATAATGCGCTAAACCAAAAAAGGTGTGCCATCAAGCCTCAACACCTTTAAAATAGTTAGCTACTCAGTACATAAACATGCCTACACATTACATTTGGCAATAATGACCGCTTTGCAACCACTATGCAAGCTGGCCATAATTTGAAATATAGAAAGACTTATCTGAATCTTCTAAGGTATTTTTCCTGAATTCCAGGGTAAAAATGGTAGGACTCACCTTATAGGCTTCCCAAAAAGGTCCCACTTAGATTGGGCCTGCTAATCTAATGGTTATCTTTCAGAAGCCTATCTGGCAAGGACTTCTCAGTATAAATAGATTTATTCTCTCAAGGGTAAACTTGGTAGAATCCATGTAAGTACATATCAAGACAAGGAACAAGTTAGCAATTGTACATACATAGGCCTCCATGACAACATAGAAGGAAACAAAAAACATAAAACCACAGCATGCATTACAATTTCACTCCTGCAAAACCAGCAAAAGAATAAATGGTGCTATGGAAAAAAGAATGACTTTTGCTTAATTTATGGAGAAAAATAGACCTTAATGGAAAACTACAACAATATATTAAAAGATTAATTGGGTAGAGAAAACTAACCGATAATCACATCTTATTTTTTAGTTTTATCAAGAATTTCAATGTATCTTTTGGGCACCCCATACTGTTCAACCAGATGTCTTGCCACATCATCAATTACACCACCTTGAATAAGAACCTCATGCCCTTTCTTACCTGAAAATAAAATATGAGCATACAAATTCAGGAACACTAAATAACTATGAAAGAAAAAAGCAAATAATAGAGCTTGCGCCCGGACACCCATGTTAATCTAAAAAGAAAGCAAATAATAAAATGATTCAGGATTCAGGATATTCAAAACATTGGAACATACTCTAGTACTGTTCTAAAGTTCCAAAGACTCCTCAATTCCGCTTATTAAAGCTATGCCATTTCAAAAGAACAAATGGGATTTTGCGCAGCTGCCACATTTTTATAAGCATAAAGAGATTTTCTCCTAACCTCGCAACTCCAAAGAGAGGTGATCTCATAGATTATAAGATCATAGGACAGCTATCCTACTATTTTCTACCAGCTTGTAATTTTTTGATCAACCAAGTTCTTGCGGGGATAGTGGCACCTTACAGTTCAATAATCCAAATCACCACTTGTCCCTCCAGCAATCCTCAACTCCACTCCACTATTAACATTATAACATCAGTCCCTTACTGCTACCGCCACAGAAATTGCTGCCACTCTTGCAACATTTTATCACAACTAGCATGACCACTTCATGCCCCTGATGCTACAACTCACCCAAGCAGTCGACTTCCCTTTTAAAGGGTGTTTGAAACTGGACACAATGAAATTACAGTAAAATGCCAAAAAAAGAACTAGACATCAACCACACAGGAAGCAAATTACCCACCTTCAGTATCTGCAGGTATTTGACATTGCTACCAAGGTCCTGGTACGTGACTCTCATTTGATTTCTACCTCTACCATCTTTCTAAGAAATGCCATTATCTTTGAGCTTCAAAATGACCACCAATGACTTCTCTTTTTTTTTTTTTGCCCTCTTCTTTTGAAATCCCACCAACACAAGATGACCTAGCATCCTTGTTGCTTTGAATTCATGTTCTCTTTATATATATATATATATAGAAAGAGAATTCATCTTCTTAAATGATAGCTAGAAACATCATTTGATGTAGTAGGATAAAAAGATTTTTGCATTTCAGTTTCTTACTACGTGATCTATCACAACTGATTCCTCATTAGAAGAATAGAAGAAACAGATGCTTTCACACGTTTATCTCTCTATATTTTTATTTTATTTTTTTCATGTTTTTTGTAAGAGAAGGTGTCACAAATAGAATAGAATATACCAAAATTCCTTGGAGAACAATTAATACTCCAAAATGTCCAGTACAACCACCATAGCTTCAATTATGAGACACATGAACCCTGTTCTTTATCCCTTAAGTAGATGAACAAGTTTGGATTGCACGACCACATACAAAATTAGAAACCTAGTGGAAACTGATGTAATATCTTCTTTCTATTCAATTTATTCAGATAACTCTAAAGTGGAAAAAACTACAAACATGAGAGTGTAAGCCCCAAACTTGCTGGAGAGCAAGTAACACTTCCAAAAAAAATACAAGAGGAAAAGGAAAAAAACTCCAAATGGTGGGAAATAGAAAAATGAAATATGTCTCAATATTAAAGAAAACTCAACACTGTTGAATATCAGCAAAGGGAACCAGTTTTGTCAAGAGGCGCTGAGGCACTTGCCTAGGAGTCCAGGCAAGATGAGGTGAGACCCCAGCACATTTTATTTTTTCAGGCGAGGCAATTTAACTAGGCGCTGCATAGGCACACTTAGGCGCTGCAGTGAGCGCCTACTCAAAATATATGTTCTTTTTTCTTCTTCTTTTTTAATTGACATGTGTTTTGACCTATTTGCCCATATTCTTTCCATCCACCGTCAAAAATAATTTAAGGATAGTTGTAAATGTAAAGAGTAGGGTTTAAAAAAGAAAAAGGATCATCAAAATGGAACTAGAGGCACATTTAAAGAGAGCATCGTGGCTTAGCGGCAACCATGCTAAAGGAGTGCATTATAGTTTTAGAGATGATTCAAATGATAATCTTGAAATGGTGGATATAGGGACTCAAGTGAAGGAGATGAAAGCAAGGATGATGATATGTTGGAAGATTAATGATGATGATATTTAAGTTTAACTATTGTAATCTACTCGCTCTTTTAAGTTGTCTTATTTTGTTTTTAATGGTGAATAGTATAACTTTTATGACTATGTTAAGATATTTTGAGTTTCACTTTGATTTTCTAATCTTTATTTTTTAGATATATATTTGTGATTTATATATTATAATATTATACATATATTTTATTTTAATTTATAGCATTGCGCCTTGTTTTATCCAGCGAGCGCCTGGCGCTTCAGGCATTTGACAGCCTTGACGTCTTAGGGCGCCTTTTGCTTTTGACAACACTAAGGGGAACTACCCAAGGAACTCTGAACCACTACAGCATACAAAAGGTGAGAAATGCTATGTATGAAGAACTCCATTCAGTGATATCACAGCTAATCAAGTAGAGGATTGCTGAGAATTTTTGCTTCTCTTTTTTTCTTTTTTACAAATTAAAGAACACGGTGATAATATTCAAAAGCCACAATCAGTTTAACAGCATACAAGCAACTTCACATACAAGTTACTTTCCTTGTGATCCTATTCTCACTGCCACATTGAAACCAAAATGCTTTGATAGAGAAGCAACACAAATATGTTCTACCTCCAACCACCAATTCATAACAAGTGGAGAAAAAAATTACCTGGTAACTCTGACACTGATGTACTACAAGCACACTTTTTCTGCAGTTCTGACGCTAATGCATCAGCATCCATCAAGAATGTTTCCATGCCTGAGAGTTTCGTCACCTTCTTGTTACCTTGACGTCTTTCAGTCATTATCTGAATTGTTCTCACTGAACCTTTACGAACAACTGATTCACTTCCTCTGGTTACAACGTGGTGGGCCTGCATCCGGCTTACAAATGTAGATCCTAAATCTTTCTTATGAATCTCAGTCGGGTATGCTGATCCTTTCTTGATAGCTCCCTTGAACAAAGCATCACATAAGGTTGGATCCAGAACCACAATGGACTTGTTCATTGTCTTTACCAGATGTCCTTTTTCAATGTACTTGAATACAACATCAGAGGCTTCTGAAGCACTGTATAGCTTCCCAGTATCAGCTCCAACAGAAGCAAAAATGGGATTGACATGTACACTTGGTTTATAAATCTCGGACACTTCAAGCAGTTTTGGTGATCGGGTTTCTTTAATAGCCTGATCACCACCCTGATCAACCTTCTGCTCCTGCCTTCTTTCTGGTTTGAAGGATAGGTAGTCTAGGTGACTGCGGTTCACAGAAAATAAGACAGTTTCCTTTTTATATTTGTCTTCTTTTACTGAAATCTGTTAACAGAAAACAAAAATTGCAAACTCAACATTAAGCATATATCTACTTAATACATGTGCAACTTAACAAAAAATAAGATAGATTATAAATGAAAAAAATAAAATATGTAAACAAAAACTTCCATCTGCATAGCATGCCTCGATAACCCTTTTCCTCTCTCCACTTGTGTTGATTATACTATGAGTAAAGACAGACATGCAGACACACAGTTAAAGCCCTCTAATGGATGGTGTTCTCATTCATAATCAAACAGATCTTCACTGAACCGCAAAGGTCACAGGCATTAGCTCAAAACCCATCACCAATTCCAATGTGATTGATTGGCAGCAGAACAATATCTTTCAGTTTGTGATCATAAAGTTCAAAAAAAACAACTACTAATTCAACTGAAACTCCATAGAAGTATATCACTTTTCATGGAATGGAAGCTGTCAGTCTCCTAAAATAAATGGAACCTATCTCTTAGCATTACTAGCCCTGGTAAACTGCAATATATATCCATGTTTATGTAATTAGCAACAGCAGCATGGCCATCCAAAGAAAGAAAGAAAGAAATTCTTCAAAGGCCCCTGCAAATAAACAATAAATCCTCCCAAAATAACAGCATACTGCCACTCCCCTCACTATGACAAGTTTCTCCAGCTTCTATGGAGAACAAACAGAAACCAAAGCAGGCTGCAGCTTCTATAATGACACCTAGATGTGCCTCAGCACATACCTGAAAGTAAGAACTACAATTGTAGCTCAATAGCATTCTCATTGCACTCGAATCAACTACTTCTACCAAACCATGTTATAAAACCCTTAACTCAGTCTCAACATGTTTAACTCTAAATTCCTGTGAATACCCTAATTTGTTATCCAATTCTTCCATACATTTTAAATACCTTCATCATAAGTTATGCCATTTTATGGAAAAGCTGCCATCATCTAGCATTCCCTATCATAGTGCGGTGCCTGCCAACCAAACTTCATCCATCAAGCAAAGCCTTTTCAATAGCTACGACTTCATTCTACAGGTATGATTACTTCAAGTTAGATCAATTTTTCTATCAGGAAATAAATCATGTTTTGAACCTGTCAATGACCAATTTTTAAGGTTTTCAGTGCAGAATACTGGGCGGATAAAGGACGTGATGCAGTTTTTTTCTTTTTTTTATTGTCTGGGGTAAACTCAATGGCAGAGGAGAAGAGACCATTTGATCCATGGACAGGTATCAGAACACATTGCTTACATGCTAGGGCATCATGTGGCCTCTTGAACAACATCGTGGAATGCCAATTAGCTGCCGTGGTCCTTGGAAGTTATCTTTACTTTCAAGATACAACTAACCCGGGGATTACAAATATAGGTCAGGGTTTCAGTGAGTTGTGTGAATATTGATATATATGATAAATTACCAGACTTCTTCATAGATCATATCCTGCAACTAGAACTTGAGGTTTCAGTGGAAGAATAAAGTATTGGAGATTATAGAAAATAGCTGAGACTTCTCTGTCTGGGTTCTCTAAATAAAAGAATTGAACCTCAATTACAATGTCACCCTAAACTGGAACATTTTGTTATTTTTAGTGAACAATGGTTTTTTTGTTAAACATGAAAAAAAAAAAGAGGTAATCATATTAAGATAACGTTATCTAGGAACAAAGAAAAGATGCACATTTTCAGTACAGCATGACTAACTTGACTAAAGAGAAAGGTAAGGAGGGAGCATATGAAGGGAAGGAAGAACCCACCAATCCTGCAGATGATTTAGCTTGTAACCACTTGGACAATTTCTTGTGTGATGATTTTTTGATATCTAGTGTGATACCTGAAGGCCTACAAGGTAATACATGGTTGGACCTGCACCAATCACAAATATTTTTTATAAAAGCAAGCAAGAGAATCGTGAAAAAAATTCCCACCTAAATGTGAAAACTGCAAGCTAAAACTTATCTAAAGAGAAATCCTCTCGTTTCAAGCACGTAACGTTTAACGCCCTCCCAACAGAAATTTAAGTTCTAAGCCTAAAATATTCAAGCAATATGTAAATCCAATTATCAGTTGGAATAATGTCAAGCATCATGTGTGTGTGTGTAAACAGTAACAGTATAGTCCAGCTCAGCTACAATTAGCATAATTCCACAATCAAATTTAACAAAAATCATTATGGAATTCATATATTCAGCATCAATGCAGATCAAATAAAATGCTTCAAGGTTTCCAAACTTCAGAAATGTCAATTAAATTTATAGAATTCTAGAAGATGTCACTCTCATCTGCACCCATATTCCTGAAACCTAATGTTTAGAGATCACATTTCCAAAGAATACTTGGTGATTGGCATCATTCTCAACGTCATTAATTATGTGCCTTACCTTATGATGGATTTCAGTTACTGCTAACTGATTATGAGGAATAGGAAATAATGCTTCATTCTGATAGTTGAGGTTTTTAATAGCAATTATGAGAAGAGAAATGGGAATAATTCAATGTCATCTTATTAAGATGGAGTTGAAAGGTATGAAGAAAAATGGCATGTTTGATGTGCATATGAAATTGGACATCTGCTACATTTTCCTTTCTAAATTTAGCCGTGACATTTTTTCCAACACCAGAGACTTGGCAATCCATGCAAAAAACCAAATCATAAGTTTTGAGGCATTGTATACTTGGATTCTCTCGGAAAAGCCTTTGAGAGAATGATTTTGGAGAACCAAGAAACAAGTATAGACTTTAAAAATTGTAGCAGTATCTGTGGAATGGGCTTTTGAGGCAAAGCACTAGAGCAGTTGGTGCCTCTTAGGCCTCTGTCATGAGATTTAATTTGGGAGATGGTTCAGAGAGGTAGATTTGGAGAGGATTATCGATGGGGGTTCAAAACTTCAAAATAGATTTTCCATTACTCTAAAATTTGGATTTTAGTAAGGTGTAGTTAAGTGATCATATAAAAGTAGCTAATAGAGCCTTCAAGTTGAACCTGCTGTCCTCCACCAAATTTCACGATAAGATTGATCTTGCACATTTTGGAGGAATATCAGGGGAGCGACAAAACATTCCAAGGACCAACATGTTGAGCTAAATTATAAGCAATTTAACAGCATCTGGCATCCTAGTATACTTAACAGGGTACAGGAAGTGGTGCCCATCTTTTGGAACCTCAATTAACATCCCTTCATCAAACAGAAGAAAAAAAAAAAGGAGATGAATATTACCATAAAGTGCTTCCAGGCATTGGAAGATCTTTGTCATTGACAGTTGTATGCAGGGCTTGCAAAAGACATTTGTCCAAATAAGCATCTACGTCTTCAGCAGACAAAGTATGCTGTTCTTCAACAACAGTGGTGGATTCATCAGCAGCAATATTATCCGTAACCTTAAAACCACCTACAGCTTTTGTTACTTGTTCTACAGTATCAGTATCAGAATCAAGTTGTGTCTTGGAAGTGGGATGACTGTCTGATGTGGGATCTTTTACATCAGCAGATTCCCCAACTTCTTTGCTGTCAACACCATCATTCTCATGATTTGAAGAATCACCAGAACCTTCACATGAATCAGGAACCTGGGCAGATGATAAGAATACAGGATCCTCAAAGACAACATCTTCAAGGAAACCTGCATTTGGCACATAATGTCCCTCAACTGACTCCCTGCAGATGATTCCTCGAGCATGTCAAAGATGAAAATACTTAATAACTAATCTCTCCAAATAGAAGGTACACTAACCAAAGTAAATCCCGATAATAGTGAGTTATCCGTAAGGCCTTTCCGCGCAAACCAGCCTTCAAGGCTTCAGCAGTGCTCATAGTGGTAGACCCAACCTGCACAAAATTAAAGTTATCTTCATCCCTACTCACAAAAGTAGAAATCTAAACCAACTCAGTCGTGAATGAGGTAGAATAAGAGGCATAGCCAACTCCCCGAGATAAGGCATGAACAATAATACCCAAGTCAAGATGAGAGAGAAAAGCTTACGGCAATAGGTGCTGGATTCCCAGGAACTTTTACAGCCCATGGCTCACCTACTAAAAAAGAAGGAAGACCTTCAGCAGGTATACTGATACCAGGAAACATCAGATCTGCTCCTCCAATGACAAATTGAGATACCTCACCCCCTTTCAGAATGAAAGAAGGCAACATCTCAGGGACCTTCCAGAGGGCAAAAACTGCATCAAGACATAGACAAAATTAAAATCAAACAAGAAAACAGCCAAAAATGTATTTCACCACAGCATCAAGTTCCTGTTTAAATAATTGTGTCACTTCTGATTAGAGAATGAAATTGGAGGTTCATTTTTTAAGGCTCCTTTATTCTGCCTTTTAATGAAAGGGAACCCATTTATTAGCTGTCAAAAATGGAGAGAAATATGTGGATCCTTTGCATCAACATTCAATAGCAAGGCTGAAAACCTATTCAACTATCTGCTCCAGTATTTATGATCACCATCTCATGCACAAAACTGTCTTTTAATATACAGAAGCAAGGTATGGTTTCTTGAACCAGTATGCTGTCCTTGTGGCTCTACTATAAATTTGAATTGTGTAATAATGAAGTATAATTTGACTTTTTAACATGTCAATTACAGAAGCAAGAAAGAAAAATTCAGGTTGCTGGGTTCTATCCAGTAGCAAGTAATTCAATCAGATTCTCCACGATAAAGGAAACTAGAGATAAACTTTCTGAGAAGAATATTAACATATATGCATGACAGGAGAGCTCCACAGCCACCTCTGGCAAAAGGTCATTTCTCCTCAATTCATTTCAATTCAATTCAATCTTGATAATTTGATTTAGCATTTCCACTCAAAATCAACTTAAAAAACAATCGATATCCCTTCATAAACTACATAAAACATTAACATTTTCTTATTGTCTTTATTTGCCCCTGTGGAGAGGGGTTCATCGAGAGTTAGAAACCCATCCATCATCAATGGTGAATAGCCCACAAGTTGATTCACAAGGCATTGACCTGCTCTGGGACCAAGTACACCACACCACCAAACAGGAGCCTCCCTGTCATTAGAATCCTCCATGCGATAAATAGTGATTTAGCAGAATTTAAACCTGCTAAACCATCATAAATTGTCCTGACTTTCAAGGAAAAACAGCATGACAAGCAAATATGGAATGGAAGCGTTCACTATTCACACTTACATTTTAACAAACTTCAATTATTTGTGAATAAAATGCGAGAAAGTAGATTGAAACATAAGACATGAAAGTGCGAAACCTAACCTGTGGGGAAAATTTCAGAGCCTCGGCCATCAACATCGAAAAACATAGGAAAGTTACCTTCAACACCATATAAATGAACCCTATTTACAAACTTTGAAACAGTAATTTCCGCCTAAACACAACAATCATAACAAAACATCAGAGCAATAATCAAAACAGCGATCCAGCGATCAAAGGTAAAGAGAATTAACATATCAAGTAGCAGTAAAACTAATTGCTTCTTCTTTCAAGCACATTTCCACTGGAGAAATCATTTTCTTATGTAAATACTAAAAAAAATTAAAAAGAATTTGAATACAAATGCATCAAAATTACAACTTTAAACTATTAATTACACACTAAACGGATAATAAAAATAAAAATAAAAATAAAAATGTCAAACAAAGAAATTGAGGGGGGTAAATAGAAGAGAGTGTTACTTTGGGAGGGAGCAAAGCATCTATATCGGCATCGGAAGCGCGAGGAAAGCGGTCTCTGATAGTTCGTTTGAGCTTTTTCCGGTCGGCTCCAGAGAGTCTCTGGTGAGATTTTGCCTCAATCGCCTTCTTGAACATTTTCTTTTTATTTTAATTAATAGTAAAACTGGGAGAAAAGGGAGCGAGGGAACTTGTTTACTTTTTAGAAAGTGTTTTTTTGTGTTCTGTTCTTTTTAAGAAGCGGAAGCGGAAGTTTCTGGAAAAGCAGTAGGGCGGGGCTAGAAGAAGGCAATGATTTTTTTTCCTTCTTATATTATCGAAAAAACTGATTGTTACAGTACCTTTTTGCCCTCCACAGTACTAAGAAACCACAAATTGAGGTGAAATGGTTCTCTATATTGAATAAGATATCTTTATTTTTATTATTACACAATAAAATTATTAATTTATTTATAAAATAAAAAAGGCTAGTTTACAAGGGTTTTTTTAATCTTTTCATTTTTTTTCAAAACAGTTAAAAGATTAAATTACTTTTAAAAACAAAAAAAATATTAAACTTATTTTCATGGGTTTATTCATATTTTCATCACTAATATTTCATTTACAATATAATTCAAACATTGATGCAATGATGTTCCAACAACATATATCTAGGCCTTTCTAATAACATATTATATGACAGTTGAATGTCCATCACTTGCAAGGTTATTAAAAACACTTGCAGGTCAATAAACAACTCTATTTCAATGGTCCTCGTTACTTGCCTACGGGAACCATCATAAGCCCTAGTTGTCATGGTGTTTGGCAGTATATGTGTTGAATCAACTAGCATTTCATCCAACACATGCTTTGGAAGTGCATTTAAAATTGAACCGCTGTTCACTAATACTTTGTCAACGGTACAATCCTTGCACTTTACAGTAATGTATAGAGGTTTATTATGACTCGTTCCTCCAACATCAAGTTCGTCTTTAGTGAAGTATATGCAATTTTTCACATGAATTATTCTGACTAGATGCTTCATAGTTCTTGGGCCACATGTCTCATTCAACATTTTTTGTAACGCATTGCGGTAGAGCTTAAAACTCATGATAAAAGACACTAAGGATATTCTAACAGGGTTTTTCAGCTATTCTACCACATTATACTCAATATGCTTCATCAGCTTTAGGAATTCATTGACTTCTTCCTTAATCATAGATTTGTTTATTTCCATATCTTTGATGACATCTACAACCTCTTTGACTTTAGCTTTTTATTGCCCTTCTAGTTCTTCAGATGTAAAACTCCTGCCATTTCGAGTTAATTCATTAACCTCGGTCTAAAAAACAGGAGCATGACCCTTAATATTGAGAGAATTTCTATAATTATGAGGCAATGCATTATATTTCTCATTGTAGATAATAACATGCCTTATTAAGACGAGTTTTGGTAGGCCACTCTCGGCATGTTAAAGCCAATAAATCTTTGTTTTTTTCCCTTAGAAACTTATCATGCCTATGACATCATCCTTTTCCTCTTCTATTTGTAACAGACAACAAGTCATTATTTGTATCACCTTCTAGTGAAAACTCTTTACATTCATCGATGTTATATCTCATTGCTTCGTGGAACCTATAATAAATATCACTCTTTCTTGAACCTGATTCATTTTTTATTAGCAAACACCCCACTTACACTAATATGTCATACAACTTATCCATGATTACCCTTAAAACCTTCTCTTTCTTTCTTCTAAACTCCACAACATTTACTCCCCCCACTACTAGAAGCATGATTAAGCAGGGGTTGGAATTGATATTAGGGGTATCTTCAAAGGTTATCCATCCTACTTTGAATAATCATAAGAACTTCCTTTTGAATGCTGGGCAAGTATCAATACTATAGTCAAGGTTTTCAACATGAAACTTACAGGTTAGATCTGGTTTGTATCGATTTGGAAGGGAGGTTTTAGTGGTGGAAATGAAAGAGGGGTTATATGACCTATGCTTAACAATTTTGCATACATTTCTCCTAAAGGCATAGGTAGAGGTAAGAGTTATTTTTTTGTTTCTTTGATAGACTTTACTTGATTATTTTCGGCTTGATTTTTTGGTGGGCTGTTTTAATGGAAAAGGTTTAGCGAAATTAATACTGGATATTTGAGAAGACGAGGTCTGATAGCTTTGGGTTTGGTAATTATTTTTACTCTTATATCCTCTTTCCACTTTGCTTACCTCAACATCATTTTTCTTCTCAGTAAACCCCTTCTTCTCAGTAAGTTCTGATATTCTACCAGTTCTTATATCTTATTCTTTATAATTTCACTCCTCCTTCTCTATTGTTTTTCTATTCGACCATCCCTTGTTTATTATTTAGGGTTGGTTCTGTTTTTTTATACAATGGTCACAATGCCCTTACTTATCTTAAATCACCAATTTGCCCCTAATTTTTCATAAATCATAAATTCAATTCTCATTTTTTCCAAGTCATAAATTTGCCCCACTTTACAACTTTACCCTTAATGTTATATCATTCATATTTATTTTTTGTTAAATCTTCAACCGTGGGATATTTTTTAGATTAATGCTCATTAATATTTTTTTTTATCAAGGTTTATTTTTGCTCATCAATTTACCATTCTACCTTTATTTAGATATCACACATGTTTATTTTTTGTCAAGTCTTTAACCATTGAAAATTTTTCATATACCAATTTATTATTATTTTTTGTGAGGGTTTACAACACTTATTTATTATAGGTTTAAATTTTGGGTTGGGGTTTACAAAGCTGCTTCAATATTGGCTTCCTAAAAATGAAGGCATGTGTACTAACTAGGAGATGAGACTTTTCTATATTCTCTTCTATCAACATGAAAAGATCTATCTCTTTTTTCTTTTTATAGTAATTGCTCTTGCTGAGACTCTTTCAGGATGAATTAGTGTAACCCCTCCTCTACATCTATCTCCAAAATAGATAATGATTGTTGGTCTTAGTTCCCAACCTTAATAGGTTAGGGTATGGTATATATGGTTCCTCTCATCTTTAATGGGATAAAAAAAAAAAGAATAAGTGTGCCCTCAGAGTCATGCTCATGAGCAACTCTACTATATGGGAAGTAAATAAGATGTTTATAATGGACATGTTTGGGTTAATATTATAGATATTTAGTGATCTAGAGCGTTGGAGTGGGAGCAACCTTTCCTATCATTTGGGGTTTGCTGCACACATGAGACTTTATATAAATATTATTCATTTACTAAATGTTGGTTCCTTTTTTTTTTTAATCGTGTCTTTTATAAGGATGTTATGGTAAGATTTTCAAATATAAGTATTTAGAGCCAAATGTTAAAAACAAAGCGTAAAGAGATAACCTAGACTTTAATTGTGGCTTGGTGGAGCACTATGGCTTTTCAAGCCATGAAGGGTGTATATTTAACTTTTGAAACCTGATTTTGTAGCTTAAAGGAGGCCCTTCATAAAGTGTAGGGAAAGGACGCTCATGCAATACACCTAGATGTCACTAAAAAGAGTATCAGGAAGGCTGATTATAACGTTTTTTCCTATTAACATAAAATAAAGGAGCTACAGTTGATCCTGACTAAAGCCAATATGGATGTTAATGAGGCTCAAGCTAATATATCTAGGTAAGAACTCTGAAGGACACTCTTAAAGATAGGCCAACTTTATTAACACTTTAGAGGATAAACTAATATAGCTATTAGATAATCTGTACTTTTTTAACCTATTTAAAGGGATCAAAATAAACTTCATGCAAATCTTTCACCTAGTTGTTAGGGATGTTTCTAAATTCATGTTAAAGTAGTTGTTTAGGGTAAGTACTTGGATGAGAGTTTAAAAATGAGAAGCCCTTTATAGAAAATATGTAAAAAGAACACCCTTGAAGAACGTGGAAGTTATGGTGGAAAGCCCTATAAAGTAAGAAAAACACTCTCTAAAAATGGTGAAAGCTATTACAAAGAGATCCAAAAGCAAGACTAAATCAAGGAGCTTGTGTTTGTTGCTCTTGTTGTTACGAGAAGAGATAACTTTGACCTAGAAATAGTTGGAGAGAACCCAATGATGGAGGTTCTCACAAGGAAGGGAATGCAACCTTATAACTTATTTTGTGGTGCATTAGACTTTTTCTTCTTATATTTGGGTAGGAGTTCCTTTTTTTATGAATTACTAAAGATATCCCATAACAATTAGTCTTTCTAAAGGCATAACAATCATTAATATTGTGTCTCTTATCTTTATGAAACAAGTAGTACTTATTAGAGTTCTGTATATATGTGTCACTCCTTATAAAAGAAAGGTATTGTATGAATTATTTCATTTTGATAGTGGAAAACACCTTAGTCCTAGTAGTATTTAGACATATATTCATGAGTCTGAGAAAGATAAATTGATAATAAATTGATCATTTTAGATGCTTATAGACTTTTAGGAGACTTTTCATGTTTGAAGAATTCTTTCTTCTACTTGTGCTTCTAGAACCAAGACTTATTTGACCTTGAAAAGAGTTCAAAATGAGAGAGCATAAAATTGTTTTCATAGGGTCAGGTCATAAACATCAACAAAGGCTTCAATGGCAATGAGGTCAAGTAATCCTTCCACTTAAAGAATCTCTTTGTTAAATCTCTTCAATTATGTTCTAGTACTCTTATTATACTATTGTGTGATAGTGAAAGCTTAATATAGTTTTTTTTTAGCTGAAATGATGGTGTTAAAATGGATGACAAACTTTGGAAAAAGGTCATGGGAATCAAATATGAAGGTTGGCTCCAAGGTTTGATACCATGCCCGAGAAAATCTATGAAACATAGTTGGAAGAATCTTGCATATATGTCAATGTCTTATAGTATGAGCTCTAAGTTATTACATATATTTTATGTGTTTTTTTTTAGCCTGTGAGCCCATTATAATTTTCCAAGTTCATCTTTAGGATAATGAGATGAGTAGTTAATACTTGTTTAAATAATAAACAATCTCTTACTTGGTGAGGTTGTGTTATTCTTTTGAGGCCTATTAAATAAATATCTCACTTCTTTCCAGACCTTTTTTATTCATGACTACTTAAGAAAGACTCCAATAAGGATTAATAATGATGACGGTGGATGCCCATATGATTGCAACCATGTTGTGCTTTGTTATATAGAGATCACATCTAGAGTGCTTAATTTGAGAATGTTCCTCAAGATGGTGAAAGTGGCTTTTGGGTGGGTTTTAATAGCGATAATGTCCTTATTAACTCTTTGTATCTCCTTTTAGCCTACTTTTTCTATGAATTAAAGCTATTTATATGTTATTAGTGGCGCGATGGTAAAGCTAATGGTAATACCACCTATAAAAGATGGACAAAACTTTAAGTTGTTATTGCATGGCCAAAAGAGTTTTAGTGAGCATCATGTTGTTATGCAAGTTGTTGGAGATCTAAGATTGCTAATGGAAAGCCTATGGTAGGGAGGTTTATAACCCTTCATTATCTTAGATTTTATGGATTATATATCATGAAAAAAGATGGAGAGTTAATAAAATGAAAAAGGAAATGATCCAACCTTTGTTATGCCTCTTCATAGACTGCATCACTAACAAAGTCTAAAGCTTGGTTGAAGGTCCATAAACTCCTGAAAAACAAGTTCTTGTGTTATATAAGGGAACCTCTTGTACTTAATTTATGAAAATGTTGTCTTAATGGATGTAGATGAAAAATGTAGGAGAAGAGAATGTTCGCTCTATGTATTAATGGTGCTCATTTTTCTATCCTAGTAATTTATAGGCATTTATATACTTATAAATCATATCAACTCACATGAAACAGAGGGTAAAAGAGGGAATAATGATGTAGCCTATATTAGAAGTAATTATGTGAAATAATATCCCTTAACAACAAGTTGTCATTCTATTGAATGTGAAAAGATATGTTCAGGTGGGTTAGGTTATACCATAAGCATGCCTTAATGCTGTATAGTGGACCCTATTATGATAATGATGTCATGCTAGCATTATATGCTAAGAATTAACCATATAGAAGGTTGGTGGTTCATGGTGGACCTGGGTAGTTAGGCCAACACTGAGATCCCTGAACCTAACTACCTAGGTGAACATGATGTAAGGTTTGAGTATGGGAAACCCAAATCTAACTATAGGTGAGATGATGGGTTAATTAGGCCACTTAAGACATCGTGTGTGGTTGAGTTAACTAGGCTTTTTAAAAGAAACATCACCTACTTGGGTTCTATTAGATGCTAATTGAAGGTCGTACCCAAAACAATGAAAGAGGAAATCAATCCTGGCATGACAAACTCGAACAGAGACATATAAACCATGAGGCTCTATGTGAATGGGCTCACAAGCCCTACCTTATAACTTTTGTACTAAGGTGGTCGGGCCCTCTTAGGCCCAAACCCAAGTCTAATAACACCATTGCAATTATAAAGCCAAAACCCTGAAGATATATCGATGATAAAAATGTAATATGAATAACTACAAAGGCAACAACTAATTCTTTTTTTTATTTATTTGTTAGAATTTTAATGGTCATTTTCTAGCATATAATAAATGAAATACATTAATGATAAGAATACAGAGCATCATTCATTTTAACCCATTTGGCTCCATTATATGCATTCTAATTGTATATCTTTATGTGGTACATCTAGCCCTTTTTTTCTGTGCACAATCCATGAATAGGAAATTATTTGTTAGGTGTTCCTATGATAATGCATGATACTTTTCAAAATCTATTTCTTATTTAATTATTTGACAATTAAAATAGATATTCATAAGAAAGTCAACAATTTAAATTTTAAAGAAAAATGTTTTTTTTAGGTAATGTTCCATTTCCTTATTCATGTATTTTCTTTTTTGACAAAAATATCTTTTTTTTATTAGTGACATGGTTTTTTGAATAAAAATTAAAGACAATAAAATTAATATTCATAAAAATCTCAATGACTTGAATAAGGAGAAAAAAATATATCTCTTTAATCAAAATTTCGTTTCCTAATTCATACATTTCCTTTTTTGTTTTGAAAAAAACTTGTTTTTTTTATTAGAAGCTCTGTTTTTAAATAAAATTTATAATCATCTGAAAAGAAAGTTTCATAAAAAAAACAAAAACAAAATCATTACTCCATAATTTTTAAGTGATTATATGAAAAATAAAAGCAAAGAATACTTAATTTAAAAAATTATAATAAAAATAAATATCTTATTCTCATTGAATATTCATGATAAATTATTTAAATAATTATGCATATTAGGTTCATGTATAATTATTCATAAAGTGATTTTTAATATTACCATAAAAATGTCTAATCTTTTTCGAAAAGTATGGCATAATCAAATAATATTTTAAATACTTTTTCATTATTTTATTTAAAGAGAATTTTATTCTAAAATTCAAAAAATAAAACATTGAGGGTCATTAAAAAAAATAGCCAAACACGTGAGCCTGATTATATATAAACTAGATTTTCAATATTTTTTTTACCTCGAAAAATCCTTATGACCTCAATAACTTCATTTCCAAGTCCAAAACACATTTTAATTAATCTTAAACTTAAAATCAAACACACTTTTCATACTCGAATTTATTTGTACTAGCAATGATTAGAGATGCTAATCATCTTCATTAGACCTCATCAATCAAAACAAATTCATTAATACAAAGATTGACTTTTTACCTCACTTGAATATCATTAAATGAAAGATTTATCTCTCCTCGCCCTTCCAACAATTTTCTCTATTCTCTTCCAATATCCAAGGACAAAAATATGAATAAAATAGTTTCATGATCGAATTGTAAATGTTGAAAACAGTAGACCAAAGTGAGAAAAAAAAAGTTTTCAAAAGGAAATTTTTTATCTCCTATCCCAACATTTAAGAACTGAAACATAAATAAAATAAAGTTTTATGACTGAATTGCAAAAGTTGAAAACAATAGGGACCAAAGTGAGAAACATTTTTTTTCTATAACCCAATAAACAACACCTTTATTGTTCAATGAACAACAAAAAAATATTTTGTTTTGGTATGTTAGTATTAATTTTTTCTCTTTACAATAAATAGTGCTATAAAGTTTTATGATTAAATTGTAAATGTTGAAAATAACAAGGATCGAAGTGAGATTTTTTCCATAACCCAATAAACAACACTTTTTTCCATTCAATGAACAACACCTTCACTCTTCAATGAACAACTAAAGAATATTTTGTTTTAGTATAAAAGTAATGATAGTAATAACTAGTTTAGGTGTCTGTATTATGCTGTAGATATGTAGATCGAATCAAAAGTCGATTCAATAGTAAAAAGAAATATAAGGATGATGTTAAATTTTGAGTTAAAAATAAAAAAAAACCCAAAATATACATTAAAAGCTTGATCAATAGTTGAATAAAATTTTAAAAAAAAATTGTGTAAAAAAACCTAAAAAGTGTTGTTAATGACAAAAAAAATTAGACTGAAAAATAAAATTTGAGTCGAAAACAAAAATAACTTGCTAGCATAATTCCTTTGTTTTTTATTTGTTTAGTGTTGTCCCATGTCGTAGGCCATTGGTTGGCCTAGGTTCCAAATCCAATGGCCTAGGTTCCAAATCCAATCATATTGGAGCTAACTCGACATGTGCTATTTGATTAAAAGGACCCAATTCCAACCCATTCATCCCATTCAAAACCTAATTTGGCTCCAAAAGAATTTCAAGAAGCTGTCATTCTGAACCTCTACCTAACTTAATCAGATTCAAGTGCAAAACAAAAAAAATATCAAACGAAAAATTCACAAAAAAAAAAAGTTTGGAAAGTAAAATAAAAAAACAACACTATATTAAATCGAATTTCACCAACCAAATCTAACCCGCTAAATACATGGTTAGGATGACCATAGCAAGCTAGCCTGGTTTAGCCAAATATCTCTTCCATTTCCCTTTTTTTTTTCTTTGGCCTTCATTGAGCTCGTGTAGGATGAAGTTTGGAATTAAATTATAAAGCCACAAAAAACCCAAGAACCAAATAAAAAATAATATTTCTCTTATCATTTTCCTTTCTTTTCTTTCTTCCCAGTGGAGACTTCGTTAGGTTCAGATGAGATGAAATTTAAAACCAAATTAAAAAGCTATAAAAAAATCAAGTATCAAATCAAAAACTTAAATGGTTATCAAAGAACCAAGAACTAAAAAAACAATAAGAAACCAAATTAAAAAAAAATTGTTGGTGCGCTGCGCCAGCATTTGAGAAAGCTTTACATTCTTATCCTCTTGAAGAAGCTCTTCAATTCTGGCTATGCTTTGAGCACTAATCATAGTCAAATACAAAATGGATCGTTACAATTCCCTTAAAAACAGTTTCAAAATTTATGTTTCAGTCACAGGAAAATTCCTGTAGAACAGCCATCCATGTGACCCGTAACAGGATACTAATAATAATCACATGAACTGATCCAACAAGTAGCTATGTATGAGCTTCCTAGTAAAGCAATGGACAAAAGTAATCAAATACGGAAAAAGATACTGCACCATACCTGATAGAGCTATACAACTGATTCAGCATATCTTCCTTCGCTTTCTCAACTTGGCAAAGAACAACTGCCTGATTGACCAATTACGAAGCATTATAAAAGCCTCTCATAAGTGAGCAGCTATAAGGAGAAAATAAAAACAAAAAAAAAATGATGACAAGCTTACTTTGGGTACATTAGCGGCCAACCTATTCAGAACTGCCTCTACATATCCACACACTTATTGAGACATCCATCAAAGTTCTTCTTCAGGATCCACAGGCCTTCGAGCCATCAAATCCCGCACACAAAAAAATAAGTTTGTTTCTGATGAATTTCAAAGCCTAACTCAGAAATGTTCAAGTTCTGTACTTTTAACCTTTATGCACATGCTTACTGGACCAAACTGCTTCACAGAATACATAACTAAACCAACCCACATACATAGCGAAGAAAACATTGGAGGTAGCAAGAGAATTAATCTGATGGAGGATTTCACTAAAGGTCAGACATAGCGAAGAAAACATTGGAGGTAGCAAGAGAATTAATCCAAAGGAGGATTTCACTAAAGGTGAACCAATGTGCAGTATGTAATCATACCAATGAACCATCAGAAAGACTCTCCCGTGTTGCAGGACCACCTTCAGGAGATACACCCCTCATTTGCCCTCCTTTAGAAGGTTGAGCAACCTTTGATATCTTGTTCATCCATTCAACTTTGTCAGCCATGCTCTCAGCTTTCAAAACAACAGCACTGTGAGCTGCAAGATAAAAGGACAGTTAGAAATGTAACAGCAGCTTCAAACAACATAAGAAGAACGAAAATCCACTTGAGAAGTACAAAAGATGCATACCTTTCAAAACAGTTTTGTATGGAACCTTGCTGGTTATCTTAAAAACAAGACTGGGTGCTTTAGCATCTGGTCCATTGGCTTTTTTATCCTTTGAACTCTTTGGAGGAGGTCCTTCCTCATCTGGAACCTCTTCAATATTGCATTCCTGCAAAATAAATAGATCAGATGAGACAAATAATTTGCATGCACAACCATATAATTGACCATAGATTAATCCAGTTATTACCTTGCAAAATGCATGTAGTGTCCGGTAGAATTATATCAAGTATAGTGCAAATAGAAACAGAGCCAATTTGGGAGGACACACAAGGCAACAATAAATAAAAAAGGTATTGACACGGCCTTCACTTGCTTAAAAGGAAAATTAGATATCACAAATACCAGAAGAAAAAACAGTTCAACAACATGGTTGCACACCAGACTTAATCCATCCCTCCACCAAGATATTGGTAAAGCAGGTTAGATAACTGGTCTCTCAATGCTTGGTAAAACGTTTCAAGTATTGGAATCTTAAAGGCACCATTTTGCTGTGTACTGGTTCTCACCTTCTAGAGCATAAATAAATAATATTCTATGACCAAAAAGAGAAGGAAACAGGCCTTCAAAGACAGCTACACTGCCAATCCAATGGAATCACAATATTATTGTGCCAGAAAAAGCCGTACATTCCCCCTTTTTTCTCTTTTCAATTTACAGGAGTATATGTTATGGCAATAGAGCAACACTATTTTTGGAGACAATAATCTATTTTTCCATAAAGAAAATGACAAAGCTCTAGTACCAACTGGCACAAACAAAAACACAAGAAAGATACCAAGAACAAGCAATACAAAATTTTATCGAATAGTATCAAACCACAAACCCTAATTCAAGATTTTGTTACTGAACATTTCACCACACAAATATTCTAATAAAAAACTCCCTATTAGAATTTTTCTAGGCTGCTTATATGCTAGTAAAAAGTCATAAAAAAAGCTGGAAAAATAATAAAAGAGTTCTAATTCAAATAGGAAAAAGGAATCTTAAATCAATTAAAAAAATATAGCAAATCTCGAACAGTAACTTTTGGGCCTTAGTTGAAGGCCCCCCTAAACTCCAATGGGTATGAATTTTGATTCTAAAGGAAACAATGCCTCTACACTCTTCTAATAAAATTTCAGTCCGATTCAACGATTGGATCAAAATAATGCTTGTTAACATAAAATTGCAAGTTAAGTAAAAATCCCCTACACCAGAAAAGGATCTAAAGATGCAGTCTTTTTCCATCTCTAAAACACACCTGAATTCAGATGGTGATCATAACATCAATTTTATTCTTTAACACCTGAACATTTGATTTTTGAACCAACATTGAGTAGTAAACAGACAAATAAATAAAAGCACATATACTGACATATGAATTTTCATTTCATGCACTGCTCCTATCCAATCCCTAAATAATTTTTGTTTCTAGAAATCTCACACACCATAGACCAATACTTCATCAGAGCTTAACACCTCCCCCGAAACAAAACACACATCCGTATCCTCCATTGCAGTCTACATACTATACTACTAATTAAATATTTTAGAAGTCCAAAACTAGTTTAAAAAAAAATTAAAATAAAAGGCTGAAAAGGATACCTAAAATCGAGTACCATGAAATTAGGGGTGATCCAGAAGCAAAAGAGTGATAATTGACCATACCTCCAAGTGATGACACAATGAAAATGTCTCTCCTCTTGCTTTTTTGTGTAACCAAGCTGTTAAATAAAAAATAGATGAGTTTTAATCCTACCAATCATCTACATAAGAGACGTGCAAGATTAAATACTACAAATTATAGCAACTAGATTAACTGTTTCCGCACTACTTACTTTCCAAATCTTATTTTTCTAAAATTGATACATGGATGATGCACATTAGAGAGTGAAAACACAAGTATCTTTCACACCATTAGACCATAGAGGTGCGCACATTTAACATGTTGTAATATCATTCTCTGACAAACTTGACATCTATAAGTGATTTGCAGCAAGAAAAACTGAAGTGACACTATCTAGTGAACGCCTGAAATTAAGTTTCCTTAACCAGCACATATACAGAGACATAAAAACTAGTCTTACAGTAATCATTAAACAAAATAAAAACAGAGTTCACAAAATAATATGTAAGAAGAAACGTGCAACAAATTTTACCAGAGAAAAAATTACAAACCTTCCCAGTCTTCTCGTTCAAAACAAACCATCGCTTGCTCCATCCATTAGACTTTGCACTTTTCTTTGATAAAAAACCTGCAAATTACATGCAAACTGCTCACTAAAATTGAAACTTTCTCATTAGGAAATTGACGGGAATTATTCAGGGGAAGATTGGACAGGAAAGACAACTTTATTAATAAATAGTTGTCGTTGCAGGGTCCCAAGTGCAAAAGATTTTCAATTTTATATCATATATATATATATAAAGAGGATTTTCAAGCATGTTTTTGAAAATGTAATTTGAGATATTCGAAAGTTAATACTAAATATGTACATCTTCCACACTGCACAGATTATAAATCGAAGGCTTGTTCATGTGAAGATCAAATTCTAAACTAGTTCCCTGCGTAAATTCAGGAACCCATTTCTGTGTAACAATCCAGAAAAACTAATGGTCAAGCCAACTTTCATAAAAGAAATGGTAGTTAAAATTCTAGGGTAGTTCAAATTCTATAATTAGATAAAAGAAATGAAGAAATCATGATGTCCATGACCCAAAAGATTTTTCAATTTTAGAAAGCGACAAGCTTTAAATTTCAGAAAACATTGGCATAGAACACAAAACACAGATGTAATCAACAGTTATATACAGGACCCATGGTCGAACTAAACATCTTTACAGAAATACCATAACCCAATACACCTGCTGTTATTTCTCCTTCAGGACCAGCAGTCTTTAAACCAGAACCCTCCTGCACTTCCTTCTCTGCCGGATTGGATTTCTCCTTCAATGATTTCAAACTTCCACTTGTTTGAGGACTAGTCGCCTAAGGAGAATGTATAGAACAAAACAGGGTAGAGCATCAACAAAACAGAACAGAAATAAATGACACATTTTTGTTAAAATTCCTATTCCAATAAACATTGAAATGAACACACTACCCTGTTTAATATAGCGTGCTCAGCATCATTTGCGTTCTTTGAGGACCGGTTCTTAAGCTCCTCCTCTCGGCGCTGTGTTTCCATCCTATAGTAGATAAAAATGAAAGGTTAATAATTAAGATGGAGGTTAACATTCAGAGATGTACTAACAAATGTAGGAGGCAATAGAACAGAAGATCCTTGCATATGCACCAAACATATGATATTCTCAGGCACACAGACGCAATATACAGACAACAGAATTAATTCAGAAGTTGGAAACGCTACATTAAACAGCTTTACTATTTTTTCACTTTTTCAAGTGATTGAACCAGAGATAGATAATCATGCCATCACATAGCAAAACAATTACACAGTTATCCTAGAAATTGAGCCACCATACCCAAGAGATTACACGAAAACCATGATTGCAACTCAGATCTGTACCAGCCAAGCTTGTTCACAATACCTCCTTTGCACTAAACGGATGAAATGTTGTGGGGGCACAAATGCTCTCTCCATATCAACCAATGCAACAACCATCTTTTTTGCTTCATTCATAAACTCATCTAAAGCAGCACTTGCAATGGCCACAACCTTACAAAAGGAATAAAGAAACGATAGACTTTACAAAAAGAATAATATTTGAACCGTGATGGGTACTTGTGCAGGTTCAGAGTCTACAGCATAAATCATAGAACATGTAATTATAGAGTAACATACCTATCTCTTGAAAAGAGGGTATCGTCCAAGACCTGGTGTGGAATTTGCAGCAGCAGAAACTATATGCACCAGGACATGATGTACCTGTTATAAGTCAGGAAGGAACTCCATCAGTAGCACAGAACAGAACCAGGTATTGATCATAGACCTTTGAAACAAATTGTCAAAATGAAATAAACAAGTTCTACCTCAAATCAGTTTCATTTCAAATATTCTGCTGCAGGGTTCTGGTTGGAAAATTGTTGCAAGTTTGGAGGGGAATTTCCCAAATAGGATCAAGGAACTTCCTTTGGATAGACACTTTGATATCAATAACGTGAAGAATTGTGCTGCTTTTCATCACTTCCTATTTTTGCTACATGCTCTTAGGAATATTTATGTAGCATCACAAAATGTTTTCTACTGTGTGTGTTCTATCAGATTGTCTTAGAGGCAGATGGTTATCAACCATATCTCATATCCCCTGATAGTAAGAGAGCCTGAACAGCCGCAAGAGCTTTCTGGTCTGAAGCAGCTTGATCTATTTTACTAATTACACCAACGGTTCTATTACCTGTCATTGACAGAAGAGTACCTACTTAATCATTTTAAAGATGTCTTTTTTAGTGGGTGAAGGGGGCTCAAAAGTTATCTTCATAACATTTCACCCTGTTCAACGAGTTTGAAACAAAAAAATGGGAGGGAAAATTATGAAGTTTTATCCCCACAAAAAGTGATAAAATGGGACCCACTAAAAGTAGTTTTCCTCATCACTTTTTATGCACAAGTCCAATCAAGTTTTATTATTTACACCTTTTAAAGCATGAGTCCCACTAATTTACATCAATTATCTCTTTAACAAGTACAAGTCCCACCAACAGCTTTTATTCGCACCCTTAAACATTTTGGATCTACTAAACCAGTATCATTTACACCATTAACACTTGCACCTTAACATTTATTCTTGTAACATTTCTAAGCAAATTTTTTTATATGTAGCAAAGCAACATAAGAAAAGAACTTTCGAACACTTAAATTTAATAATAAAACACCTAAAAAAAAGAGATGATGCAGATACACAATGGAGGAAAGTATGTCTTCAAAAATAAGAAAGAAGTGTCTGATATCTCATGTACTGCCATTAAAACTATCATAGATCTCTGTACAATCAGCTTTAACAGCCATTTACCTTCTCCATCATACTCCTTGGCAATCCTAAGGGCTCGAGATGAAGCAATTTCAGGTGCCTAGGCCGCAGGTACAATAACTAGCAAAATGGCATCATTGTGCTCTGCATAGTCACTAACCTAAGCAATGGCCATATTGAAAATTATCGCCATAATATTTTGAGTGCCATACTGAGCTAAATGCATACACAAAAAATAAACAAAAACGAGTTTCTTTCTTTTCACAGATTACATGCAAAATAATGTTTTGATCACCGTGACAGTGATGCTGGTTGATGTAAATCCTTATATGTAATAGAGGTCTAGAACCATTAATCAACTCTTACCATAGATTCATCCACGATCCGTTGATCCAAGCCAGGTAAGTCAATCAATTTCAAGGTAGGTGCTGAGAAAAACCATAATAAGAGTAAGAATGGTAACAGTAGAATCAGTATGCCGCTAACAGGCACAAGAGCATGTGATTAAATGAATCTGAATCTTAGTATCTCCTATCCCATCATGGAACTGTCACAAAAGTCTTTTAACAAAGCAATAGCTACTACCAAATCTTAGAATCTTTATGCATAAACTAAACTATATTACACAATTAAATAATGAGCAAACCTGTGCTTGTGCGCAGTTTCAAATATATCTCATCTCGGCTGATTGTGCATCAAAAGTATCATTAAGTCTCTTATTTTACATATGTATTTATGTGGGTTTTTTTAATAATTGATGTGTTTTTTAGTAATGAAGTTTCTTTTAATGTTTCGATAGGTTTTTGGAGCTTAAATGAATTGTTTCAGAAAATGTAACATCGGAACAAAGAATTGAAGAGAAATTTAGTTGAAGATTGAAGCAAATCTTGGTTCAAATAAGTGCTCCAAATTTACCCCAAAAATCAATTCTATTCCAATCCTAGAAAAGATTATCATATGATCTATTTCAAGCCCAAACTTGTCTTATGTTGTGTGCAAACTTCAATCATCAAACACTCAAGGTTTCAATGTCAATCTTAGCCCAAATAATAGGTACATTTGTATCCTTATTTGATGCCCAAATCAGCCCAAGCACAATCCATGATCTTACATGCCCACACAATAAATAACATTTGATTTATTTTGGGTAATTCATTGATCCAAGAGGGCAAACACATGGATGGAAAGCTGGAGGGGACATTGTCATATTATTTTGGGTCAAAAAGAAGAAAGAGACAGCTCATAAAGGAGGAAGAAAAAAGTGCACAAAAGTGTTCTCCAAGCTGGCCTGATTTGATTTTCCAGAACACCTTTCGGTGTTGTGCCCATAACTTTTGACTCAGATGTCCAAATGAGCTGTTCTTTAATGATCTGGAAAGCTAACAGAATTGCCTATAAATGTCTCTAATAGCCATCTCTAGAGGAGGCTTCGAAGAGGGTCAAATTGCTGTCCAAAGTTAGTCAGATTTGTATTAGAGTCTTTACTGAAATTGTGTTGTGTTCTTCTTTGTAAATTTTAGACCTTTAGTTTGTAGAACTTATTAATTCAGTTTGATTCAAGTTATTTCATGTTTATTAAAGTGTTCTTATATATAATCATGGTTGGCTAATCCTCTTTCTTGGATCCAAATCAAGGATGATGGTGAGTTCTTTAAGATATGAATGAATCTTAATGTTTATCTTTTTATTTTCTTCATGAATGTTTTATTATTGTAAAAAATTTTAGAAATCATTTAGGTAATATTATAATCTTAAATTTTTATGCACAAACCTTAGTTTTGGTATAGAGATTGCTTGATTCAATGTCTTATTTAATATAAAAATACTCGTTCATTCTTAAGCAACAATCAATCTTCATCTTTTTAAACTTCATTGTAATAT
>Ga0307516_10001692_pt1 | contig 30364 bp, 24 predicted proteins | sample 19_EM_MG_FD_203310 | JGI IMG/M metagenome (GOLD analysis project Ga0307516, IMG submission 203310) | Populus trichocarpa ectomycorrhiza microbial communities from riparian zone in the Pacific Northwest, United States - 19_EM | ecosystem: Host-associated > Plants > Roots > Unclassified | place... | reverse complement strand
CGACGGCCCGGATGGTCTTGTCCTCCTTGAGCGCCTGCTTGGCGATGGCCGCCGCCTCGTCGTAGCCGAGGAAGCGGTTGAGCGGCGTGACGATGGAGGGCGAGCCCTCGGCGTACGAGCGGACCACCTCCTCGTTGACCTCGAGACCGTCGATGCAGCGGTCGGCGAGCATCCGCGCGGCGGCGGCCAGCAGCTTGATCGACTCAAGCAGGTTGCGGGCCATCACCGGCAGCATGACGTTGAGCTCGAAGTCGCCCTGGCTCCCGGCGAAGGCGACCGCGGCGTCGTTGCCGATCACCTGCGCGGCGACCTGGCGTACCGACTCGGGGACCACCGGGTTCACCTTGCCCGGCATGATCGACGAGCCCGGCTGCAGGTCGGGCAGGCGCAGCTCGCGCAGGCCGGCCCGCGGGCCCGAGCCCATCCAGCGGATGTCGTTCACGATCTTGTAGAGGCTGACCGCGACCACCCGGAGCTGGCCGGACGCCTCGACCAGCGCGTCCCGGGCACCCTGCGCCTCGAAGTGGTTGCGCGCCTCGCTCAGCGGCAGGCCGGTCACCTCCTTCAGCAGCGAGATCACCGCGGGGGCGAACCCGGGCGGGGTGTTCACCCCGGTGCCGACCGCGGTCCCACCCAGCGGCAGCTCGGCGAGCCGGGGCAGGGTGTCGGTGAGCCGGTCGATGCCGTTCTGGATCTGCGCCGCGTACCCGGAGAACTCCTGACCGAGGGTGACCGGCGTCGCATCCATGAGGTGCGTCCGGCCCGCCTTGACGACCTCCGACCAGCCGTGGGCCTTCGCGCTCAGCGCGACCACCAGGTGGTCCAGGGCCGGGATCAGGTCGCTGGTGAACGCCTCGGTGGCGGCCAGGTGGATCGACGAGGGAAACACGTCGTTGCTGGACTGCGAGGCGTTGACGTGGTCGTTCGGGTGCACCGGCCGGCCCAGCGCGCGGGTCGCCAGCTCGGCGATGACCTCGTTGGTGTTCATGTTGGACGACGTGCCCGAGCCGGTCTGGAAGACGTCGATCGGGAACTGGTCGTCGTAGCCGCCCTCGGCGACCTGCGCGGCGGCGGTCACGATGGCCTTCGCGATGTCGTCCTCCAGCACCCCCAGCGACGCGTTGACCTGGGCGGCCGCGCCCTTGATCCGGGCCAGGGCCCGGATGTGCGCGGGTTCCAGCCCGCGCCCGGAGATCGGGAAGTTCTCCACCGCCCGCTGGGTCTGCGCCCGCCACAGGGCGTCGGCCGGCACCCGGACCTCGCCCATGGTGTCGCGTTCGATCCGGTAACCGCTTTCGTCAGTCGTCGTCACCCTTCCATCCTGCCCCCGCGGCGGCGTACTCGCAGTTGATCCCTGCCACTGTCGCCGCGCCCGGGTGGCCGAGCGTCGCCAGCCGGCGCGCCACCTCGAACCGGGCCGGAATCTGCATCCTGGTGAAGATGTCCAGGGCCTGACGCCACAGCCGGGCCGCGGCGGCCGGATCGTCGCCGACCTCGCAGTCCGCCAGGCCGGCGAGCGCCCGGCCCTGTTCGAGGGGGATCTGCGACTGCTGGGCCAGCGACAGCGCATGCCGGCGCAGCTCACGGGCGCCGAGCGGATCGCCCACGGCCAGCAGGGCGGCCGCCAGATCATTGGAGGCGGCCGCGATGTACGCGGCGTCGCCGTGCCCGCGCATCAGCCGCAGGGCGGTCAGGTGATGTTCGACGGATTCCGAATGCCTGCCCTCAGCCAACGCCACCCGGCCGAGTTCGTTGTGGCATTCCCACTCCCCCACCATGTGATCGGCGGAGGTCGCGAGCCGCAGCGAACCGCGCAGCAGGCGCCGCGCCGTCGCCGGCTGCCCCGATTCGCGGCGGATCTGCGCCAGCAGCGTCAAGGCGTTACTGATCCGGCGGGGCTCGCGCTTCTCGATCGCGTACTGCAGGCCGATGCGGGCTTCCCGGGTCGCCTCGGTGTGGCGGCCGAGGGCGAACTTGATGATGGCGACATTGACCAGGCGCGCGTTGAGGCCGTCGACCTGACCCAGTCGCGGCGCCAGGTTGCAGGCCAGCTCCATCTCCGCCAGAGCCTCGCGGACGCGGCCGATCCGCAGCAGGACGCCGGACCGGTTCGCGAGACACTTCGCCTCCGTCGCGTGGTCACCCGCCCGGCGTTCGTAGCGCAGGACGTCGTCCAGCAGTCGCAGGGCCTCGTCGTGGCGCCCGGCCCGATAGTGGCCCGACGCGAGATAGGCGCCGACCGCGGCAGCGCCGCGTTCGTCGCCTGCTTCCTGAGCGATGCCACGACCCAGCGACAACACCTCGGTGAGGTCGGCGGTGTGCGCGCGGGTGTAGAGATACACCCAGCTCACCCTGGCCAGCTGCCAGGCACGGACCGGGTCGCCGACCTCCGCGGCCGCCTGGACGAGACCGACGAGGTCACCCCGTTGCCGGTCCAGCCACAGCGGATGCGCGGCGGCCACGCTCACCAGTTCCGGTCGCAGCGGCTGCTCGGCCGGATAGTCACGATGCGCGTTCCAGGACTCCTTGGCGCGACTCAGCACGGCGGTGGCGTGCAGGTGCAGATCGACCAGGGCCGTCACCGCCGCACGCCGCTCCGCCGGCTCGATCTGCCCGGAGAGGGTGCCCGCATACTCACGGACCAGGTCGTGCAGCCGGTAGTGGTCGGCTTCGGGCTCCTCGACCAGGTGCACGTCGACCAGTTCGTCCAGCACGTCCTGGGCGCCGTCGAGCGGCAGCCCGCTGAGCGCGGCCACCGCCGGCGCGCTGAATCGCTCGGCCGGGTGCAGGGCGAGCAGCCGGAACAGCCGCTGGGCCCGCTCCGGCAGGTGGGCGTACGACAGCGCGAGCGCGTGGGCGACCGTCCGGTGCTCCACTGCCAGCTCGGGCAGTGGAGACTCGGCCAGCCGGTGGGCGAGATCGGCGATCCGCCACCGTGGCCGGTGCGCCAGCCTGGCCCCGGCCAGCCGGATGGCCAACGGCAGGTAGCCGCACCGCCGGACCACCTCGATCGCGGCCGCCGGCTCGGCGCCGACCCGGTCACCGACGATCCTGGTCAGCAGCGCCACCGCCGCCTCCTCGCTCAGCACACCCAGCGACTCGGGCCGGACCGCGTCGAGCCCGGCCAGCCGGCGCCGGCTGGTGACCAGCACCAGGACCTTGCCGGTGGTCGGCAACAGCGGTGTCACCTGGGCCGTCGAGGCGGCGTTGTCGAGCACCACCAGGGCCCGCCGGGTGGCGATCTCGGTGCGCCAGAGCTGGACCCGCTCGTCGAAGTCGTCGGGGATGCGGTTGGCCGGCACGCCCAGCTGGCGCAGAAGCGTCACCAGGGCCGCCTCCGGCGACGACGGCCGCTGTTCGCTGTGCCCGTACAGGTCGATGAAGAGCTGGGCCTCCGGAAAGTCCTCGCGGACCAGACCGGCCAGGTGCACCGCGATCGTCGTCTTGCCGCTGCCGGCCATGCCGTCGATGACCTGCACCTGCGGGGCGTCATCCCGCCCGTCGACGGCCGCGACCAGCCGGCCCAGCGACTCATCGTGACCGGTGAAATCCCGGATCGCCCGCGGCAGCATGTCGACCGGGGCGAGCCCGGCCCGGCGGGGCCGCGACGCCTCGACACCACCGAGCAGAATCTGCCGGTGCAGATCCTGCAACTCGGTGCCCGGTTCGACTCCCACTTGCTCGCGCAGCAGGTCGCGGGCGCGGCGGTATTCGCCCAGCGCGTCGGCCTGCCTGCCGGTGCGGTAGAGGGCCAGCATCAGGTGGGCCCGCAGCCGCTCGCGCAGCGGAAACCGCTCGACGAGGCCGGTCAGCTCCGCCACCAGGTCCCGGTCCCGGCCGTCGGCCAGCTCGAAGTCGACCCAGTCCTCGATCGTTGCCGCTCGTTGTTCGTCCAGGACCGCGGCCTGGTGCCGGACCGGTCCGCTCTCGATGCCGGCCAGCACGGCACCGCGCCACAGGGCGAGGGCCTCCTGCAGGAGCTCACGGGCGCCCGGGCCGGAGTCCTTCGCCCGCGCCACGAGCCGGGTGAAGGCGAGAGCGTCCAGTTCGTCGTCGGCGACTCTGATGCCGTACCCGGCGGGGTCGGTGAGAATGGCCACCGGCCGCAGCGTCCGACGCAGCCGGGACACGCAGGTCTGCAGTTGGCCCCGCGCGGTGGCCGGCGGGCGGTCCTCCCACACGGCGTCGATCAGGTCGTCGGTGCTGACGATCTGGCCGGGCCTCAGCAGCAGCATGGCCAGCACGGTGCGATCCCGGCCGGCGGATATGACCACCTCTCGCCCGGAATCGGTCACCTGGAGAGGCCCAAGGACGCCGAATCGCACTGGAGGCTCCGTTCGCGCTGGCCGGACGGCACCGACGATAGCCGAGCCGCGCGCCCGCAACGACCGCCGACGAGAGCGGATCAGCAGCGGAACGAGAGCGGGACACGGCACCCTGCGATGGGCCGTTCCGCTTCGATCTCCAGACCTCGCCCCAGCGAAGCGGAACGGCCTGTAACGGGGGTGTTCAGCTCGTTCGCGACGATGTCGCGGGCGAGCTGTTCGCGTTCCGGAGCCGGCGCCGGTTGGACGGCACCCAGGCCGGAACGTATCGTCGCGAGGGGTTTGGCCTTCCCCGACGAACAGGATCTTTGTCATGCGAACCGCCCTCCTCGCCGGCTCCCTCGCCTGTCTGCTCCTCACCGGCACCGCCTGCAGCAGCGACGACAACGGCTCCGAGACGATCGCCGAGGCACCTGTGGCGGAGACGCCCTCGACGGCGACGACCACCGTGCCGGCGCCGAACTACTACGCCAACACCCGCAAGGTCTGTGCCGCGCTCAACAAGATCTTCGACGCTGACGTGGCCGAGTTCGGCACCGCGGTGGGCAAGATGATCGCCTACAAGGAGGCGAAGCAGACCGCCGAGGCGGAGCAGGCCCGCGCGGCGGCCAGCAAGGAGCTCAAGGAGGTCGGCGCGAAGGTCCGCAAGGAGACCGCCGCGGCCGAGGACCCCGAGCTGAAGGAGGCGGGCGCCATCTCGGCGACGAAGTTCTCCAAGAGCTCCACCGACAAGGCCCTCTTCGACAAGATCAAGACCACCAAGGACCTGGACCGGACCCTGGCGGCGAAGATGCCCGACTGGATGGACCCGGTCGCCGGCCTCTGCGCGACCTGAGCCAGCCGGGCCGGTCCGGCCGGACGGGGCTACCGCCGGCCGATGCCCAGAACCGGCTTGGTGACCTCGGCGAAGAAGTCGTTGCCCTTGTCGTCGACGACGATGAACGCCGGGAAGTCCACCACGTCGATCTTCCAGACCGCTTCCATGCCCAGCTCCGGATATTCCAGGACCTCGACGTGCCGGATGCAGTCCTGGGCGAGCCGGGCCGCCGGGCCGCCGATCGAGCCGAGGTAGAAGCCGCCGTGGCTCTTGCAGGCGTTGGTCACCTGGGTGGAGCGGTTGCCCTTGGCCAGCATCACCAGTGAACCGCCCGCGGCCTGGAACTTCTCCACGTACGCGTCCATCCGGCCCGCGGTCGTCGGGCCGAACGAGCCGGACGCGTACCCCTCGGGGGTCTTGGCCGGGCCCGCGTAGTAGACCGCGTGGTCGCGCAGATACTGCGGCATCGGCTCGCCCGCGTCCAGGCGCTCGGCGATCTTGGCGTGCGCGATGTCGCGGGCGACGACCAGCGGGCCGGTCAGCGAGAGCCGGGTCTTGACCGGATACTTGCTCAGCTCGGCGCGGATCTCGGCCATCGGCCGGTTGAGGTCGACGTGCACGACCTCGTCGGCCTCCAGGCTGTCGTCGGTCACGTCCGGCAGGTAGCGCGCCGGATCCGGCTCCAGGCGTTCGAGCCAGACCCCCGAAGGGGTGATCTTCGCGAGCGCCTGGCGGTCCGCCGAGCAGGAGACCGCGATCGCCACCGGGCAGGAAGCGCCGTGCCGGGGCAGGCGGATCACCCGTACGTCGTGACAGAAGTAACGGCCGCCGAACTGGGCGCCGATGCCGAAGTCGCGGGTCAGCTCGAGGACCGCCGCCTCCAACTCGACGTCGCGGAAGCCGTGCGCGGACATCGAGCCGGCCCGGGGCAGGTTGTCCAGGTATTTCGCGCTGGCCAGCTTCGCGGTCTTGAGGGCGTACTCGCCGCTGGTGCCGCCGATGACCACGGCCAGGTGGTACGGCGGGCAGGCCGAGGTGCCGATCAGGCGCAGCTTCTCGTCCAGGAACTCCATCATCCGCGCCGGGTTCAGCAGCGCCTTCGTCTCCTGGTAGAGGTACGACTTGTTGGCCGAGCCGCCGCCCTTGGCCATGAACAGGAACTTGTACGCGTCCGGCTGGCCGCCCGGGTCCTCGGCGTACAGCTCGATCTGTGCCGGCAGGTTGGAGCCGGTGTTGCGCTCGTCCCACATCGTCAGCGGGGCGAGCTGGGAGTAGCGCAGGTTCAGCCGGGTGTACGCCTGGTACACGCCCTGGGCGATGGCCTGCTCGTCGGTGCCGTCGGTCAGCACGTGCCGGCCGCGCTTGCCCATCACGATCGCCGTGCCGGTGTCCTGGCACATCGGCAGCACGCCGCCGGCCGCGATATTCGCGTTGCGCAGCAGGTCCATGGCCACGAAGCGGTCGTTCGGCGAGGCCTTCGGGTCATCGATGATGGACCGGAGCTGGGCGAGGTGGGCGGGGCGCAGGAAGTGCGCGATGTCGTGCATGGCCTCGGCGGTCAGCAGCGTCAGCACGCTCGGGTCGACGGTGAGGAACCGTCGGCCGCCGGGCCCGTTGACCACGTCGACACCCTCGTCCGCGACCAGTCGGTACTCGGTCGGGTCGTCGCCCGTCGGCAACAGCGGCGAGTACGAGAAAGCGGCGGCTCTGCTCATGACGGGCAAGCCTAGGCCAGCGCCCGCACGAGGCGCGAACCAGCACGGTTACGCCGCGATACCGGTTCGATCAACGCACGGGGGTGGAAGCGAACGAAAGGTACGCCATGTCGCGCCCGTCGATGAGGATCAGGCCGCCCGGGCCCACGGCGAAAACCTTCGCATCGGTACGCGCCTCGGTCAGCACGGCGCCGGTCCGCGGGCTCAGCGCGATCACCTTGGCGGGCTTCCGCTCGGCCACCACAGCCGCGTACGGCGTCAGCGCGGCCTGCGCGTTCGCGGTGACGCCCCGCCGCCAGACGGTCTTGCCCCGGCTGAACGACCGGGCGACCAGGGTCTGTTTGTCCGCGGTGCGGATCAGCGTGTAGCGGTCGTTGACGGCGAGCACGGTCTGCCCCTTCTCGCCGTGCCAGAGCGTCCGGCCATCGTGGGCGGCGATCAGCTCCTGCCGGCCCACCGGGTCGACGCCGAGCACCACCTCGTCCCCGCCGGCCGGGTCCCGTTCCTGCTTGCAGCCCGAGCCGTTCTCCGCGGTCCGCAGGTTGAGCCCGTCGCGCTGCCAGACCGGCCGGCCGTTGGGCGGGTCGTGGGCGATGACGCTGAAATAGCAGGTGCCGTCCTGCGCCTCGCCGGTGACGGTGAGGATGCGGCTGCCGACCACGGCGAGGCGCTGGTCCCGGGCCGGCGTCCGGGTCTGCACGACCCGGCCCTGAACCGTGTCGACCACCTCGACCTTGCCGTCGCCGACCAGCCCGATGAGGCTGGGCAGCGGTCGCGGCCCGGCCGCCCGGCCGTCGATCTGCGACGAGGTCAGCGGCTGGGTGTCGGGCAGGTCGGGGTTGGCGGCGTCCAGGACGAAGCCGATGCCGGGCGTGCCGATCGTCCACATCGGCTTGCTGCCGCGCGGCTCCCAGGCGCTGAGCTCGCACTCGCCGGCCTTGGGACAGCGCAGGTCGAGCACCGCGTCGCCGTAGGTCCACACGGCCGCGGCCTCGGTGTCGCGACGGCGGACCGCGCCGGTGGCCGGGTCCAGAACCTCGTAACCCTTGGTGAGCAGCCGGCCGACGACCACGACGGCGTCGCCGTCGGTGCCGGCCACCCCGGCCCAGTCGGCGTCGGACTTCCACAGCCTGACCCCGGCGGTGATCCCGTACGCCTCGATGGAGGTGCGGTACTCGACCACGACCGCGCCGCCACTGATCGTGACGCTGCGTGGCGACCCGCCGATGGTGGTCTGCCAGGTGGCGACGCCCTCCGCGATCGGGTCGCTCTGGTTGATCCAGGACCAGATCTTCGGGAACGGGTTCCACACCCCGGTGGTGGCCAGGACGATGATGACCACGACGCCGACCAGCGCGTAGCCTTTCGCCGAGCCGCCGGAAGCCACGTCGGACACGGTAACGAGATCGACAAGGCGCGACCGCGAGCCCGAAAGGCCCGTGTCGCCCGCTTATGCCCCGCTTGCCGCTTTGACCAGGGGCATGGTGCGGTACGGAATCTGCTCCGCCAACGCGATGATCGTCGACGCCCGCAGGATCCCCTCGTAGGTGACGATCTCGTCGATCACCCGTTGCAGGTCGGCGTTGGAACGGGCCACGATCCGGCACATCAGGTCACCGCTGCCGGTGATCGTGTGCGCCTCGAGGACCTCGGGAATGTCCGCCAGGTGCGCGGTCACCGCCGGGTGGCCGTACCGCTGGCTGATCTCCAGGGTCACGAAGCTCATCACGCCGTAGCCGATCGCGGCCGGCGAGACCTCCGGGCCGAAGCCGCGGATCGCGCCCCGCGCGATCAGCTTGTCCAGCCGGGCCTGGGCGGTGCCGCGGGCGACGGCGAGCCGGCGGGAGAGCTCCAGCACGCCGATCCGGGGCTCCGCCGCGAGCAGCGCGAGCAACTGCCCGTCGAGCGGATCCAACTGCACATCTTGTCCAGCCATAGTGCCTCAGCACTCTACCAAATGTGCAGACTGACCAGCCAGAAAACCCACTATTGCCCAGCGATCGGCAAGCGACAAGCCTCTGCGTATGACGCAGGTGATGGAAAGCTCCACTGGGACCGCCGACGTTTTCCCGGTCAAGGGCGTCGACTACCTCCAGTTCCTCGTGGGCAACGCCAAGCAGGCGGCCCACTATTACTCGACCGCCTTCGGGATGACCTGTGTGGCCTACCGCGGGCCGGAGCACGGCTACCGCGACCACGCCGAGTACGTCCTGGTCAGCGGGTCGGCCCGGTTTGTGATCACGGGCGCGTCGCACGCCGGCGCACCCAGCGCCGCGCACGTCGCCAAGCACAGCGACGGCATCTACGACATCGCGCTGGCCGTGCCGGACGTGGACGCCGCCTACCGGCACGCCATCTCGGCCGGCGCCGCCTCGGTGAGTGAGCCGCACGACCTCATCGACGAACACGGCACGGTCCGCCTCGCCGCGATCGCCGCCTACGGCGACACCATCCACACCCTGGTGGACCGCTCGAAGTACGACGGACCGTTCCTGCCCGGCTTCGCCGCCCGCGGCCCGATCGTCGACCGGCAGCCCGCGATCGACGCCGGCCTGCAGCCGAAGCGCTACTTCCAGGCGGTCGACCACGTCGTCGGCAACGTCGAACTGGGCAAAATGGACGAGTGGGTAGCGTTCTACGGCCGCGTGATGGGCTTCACGAACATGGCCGAGTTCATCGGCGACGACATCGCCACCGACTACTCCGCGCTGATGTCGAAGGTCGTCGCCGACGGCACCCGCAAGGTCAAGTTCCCGCTCAACGAGCCGGCCATCTCGCGGCGCAAGTCACAGATCGACGAATACCTCGAGTTCTACGGCGGCCCGGGCGCCCAGCACGTCGCGGTCGCCACCAACGACATCCTGGCCAGCGTCGACGCGATGCGCGCGGCCGGATGCGAGTTCCTGGACACGCCGGACTCGTACTACGACGACCCTGCGCTCCGCGCCCGCATCGGTGCGGTGCGGGCCCCGATCGAGGAGCTGAAGAAGCGCAAGATCCTGGTCGACCGGGACGAGGACGGCTATCTGCTGCAGATCTTCACCAAGCCCGTGCAGGACCGCCCGACGGTCTTCTTCGAGCTGATCGAGCGGCACGGCTCGCTCGGCTTCGGCAAGGGCAACTTCAAGGCCCTGTTCCAGGCCATCGAGCGGGAACAAGAGCTGCGCGGAAACCTGTAACACTGTCCTCGTGACGCAAGCGAACGACGACGCCGCTGCCGCGGCCGGCCCGCCGACCGGTGGGCCGGTCCGCGCCCCGGTGCCGCCACAGCCCGGTGGCCAGCTGCCCGGTGGCCCGCCGCTCGGTGGCCCGCCGCCTAGTGGCCCGCTGCCCGGTGGCCCGCTGCCCGGTGGCCCGCTGCCCGGTGGCCCGCTGCCTGGTGGCCTGCCGCTCGGTGGCCCGCCGGCATATCCTCCGCCCATCCGGTACGGGTCGGCGCCGGGTGCTCCGCCGTACTACGGTCCGCCGCCGTACGGGTGGCGGCCAGCGCCCGTGCCGTTGGCCCCCGACGGGCGCCCGCTGGCCGACTTCGGCACGCGCCTGCTCGCGTACATGATCGACAGCGCGATCATCAGCGCCATCGCCGGGGTCATCTTCATCCCGGTGATGTTCGTGGTGCTCTACAACGTCACGCCGGACTTCGCCGACTCCGCGAACGGCTACGGCCCCACGGCGGGGCCGGAGACCCTGTTCGGCGACTTCCTGCTGCCGGTGCTGCTGGTCGAGCTGGGCTTCTTCCTGTTCCTGCTCGCGGGCTACTACGTCTACTACGTCGAGATGATGTATCGCGGCGGTCAGACGGTCGGCAAGAAGGCGATGAAGATCATGGTGGTCCCGCTCGAACCCGGTGCGACGCTGACCCGTGCCATGGCCGCGAAGCGGTACCTGATCGAGTTCCCGGCCGGCATCGTCGTGCCCTTCCTCAGCTACGTCGACGGCTTCTGGCAGCTCTGGGACAAGCCGTACCAGCAGACCCTGCACGACAAGTTCGCCAAGACCGTCGTGATAAAGGTTGCGCCATGACTTCGCTGCCCGCCGGTTGGTACAAGGACCCGGCCGACCCGACGACCCAGCGCTGGTGGGACGGCGAGGGCTGGCTCGGCAAGGCCCTCCCGGCCGACGCGACGCCACCCGACGGCCCGCCACCCGCCGAGGATCCCGACCCGGCCGATGCCGCTCCGGGCGCCCCACACACTTCGGGCGCCCCGCACACCTCGGGCGGGCCGCACACCTCGGGCGGGCCGACTGCTTCGGGCCAGGGGGCGGCCACGCCGGCCGCCTGGGGCACTCATCCGGACCCTGCCGCACCACCGGCGCCGCCGCCCGGTTCACCGCCGGGCTGGGGCACACCACCTCCGGGCTATCAGCAGCCGCCGCCTGGTTGGGCGCCCCCGCCGGGCTGGACCTACCCGCCACAAGGCTGGACGCCGCCGCCGGGCTGGACGCCGCCCGCGGGCTATCAGCAGCCGCCGCCCGGATGGCCACCCCCGCCACCGGGCTGGGCTCCCCCGCCCGGCTCAACACCTCCCGTCGGCTGGGTTCCGCCGCCCGGCTCAACACCCCCGCCCGGCTCAACACCCCCGCCCGGCTCAACACCCCCGCCCGGATCGACACTTCCGCCCGGAGCGACACTTCCGCCCGGAGCGGCGCTTCCACCCGGAGCGGCGCCCCCCGCCGGCTGGACGCCCCCGGCTGACTCGACTCCCCCCGCAGGCCCGACTGCGCCAGCTGGTTGGGCGCCCTCGGCCGGCTGGACGCCTCCGCCCGGATGGGCACCGCCGCCCGGATGGGCACCCCCGCCGGGCTGGGCACCGCATGCCTACGGCTATCAAGTGCAGGCTCGACCGCACGGCCAGCCGCTCGCCGGCCTGGGCCGGCGCCTGGTCGCCCGGTTGATCGACATCGTCGCCGTGCTGATCCTCAACGTGCTGGTCAACGGCTGGCTGGCCTACCAGTGGTGGCTGGAGGTCGAGCCGATCTTCCGCGCCACCATGGCGGACCCGTTCACCAGCCCGCAGCCGGCCTCCGCACGATCGAGCTACCTGATCCTGACGATGCTCGTGGTCGCCACCGCCCTGTGGTTCGCTTACGAAGTGCCGGCGCTGGCGAACAGCGGCCAGACTCTCGGCAAGCGTCTGCTCCAGGTCAAGGTCATGAAGCTGGAGAACACCGACCCGCTCGGCTTCGGGCGGGCGTTCCGCCGCTGGGCCCGGCTCGGCATGTGGACGCCGCTGTGGAGCTGCTACGGCCTGGGCTTCCTCGCCCAACTCGTCGGCGCCGGGTCGGTGCTCTTCGACCAGCAACTCCGCCAGGCCCTGCACGACAAGTCGGCCGCGACGGTGGTCGTCGCCGTGCCGCCCGGCCATCGGGACCAGCCCGTCAAGGCGGCATCCGATCACGCCGACGACTCCACCGGAGGGAACAGATGAGCAGGCTGACCCGCGCCGACCTGGACGCGCTGCCGGCGTACGTGCCGGGCCGCAACGTCGCCGACCTGGCCCGCGAGCTGGGCATCGCCGAGGCGATCAAGCTCGCCAGCAACGAGGTGCCGTTCGGCCCGCTGCCGGGCGTGCCGGAGGCGGTGGCGGCGGCGATGACCCAGTCGCACCGCTACCCCGACATGGGAGCGCTGGAGCTGAGGGATCGCCTGGCCGCCCGCTACGGCGTCAGCCCCGACCGGATCGTCACCGGCTGCGGCTCGGTGGCGCTGGCCGAGCACCTCGCCAAGGCGACGTGCCTGCCCGGCGACGAGATCGTCTACTCGTGGCGGTCGTTCGAGGCCTACCCGATCATCTCGGCCGGCGTGGGCGCGGTGAGCATCCGCGTCCCGAACACCCCGGAACACGGCCACGACCTGCGGGCGATGGCCGACGCCATCACCGACCGGACCCGGCTGGTGTTCGTCTGCACCCCGAACAACCCGACCGGTACGAGCCTCCGCAAGGCGGAGCTCGACCGCTTCCTGGACGCCGTACCGTCGGACCTGCTGGTGGTCCTGGACGAGGCCTACCGGGAGTTTGTGACGGACGTCGAGGTCCCCGACGGCCTGGCGACCTACGGCGACCGGCCGAACGTGGTGGTGCTCCGCACGCTGTCCAAGGCCTGGGGCCTGGCGGGGCTGCGGATCGGTTACCTGGTGGCCCAGCCCGAGATCGCGGCGGCGATCCGCAAGGTGCTGACCCCGTTCTCCACGAGCTTGGTCGCCCAGGCGGCGGCGCTGGCGGCGCTGGACGCCGAGCAGGAGATGATCCGCCGCTGCGCGCTGGTGATCAGCGAGCGGGAACGGGTCACGGAGGCGCTCCGCAAGCTGCACGCTGACGTCCCGACGAGCCAGGCGAACTTCGTCTGGCTGCCGCTGGGCGACCAGTCGGCGGCATTCGGCGCGGCCTGCGAGAAGCGCGGAGTGATCGTCCGGCCGTTCCCCGGGGACGGTGTCCGCATCACGATCGGCAAGCCGGAGGAGAACGACGCCCTCCTGGCCGCGGCCGAGGCGGCTCTCTAGGTCCAAGATCAAATCCTGCCCGGCCTGCGGGGCGGGTCGCTCACCGGACCCGATGGCCTGATTCATCTCGTGGGGCGGGCGCTGAACGCCGACGGCGTGCTCGCCACCAGGGCGAGCAGGAGGCACGTCGCCACCACCAGAGCCATCAGCGACCATGGGATGACCACGCTGATCTCGGTGCCGACCTGGGCGCTGAGAGATCTTGCCGAGCCCAGCAGGGCCAGGATCGCGGCCGCCGCTCCCAGGATCGAGCCGATCGTCACGACCAGGGTGGATTCGAGGGCCACCGTCGCAGCCACCTGGCGTGGTGTCGCTCCCGCCAGGCGCAGCACCCGGTAGTCGCGGATGCGGTGCCTGGTGGCCATGAGCAGGGTGTTCGCCACCGCGAGCGCACCCGCGCCCGCGGACATCCCCAGCAGCAGGAGCGTGAACGACCAGACGAGGCGGTCCTCTTCGGCGTCCGCGCGGCTTGCGTAGGTGGCCACCGAGACCAGCTCCGCGCCTGGTGTGGGGACGGCGTTCGGGGTGAAGGCCGCCGGGGCCAGCGCCGACCTGTCGTGGTCGCGGACCACGCCCCGGGCCAGGACGAGATCCGCCGCGACCGGGCCGGCCGGAGCGGTGCCGGTGATTCGCAGCGTTTCCCGCACCCCGTCGGCGTAGGTGAGGGTGACGCTGGCGCCGAAGCGATCGGCCGCGGCCGGGGCGACGAGCGCGGTGCCGGGCGCCTGGATCGGCAGTCCGACGGCCGCGACGGCACTGCCGGCCACGTACACCTGGGTCGGCAGCGGCGCGTCGGGCGCCGCCGCATCCGTCAGGCCCGGCGTGCCGTCGGGAATCAGCACGGAGCCCGTGTGCACGGCGGCGGCGCGGCGGGCCGCATAGGCCGCTGTCGAGGTCTGCACCGTGCCGGCGATGAAGACGCCGAAGGCCACGGTGAGCAGCACCGGCGCGGCTGTCGACGCCGTACGCCGGACCCCGGCCAGCGCACTCTGCCGGACCAGCGTTCCGGTGATGCCGGTGAGCGGCCGCAGCAGCACGCGGACCAGCAGCGGAACCACGGCCGGCGCCAGCAGCGCCGCCGCGACGACGAGGGCCATCGCGCCCAACAGCGCGAACTGGGCCATGTCGGTGACGCTCGCGGCAGTCGCCGTGTAGATGCCCGCGGCGGCGCCGAACACGGCCGCCGCCAGGCCGGCGATCCAGCGTGGCCGCGACATCGGCCGGCCTTCCACCTCGGCCACCCGCAGGGCCTCCAGCGGACCGATCCGGGACGCCCGGCGTGCGGACGCCGCCGCGCCGAGCAGCGACACCACCGGCCCGGCGAGGAACGCCACCGCCAGCGCCCACGGCTCCCACCGCACGCTGAACCCGGGCGGCTCGAAGCCCGCATCGACCAGGAACCCGGCCAGCGGCAACGCCGCGACCCCGCCCAGCACGACGCCCAGCCCCGCGGCGAACCCGCCGGTGAGCAGCGCCGACCTGTACAGGGTGGCCCGGATCTGTCGCGGCGTCGCACCCACCGCTCGCAGCAGCCCGATCTCGCGACGCCGCTGATTGACCGCGAAGGCCGAGGTCGAGGCCACCAGGAACACGCAGGCGAAGCCGGCCAGCGCGACCGTCGCGGACATCACCTGCGTGCCGATCCACCGGGTGCGGGCATCGGCACGCGGCTCCAGCGCCCCACGCGCCGCCCCGGTGAGCACAACTCCCGCTTCGCCGACGGCAGCGCGCACAGCGGCCGGGTCGGGGCTGCCGCCGAGCCCGATGGCCCGCACGCCCGGTTGCAGCCGGGCCGCGACGTCGTCGGAGACGAACACCGCCGAGGTGTCGACGTGGCCGGTGACCCGCCACGAGGCCGGGCCCGTCGCGGTCAGCAGGGTGACATCCTGGCCGATCGGCACCCCCAGGTCGGCGCCGACGACCACGTCCCGCTCGCCAGCCGGCGGCTCGCCGGCGACCAGCGGCCCGGCACTCGCGGTCCAGCCGTACCCGGTGGTCTGGCCCGGGACCGGCCGGCCGGAGCGGACCGGCTGCGCGTAGAACGGCCGGTCCTGGACGACAGCGGTCACCCCGGGGAGCGCACCCAGCCGATCCGCCAGCTCCTGCGCGGTGGCGGCCGGCCAGGGCACCGACTCGGTGAAGAACTCGGCCGGATTCGCCGCCGCCGGGCTCTGCACCACCACGCTCAGGTCGGCGAACCTCTCCGGCACCCGGGGCCGCGCGGAGGCCCAGAGCAGCAGGGCCGCCGCCACGATCGCCGTGCTGAGCACCACGGCGAGGAACGTGCCCAGCCGGTCGCGGGTCAGCATGCCGACTCCAGCATGGTCATCCGGGCCGCGATGGCGCCCGCGTCCAGCTCGGCGAACTCGCCGGCGATCCGGCCGTCGGCCAGCAGCAGCACCCGGTCGGCCACGGCCGCGGCGACCGGGTCGTGGGTCACCATGACGATCGTCTGGCCGTGCTCGTCCACGAGCGCGCGCAGCAGGTCGAGCACCTGCCGGGAAGTGCGGTTGTCGAGGGCACCCGTGGGCTCGTCGGCGAAGACGACGGCCGGCCGGGTGATCAGCGCCCGGGCGATGGCGACCCGTTGCTGCTCACCCCCGGAGAGCTCGCTCGGGCGGTGCCGGGCCCGGTCGGCGAGCCCGACCTCCGCCAGCGCGGCGGTCACCTCACCGGTGGTGGGGCGGCGGCCGGCCAGGCGCAGCGGCAGCGCCACATTTTGCGCCGCGCTGAGCGAGGAGACCAGGTTGAACGCCTGGAAGATGAAGCCGACCCGATCCCGGCGCAGCTGGGTCAGGGCCGTCTCGCCCAGGTCACCCAGGGTCGTGCCGGCGATCGACACGTGACCACCGGCCGGGCGTTCCAGGCCCGCCGCGCAGTGCAGCAGCGTCGACTTGCCGGACCCCGACGGACCCATCACCGCGCTGAACGTCCCGGGCGGGAACTCCACAGTCACGTCGTCGAGAGCGAGCACCTGCCGGGTGCCCGTACGGTAGATCATCCGCACGTCGCGGAGGGAGACTGTCATGCCCAGCACGATGTCGCGGCTGGCCCGGCATGTCGTCACGCTCCAGGCGTCATCAAATAGTCCACCCCGGGCCGTACGACCGGGCGCCGGCTCATCCCCAGGGACGACGACCCAGGGACGACGCCACCGCGGCCGCACGCCGCTAGGGTCGACAACGTGCCTGTCCCGCCCGTCCTGCTCTGGCGACCTCGCCCTGTCCAGCAACGGATCTTCGATGCCGTTCTGGCCACCGCGGTCGCCCTGGTGTGCTTGTTGGCGGCCGCCGAGTCGCCGGCCGCGGGCCCGCGCGAGCCGGCGTGGCTGACCCTCATCGCGAGTCTGGCCCTGGGTGCCCCGCTCGCGGCGCGCCGGCGCCTGCCCCTGAGCGTCGCGGCAGTCGTGCTGCTCGCGACGGCCTCCTGCCTGGCCACCGGCTTGATTCCGGATTATGCGTTCCCCGCCCCGGCGCTCGCGGTCGGTGTCGCGCTCTATTCCGTCGGTGCGGCGGCGCCCGGTCGCCGCGGCCTCGCCACCCTGGTGACCGGCGCCGGCCTGGTGGCCGCGGCGACGCTCGTCGCCGGTGACTCCGCCGACGGGCCGGGGCGCGTCGAGGTGGCTTTCGTGGTCCTGGTGCTCGGCGCCTGCTGGCTGCTCGGTTGGACGTTGCGGGAGCGACGGGCCCATGCGGCCCGGGCCGCCGCGCAGGCCACCACCCAGGCGGTGACCGAGGAACGGCTGCGGATAGCCCGCGAGATCCACGACATCGTCGGGCACAGTCTCACGGTGATCGCGGTCAAGTCCGCCATCGGCAGCCACGTCGCCGCTCAGCGACCGGCCGAGGCGGGAGCCGCGCTGGACGTCATCGCCGCGACGAGTCGCAGCGCGCTGACGGAGTTGCGCCGTGCGGTCAGCGTTCTGCGCACCGAGCCGGATTTCGCCCCCACACCGACGCTGGCCGACCTCCGGCAGCTGGCAGACCGGGCAGAGGAGGCCGGCGTCGCCGTGCGGCTGGACGTGCGCGGCGACTGCGACGTCCCGGAGGGCGTCGCGCTGGCCGCGGTCCGCATCGTGCAGGAGTCACTGACCAATGTGGTCAAGCACGCCGGCCCGACGAGCTGCCGGATCGACGTCGTCGGCAGCCCCGGCGAGCTGAGCGTGGAGGTGACCAACGACGGCGTGCCGGGTCGCCGTCCGGCCGCCGACGGCGCGGGCCTGACCGGCATGCGCGAGCGGGTCGCCCTGCACGCGGGCGCGCTGACCGTCGGCCCGCGAGACCACGGCGGCTTCCGGGTGCGGGCGACCCTGCCCTACGAGCGGCCGACGTGACCGGCCCGAGTGACCCGAGCGGGTCGATCCGGGTTCTCATCGCCGATGATCAGGCGCTGCTCCGGGCCGGCTTCCGGCTGCTCATCGACGTCACCCCGGATCTCGTCGCGGTGGGTGAGGCCGGCAACGGCACCGAGGCGGTGGCCGCGGCCCGGCGGGAGCAACCTGACGTCGTCCTGATGGACATCCGGATGCCCGATCTCGACGGCATCGAGGCGACCCGGCTGATCACCGGTTCACCCCAGACGCCGAAGACGAAGGTGCTGATCCTGACCACCTTCGACCTCGACGAGTACGTTTTCGCCGCGTTGCGCGCCGGGGCCAGCGGCTTCCTGCTCAAGGACGTCATGCCGGAGGATCTGGTGGCTGCGATCCGGGTGGTGGCCGCGGGGGAGGCGCTGCTCGCGCCCACGGTCACCCGCCGGCTCATCACCCACTTCGCCGGCCGGGGGGAGCCCGCGAGTGAGCCCACCGGTTCGCTCGCCGGTGTCACAGACCGTGAGCGCGAGGTCCTGACCCTGGTCGGCCGGGGCCTGTCGAACGCAGAGATCGCCGAGCACCTGCGGCTGAGCCTCGCCACGGTCAAGACGCACATCGGCCGGTTGCTCGCCAAGCTGCAGGCCCGGGACAGGGCCCAGTTGGTGATCGTGGCGTACGAGACGGGGCTGGTCAGGCCGCTGCCGGCTCCGGAATCGGTGCGTGCGCCGGGAAGGTCTGCCGGGCCGCCAGGACGACCAGGGCCGCGACCACGGTGAACGCCGCGGCCAGCCCCGGCAGCCAGGCCAGGTGTGCCGAGGAGACGAACCGCTCGCCCAGCAGGGCGCCCCCGCCGATGCCGACCTGGAAGGCAACCACGTAGACGGCCGAGGCGGCGTCCCGTGCTTGTGGCGCTACGCGCAGGATCGCTGCCTGGAGCACCACCGGGATCGCCGTGAACGTGCCGCCCCAGACCAGCGCTGCCAGCACGGTCGGGACAGCACCGAGGACAGGCACGAGCACAGTCAGCGCCAGGGCCATCAGCCCGGTCAGCGTGATGAGCAGCGGGCCGGGTCGCCGGTCCACGAACCGTCCCACGATCGCGTTGCCGACCAGGCCGGCCGCGCCGTAGCCGAGGAGGAGCGCGCTCAGGCCGAGCCCTTGCAGTCCGCCGTCGCGCCGCACCAGCGGGGCGATGTAGGTGTACGCCGAGAAGTGTCCGATCACCAGCACCACCGTGATCAAGCAGACCGCCGCCACCGGCCCGCTGCGGATGATCCGGACCGAGGCCTTCAGCCGGGCGCCCGCACGAATCGCCAGGTCCTGCGGCAGCGCCGGCAGCTTGGGCAGCACCACCAACAGCGCCACGACGCAGGCGGCGCCACTCGCGGCCAGCACCGCCAGCGCGACCCGCCAGCCCAGCCACTGGCCCAGGGCCGTGCCGAGCGGCACGCCGAGCACGATGGCCAGCGAGTTGCCGAGAAATACCAGTGCCGTGGCGCGGCCAGCCCGGTCCGGTGCGACGAGCCGGGCCGCTACCGGCGCGATCGTGGACCAGAACACGCCGTGTGCCACCGCACAGATCAGCCGCGACAGGGTGAGGATGAGCAACGTGGCCGCGAAAGCGGCGATGAGCTGGGAGATTGCAAATATCGCCACGGTCACGGCGATGAGCAGATGCCGCGGGATCCGCATGGTGAGCGCGGTCAGCGGGATGGTGGTCAGCGCCGCCACGACGGCGTAGCTGGTCAGCAGGAGACCCACGTCCGCCTCGCTGACCGCCAGGCCGTCGCTGATTTGCGGGAGCAGCCCGACCGGGATGGTCTCCGCGGTGACGTAGACGAAGCAGGCAGTGCCGAGTACGACCAGTCCGCCGCGGTGGTTCTGGCTCACCACACGACAATATGCTCTTGATCCGAGCAAAAGAAGGGGGAACGCTGTGCCGACGCGCGCAACCGAGCTGCTGCGGGTGGTGCATGCCCGTCCCGGCGTCACCCGGGCGGACGCCGCCCGGTTGATCGGCGTCGGCACCGGCGCTACCACCGAACTGGTCGGCCGCCTCGGGCAGGCCGAACTGCTCGCGGAGGGTCCGACCGCGCCGAGCGGCACCCGGGGCCGCCCGACGACCGCGCTGATCCCTCACCCGCGCGGGCCGCTGATCGCCGCCGCCTCGATCACCCACGAGTCCTGGCGGGTCGATGTGGTCGAGCTGGGCGGCAGCCTGCTGGCGACCGCGGGTGAGGAGCTCGCCGGCCGCGGCGGTGACGAGGTGGTCGCGGCGCTGGGCGCGGCGGTCCGCCGGCTGCGCCACGAGTACGGCGACCGGATCCGCGGTATCGGCATCGCGGTGCCGGGCACGGTCTCGCGCGACCTCATGCTGGACGCCAGCAACCTGGGCTGGCACGACGTGGACCTCGCCGCGGCCTGGCCCCGGGCGGAGATCTTCGTGGCCGGCAACGATGCCACCCTGGCGGCGTCGGCCGAATCCCGGCGCGGGACGGCCGTCGGCGCGGCGGTCGCCCTGCACCTGCGGATCGAGGCGGGGCTGGGTGGCGCGGTGGTGGACGGCGGCAAGGTGCTGATCGGCGCGCTGGGCGCGGCCGGGGAGTTCGGGCACATGCCGTTCGGCGACCCCGCGGTCCGGTGCCCGTGCGGAGCGTACGGCTGCTGGGGCACCGCCGTGGACGGCTCGGCGCTGGCCCGGCTGCTGGGCCACGAGCCGCCCCGCGACCCGATCACGTACGCCCGGCGGATCATCACCTCGCCGGAGCCCGGGCCCGCCGCAGCCGCCGCGACAGTGGCAACGGCCCTGGGCCGGGGCATCGCGGGGCTGGTCAACGGCCTGGACGCGGACCTGGTCACGCTGGGCGGCCTCGGCGTCGACCTGCTGGCGGCGGCACCGGAGCAGCTCACCACCGCGTACGAGGCGGGCCTGATGGGTTTTCGCCGCGCGGCGCCGCCGCCGGTGCTGCCCGCGCTGCTGGGCGACGACGGGCCGATCGCGGGAGCGGCGGAGGAGGCCTGGACGGCACTACTGACCCGGCTGGCCTAGACCAGCGCCACGGTGCAGCATGCGGCCGCCTACAGCGAGGCGATGACCACCGGGTCGATCGGGTAGAAGTGGTTCGCCTCGTCCGGGTCGGTGCCTGCCGACGGCTGCAAGCGTTCGACGGCCAGATAGCTGTCCGTCAGCTGCCAGCGGCCCGGCTTCCAGGCTTCGACCCGCTCCGTCGGCACATACAGCGGAAACTCCGCCCGCAGCGCCCCGGTCTCCGCGTCCAACACGATCAGCCGGCGGTCGGCGGCGAGCAGCACGGCCCGGCCACCCCGGACGCCGAGCACCTGCGCCGCCCCGGACCAGCGCCACACCTCCCGACCCGCCCGAAAAGCGACCACAGCCCCGCCCGAAGCGGTCACCCCGGGAGCGGCCACAGCGCCACCCGAAGCGGTCAGCACCAGGTCGGCCGCGGCGGTGGCGTCCGGGCTGTCGAGGGCCGGGGCACGTTCCGGCCGCCGGCCGCCGGTCAGCCAGCCCTGGCCGGACCCGTCGCGCAGGCCGGCGCACCCGGAGCGCGCCACGTCACACCCGACCGCCGTGAAAGGCCCGGTAGGCCAGCCCCGAACCACGGCGCCGGAAAGCACATCCCACGCGCCGGCTCCGCACACATACCGGCCGCCCGCAGTCACGAAGCCGTCGTCGCATCCGGGCGGCAGCGGCACCGCCCAGCGTTGCGTGCCGTCCGCGGCCGCGCGGGCGATCAGCTGCCGCCCGTCGGTGATCAGCACGCTGGTCCCGGCCGGGTGCAGGCCCGGCGGGGCCCAGACCGCGGCGGAGCCGGTGCGCCCGGCGAAGGGCTCGGCGCCGGGTCCGCCGGCCCGCCAGGCGAGTTTTCCGGTACGGCCGTCGAGCGCCACCACGTCGCCGTCCGACCAGCGGGTGACCACCGTGGCAGCCACGGCGACGATCCCGGTGAGCCGTTCCGGCCAGCGGCGGTACGACCATCGCGCGGTGGACATGGTCTTCGACTCGACCGGTCCGTCGGCCTTGACCAGGCGCTCGCCGGCGTAGACCCGGAGGCGGCCGTCGACGATCAGCGGGGCCAGCGTGGTCTTGCCGGTGACTCCCGGCGGCAGAGTGGCGGCGACGGGGTAGGCGCTGGCGGCCGGCGCCAGGACCTCGGCGGGGGCCAGCACCCGCCAGCCGATCAGGGCCGCGGCCGCCAGCACGACGGCGGCGGCGGCGACGCGCAGCAGCTTCCCGATCACCACAGGGACGATAGGTCAGGCGGCGGCGGCCAGGTCGTCCAGGTCACGCCGGAGCGCGCCCTCGACCGTACGGGCGGCCAGCCCGCCGAAGACCAGCGCCAGGAACCGGCCCGCCGGCGCGGTCGGGGTGCCGTCCTGCACCACGGTGACCATCGTGCCGCCCCGGTGCCGGCCCTCGATGACCGGCACGAAGGTGTACGTCATCCGGTATTCCGCGCCGATCCCCGGCGAGGTGACGACGAAGCGCTCGGGTATGACGCACTCGTCGACCCGGAACTCCTCGGTGATCTCGCCGCCGTCGGCCATCGTCCGGGTCTCGCGCCACACCGTGCCGGCTCCGAAGGGTCCCCTGCTGAGCAGCTCGACGGCGATGACGGTGGACAGCCGGTCACAGCGACTAGGCAGGTCGGTGAAGACCTGCCACACAGCAGCGACCGGCGCCTCGACCAGTCGCGTCACCGCTACCGTGGACATTGCGTGACCTCCCGCCTACAAGGTACGGGCAGTCGTCCGTCAGCGACAGACAGTTCCGCTTACCGAACCGAGCCCGATCGGCGCGCCGCCGGCGCCGGGCGCGGCGCCGCTGATCGTGACCGTGTCGCCGTCGAGCAGGAAGCCCCGGACCGTGCCGTCGTCGAGTTTCACCGGCTCGGTGCCGTTCCAGGTCAGCTCCAGGAACGAGCCGGCCTGCGCGCGTTCGGGCCCGGAGACCGTGCCGGAGGCGAAGAGGTCGCCGGTCCGCACGCTGGCGCCGTTGACGGTCAGGTGGGCGAGCTGCTGGGCGGGCGTCCAGTACATCTGCGCGAACGGCGGTGAGCTGACCGTGGTCCCGTTCCATTCGACCGTCAGCGACAGCTCCAGGCCGTCGCCCGGCGGCGTCAGATACTCCGCCGGGACCGGATCCTGCGCGACCGCGGGCACCCGCGCGCCGGACAGCGCCTCCAGCGGCACGACCCACGGCGACACCGAGGTGGCGAAGGACTTGGCCAGGAACGGCCCGAGGGGCTGGTATTCGAACGCCTGGATGTCGCGCGCCGACCAGTCGTTGACCAGGACGACACCGAACACGTGCTCGGCGAAGTCGGCGGTGCCGATCCGCCGGCCCGGCACGCCCACCACGAAGCCCACCTCGGCCTCGACGTCCAGCCGCTGCGTCGGCCCGAAGGCACCCGGGCCGAGCTGCCCCGCTGGGCGCTCGATCGGGGTGCCGGAGACGACGACCGTGCCCGCGCGGCCGTGGTAGCCGATCGGGAGGTGCTTCCAGTTCGGCTGCAGCCCGGGCCGTTCCGGCCGCAGGATCCTGCTGACCTGGGTGGCGTGGTGCTCGGAGGAGTAGAAGTCGGTGTAGTCGGCCACCTCGAACGGCAGGTGCAGCTCGACCTCGCCGAGCGGGATGGCCGGCAGCGTGGGGGCCAGCTCGACGATCCGGGCCCGGATCGCACTCCACTGCGGACGCCCGAGGGACATCAGCACGTTGAGCGCCGGCTGCCGCAGCGCGCCCCCGGCCAGGATCATGTCCTGCTGCTCGGCGCGGGACAGGTCCAGCACCGCGTCGCCCAGCCGGACGCCGATCCGCCGCACCCCGCCGCCCGTGCTGAACACGCCGTAGGGGAGATTGCGCAGGTCGAAGAGGGTCACTCGTAGCCGCCGTTGATCAGGCCGAGACGGATCAGCTCCGTCAGCGGCTCCAGCACGTTGGATGCCCCGAACCCGGCCCACAGCGGCCGCGGCTCGTCCCGGCGGGTCCGGGCCGGCTCGACCAGCGGCACCGGGTGCGTCGCCGCCAGCGCCTCGGCGACCTCGGCCACCTCGGCACCGTCGCTCGCCGCCGCCGACGCCACCAGCACGTTCAGGAAGCCGTGGTGGGTGAATCCGGTCTCGGGGTCGGTGTGCCGCAGCGCGTGCCGCAACCCGGCGGCGAGCTTGAACGGCAGGCCGCGGTCCCGGCAGGCGCAGATGACCGCCGCCAGCTCGACCGGGGTCGGGAACAGCTCCGCGGCGAGCCCGCCGACCCGGAACTTGGGCGCGATCCGCAGGCCCTCGGCGCGCTGGGCGGCCACCGTGTCGAGGCCCGCGAGCAGGCCCCAGCTGAGCGGGATCTCCGCGTACACGTGCAGGTCAGGGTCCTCGCCGGCGAGCGCGCCGAGCGCGCTCAAGCCGGGCTGCGGGTCCTCGCCGCGGCGCGCGACGGCCGCCTCGACCCGGCCCACGCCGGCGCCGGCGGCCCGCAGCTTGGCGACCACCGCGGGCAGGGCGCCGATCGCGGCGTCGTTGACGACGCCGACCGCCAGCCCGCGCGGGGAGATCTCCAGATGGACCAGCGACGAGGGTACGAGCAGCGCGCCCAGCAGCCCGGCATACCAGGCGTCGCGGTGCTTGAGGTGCGCCGCGACCGCCTCGGGCGCCCCGATGATGCCCGGCGGCAGCAGGGACGCGTCATCGACGAGTCCTGCGAACAGCGGTGGCACCAGCGTTGACACGAATCTGAACCTAATGGACGCTTCGAGAGGCGGACAACACCGTCCGTAATGTCAGTTTTCTAGGGGTGGTGGCAACGATGCCGTACTACCGCAGCGTCGGGGAGATCCCCCGTAAGCGGCACACCCAGTTCCGCCGTCCGGATGGCGGGCTCTTCGCGGAGGAGTTGATGGGCCAGGAGGGCTTCTCCTCCGACTCGTCCCTGCTCTATCACCGGTACGCACCCACCGCGATCTCCGCGGCGGAGGTGCACGAGCCACCGGCCACCAGTCAGGTGCCGAACCTGCCGCTCAAGCCGCGGCACCTGCGCACCCACAAGCTCGACGCCGGGCCGGGCGACGCGGTGCTGGGCCGCCGCCCGCTGCTGGCCAACGGCGACGTGCGGATCGGCTACGTGGTCGCCGACCGGCCGTCCCCGCTCTACCGGGACGCGGTCGGCGACGAATGCCTGTATGTGGAGGACGGCGCCGCCACGGTCGAGACGACCTTCGGCGCGCTGCGGGTCACGGCCGGCGACTACGTGATCATCCCGACCTCCGTGGTGCACCGGATCGTGCCGGACGGCCCGGTCCGGATGCTGACCATCGAGGCGAACGGGCACATCGGCCCGCCGAAGCGGTACCTGTCGGTGCGCGGGCAGTTCCTCGAACACTCGCCGTACTGCGAGCGCGACGTCCGCGGCCCGGACGCCCCGCTGCAGGCCGACGGTACGGACGTCGAGGTGTACGTCAAGCACCGCGCGGGCTGGACCCGGCACGTGTACGCCCACCACCCGTTCGACGTGGTCGGCTGGGACGGCTGCCTGTACCCGTGGGCGTTCTCGATCCACGACTTCGAGCCGATCACCGGGCGGGTGCACCAGCCGCCGCCGGTGCACCAGACGTTCGAGGGGCCGAACTTCGTGGTGTGCTCCTTCGTGCCGCGCAAGGTCGACTATCACCCGCTGGCGATCCCGGTGCCCTACAACCACCACAATGTGGACTCGGACGAGATGATGTTCTACACCGGCGGTAACTACGAGGCCCGGCGCGGTTCGGGCATCGAGCAGGGCTCGATCTCCCTGCACCCGTCGGGCTTCACGCACGGCCCGCAGCCGGGTGCGGTGGAACGGGCGATCGGCGCCGACCACTTCGACGAACTCGCCGTCATGGTCGACACCTTCCGCCCGCTGGACCTCTGCGACGCGGCCCTGTCCGTTGAGGACACCGGGTACGCCTGGACCTGGAACAGGTAGCTCTATCCGATGTGGAACTGGTCTCCGTAGACGGCGAAGTCCAAGGGGGTGTTCAGGTCCAGGTTGCCGTTGCGCAGGAAGACGCGCTGGGCGGTGTCGATCCGCGTGACGTCGGAATGGGCCTCTTCCTTCTTCATCTCGATGACCCGCTCGTCGAGGAACGCGTTCAGCCAGGTCGTCTCGTTGCCGCCCTGCGACGGCGGCTTGGCCCGCTGCAGCGCGCGGCTGCGGATCGACCGCATGCCCTCGTAGCCGTGCACCACCGCGGCGTCGTAGTAGGCGAACTGGCCCAGCGCCCGGATGCCGTCGGCCTTGCCGTCGCGCACGGACGGGTTGAAGTAGACCCGGTCACGCTCGGACTCCTGCGCCGCCTGGAACACCAGGTCGGCCGCCGCGGTCCGCCAGTCCCTGGTGAAGTTCGGGTCGAGGCCCGCATGTGACGAGGTCCCGTTGACTCTGCGCAGCGCCGGCAGGTACTTGGCCAGCACGTTGCCCGGCTTGGTCGCCGTGTACGCCTCGACCAGTTCCAGCATGTCGCCGGTGCCGGAGCAGAAGCCGATGATGCCGGCGGTGTAGCCGCGGCCGTCGTCGATGTCCTCGATGTAGGAGAACTGGGCACGCCAGTCGAGCGAGGAGTTCTCGGCGGCCGAGACGATCTGCATCGCCACGTCCTTCTTCGCCGGGTTGTCCAAATCCACGCCGCTGCTCGGCGGGGTGGTGGTGCCGCCGGGCAGCGTCCACTTCTGGTTGGCGCCGGTGCCGCAGGTCCAGATCTGCAGCTGGGTGCCGTTGGCCGAGTTGTTGTTCGGGACGTCGAGACACTTGCCGGAGCCGGTGTTGATCAGTGTGCTGCCGGCGCCGGCGGTCCACTTCTGGGCGGCCGTGCCGTTGCAGTCGTAGAGCTGGATTTTCGTACCGCTGGCGGTGGCTGCCGCGGTCACGTCCAGGCACTTGCCCAGCGCCCTGATCGAGGTGTCGGCGTTGCCGACGCTCCAGGTCTGAGCGCCGGTGCTGTTGCAGTCGTAGAGCTGCACTGGGGTTCCGTTCGCTGTGTTCGAGGCCGCGACGTCGACGCACTTGCCGGCGAAGCCCTTGATCGCTCCGGCGGTGGCGGCGCTGGCCGGCAGGAAGCTGCAGGCGATGCCCGCGGCGGGCAGCAGGACGCCGCCGAGGGCGTACGCGATCACTCGCAGCCGGCGTGGGGGGCGTGAGGGGATGGTCATGAGCGCTCCTCGTGAGGTTGAGGGGGTGGGCGCGCAGGGTGAAGCCATCGATGACGGACGTTGGGGGTTCCGTCGCCACGGCGATGAGTGGTCACGCTAGGTCAGTTAAGTTGATTAATCAATACCCGTCGATTAATCGCTTTTGCAGGCCAAAGACCGCTTCGACCGGTGTCCGGGGCCCGAGAGCGGGCCAGACTTGTTTCACGGAGGAAACAGAGCGCGACGAAGTCTTGACAGCCGAACGGGGACCGTCCTACGGTCCAGCTAATTGTTAGCTTGTTTGCCAATTCCTCGAGGGGGCTCCGTGCCGCGACTGGCGGGATCGTCCAAGCTGCTGCGCGCCATGAACGAGAGCGCGGCGCTCGCCCACCTGCTCGAGCCGGGCATGCTCACCCGCGCCGACCTGCGCCGGCTCACGGCGCTCTCCACACCGACCATCTCGGAGGTGCTACGCCGGCTCACCGACGCCGGCCTGGTGACCGTCGTCGGCTACAACAGCGGGCGCCCGGGGCCGAACGCGGAGATCTATGCGGCGAATCCGGACGCAGCTTACGCCGCGGCCGTCTCCGTTCGCGACGTCGGAGCCAGCGGGGTGCCGTCCGTCGTGGCCGCGCTCTGCGATCTGACCGGGACCGTCCGGGCCCGCATCGAGTCCCCCGTCGACTTCCTTCGCGCCGATCCCAAGGCCGCCCTGGTGGACGTCATGGCGGAATTGCGAGAGGCGGCCGGCGTCGCGGCCGACCGGGTACACCACGTGCAACTCGGCGTGGCCGGTTCGTACGACAGCCGGGCCGAGACGATCCGGCACGTCGATGTGCCGGGCTTCGGCCGCCCGGGCCTGGTCCCGGAGATCGCCGCGGCGCTCGGCACCCACGTCGGCGTCGACAACGACGTCAACCTCGCCGCCGTGGCCGAGCGCCGCCGCGGCGTCGGTCGCGAGGCCGACGGCTTCGCCCTGCTCTGGCTCGGCCAGGAGGGCCTCGGCCTGGCCATCGACATCGCCGGCACGCTGATCCGCGGCGCGCGCGGCGGCGCGGGCGAGATCGGCTACATGCCGCTCTACTCCCCGGATTCCACCCATCGCAAGATCGACCTGCAGGACCTGTTCGGCGGCGCGGCCATCCTCGCCCTCGGCCAGGACCACGGCGTCTCCGGCGCGACCCCGTTCGAGGTCGTGGCCGCCGCCGCGGCCGAGCCGAACGCCGCCGGCGAGTTCTTCACCCACCTGGCCGACCGGATCGCGATGGGCCTGGCGGCCGTGATCGCCGTGCTCGACCCCTCGCTCGTCGTGCTCGCCGGCCCGGTCGCCCAGGCCGGCGGCCAGATCCTGCTCGCCGCGGTCGAGGCCGCCCTGCGCCGCGCCGCCCCGCTGGAGAGCACCATCGCCGTCACCACGATCGACGACGACGCGGTGCTGCTCGGCGCCCTCGACGCGGGGCTCACCGCCGTCCGCGAGGCGTTGATCGCCTCGATCCGCGACAACCAAGCCTGATTTCCCTGCCGCACCACCCCTGAGAGGACCCTCGCCGTGAACAAGCGGATACCCCATGCCCAAAAATCGATCATCGCCGCCGCTGCCGCGCTGCTGCTGACCGCCGCCTGCACCCCGGCGCCCAAGGACCAGAAGATCGCCGAGAAGGGTACGGAGGTGTCCGGCACCGTCGAGCTGTGGCACTTCTTCACCGAGCGCGAGGCAGCCGCCATCGACACCGTGATCAAGGACTTCACCGACACCCACCCGAACATCAAGGTCACGGTGAAGCCGGGTCAGGACGACTCGAAGATGACCCAGGCGATCGGCGCCGGCAACGGGCCGGACATCGGGCTCTCCTACTCCACCGACATCGTGGGCAAGTTCTGCTCGTCCGGTGCATGGGTCGATCTGGCGCCGTACATCAAACGGGACAATGTGGACCTCTCTCAGCTGAACGCGACCACGCGCTCGTACACCGAGTTCGACGGCAAGCGCTGCGCGATGCCGTTCCTCGCCGACGCGTACGGGATCTTCTACAACAAGGACCTGTTCGCCAAGGCCGGCATCGACGGCCCGCCCAAGACCCTCGACGAGCTCACCGCGGACGCCAAGAAGCTCACGGTCAAGAACAAGGACGGCTCGCTGAAGACGGTCGGTTTCCTGCCGCTCTTCGACTTCTACGAGAACGCCGCCGCGCACCTGGCCCCCGCCGTCGGCGCGAAGTGGCTCACCCCGGACGGCAAGTCGGCGGTCGGCACCGACCCGGCCTGGAAGACGCTGATGACCTGGCAGAAGGACCTGGTCGACTGGTACGGCTACGCCAACCTGCAGAAGTTCCGGGCCGGCCTGGGCGACGAGTTCAGCGCGGACAACGCGTTCCAGAAGGGTCAGGTGGCGATCAACGTCGACGCCGAATACCGGCTGGCGTTCGTCAAGGACCAGGCGCCGAACCTGAAGTACGGCGTCGCGCCGATCCCGACCAGCGACCCGGCGAAGTACGGCGGCGGCTACGTCACCGGCAACATCGTGGGCATCTCGAAGAACGCCAAGAACCCCGAGGCGGCCTGGGAGCTCATCAAGTACCTGACCACGAACGACAAGACCATCGTCAAGCTGGCCAACGCGCTGAAGAACGTGCCGACCACGACCGGCGCGACCAGCGACCCGGGGCTGCAGGTCGAGCCCGAGTTCAAAACCTTCATGGACATCTTCGCCAACCCGAACTCGCTCACCTCGCCGCCGGCCGCCTCCGGGCCCGCGTACCAGGAGACCTTCGGCACCTTCGCCACCAACTGGCAGTCCGGCAAGGTCAAGGATCTGGGCGCCGGCCTGACCGACGCCGACAAGCAGATCAACAGCGTGATGACCCTGGGCGGCTGACCGTGCGGCTGCGCCGGAACCTGACCACCTGGTCGTTCCTCGCCCCCGCGCTGATCGGCATCGTGGTCTTCTTCATCTACCCGCTGCTCAGCGCCGTGTACTTCTCGTTCACGAAGTTCGACCTGCTCACGGTGCCCGAGTGGGTCGGGCTGGCGAACTACCGGCGGATGGGCGAGGACCCGTTCCTGCTCCAGTCGGTCCGCAACACGCTGTGGATGGTCGTGGTCTTCGTACCGATCCGGATCGTCAGCGCGATCGGCCTGTCCATGCTGCTCACCCAGCTCAAGCGGGGCGCCGGCTTCTTCCGGACGATCTTCTACCTGCCGGCGCTGGCGCCGCCGGTGGCCGCCACCATCGCCTTCGTCTACCTGCTCAAGCCCGGCACCGGCCCGGTCAACACCTTCCTGGCGCGGATCGGCATCGAGGGCCCGCTCTGGTTCAACTCGCCCGAGTGGTCCAAGCCGTCGCTGGTCCTGCTCGGCCTCTGGGGCATCGGCGACCTGATGATCATCTTCCTGGCGGCGGTGCTGGGCGTGCCGGCCACCCTGTACGAGGCGGCCGCGCTCGACGGCGCGAACGCCTGGCACCGCTTCCGCTACGTCACCCTGCCCACCATCCAGCCGGTGATCCTGTTCGCCGCG
>Ga0307516_10001691_pt1 | contig 30381 bp, 31 predicted proteins | sample 19_EM_MG_FD_203310 | JGI IMG/M metagenome (GOLD analysis project Ga0307516, IMG submission 203310) | Populus trichocarpa ectomycorrhiza microbial communities from riparian zone in the Pacific Northwest, United States - 19_EM | ecosystem: Host-associated > Plants > Roots > Unclassified | place... | reverse complement strand
ATGGGCCGGACCGAGTGCAATCGCATCGTCAACTTCCCCGGCGGCCCCCAATCGGCGCGCCTGGTCGGGTGCATGCTCGACATGACCATCACGCAGGCGCTGCCGCATTCGCTGCGCGGCGAGGTGTTGGTCCGCGAAGTGGCCTGAAAGGCTGAAAAGCAGGCACCCGGCGCCAGCTGAGGTCGCCTACGGCAGCTCGCGCACCAGCGCCGCGCTGCCGTTGCGGATCTGGCTGACCAGTTGCATCAGCCGCTGCGGCAGCTTTTCGGGATTGCGCTGAATGTGCTGCGGCATGTGGCCGACCGCCGCATGCCACTGGATCTGCTGCAGGGGTGGCAGCTCGGGGGAGTATTGCAGGCCCAGCGTCTGCACCCGCATTGCAAAGTCACGCGCCTCTTCATGCCCATGCACGCGGTGCAGCAACGCCACGTAGTGGGTGCGGTCTACCCGCACCACCTCGTCGCCCGGACGCAGGGCCAACCGCAGGGTGCGGATCGCCGCCTGCTCCGCCGACGGGCCGATCTGGGCGCCGAACTCGGCCTCCAGGTCGGCCAGGTTCGACAAGTGGAGCAGCACCACCGAGCCGGCCTGCTTCACACGCATGGCACGCAAGGCCATGGCCACCAGCAGGGCGGGCAGTTCGCTGACATGCAGGAAGCCGCTGGAGCGGTCCATTACCCGGTCGCGCGTGATACCGGGGGCGGCATCGGCCACCAGCCGTGAACTCAAGCTCAGCGCATAGGTCAGCAAGGCGAACTCGACCGCACTGCTCAGCGGCAAGGCACAGCGAAACCACATGGTGCCGGCAATCAGGCCCGCGGCATGCAAGGCATACACCGTGATGCCGGTGCCCGCAGCCGCGAACGCAGCCCGGTGCCACCACCGCAGCGGCATGCGCACACCCCGGGCAGCCCATAGAAGGCCCACCACACAGGCCACCGTGGCCGCGTAATAGCCCACCCGCGCCGACCACAGTTGCCGATCCTCCGCAAACTGCGGCCAGAGCACGTACAGCGCACCCAGCGCCACCCCGGCCACGGCGGTCATCAATGACAAGCGGCTGGCCAGCTGGCCACCAAAGGCCTGCGGCAAGGCCCGCTGCACGAACAGCAAGGTGACAGCCGCCAGCAAGGTGCCCGAGCCGAACAGGTAGCCTCGATGAACCACGGCATCCTCCACCCCGGGATACAGGCGCAGGTAGCCAAGCTGGCTGATCACCACCAGGGTCATCAGCAGGACGTGCAGGCCATACCAGCCGCTGACGGCGTCGTGGCGGGCGACCGCCTCGATGGCGGCATACAGCATCGAGAGCAGCGCCACGCCGATGAAGATGCCCATGATCAGGTGCTCGATCGCCAGGCGTGCCTGCCAGGCACCGCGGGTCCACAGCGTAGGCACATCCTTGAAGGCACTGATGTGGCGCAACCGCACCAGCACCTCGGCATTGCCGCCAGGCGGTGGCTGCACGGTAAAAGGCAGCGCCACCACCGGGCCCGGCAGCGGCCAGGCTGAAAAATGCAGGCTGTCTCCCGCACTAGCCGCGCGCCAGACCCCGCCGTCCGGCGCCTGGGTGAAGACTGTGGCCTCTTGCAAGAATACCCTGGGCACCGCCGCCACCGCCGGCCCATCCTCAGGCGCATCGCGGATCTGAAATCGAAACCACACGGCCGCTGGCGCAGCCGGCCAACGATCCAGCGTGGGCAAAGCACGCCAATCCTGCCTGGCCAGGGCTGCGGCGGGAGTCAGCGCGCCGGACAGATCCACGACATAGCGCCCACCCGCATTGGCGCCTGGCACATTGCCTTGCGCCTGGGCCCCGATGCTGAGGCCCGCCGCAATGAACCCGATCAAACAACACCACGCCAGCACCCGACAACGGTGCAGGACCTCCGTGATGTAACTCTGCGCGAGTTTTTTTGGCAACATGTAACAAGGGCCGCGCCCTGGACTCTATGGCGCCAAGCAGTCCTTTCCGGACTGCGCCCCGATTTTGTAGGGACCCAAGCCGACCCGCTGTGCGAAATCTGACAGGCACGGTGGCTGCAACTCAGGTGTTTCCATCATGATGGGTTCCGGCCTCTTGCCCAGCCGCCCCAGGCCAAAGCCACTGCGCACCCGGCCACCATGAAAACATACGTCAACATCCGCCCATCGCTGCCAAGTGCCACCAAACCCGCCATGTTGACGGCCATGCTGGCCAGTGCCGCACAAGAAGCCAGCCACCGGTACGACACGGCCGCCAGATCCCTGCGCCACAGCAATTTGGTCAATGCGGCAGCAAAACTCCCGGTGATCAGGCCCGGCAGCAAGAGGTTGAGCAGATGGTCGAGTAGGTCCAGCAGGTTCACGCTCCGGCCCCTCAAGGCGCCGGAGAGAGTACACATTCCGGCACCTGCTGCAAGCAATTGAAATGTCCCGGAATTTTATAATCGACCCATGAGCGTTTTTGCCCTTGGGCTGAATCACACGACAGCGCCGCTCGATTTGCGCGAGCGCTTCGCTTTCACGCTCGAGCAAATCGCTCCGGCACTGCGCGGTGTGCAGACTCGCCTGGCACCGCTGCCGGGCGCCGGGGCTTCGGCGGAGGCCGCCTTGCTGTCCACCTGCAACCGCACCGAGCTCTATTGCGCCGCAGGATCGGGCCTGGTTCAGCCTGCGCTGGAGTGGCTGGCGGGTACCGGCGGGGTGGGTGCGGATGCATTGCGCCAGCATGCCTACGTGCTGCGCGACGACCAGGTGGCGCGGCATGCGTTCCGCGTCGCCAGCGGGCTCGATTCCATGGTGCTGGGCGAGCCCCAGATCCTCGGCCAGTTGAAGCAGGCGGTGCGCGAAGCAGACGCCGCGGGCACGCTGGGAACGACGCTGCATCAGATGTTCCAGCGCACCTTCGCGGTGGCCAAGGAGGTACGCACCTCCACGGAAATCGGCGCGCACTCCATCAGCATGGCAGCAGCCGCCGTGCGGCTGGCGAGCGAGTTGTTCGAGGATCTGCGCGAGATCCGGGTCCTCTTTGTGGGCGCAGGTGAAATGATCGAACTGGCCGCGACGCACTTTGCGGCCCGCACGCCCCGGCACATGGCAGTGGCCAACCGCACGCTGGAGCGCGCCGAAAGGCTGGCGCAGCGCTTCGGGGCCGAAGCCGTGCGGCTGGCGGATCTGCCGGTGCGCCTGCATGAGTTCGATGCCGTGGTTTCATGCACCGCCAGCACCTTGCCGCTGATCGGCCTGGGCGCGGTTGAACGTGCGCTGAAGGCACGCCGCCACCGGCCGATGTTCATGCTCGACCTGGCCGTGCCGCGCGACATCGAACCCGAAGTGAGCCAGTTGGACGACGTGTTCCTCTACACCGTCGACGATTTGTCTGCGCTGGTGCAAAGTGGCGGCGAAAAGCGCCAGGCCGCGGTGGCACAGGCCGAGGCCATCATCGAAACCGGTGTGCAGAACTTCGTGCACTGGCTGGGCCAGCGCACCAGCGTGCCCCTGATCCAGGCCCTGAACGCCCAGACCGATGCCTGGCGCAGTGCCGAGATCGCACGGGCCCGCAAGCTGCTCGCCCGCGGCGCCAGCGTGGACGATGCATTGGAGGCCTTGTCAAAGGGCTTGACGCAGAAGATGCTGCACGGTGCACTGGCCGAACTGCGCGGCGGTGATGCCTCCCAACGGGAACAGACCGCCCAGGCGGTATCCCGGCTGTTCCTGCGCGGCGACCTTCCCCCGTCGCGCTCCTAGCTGATTGCGCCAGGGCCGGACACGCTGCACCAGGGGCAGCGGCCGGCCCTGTCCACTTTTTTGGTTGCCCGCCTCATGAGCCCGTTTTTTCGCCAACAACTGGATCGCGCCGACATCCACCTGAGCGAGCTCAATGCCGCGCTCGCGGATCCTGCGCTCGTGCGCGACGTGGCGAAGCTGCGCGCGCTGACCCGCGAGCATGCGCACGTGAACCAGGTCGTCGAGCGCTATCGCCAGCTGCTAAAGCGCGAGGCGGACCTGGCGTCCGCACACGCCATGGCCGATGACCCCGAGATGGCCGGCCTGGCACGCGAAGAAATTGCACTGGCCGAAGTGGACGTGCAGCGCCTGCGCCATGACCTGGAAGCGCAATTGCTGCCGCGCGATCCGGACGACACCCGCAGCGCCTTCCTGGAAATCCGCGCAGGCACCGGAGGCGATGAGTCGGCACTGTTCGCGGGGGAATTGCTGCGCATGTACTTGCGCCACGCCGAGCGGCATCGCTGGCAGACCGAAATCCTGTCGTCCAGCGAATCGGACCTGGGCGGGTACAAGGAGGTCGTGGTGCGGGTCGGCGGCGATGACGTGTACGGCGCGCTGAAGTTTGAGTCCGGCGGCCACCGCGTGCAGCGTGTGCCCACCACCGAGGCACAAGGCCGCATCCACACCAGTGCGTGCACCGTGGCGGTCTTGCCCGAGCCCGACGAAGCCGAGGAGATCAAGATCAATCCGGCCGACCTGCGCATCGACACCTTCAGGTCCAGCGGCGCGGGTGGCCAGCACGTCAACAAGACCGACTCCGCGGTGCGCATCACGCACTTGCCCACCGGCATGGTGGCCGAGTGCCAGGACGACCGCTCACAGCATCGCAACAAGGCCCGGGCCATGTCGGTGCTGGCCGCGCGGCTGCATGAACGTGAGCGCGTCGAACGCTCGGCCCGTGAGGCCGCCGCACGCAAGAGCCTGGTCGGCAGCGGCGACCGCAGCGACCGCATCCGCACCTACAACTTTCCGCAGGGGCGCATGACAGACCACCGCATCAACCTCACGCTCTACAAGCTCGGCGCGATCATGGATGGTGATCTCGATGACGTCACCGCGGCACTGCAGAGCGCGCAAGCGGCCGAGCAGTTAGCCGAACTCGAAAACAGCCGCACGTGAGCCACACCGTCTCGGAAGCCCTGGCCCATGCTCGCGCACGGGGCCTGGCCCGGTTGGACGCACAGCTCCTGCTGGCCCATGCCACGGGCCGCACACGCAGCTGGGTGATTGCCAACGACCAGTGTCGCCTGGACGCCGGGGCGCATCACCGCTGGAGCGATTTCCTGGAGCGCCGCGCAGCGGGGGAACCGCTGGCCTACCTGACCGGTGAACGCGAGTTCCACGGGTTGACGCTGCGCGTGACGCCCGATGTGCTGATCCCCAGGCCGGACACCGAACTGCTGGTCGACTGGGCGATCGAATGCATCGACCAGTGCACAGCGCTTCCCGGTCGTGCAGCGGTGCGGGTGCTCGACCTCGGGACCGGCAGTGGCGCCATCGCCCTGGCCGTGAAGCAGGCCCGGCCTGCGTGCCAACTCACCGGCATCGACATCAGCCCCGCTGCGCTGGAAATCGCACGCGCCAACGGCATGCGGCTGGGCCTGTCGGTGCACTGGCTCCTGAGCGATGGCCTGGCAGCGCTTGCGGGTGACACCTTCGATGTGATCGCCGCCAACCTGCCGTATGTCGCTGACGGCGACCCGCATCTTGCGGACCTGCGCCATGAACCGCAGTTGGCATTGACTTCCGGCCCCGATGGAATGGATGCCATCCGTCGGGTGGCGAGGACCGCACCGGCCCATCTGGTGCCAAGGGGCTGGCTGCTGCTGGAGCATGGCCACGACCAGGCGGAGGAAGTCAGCGCCTGCCTTCGCCAGCACGGCTACCAGGAGATCCAGACACGAAGGGACCTCGCCGGGCACCCCCGTTGTACAGGAGCCCGACCCGCCGTGCCATGAACGTTGCGCCGCGGCGACGTGCAATGCACCGTCTCTGCGATGACCGTAACGACATGCTCAAACGGTCGAGTTTTCCGACGCGTGGGCGCTACAGCGCGTCACAAGCCCGCACACGCGAAGTAGCATGCTTCTCACAGCAGGCCTTCACCCGTTGCGCGGTGATGGGTAGGTCGTCTGGAGGATCGCCATGCGAAGCAGCCTTCACGCATTCCGTTCCCTTGCAGCCGCAGTGCTCTGCGCCAGCTTTTGGGCGGGATCGGCGAACGCCGGCGAACAGCCTGGCCTGCGTGCCGATACCGGCTCACTTCCCTGGCCACACGTTGCGGCACGCCTGGGTCTGGGTCTGGGTATGAGTCCGGCCTCGACGACCACAGTGCCCGGCATGCCTGACGCGAACACGTCGCGTGGGCCTTCACAGGTGACATCGCTCAATGTGCTGGGCGACCTGTACTTTGCAAACAGCCATCGGTTCCGCGCCACGGGCGGGGTGCTGTTGGGTGCACGGGCGCTGCCATGGTCCAGTTCTGCGCTGCTGGCCACCCAGCCCGGCACGGCGCTGGTGGTGGGGCGCACCGCGCCGCCGGGGGCGGACGAATCGATCGGTGATGCGGGCGATGTGTCCAACTCCGTGCCGTACCTGGGCATCGGGTTCTCCGACACATCAGCGCAGCGCGGCTGGGGGTTTTCCGCGGACTTCGGCGTACTGGCGCTGACACCCAGGCCTGCGGTGCGGCTGGGCCGGGTGTTTACCGGCCAGCAGAGCTTCGATGATTTGCTGCGGGAGCTTCGCCTGACCCCCAGCGTGCAGGTTGGCGTGTCCTATTCATTCTGATCGCGCAGGGCCGCAGGGGATTTGCCCGGCCAGGCCGCCGCAAGAGGCGGCTTTGCCGTATAACTCGGGGTTCAACACCCCTGCCCTCTGCTGCCATGAATCCTGTGCATCAACGCATCGACGAGCTGGTCAAGACGCATCGTGTCGTGCTTTTCATGAAAGGCACCGCGCAGTTCCCCATGTGCGGGTTCTCCGGGCGTGCGGTGCAGATCCTGAAAGCCTGCGAAGTTTCAGACCTCACCACGGTCAACGTGCTGGAAGACGAAGCCATCCGCCAGGGCATCAAGGACTACGCCAACTGGCCCACCATCCCGCAGCTGTATGTCAACGGCGAATTCGTCGGTGGCTCGGACATCATGATGGAGATGTACCAGGCCGGCGAACTGCAGCAGGTGCTGACGCAAACCGCTTGAGATGCAAGGCACGCAGCGCAGCCGCATGCGTGGGCTCATGAGGAAACGCCGGGCCGCCCCAAGTTTCCTCATCCCCCGCGGGGGGCTGAGCGTGGACGAAGAACAGTCCCTGCGGACTGTTCTTCGCCTCGCGAAGAGTCCGGGCTTGCAAGCCCGGACGCGGCCTGCAAGGCGGACGACGCAAGGCGTCGGCCTGGGGGCGCTCTCCCCGTGACGCAGCGCCTGGTGGTGGGCATCACCGGAGCCACCGGGGCGGCCTACGGCGTGCGGCTGTTGCAACGGGCCCGCGCGCTTGACGTAGAAACCCACCTGGTCGTGACACCCGCAGGCGTGCTCAGCGCCCATCACGAACTGGGCATGGACCGCGCCGAACTGCAGTCGCTGGCCAGCTTCAGCCACGGGCATGCCCAGGTCGGCGCCCCCATCGCCAGCGGCAGCTTTCCCTGCCAAGCCATGGTGGTGGCGCCCTGTTCGATGAAGACCTTGGCGGCCGTGGCACACGGCTTTTCGGACAACCTGCTCACGCGTGCGGCCGATGTCACGCTGAAGGAGCGCCGGCGCCTGGTGCTGGTGGTGCGCGAAACGCCCTTCAACCTGGCCCACCTGCGCAACATGAGTGCCGTCACCGAAATGGGCGGCATCGTGTTCCCGCCTTTGCCGGCGTTCTATCACCGGCCCACGTCGATCGACCAGTTGATCGATGACTCCGTGGAACGCATCCTGGAGCTTGCCGGCATCACACAGGCCACGCCCCGGCCCTGGATGGGACTGCGCGATGATGCCGCGGTCATTGCGCCTGTGGCCCAGGGGCAAGCCGCTCGTCCTTGAAGTGCCACTGCCGGCGTGACGCAAGCACCGCATCCGGATACTCGGCCCGGCCGCGGCTGCCGTTGTAGCGACCCAGCGCGTAGAACAGGTCGCCACGTTCGATGTTCAGGTAGTGGCGCAGGATCACGCAGCCGAAGCGGATGTTGGTCTGCAGGTGGAACAACTGGGCCGGGTCCCCGCTGCCGATCAGGCGCATCCAGAACGGCATGATCTGCATGTAGCCCCGAGCACCGACCGAACTGATCACGTACTTGCGAAACCCGCTCTCGACCTGGATCAGGCCCAGCACCAAGGCCGCCTCCAGTCCCGCACGGCGGCTCTCGTACCACACCGTTTCCAGGAATTCGATGCGCGAGCGGGGAGCCTCCCTGTAGCGCTTGAGGCGTTCGCTCATCGCGCCCAGCCAGCGCAAGTACGCCAAGCGCCGCTCGATGTTCTCGAACGTCGGTTTGGGCGGGGCCGTGTCCGCCACGGCGCTGGACAGCGCGGAGCGCACGGCGTCGGCCAGTGGTTCCTCGATCTGGCCTCCGGCCAGGCTGGGCGAATGCCACAGGGCCGCGCTGCCTGACAGGCCAGCGGCAACGGCCCGGGCCAGCACGTGGCGGCGGCGAAAGCCTGCGTTCATGCCCGAATCATCCATCCTTCGAGCGGCCCATGGAAGCCACGTCGCGCCGCCCAGTGGGCCAGCAACCCGCAAAGGCCCCACAGTCCCGCCGCCCAAATCACCAAGCCCACGCTACCCAGAGGCCATGCCAGGCCTGCCCCACTAAAGAAACACGCGCACAGCAGCGAGTGACCGACATAAATGCTCAGCGTATAGCGCCCCAGGGGCGCCAGCGCGGCAACCAGTGCCGGTCGGGACGTGGCCCACCACGACGCCAGACTCGCACCAATCGCTGCACTCAGCAACCAGCCTGCTGGCAGGCCCACCAACAGCCACACCCACTGCCAGGCCGAGTTGTTCGCCGCAGCCCGGGTCATGATCACGGCATAGAGCAGGTTCAACAACAACGCGGCGGGCAACAAGCGCACTGCCATGGCACGCCGGGCCGGTTGCCAGCGACCATGCGTGAGCCAGCGCACGCGGCCGGCGATGTAGCCGGCAGTCATCAGCATCAGCACCTCCGGCAGGAACAGGATCGCGGCACCCGGAAGCGAGCCGACATAGCTGTTCCCGTTCAGCGCCACGAAGTCCGCAACACCGAGCACGTCCCCATAAGTCGGCGTGACCCGGAACGCCATCCCGAAAGCGGCAGGCCCCAGAGTGAGCGCCAAGCCCGTGGCAAACGCAGCCAATGCGAGCGCCGCAAAGAACCGCCATCGCGCCACCCAGCGGCGCAAAGGCGCGGGCGGCCATCCCAGCAGGACCAGCCCCGCCACCGCGTACAGGGTCAGTATGTCGCCGGCGTACAGCAAGGCCCCATGCAGGCCGCCCAGCAGCAGCAGGCGGACCATGCGCCGGCGCCGGTAGGCACGCAGGGCCGCCGAGGGCTGGCGCAAGGCCAGCGCCACGCTGTAGCCGAACAGAAAAGCCAGCAGCGGGTAGGCCTTGCCTTGGAGCCACCACGCCACCAGCCCGAGCGTGACCAGCGCCGCCGGGGAGTCCGCCGGGATCGGCAGCCCAAGCGGAGAGCCCGACGGGCCCGCCGGGTACGACATGGCATTGACGACCAGCACACCCAACAACGCGATGGCCCGCAGCGCATCGACGAACGGGTCACGCGCGGCCCGACCACGGGCGGCTCCAGCGGCCGGCGACGTACTCACATCGGCAGGGTTTGCCGCGAGCGCAGGTGCCCTGCCACGTCAGCGAGCGGCATCTTGGCAGGGGCGCTATCGCGCCGTCCCTGCACCTCGATCTGTGCGTCCTTCAAACCACGCTCGGAGATGACCACGCGGCAGGGCACACCGATCAGTTCCCAATCGGCAAACATGGCACCAGGACGCTCGCCACGGTCATCGAGCATCACGTCCAGGCCCAGGCCACCGAGCTCGTCGTGCAGCCGATCGGCCGCGGCCCGGACCTCGGCATTGCGCTCGTAGCCGATCGGACAAATCACCACCGCAAACGGCGCGATCGGCTCCGGCCACACGATGCCGCGCTCGTCGTGGTTCTGCTCGATGGCAGCCCCCATGAGACGCGTGACGCCAATGCCATAACAACCCATTTCCATGGGTTGGGGCTTGCCATTTTCATCGAGGTAGTTGGCGTTCATGGCCTTCGAATACTTGGTGCCCAGGTAGAACACATGGCCCACCTCGATACCACGCTGGATGGCCAGCACGCCGCGGCCATCGGGTGAGGGATCACCGGCCACCACGTTGCGCAAGTCTGCCACCCCATCCGGTTCGGGCAGGTCACGCCCCCAGTTCACCCCCGTGTAGTGGAAGTCCGGCTCGTTGGCCCCACACACGAAATCGCTCATGCGAGCCACCGTCCGGTCGGCCACGACCTTCACCGGCTTCTTCAGCCCGATGGGGCCCAGGTAGCCCGGCTTGCAGTTGAAGTGCTCCTCGATCTCACCCACGGTCGCGAAGCGGAAGCCAGCCTTCAGGCCTTCGACCTTGCCGGCCTTTACTTCGTTGAGGTCATGGTCGCCGCGCACCAGCAGCAGCCACACGGTGGTGCGCACCAGATCGCCGGCCTCGTTCTTTTCGTCGGTGGCCAGCACCAGCGACTTCACCGTCCGCGACAAGTCCAGGCCCAGCAGCAGTGCCACATCGCCGCAGGTGCTCTTGCCTGGCGTGGCGGTCTTCGCCAACGCTTGCTGCGGCGCCGCCCGCACGTCGATCAAGGGCAGGCCTTCGGCCAGCTCGATGTTGGCGGCGTAGTCGCTTGTGGGGCAATAGACGATGGCGTCTTCCCCGGTATCGGCAATCACTTGAAACTCATGCGACAAATCGCCACCGATCGCCCCGGTGTCTGCCGCCACGGGCCGGTAGCGCAAGCCCATGCGATCGAAGATGCGGCAATAGGCCTTGAACATCGCGTCGTAGCTCTTGGCCGCGGCCTGCGGGTCGCGGTCGAACGAGTACGCGTCTTTCATCGTGAACTCGCGCCCACGCATCACGCCGAAGCGCGGCCGGCGCTCGTCGCGGAACTTGGTCTGGATATGGTAGAAATTCTTCGGCAACTGCCGGTAACTGCGCAGCTCCTGCCGCGCAATGTCGGTGACGACCTCCTCGGAGGTCGGCTGGATGATGAAGTCACGGTCGTGCCGGTCTTTCACCCGCAGCAGTTCCGGCCCCATCTTCTCGAAGCGGCCGGTTTCCTGCCACAGCTCTGCCGGCTGCACCAGCGGCATCAGCAACTCCACGGCGCCGGCACGGTTCATCTCCTCGCGGAGGATGTTTTCTATCTTGCGAATGACTCGCAAGCCCATCGGCATGTAGCTGTAAATGCCTGCGCCTAGGCGCTTGATGAGTCCGGCGCGCATCATCAATCTGTGACTGATGATTTCCGCGTCCGCGGGCGCTTCCTTCAGCGTGGAGATGAAGAACTGGGTGGCTTTCATGGGGAGCGGCTAAGTACACCGAAAAGTACACCGAACCTCGGGGTATTCAGCGGGGTTGCGCCGCTGCGGCCCGGTGCAATAATGAAAACAGTCAAGGAATTTGGAGTCCGATTATGCTCGACCGGGACGGCTTTCGCCCTAACGTCGGCATCATCCTGCTCAATCAGCGGAACCAGGTTTTCTGGGGCAAAAGACTTCGTACCCACTCCTGGCAGTTTCCGCAAGGCGGCATCAAGTACGGCGAGTCGCCCGAGCAGGCGATGCTCCGCGAGCTTCACGAGGAAGTGGGGCTGACGCCAGACCACGTGCGCATTCTGGCGCGCACCAAGGACTGGCTGCGCTACGAAGTGCCCGAGCATTTCATTCGCAAAGACGCCCGCGGGCACTACAAGGGGCAAAAACAGATCTGGTTCCTGCTGCAATTGCTGGGGCGGGATTGCGACATGAACCTGCGCGCCACCGACCACCCGGAGTTCGATGCCTGGCGGTGGAACGACTATTGGGTGCCGCTGGAGGTGGTGATCGAGTTCAAGCGCGGCGTCTATCAACTGGCGCTGACCGAACTCGCCCGCTTCCTGCCGCGGCACAGCCATCAGAATCGGTACCTGCGCGGTGGCATGCGTGCGCGCAGGCAAGACGAGGGCGATGCCTCGGCGCTCCCGCCCGACGGCGACCTGCAGGAACCAACGACGGGCTGCTAGCGCGCCACGCCGCGCTCCATGTCGTCGTCCCCGCGAACCGGTCCGTCTTGACCAGATCAGGACAAGGTCAAGACCAGATTCGTGCGGTGGATCAGCTCCGGCTCGTTTGCATAGCCAAGCAGCGCCTCGATCTGCGAGGAAGGCTTGCGCGCGATGAGGCGGGCCTCGGCCGCGGAGTAGTTGGCCAACCCTCGGGCGAACTCACTCCCCGCCACGGACCGCACCGCGATCACGTCGCCACGCAGGAACTCGCCCTGCACATCGATCACCCCGATGGGCAACAGGCTCTTGCCCTCGTCGCGCAGCTTGGCAATGGCACCATCGTCCACCGTGAGCGCACCCCGCAGTTGCAGGTGATCGGCCATCCACTGCTTGCGTGCCGCGAGCTTGGGCGTGGCAGCCACCAGCAGCGTGCCGATGGACTCACCGGCCGCCAGGCGCAACAGCACATTGGTTTCGCGGCCGGACGCAATCACCGTGGCAGCGCCACCGCGTGCGGCACGCTTGGCGGCCAGCACCTTGGTGATCATGCCGCCGCGGCCGATGCTGGAGCCGGCACCACCGGCCATCTGCTCCAGGTTGGCCGCCCCCGCCACCGCCTGCTCGATCAAGTGCGCGCTCGGGTCGCGGCGCGGGTCGGCCGAGTACAAGCCTTGCTGGTCGGTCAGGATGATGAGCGCATCGGCATCAACCAGGTTCGAGACGAGCGCCCCCAACGTGTCGTTGTCCCCGAACTTGATCTCGTCATTGACCACCGTGTCGTTCTCGTTGATGACCGGAACGACACCCAGGTCCAGCAAGGTCAGCAGCGTGGAACGGGCGTTGAGATACCGCTCACGGTCTGCCAAGTCCGCATGCGTGAGCAGCACTTGCGCACTGTGCAGGCCTTGCGCACGCAAGCCGCTTTCATAGACCTGCGCCAACCCCATCTGCCCGACGGCGGCGGCGGCTTGAAGCTCATGGAGCTGCTTGGGCCTCGTCACCCAGCCCAGCCGCTTCATGCCCTCAGCGATGGCGCCGCTGGAGACCATGATCAACTCACGACCCTCGCGCACAAGGGCAGCCATTTGCGCGCACCAGCCATGGATGGCCACCACGTCCAGCCCACGACCCTCATCGGTCACCAGGCTGGAGCCCACCTTGACCACCACGCGCCGGGCGCTCTTGATCGCCTCGCCCATGTCTTGGACCTCAGCCTCTCAGGCCTCTTCGCTGGCGGGCAGAGCCACAGACAGCGCTTGCCCCTCGACGGCAAAACGTGGATCGACCTCGGGCTGCGGTGGCGACCGCAGCGCTTGCACATGCAGGAAGATCGCCCGCACCATGTGCTCGCAGCCCTCGCGGGTCAACGCCGAGATCTCGAAGACCGGGCCTTTCCAGCGCAGCCGGCGCACGAAGTCCCTGACACGCTCGGCACGCTCCTCTGCAGGCACCATGTCGAGCTTGTTCAAGACCAGCCAGCGCGGCTTCTTGTGCAGTTCAGGGTCGTATTTCTTCAGTTCGGCCACGATGGCCCGCGCCTGGGCCACCGGGTCGGAGTCATCGAAGGGCGCCAAGTCCACCACGTGAAGCAGCAAGCGCGTGCGCTGCAGATGGCGCAGGAATTGATGGCCCAGCCCGGCACCTTCCGCCGCGCCTTCGATCAGGCCTGGAATATCAGCCACCACGAAGCTTTGCCCCATCGCCACGCGCACCACACCCAGATTGGGATGCAGGGTCGTAAACGGATAGTCGGCAATCTTGGGGCGGGCGTTGGAGATGGCCGCAATCAGCGTGGACTTGCCGGCGTTGGGCATCCCGAGCAAGCCGACATCGGCCAGCACGCGGAGCTCCAGCCGCAGATTGAGCTGCTGACCGGGCCAGCCTGGCGTTTTTTGCCGGGGCGCACGGTTGGTGCTGGTCTTGTAATGCAGGTTGCCGAACCCGCCATCACCGCCCTTGGCCAGGAGAATCTGTTCGCCAGCCACCAGCAGTTCGGCGATGCGCTCGCCGGTCACCGTGTCGGTGATGATGGTCCCCACAGGCATGCGCAGAACCACATCAGCCCCAGCCGCTCCGAACTGGTCAGCACCGCGGCCATGCTCGCCGTTTTTGGCTTCATGGCGCCGCGTGAAGCGGAAATCCACCAGCGTGTTCAGGTTGCTGTCGGCCAGCGCGTACACGTGGCCGCCGCGCCCGCCATCGCCACCATTCGGCCCGCCAAAGGGAATGCACTTCTCACGACGAAAACTCGCGCAACCGGCACCGCCGTTGCCTGCGATCACGTCAATCGTCGTTTCATCAACAAACTTCATGGTGTTCGATCAACATCGCGCGGGCTGCGCTGGTTGTCGCCCGGCCTGTGGGCGATCAGCGACCACACACCCAGGGCGATCAATAAAGCAGGCCACCATTGGCGCAACCAATCCCATCCCAGCCAGCCGAAGTTGTGGGCCAGGAGCACGGTTCCCACGATGATCAGCACGATACCGCTTCTGTTCATGTGACCCATCCTTCGCAACAGCCAGCTTGACAATGGTACCTGGGCGCATAAAACAAAGCCCCGGCAAGCCGGGGCTTCATCGTCACCACCGTGACGCCCGAATGATGAACTCAGGCGGGCGCGGTGACCGTGACAGGCGTGATATTGACGATATGGCGGTTCAGGGGACCTTTGTGACCAAAGCTCACGGCACCATCGACCAGCGCGAACAGCGTATGGTCACGCCCTGTGCCTACATTGAGGCCAGGATGGAAACGAGTGCCGCGCTGGCGCACGATGATCGAACCGGCGGTGACTTGCTCACCACCGAAGGCCTTCACGCCCAGCATCTTTGGCTGCGAGTCGCGGCCGTTGCGTGTGGAGCCGCCGCCTTTTTTCTGTGCCATGGTTCAACTCCAGGAGAGAGGAGGGATTTTGGAAGGAGTTTGGAACGAGTTTCGGAAGGGACTCAGACCTGGACGGTGCCAATCTGCAGTTCGGTGAAGCCCTGGCGATGGCCTTGGCGCTTCTGGTAGTGCTTGCGGCGCCGCATCTTGAAAATGCGCACCTTGTCGTGCCTGCCTTGCGACACCACCGTGGCCGTCACGGAAGCACCCGCAACCCAGGGGTTACCGACCTTGAGGTCAGCACCACTGCCTACGGCCAGCACCTGGTCAAGCACAATCTCCTGCCCCACTTCCGCGGCAAGCAGTTCCACTTTGATCTTTTCGCCGGAAACAACCTTGTATTGCTTCCCGCCGGTCTTAATGACTGCGTACATGTCAGCCCCTTGTTCATCGAAATCGGAATCACGGCATTCGCGGAAAACGGAGTTTTCGCCCAATTTTTTGGTACAGCACAGCCGTGTTGCCGCACACGCTTGGTGTTCCGCCACGCGGGCACAAGCGAAGCCCAAAAGTTTAGCATAGGCTGCCCCATTGATGCCCCTGGGGCTGTCTACTTGCGCATGCGAGCCGCGTCACACCCGGGGCACCTCCAGGCACCGGGTCGGCGCGTTTCTATAATCGGGCATCCGCCATGGCAGCCCTTCGTGCCACCTGCGCTCCTCACGTCCGTCAACGCCGCGTGACCAACATCACCCCAGCCACCGCGCCCCCGCACACGCTTGTCCCCCTGCTCGCCACCGAAATGAGCGAGGTTGACGCCGTGATCCGCCGCCGCCTGGGGTCCGAGGTGGTGTTGATCAATCAGATCTCCAAGTACATCGTCAGCGCAGGCGGCAAAAGGATTCGGCCACTGCTTGTGCTTCTGTTCTCCAATGCCCTGGGCTTCAAGGGGCCGGAGCGGTTCGAACTGGCCGCGACAGTGGAGTTCATTCATACCGCCACCTTGTTGCATGACGACGTGGTCGACGAGTCCCAGCTGCGACGCGGCCACGCGACGGCCAACGCCTTGTTCGGCAACGCAGCCAGCGTGCTGGTAGGAGACTTCGTCTACTCCCGTGCGTTCCAGATGATGGTGGCGGTGAACCGGATGCGCGTGCTGGAAGTCCTGGCCGACGCCACCAACGTCATCGCCGAAGGCGAGGTTCTGCAGCTCCTGAACATGCACAACCCCGACGTGTCGGTGGACGACTACCTGCGCGTCATCCGATTCAAGACTGCCAAGCTGTTCGAGGCCAGCGCCAGGCTCGGAGCCGTGCTGGCCGACAGCCCGCCCGAGGTAGAAGAAGCTTGCGCCGCCTACGGCCGGGCACTCGGCACGGCATTCCAGCTTGTCGACGACCTGCTCGACTACGAAGGGGCCACGGTTCAGTTGGGCAAGAACGTAGGCGACGACCTGCGCGAAGGCAAACCCACACTGCCGCTGCTGGTAGCCATGGAGCGCGGAGATGCACAGCAGCGCGAGATGATCCGGCATGCCATTGAGCACGGTGAACTCGAGCGGCTGCCGGACATCGTGCGCATCGTGCGCACCACCGGCGCGTTGGAAGCCACCCGCTCGGCGGCGCGGGAGGAAGCCGAGCACGCGAGAAACTCCATCAACGCACTGCCCGGGTCACCTTATCGAGATGCTTTGCTAGAATTATGCGTTCAGGCAGTTGACCGGTCCTTTTAGGGGATCGAGGTCTTCGGTGTCCACATCTGTACGGCTCGCTGCAAGCGAGCCGAGTCAGTTCGAGATCCGAGCCTGGCAAGTCAGTTTTCGGGGTGTAGCTTAGCCTGGTAGAGCGCTACGTTCGGGACGTAGAGGCCGGAGGTTCGAATCCTCTCACCCCGACCAGTTTCCTTCTCGGCAACATGCCGGCCGTGCTTGAGTTGCGACCGATCGCCTCAACGCCTGTGCAGTTGCTCACGTGTTGTCTCCGAACGACTGCGGTTGTGCAGCTTTGCCGACAATGGTCGTCAAGGCCACGTTTACAGCACCGCTTCGATAGGCGATGATTGGTTTGTTGTAGCTCTGCAACTGCGCCTGCCGTGGCTGATAGCACCGTCGTCGAAGCTCCCCAGAACAACACCTTGTCCGGTGTCGCTCGCGTATTGGTTCACGCGGGCAAACTCACAGCCAAAGCTGCGGAAGATCTGAGCAAGAGTGCGCGCGATCAGCGCCGCAGCTTTGTGTCCACCGTGGTCGCGGCCGGTGCGCTCAGTGCCGCCGACTTGGCGCATGCCTTGTCCTTGGCACTGGCAATCCCGGTTCTCGACCTGCATGCGGTAGACGCACAGCGGCTTCCCAAGAACATCATCGACCCCAAGCTGTCGGCCCAATACCAGGTCCTGGTGCTGGGCAAGCGCGGGAGCCGGCTGTTCATCGGGGGGTCGGACCCTACCGACCAGGAGGCCGTGGATCGGATCAAGTTCGCCACGCAGCTCACGCCCGAGTGGATCATCGTCGAGCAGGACAAGCTGGCCAAGATCCTCGATGCCACTACCACGTCGGCCAGTGAATCGCTGGCGGAAATTGTCTCCGGCGAGTTCGAGTTCGACGTCGAGGAACAGGACCCGACCAAGCAGGAAGAAGAACCCACCGGCGGCGAGGTCGAGGACGCCCCGATCGTCCGGTTCCTGCAAAAGATGCTGATCGACGCGATCAACATGCGCGCCTCGGATCTGCATTTCGAGCCCTACGAGTACACCTATCGTGTGCGCTTCCGTGTCGACGGCGAGTTGCGCGAGATCACCCAGCCGCCGCTGGCGATCAAGGAAAAACTCGCCTCGCGCATCAAGGTGATTTCGCGCCTGGACATCTCTGAAAAGCGGGTACCCCAGGACGGCCGGATGAAGCTGAAGTTCGGCAATCGAGGCATTGATTTCCGCGTCAGCACCTTGCCGACCTTGTTCGGCGAGAAGATCGTGATCCGTGTCCTCGACGGCTCGTCCGCGAAGCTGGGCATCGAGGCCCTCGGCTACGAGCGGATCGAAAAAGACCGCCTGATGGAAGCCATCAAGCGGCCTTATGGCATGGTGCTGGTCACCGGGCCCACGGGCTCCGGCAAGACGGTGTCTCTCTACACCTGCCTGAACCTGCTGAACCAACCGGGCGTCAACATCTCCACGGTGGAAGACCCGGCTGAAATCAACCTGCCCGGCGTGAACCAGGTCAATGTCAACGACAAGGCCGGGATGAACTTCTCCGCGGCGCTGAAGGCCTTCCTGCGCCAGGATCCCGATGTGATCATGGTCGGCGAAATTCGCGACCTTGAAACAGCCGACATCGCCATCAAGGCGGCGCAGACGGGCCACATGGTGATGTCCACGCTGCACACCAACGATGCACCGACCACGTTGACACGCTTGCTCAACATGGGCGTGGCGCCTTTCAACATCGCGGCCAGCGTGATTTTGATCACCGCGCAGCGCCTTGCACGGCGGCTTTGCGAGAACTGCAAGGTGCCGGCCGAGTACCCGCGCGAGGCCTTGCTGCGCGCGGGCTTCAAAGAAATCGACCTCGACAACACCTGGAAGCCTTTCCGCGCCGTGGGCTGCTCGGCCTGCAACAATGGCTACAAGGGACGGGTGGGCCTGTACCAAGTCATGCCCATCACCGAAAGCATCCAGAAGATCATCCTTGAAGAAGGCAATGCCGTGGACATCGCACAGCAGGCGCAGCGCGATGGCGTTCGCGACTTGCGGCAGGCCGGCCTGATCAAGGTCCGCGCCGGGATGACCACGCTGGAAGAAGTCATCTCCGTGACCAACGAGTAAGAGCAAGAGCGCACCCTGTCCAATCACACGCGAAAGAAAGCCGGAGGCAACATGGCCACAGCAGCTCTACCTGCTGCGAAGCAGATCAAGGACTTCGTCTTCGAGTGGGAAGGCCGGGACAAGAACGGCAAGGTCGTGCGGGGGGAAATGCGGGCCGGCGGCGAGGCAATGGTCAATGCCAGCCTGCGGCGCCAGGGTGTGATGGTCACCAAGGTGAAGAAGCGCCGGCTGGCCGGCGGCAAGACCGTCAAGCTCAAGGACATCGCTGTCTTCACGCGGCAACTGGCCACCATGCTCAAGGCGGGTGTGCCCCTGCTGCAATCCTTCGACATCGTGGGTCGTGGCAGCCCCAACCCCAAGCTGACGCGCCTGCTGAACGACATACGCGGCGACGTCGAAACGGGCACCAGCCTGTCGGCGGCCTTTCGCAAGCACCCCCTGCATTTCGACGCGCTGTATTGCAACCTGGTCGAGGCCGGTGAATCGGCCGGTATTCTGGAAACCCTGCTGGACCGGCTGGCAACCTACCAGGAAAAAACCCTGGCCATCAAGCAGAAGATCAAGTCGGCACTCATCTATCCGGTGGCCGTGGTCGTAGTGGCGGTGGTGGTGCTGATGGTGATCATGATCTTCGTGATCCCGGCGTTCAAGGAGGTGTTCTCCTCCTTTGGCGCAGACTTGCCGGCCCCCACCCTGGCCGTGATGGCCATGTCGGACTTCGTGGTGAAGTACTGGTGGGCGCTGCTGTTTTTTGTGGGTGGCGGTTTTTACTTCTTCTTCGAGTCGTGGAAGCGCTCCGAGAAGATGCAGAAATCCATGGACCGGCTGATGCTGAAACTGCCGATCTTCGGCCAGTTGCTGCACAAGGCCGCCGTGGCGCGCTGGACGCGCACCCTGGCCACCATGTTTGCGGCCGGCGTGCCCCTGGTCGAGGCGCTGGACTCAGTGGGTGGCGCCTCCGGCAATGCGGTCTTCGCGGAGGCCACGGAGAAGATCCAGAAGGACGTGTCCACCGGCGCAGGCCTGACGGCCTCGATGCAGTTGACCGGCGTGTTCCCGAACATGGTGCTGCAGATGTGCGCCATCGGCGAAGAATCCGGCTCGATCGACCACATGCTCAGCAAGGCCGCCGACTTCTATGAAGAAGAAGTCGATGAGGCGGTCAAGGGCTTGTCCAGCCTGATGGAGCCCATCATCATCGTGGTGCTGGGTGTGCTCATCGGCGGCATCGTCGTGTCGATGTACCTGCCGATCTTCAAGCTCGGTCAAGTGGTCTGATCCGCCTCATGGAAGAGGAGTTCCTGCGGGCGCTGTTGTCGCCGGCCGCCATGGGTGTGTTCGGCCTGTGCATCGGCAGCTTTCTGAACGTGGTGATCCATCGGTTGCCGCCCATGCTGGAGCGGCAGTGGCGTGCCGACAGCGCGGAGATGCTGGGCATCCCGGCGCCGGTGGAGCCTGAGCCGAAGCTGAGCCTGTCGCACCCACGCTCCCGGTGCCCCCAATGCGCGCATCAGATCCGCTGGTACGAGAACATTCCCGTGCTGAGTTGGGCGTGGCTGCGCGGCCGGTGCTCCGCGTGCAAAACGCGCATCTCGGTGCGCTATCCCGTCATCGAGCTGCTGACCGGTGCCTTGTTTGCGCTGAGCGCGGCGCACTTCGGCAGCCAGCCCGTGCTGCTGGCCTGGTGCGCCTTCATCGCCGTGCTCGTGGCCCTGGCTGGCATCGACTGGGACACCACGTTGCTGCCGGACTCACTCACACAGCCGCTGCTGTGGGGCGGATTGATCGCTGCGGCGTGTGGATGGACCCTGCCCTTGTCGCAAGCCGTGTGGGGCGCCGTGCTGGGCTACATGAGCCTGTGGTTCGTGACCTGGCTGTTCAAGCGCATCACCGGCAAGGTCGGCATGGCGCCAGGCGACTTCAAGCTGCTCGCAGCCCTGGGCGTCTGGCTGGGCTGGCAGATGATTCTTCCCATCGTGCTGGGCGCCTCGGTGCTGGGGGCCGTGGCAGGCATCGCGATGAAGCTCAAAGGCTCGCTGCGGGAAGGCCTGTACGTGCCCTTCGGCCCCTTTCTGGCGGGCAGCGGCGTGGCGGTGATGCTGGCCGGCCAGGCCCGCGTGCTCGGCTGGCTGGGTTGGATCTAGGCGGAAATGTGAGCACCCGGCACCGGGGTACCGGCGCCACCCGCCGAGCGGGTGCTCAGCCGCCTTGGGGCGGCCCGGCGCCGGCTGAGGCTGCAGTGACGGCCCTCCGGCGCATTGGCCTCACCGGCGGCATCGGCAGCGGCAAGAGCACGGTGGCGCAGGCGCTGCGTGAGCTGGGCGCCGAGGTCATTGATGCCGACCAGCTGGCCCGCGAAGTGAGCGCGGCACACGGCCCAGCGGTCGAGCCACTGCGCAAGCAGTTCGGCCCACAGAGCATTGGCGCAGACGGGGGCATGGACCGCGCCTGGATGCGCGCGCTGGTCTTTGCGGACCCCCAGGCGCGACGCGAATTGGAAGCCATCGTGCACCCCCTCGTGGATCAGGCCATCCAGGTGCGGGCAGATCGCGCAACACCCGATGCTGTGATCGTGTTCGAGGTCCCCTTGCTGGTGGAGTCCGGGCGCTGGCGCCAGCGGGTCGATCGCATCCTCGTCATCGACTGCGACGAAGCGACTCAGGCGGCGCGAGTCACTCAGCGGCCCGGCTGGACCACCGAGACGACCCGGCGGGTCATCTCGCAGCAGGCCACCCGTGCAGCACGACGCAGCGCCGCCGATGCTGTGATCGACAACACCCACCTGTCCCGCGAGGAACTGTCGGCGCAAGTTCGGGCGCTATGGGGCCTTTGGGAGTTGCCGCCAGCTCCGCCGCAGGTGTAAGGTCATTGCGGGTCCCGTTCGCTGTGAAACAATCAGCGGCAGCCTCGGCCATCGGGGATGGACTGCTCCCCTCTCAGCCGACGCCGGGCCGCCCAAGGCGGCTGAGCACCCGCTTGACGGGTGGCACCGATAGCCCGGTGCCGGGCGCCCACATTCAGAGCCACCGACGGAACCGCGAGCCTTGATCCTCTACGAATACCCGCTCAACGAAAGCATTCGCACGATGCTCCGCCTGGAGCACTTGTTCGACCGGTTGGGTCAGTTGCTGGCGCGCGATGCGGCGGTGGACCACCATTTCGCCCTCTCCACGCTGTTCGAGATCATGGACGTGGCCTCGCGTGCCGACCTCAAGAGCGACCTGCTCCGGGACCTGGAACGCCAGCGGGCACAGCTCAACAGCTACCGCGGCAACCCCTCCGTCTCGGAGGCCGCGCTGGACGCCGTGGTGCAGCGGGTAGATCGAGCCTTCACCCGGCTCAACGAAGTACCGGGCAAAGCCGGGCAATCGCTGACCGGGAACGACTGGCTGATGAGCATCCGCAGCCGCATCAACATCCCTGGCGGCACCTGCGAGTTCGACCTGCCGGCCTACCATGCCTGGCAACGCGAAAGCCCGGAACGCCGCCGTGCTGATCTGACCCAATGGGTCAGCACCTTGATGCCCTTGGCCGAGGCCTTGAAGGTGATCCTCGGCTTGCTGCGCGACAGTGGCACGCCTCAGGTGGTGGCCGCACCGTCCGGCCAGTTCCACCAAAGCCTGCCGCCTGGCCGCATGTTTCAGCTGCTAAGACTGAAGCTGGACCCTGCACTGCGGCTGGTGCCGGAAATCAGCGGCCACAGGCTGATGCTCGCCATCCGCTTGATGCGCCCCGATGCCGACGGGCGCCTGAAGCCATCGACCGAAGATGCCAGCTTCGAGCTGTCGTTGTGCTCATGACCGCCTCCAGCCTGCGCCGCACGCCCATCGTGCGTTGCCCCACCTGCAGCGGCGACAGCCGTTTTGAACCCGCCAATCCATGGCGGCCGTTCTGCAGCGAACGCTGCAAGAGCATCGACCTGGGCGCCTGGGCCATGGAACGCTATCGAGTCGCCGGCCCGGGTGACACCAGCGAGTCCGGCCCCACCGACGACACCAGCCAGGACGCCGGCCCGCACTGAGTGAGCCGGGTGCTCGCATCAGCCGCCAGGCACAACCTGTGTGGTCGGGCCGTCGTGGCCCCGCTCCTGCGCAAACCACTGCAACACCGGCAAGGTGCCCGGCAACACCGGTGCCACCTGCACCGGCAGGCCCTGCCAAGCCATCTGCTGGCCTTCGCGCATCTCGAACTCACCGGCCCAATCGAACACTTTGCAGAAGTGCAGGCGCACGCGCGCATGGGGATAGTCCATCATCTCCACCTTCCATGGCAGGGCTGCGGCCACGTGGATGCCCAGTTCCTCATGCAATTCGCGCGTCAACGCTACCTGCACCGATTCGCCGGGTTCGAGCTTGCCGCCCGGGAACTCCCAGTACCCGGCGTACGGCTTGCCCTCCGGACGCGAGGTCAGCAGGAAGCGCCCCTCACGCCCCTGTGCGTCGCGTTCGATCAGCACGCCGACGGCCACGTCGACCGGTTCACGCTCACTCATGCCGTACCCCCGACAGCCAGATCGCGCGAGCAGTAATCGCGTGCAAATTGGTAGGCCACGCGCCCGGACCGTGAGCCGCGCTCCAGTGCCCACACCAGCGCCTCCTGGCCGGACGCCGCGATGGCCGCCTCGGGCAACCCGAAGTGCGTGAGCCACTGCTGCACGATCGCCAGGTATTCCTTCTGGGAGAACGGATAGAAACTGATCCACAGCCCGAAGCGTTCCGACAGCGAGATCTTCTCCTCGATCACTTCGCCGGGATGCACCTCGCCGTCTTCGGTGTGCGTGTAGCTCAGGTTCTCTTTCATGTACTCGGGCAGCAGGTGGCGGCGGTTGCTCGTGGCATAGACCAGCACGTTGTCGCTGGTCTGCGCCACCGACCCGTCGAGCACGGACTTGAGCGCCTTGTAGCCAGGTTCGCCTTCATCGAAACTCAGGTCGTCGCAGTACACGATGAAGCGCTCGGGGCGCTCTGCCACCAGGTCCACCAGGTCGGGCAAGTCCACCAGGTCCGTCTTGTCCACCTCGATCAGGCGCAGCCCCTGTGGCGCAAATTCGTTCAGGCAGGCCTTGATCAGCGAACTTTTGCCGGTGCCACGCGCCCCCGTCAACAACACGTTGTTGGCCGGCCGGCCCGACACGAACAGCGCCGTGTTGCGCATCAGGCGGTCCTTTTGCGGCTCGACCTCGCGCAGGTCTTGCACGCGGATCGTGGCCACATGCCTCACCGGTTCGAGCCGGCTTTGCTGGCCGCCACCCGCACTGCGCTTGCGATAGCGGAACGCCACCGACGCACCCCAGTCAGGCGGCTGCAAGCCATGCGGCAGCAGTGTTTCCAGCCGAGCGACCAGCGCATCGACACGTCCCAGCAATTCATCGACAGAAGCCATGGGCGCAGTGTAAACACCGGCTATGGCACGGCGACTACCTCGCCATCAGCGATGGCCAACACGCAGTCATTGGTCAGGGGCCTGCGCGTCAGACGGCCAGCAAGCGCAGCGAAGCCTCCATGTGCTCCGTGGGGCTGCGCTTGAAGCCGGACCGCGCATAGCGCTGCAGGCGACCCACGCAAAAACTCACCAGGGTGGAGGCTTGTGCGTTGGCGTCCACGGTGGGTGTGGCCGAGCCATTGGCGTCTGCGGCGGCCCGCAAGCCTTGCCGCAACTGGCCCTCGATGCGGTCGAAGAACTGGTTCATGCGCGTCTGCAGCCGGTCGTTCTCGAACACCAGCGCATCGCCCACCATGACGCGCGTCATGCCCGGGTTCTTTTCGCCGAACTGCAACACCACGCTGACCATGTGAGCCGCCTGGCTGCCAGGGTCGGTCTGGCGTTCGGCGATCTGGTTGATGAGCGTGAAGATGCTGTTTTCGATGAATTCGATCAAGCCTTCGAACATTTGCGCCTTGCTGGCGAAATGTCGGTAAAGCGCAGCTTCGCTCACCTGCAACTTGGCCGCCAGCGCGGCAGTCGTGATGCGGTCGGCATCCGGCTGTTCCAGCATCTGGGCCAGGGTTTGCAGGATCTGGATGCGTCGTTCTCCAGGTTTGGGACGCTTGCGGCTCGGTCCGGAACTGCTGGTCGTGGCCACGTCGTCGTCCCCCAGCGCCGGCTCGGTGAGCACGGCGACGGTTCCGTTCTTGTTCGGCTCGGACATCGCGGTGGGCATTGGATTCGTAGAAGCGAGCGGATTCTTGCATACGTGTGTGCGGGCTCACGTTGCGCGCGAACAGCACCTGCACCGCAACGTGAATTGCGTCTCACCCGGGTGTGGCGTGCAGGGGATTTGGCCGCGCCCCGTCAACCCGGCCGGCAAGAGGGGTCAGCCGGCGCCGGGCCGCCCCAAGGCGGCTGAGCACCCGCTTGGCGGGTGGCATCGGTACCCCGGTGCCGGGTGCCCACATCTCAGTGGGACCGGATCATCGTGCCGTACGCCTGGTCGGTGAGGATCTCCAGCAGCATGGCATGCGGCACGCGGCCATCGATGATGTGCACCGCATTGACCCCGCTCCTGGCGGCATCCAGCGCGGAAGAAATCTTCGGCAGCATGCCGCCGGAGATCGTGCCGTCGGCAAACAATTCATCGATTTCCCGCGCCGACAAGTTGGTCAGCAGCCGGCCGGACTTGTCCAGCACGCCGGGTGTGTTGGTCAGCATCATCAGCTTTTCGGCTTTCAGCACCTCGGCCAGCTTGCCGGCAACCAGGTCGGCGTTGATGTTGTAGCTTTCGTTGTCGGCCCCGAAACCGATGGGGCTGATGACCGGGATGAACTGGTCGTCCTGCAGGGCACGCACGACGCTGGGGTCGATCGACTCGATCTCGCCGACATGTCCCATGTCGTGTTCCTTGCTGGGATCGTCCCGGTCCAGCATGCGCAGCTTGCGTGCGCGCATCAGGCCGCCGTCGCGGCCGGTCAGGCCCACCGCCTTGCCGCCGGCATGGTTGATGAGGCCGACGATGTCCTGCTGCACCTCGCCGGCCAGCACCCACTCGACCACCTCCATCGTTTCTTCGTCGGTGACGCGCATGCCTTGCACGAAAGTGCCCTTCTTGCCGATCTTCGCCAGCGCCTCGTCGATCTGCGGCCCGCCGCCGTGCACCACCACCGGGTGAATGCCCACCAGCTTGAGCAGCACCACGTCCTCGGCAAAGTCTTGTTGCAGTGCCGGGTCCGTCATCGCGTTGCCGCCATACTTGATGACCACGGTCTTGCCGTGATACTTGCGGATGTAGGGCAGCGCCTGCGCAAGGATTTCCGCCTTTTCACGTGGCGTGATGTGGTCGAGGCGAGGAGACTGGTGCTCGGGTTTCATGGCCTGGCCCTGGTGACTGGGAAGATCGGCCGCATTTTAGGGACGGTACGGCCTGGATCGAGCGGTCATCGCGCCCCGGGGCCCGTTCGTTGAAGCTGTGAAGGAGATCCTCATGTCTCGCCGATTTATCAAGCCTATTGCCGCCCTGCTGAGTGCCCTGGTGGCCACCGCAGCCCTGAGCCAGACGCCCGACGTGGACGGGGAGGTGCGCAAGGTCGACAAGGCGCAGCAGAAGATCACCCTCAAGCATGGCGCCATCAAGAACATCGACATGCCTGCCATGACGATGGTCTTTCGCGTCAAGGACGCCAAGATGCTGGATTCCGTGGCTGAAGGTGACAAGGTGAAATTCAGCGCCGAGAAGATCAACGGCCAGTACACCGTCACGGCCATCAGCAAATAGCCGTTCCACGTCCTGGCGAATTCCCGGGGCCGCGCTTGCGCGCCGGCCCGGCGCAAGTTCAGAAGTGGATGCCCCGCATCATCTGCTGCAGCGCCAGGGCTTCGGCTGACAGCTGCGACTTGCCGCCCGCCTTGTCCCCCTTGGCCGCATCGCTGTCGGGGAACATGCGGAAGCTGGTGTTCATCACGATCTGCGCCACCCTCGGCACGAGCGCGTGCAGCAACTGGCCCACCACGCCCAGGCGCGTGGCCACACGCACCGGCTTGTAGACACAGGCCTGGGCGATGAGGTCGGCGGCTTCTTCGGGCGACAAGGTCGGCACGTTGTTGTAAAGCTTGGTGGGCGCGATCATCGGCGTGCGCACCAGCGGCATGTTGATGGTCGTGAAGGTGATGCCCACGTCGGCAAACTCGCTGGAGGCGCAGCGCGTCCAGGCGTCCAGCGCGGCCTTGCTGGCCACGTAGGCCGAGAAGCGCGGCGCGTTGGTCAGCACGCCGATCGAACTGATGTTGATGATGTGGCCCTTCTTCTTGGCCGCCATGCCGGGCAGCAGGCCCATGGTGATGCGCAGCGCGCCGAAGTAGTTCAGCTGCATGGTGCGCTCGAAGTCGTGGAAGCGCTCGTAGCTGGCTTCGATGGCGCGGCGGATCGAGCGCCCGGCGTTGTTGACGAGGAAGTCCACGCCGCCGTGGTTGTCGTGCAGCGCCTGCACCAGTTCCTTGCAGCCGGCCTCGTCGGCAATGTCCACCGAATAGCTCACCACGGTGGCCGCCTTGCCGGCGAAATCGAGAATCTCCTTGCGGGCCTCGGCCAGCTTGTCGGCGTCGCGGGCGCAGATGATGGTCACCGCGCCGGCTTCCGCGAACTTCTTCGCCGCCGCCAGGCCGATGCCGGACGACCCGCCCGTCACCAGCACCACCTTGCCGCCCACCGTGCCTTTGAGGCTGCGGTCGATGCTCAGCGCCGGGTCGAGATGGCGCTCCCAGTAGTCCCACAGCCGCCAGGCGTAGTCCTTGAGGTCCGGGCAGGCGATGCCGCTGCCCTTGAGCGCCGCCTGGGCGTCGCGGCAGTCGAAGCGCGTGGGGTAGTTGACGAAGGTGAGAATGTCATCAGGCAGGCCCAGGTCCTTCATCACCGCCTGCCGCACCCGGCGCACCGGCGCCAGCGCCATCATGCCCTTCTTCACGCTGCGCGGGATGAATCCCAGCAGCGCGGCATTGATGAAGAGATTCATCTTGGGCGCATGCGCGGCGCGCGAGAAGATGTCCAGCACATCGCCGACACGCAGGCCTTCCGGATCCACCAGGTGGTAGCACTTGCCGGCCCCGCCCTCCTGGTGGCTGATGTGGTCCAGCGCATCCACCACAAAATCCACCGGCACGATGTTGACGCGTCCGCCCTCCAGGCCGATGGAGGGCATCCAGGGCGGCAGCACCTGGCGCATGCGCTGGATCAGCTTGAAGAAGTAGTACGGCCCATCGATCTTGTCCATCTCGCCGGTGCGGGAGTCCCCCACCACCAGCGCCGGGCGGTACACCGTCCACGGCAGCTTGCATTCCTTGCGCACGATCTTCTCGGACTCGTGCTTGGTCATGAAATACGGGTGGTCCAGGTTCTCCGCCTCGTCGAACATGTCTTCGCGGAACACGCCTTCATACAGGCCCGCGGCAGCGATCGAGGACACATGATGCACGTGCCCGGCGTCGATGGCGCGGGCAAATTCCACCGCGTTGCGCGTGCCCTCGATGTTGACTCGCACCTGGCTTTCTTCATCGGCCGAGAGGTCGTACACCGCGGCCAGGTGGTAGAAGTGATCGATGCTGCCCTTGAGCGCCTTCAGGTCCTCGGACGATACCCCCAGCTTCTTGGCGGTGAGATCGCCAAACACAGGCACCGCACGCGCCTTGGCGGCACCGCTCAGGCCCCAGTAGGCCAGCATCTCGGGCACCTTGCTTTCGCTTTCAGGGCGCAGCAAGAAGTGCACCGTCGAGCCCCGCCGGTCCAGCAGCTTCCTGACCAGACGCTTGCCGATGAAGCCAGTGGCGCCGGTGACGAAATAGTGCATTGAGATCCTCCGAGTGTGCAAGACCAAGCCGCACGGAACCTTGGGGCCGGTGCCCAAGCGTACGGACGCAGATTCTTGTCCAGAGCCGCGGGGCGGCCGCTGCGCGCTTACCCCAACGTGCGCCTCCCTGGCGACAGTAGATGCGTGCATAGAGCACCGACCCTAGAGATTCAAGCTGCCGCGCGAAGGCCGCATGCCTATAGTGCCCCTCGAAGCAGGTCTTGCAGTGGTTTCAATCAATGCCGTCCCCGACGACGGCCCAGCCTGTCAAACGAGGAGAAGCTCATGGTCAAGAAGTTGCAAAAGCTCGCGGAAAAGAAAACAGCCGGCGCGTCCGGGCTGGGTGGTGTGGGCGCCCTGCTGGATTCGGAACTGGCCAAGACCGTGCGCGACTCGGCGCAGCAGATCTGGCTGGCCGGCCTGGGCGCCTTCACCAAGGCACAGGGCGAAGGCGGCAAGGCGTTCGATGCCCTGGTGAAACAGGGCGCTGAAATGCACCGCAAGACCCAGGCCGTGGCTGAAGAAAAGATCGGCGAGGTGGCCAGCAAGATGACCCAGGTCGCTGGCGACGTGGGCGCCAAGGCCGGCCAGCATTGGGACAAGCTCGAAACCATCTTCGAGGAACGGGTCGCCAAGGCGCTCGGCAAGCTGGGCGTGCCGTCAAACAAGGACGTGGAAGCCTTGATCGCCCGCATCGACGCCCTCAACGCCGCAGTGGCCAAGCTGTCCGGGGCCGAAGTGGCCGCGGCGCCCGCCGCCAAGTCTGCCACCAAAGCGGCTCCCGCCAAGCCGGCCGCCAAGCGCACGGCGCGCAAGACGGCGGCCTGAAGGCGGGCCCGTCTCCCGGCTGGCCGGCCCGGTCCAGCCGCTTGAGCGGCCGGACACAGGCGCTTGGCCGGTCCGGCACAGGCCTGCGGAAACAGGCGTTGCATCTGTGAGCCACGTTGCATTCGCGTACGTGCGGCGGCGCGTTGTGTGCAAACATCGCTGGCATCTTTCCGGCGACGCACGCCCTCCCGACCGGCGCTCACGATGCAACGCTTGCTCTCACTGTCCCTGGCTGCGGCGCTGGCCATGGCGCCGCTCGCAGGCAATGCCGCCGAACTGCTGCGCAATCCGGACTTCAGGCAAGGCGCCAACGCGTGGTGGGCCTTGGGTGCGCCCTGGAAGGTCAAGGACGGCCAGGCCTGCGTGCTGATCGACCGGCCGGGCAGCAACGCGTGGGACGTGATCCTCGGCCAGGGCAAGGTAGCCCTGAAGCAGGGCCGCGAGTACACCGTGTCGTTCACGGCTTCGGCCAGCGAGCCGACTTGGCTGCGGCCGCTGCTGCAGTTCGACTCCGCGCCCTGGACCACCTACTTTGCCCAGAACATCCCCATCGGCACCAGCCCGCAGCCGGTGCGCCTGAACTTCACCATGCGGTATGGCGACGACGACAAGGCGGGGTTCCAGTTCCAGCTGGGCGGGCGCGTGGCCGCCACGGTGTGCATCAGCCAGGTGAGCCTGGACGACACCCTGGCTGCCGCGCCGGTGCCTCCGCCCGCCGCGCCCGTGCCGCCCCCTGCGGCTGCCCCGGAACCCGCGCCGCCCGGCACCGCGCTCAAGCGTGTGCGCGTCAACCAGGTCGGCTACCTGCCCCAGGCACCCAAGCGCGCCACCATCGCCAGCACCGCCACCGCGCCCCTGCCTTGGCAATTGCGCAATGCCAGGGGCCAGGTCGTGGCCGAAGGCCGCACCAGCGTCTTCGGCGCCAACCAGGCGTCCGGCGAGTCGGTGCACATCGCGGACTTCTCCGCCGTCTCGGCCAGCGGCAGCGGCTACGTCCTCAGCGCCGGGCTCGACACCAGCCACCCGTTCCGCATCGGCAGCGACATCTATCGCAAGCTCCGGGTCGATGCGCTCGCCTTCTTCCAGCAGAACCGCAGCCGGGCCGGCGGCTGGTATGACGCACGCGATCCGGGCA
>Ga0307516_10001690_pt1 | contig 30397 bp, 22 predicted proteins | sample 19_EM_MG_FD_203310 | JGI IMG/M metagenome (GOLD analysis project Ga0307516, IMG submission 203310) | Populus trichocarpa ectomycorrhiza microbial communities from riparian zone in the Pacific Northwest, United States - 19_EM | ecosystem: Host-associated > Plants > Roots > Unclassified | place... | reverse complement strand
ATCGACGGCGTGATCGCCCAGTCGATGCGGGTGCGGAAGGTCGTGTTGTCCTGGTCCAGCGCCCCCGGGGTGTCGATCAGCGCCGAGTTCCACTTCTGGCCGGCGCGCGGGGTCTGCATCAGCGAGACGTTGCCGCTGCCCTGGTCGCGGTAGTACTCGAGCGCGGTCGTCGTGCGCAGGTTCTCGGTGATGTCCCAGACCAGCGTCGTGCGGATGCCTTCCTGGTCGGTCGCGCCGTACTTGCGGGCGCCAGGCTGCACATACGAACGTTCCTGGTACTCGACCCAGCCGTCTTGCCTATCGCTGATGGCGGCAATGCGAACCGCGGCGTTTTCGGCCAGCGGCACGTTCATCGCGGCCTGCACGCCGATGTGGTTGCGGTCGCCGACGACGACGCCGAACGAGCCGCTCGAATCACCGAACTTCGGCTTCGCAGTGACCAGGTTCACCGAGCCCGCCGTCGCATTGCGGCCGAACAGCGTGCCCTGCGGGCCGCGCGCCACTTCGACGCTGGCCAGGTCGTACATCAGCACCGTCGCGCCCTGCGGCCGCGGCGAATAGACGCCGTCGACGTGGAAGGCCACGGCCGGGTCACCGAGCTCGGTGTGGTTGGTCGAGCCGACGCCACGCAGGAAGACGTGCACGCCGCCCGAGTCGCCGTGCTGCTCCACACTCAGGTTGGGCACCAGCGCCTGCATCGTCGACAGGTCCTTGACCTGCGCCTTCTCCAGGTCCTTGCCGGAGAAGGCGGACACGGCCAGTGGCGTGTCCTGCACCAGCGTCAATCGCTTCGTCGCGGTGACGGTGATTTGGTCAACCGCGTCGGCGGCCGCCTTGTCTTGCGCCATCACACCGGCGCCGGAGAGAACGGCGACAGGCACCAGGGCCCTCACCACATGCTTCTTGCTGATCACCACCATGTCTCCTTCTGTCGTTTGTCGTGGCCATGCGCCGCGATGAGTGGCCCCCGCCAGCGGACCACCGTTGCTGTCTCGCGTTCGCAAGAATGACAACGTTGTCTAATCTGGCGAAGCGGATTCTGACAACGCTGTCATTTCGCGTCAATCAAGGGTCTTCCCGAGGCTTTCATCGGTGGGCGCAAACGGGCGTCATGGCCCCGTCACGCCTTGCGCGGGGCCTTGCCGCGCTTGCGCGACGCCAGCGCCAAGGTCGAGTCGCGGGGCACCACCTGGTGCGGCAACACACGCTCGCTCGGTGTCGCCTCGCCGTCGGCGCCGGCCGGTGTCACCAGCATGTCGACCGCCATGCGCGCCATGTCCTCGATCGGCTGGCGCACCGTTGTCAGCGGCGGCCAGACCAGCGTCGCCGCGGGTGAATCGTCGAAGCCGGCGATCGACAGCTCGGCCGGCACCTGCAGCCCCAGGCGCTGCGCGGCCGACAACACGCCTAGCGCCATGTCGTCGTTGCTCGCGAAAACGGCGGTCGGCCGGTTGCGCTGGGCCAGCAGGTGGTTGGCACCCGCCACCCCACTGGGGAAGGTGAAGTCGCCCTGGTAGACGAGAGACTCGTCGACCGCCAGCCCGTGCGCCTTCATCGCCCGCTTGAAGCCCTGATAGCGCAGTTGGGAGGCCGCCTGGTCCGTGGCGCCGCGGATGAACGCGATGCGCTCGTGGCCCAGTTCGATCAGCAGCGTTGTCACTTCCGCCGCCGCCTGCACGTCGTCCATCCGCACCGTCAACAGTGCGGGGTCGTGCTCGCCCGGCGAGATCAGCACCGTCGGCGTGCCGCTGTCGGCCAGCACCTTCAGCACCTGCGGGTTGTCGCACAGCGGCGGGGTCAGGATCATGCCGTCGGGCCGCAGCGCAGCGACCATGCGATCGACCTGGGTTTCGATGTCCGGCGCATCGTCCTCGATCGATTCGACGACCAGGTGGTAGCCGGCCTCACGGCAGCGCACCGCAGCGCCTTTCTGCACCCCGCTGACGAAGGACGCGCTGGGGTCGTAGTACAGCAGCCCGATCAGGAAACTGCGCGCGCCCGCCAGGCTGCGCGCCGACAGCTTGGGCCGGTACTTCAGCTGCGCGACCACCGCCAGCACCTGCTCGCGCGTCTGCTCGTGCACGCCGGCTTCGCGGTTGAGCACGCGCGACACGGTCTTGATCGACACCCCGGCCTCGCGGGCCACGTCGATGATGGTGGGGGCGGACGATGGTCGGCTGCTCACTGTGGCCTTGTTTTTGACGGTAGGCTGAAGGCCCCGCACTGTGCCACAGCCGCATTCACCATGAGTAACACCGACACCGATCCGCCCGCCCCCAGCTCGAAGAACGCCGAAGGCATCTACGAGCCCTTCGACATTGCCGACGTACCCTTCGAGACGTTCAGCCGCGGCGAGCGCTTCGAGATGCGCTGGCAGCATTTGTCGAGTTACGGCGGAGGCACACAGATCGGCGTCGCCATCGAGACGCTGGCCCCCGGCAAGCAGACGAATCAGGCGCACTACCACCTGCTGGAGGAAGAGCACGTCTTCATCCTCGAAGGCGAGCTGACCGTGCGGCTGGGCGACAAGCACCACCTGATGAAGGCCGGCCACTATGTCTGCTTCCCGGCCGGCCAGAAGGCGGCTCACACGCTGATCAACCACAGCGACGCGCCCTGCCGCTATGTGCTGATCGGCAACACCCAGCCACACGACGTGATCTTCTACCCCGACACCCAGCGCGTCGGCGTCAAGCTGGCCGGGCAGAGCTTTCGCAGCACGGCGACAATGGACTACTGGGACGACGTGGTCACCGACCAGCCGCCCAAAATCCCCCGCTCATCTGCCTGACCTGTTGTGTCCGCCCTCCTCTCGACCCTGCCCGCGCTTCGCCAGCGCCTGCGCGCCCTGGGCGCCAACCCGAAGCATGAAGAGCGTGTGCTGCGCTTGTGGGCCAACGCGCTGCCGCAAGACAGCGGCCGCCGCAAGCTCGAAGACTTCATGCCGCAGACGCTGCGCCAGGCGCTGCCAACCCTCGACGAAGAGCTTCGTGCGTTGGCCTCGGTGCGCTCCGAGCACCCGGCCGAAGACGGCTCGGCGCGGCTGCTGGTCGAGCTGGGCGATGGGCAGACTGTCGAGAGCGTGCTGCTGCCGCGCGATGGCCTGTGCGTGTCGACGCAGGTCGGCTGCGCGGTTGGCTGCCTCTTCTGCATGACGGGCAAAGACGGGCTGCTGCGCCAGGTCGGCAGCGCCGAGATCGTGGCGCAGGTCGCGCTGGCGCGCCGCCGCCGGCCAGTGAAGAAGGTCGTCTTCATGGGCATGGGCGAGCCTGCCCACAACCTGGACAACGTGCTCGACGCGATCGACCTGCTCGGCACCGCCGGCGCCATCGGCCACAAGCAATTGGTGTTCTCGACAGTCGGCGACCGCCGCGTCTTCGAGCGCCTGCCGCTGGGCCGCGTCAAGCCGGCGCTGGCGCTGTCGCTGCACACCACCAAGCCCGAACTGCGCGAGCAGTTGCTGCCGCGTGCACCGCGCATCGAGCCGGCCGAGCTGGTGGAGCTGGGCGAGCAGTACGCGCGCAGCACCGGCTACCCGATCCAGTACCAGTGGACGCTGCTGGCCGGCGTCAACGACGGCGACGACGAGATCGACGCGATCGAGCGGCTGCTGAAGGGCAAGTACGCGATCCTGAACATGATCCCGTACAACCAGGTCGACGGGCTCGACTACCAGCGCCCGAGCTGGGAACGTGCCGCCGAGATCGCCCGCACGCTGCATCGTCGCCACATCCTGACCAAGCTGCGCCAGTCGGCGGGGCAGGATGTCGAAGGTGGTTGTGGCCAGCTGCGGGCCCGCGCGGCGACATCCCGGTCGGACACAGCGCCTGTGCGCGTGTTCGCCCGGTGAATCTTTTCGTATCGTTCAAATACCTCGTCGCACTCGACGACCACAGGCACTTCGGCCGTGCGGCATTGGCCTGCCATGTCACGCAGCCGGCCTTGTCGAACGCGCTGCGGGCGCTGGAAGAACACTTCGGCATTTCGATCGTCAAGCGCGGCCGCAACTTCGCAGGTTTCACGCCTGAGGGCGACCGCATCCTCGCCAGCGCGCGGCGCATGCTGCACGAGCACGAGCTGCTGCAGCAGGACCTGCACAGCCGCGTCGACAACCCGAGCGGCCACCTCGTCATCGGTGCGGTGCCCACCGCAGTGCCCATCGCCGCACGCTTTGCCGCGATGCTGCAGGACTGCCACCCCGACATCCGGCCGACGCTGCGCTCGATGAGCTCGATCGAAATCGAGACCGGCCTCGAAAGCCTCGCACTGGACATGGGGCTGGGCTACACCGAGCGCATCGAAGACACCCGCTCGCTGCTGCGGGTGGTGCCGCAATACAACGAGCAGTACTTCCTGCTGCGCCGCGCCAGCGTGGCGGCGGCGGACAAGCTGCGCATCGGACTGCCGATCAGCTGGTGCGAGGCGGCTGCACAGCCGTTGTGCCTGCTCAGTTTCGAGATGCACAACCGCACCATCGTCGACCGCGCCTTCACTGCAGCCACCGGCCGGTCGGTGAGCCCGGCGATCGAGACCAACTCGATCCTGACGCTGGCGCTCAGCGTCGTCGCCGGCCGCGTCTGCAGCGTCATGCCCGGCGCGCTGCTGAGCTTCGTGCGCGACTACCGCGAGCTCGAGGCGCTGCCGTTGGTCGAGCCGCAGGTCGAGGTGCCGATCGCCTTTTTGGTGCATGACACCAACCGCCCCTCGCGCACGCTCGAAGCCGCGCTCAGGCTGGCGCAAGACGAGGCGTGGCTGGCCCAGGCCGTGGGCCACTCCAGCCTGCTTGTCAATTAGCACCTGCTGGCCCCTAACGCGTTGCCGATCGGGTAGATTCGTGCCCGCCCGGCGCGGGACTTTTGGGAGAACCCGAACACCGCCGCCTATCGACTCATTCCTTGAATAAATTGGACCGCCGGGCGCGGCCTTACCGACACTTCGTGCGCTTCGCACGGCACCTCAGCAGTCACAAGCAGGAGAAAAGCATGTCGTTGGTTCTAGATGGGTCGCAAGTCGGGGGCGCCACGCCCGGCCTGCTGGACAAGGAACGCACCATTGCCGGCCGCGGGTTCAACCGCTGGCTCGTGCCGCCGGCCGCATTGGCCATCCATTTATGCATCGGCATGGCCTATGGCTTCTCGGTGTTCTGGCTGCCGCTGAGCAAGGCGCTGGGCATCAAGGAAGCCATCAAGTGCGGTCCCGAAGTCGGTTTCATCGGCGAGCTGTTCGCCACCGACTGCGACTGGAAGATCTCCACGCTGGGCTGGATGTACACGCTGTTCTTCGTGTTCCTCGGCTGCTCTGCCGCCATCTGGGGCGGTTGGCTCGAACGGGCCGGCCCGCGCAAGGCAGGCGTGGTCAGCGCCTGCTGCTGGTGCGGCGGCATGCTGATCTCGGCGCTGGGCATCCACCTGCACCAGTTCTGGCTGATGATCCTCGGCTCGGGGGTCATCGGCGGCATCGGGCTGGGGCTGGGCTACATCTCGCCGGTCAGCACGCTGATCAAGTGGTTTCCCGACCGCCGCGGCATGGCCACCGGCATGGCCATCATGGGCTTCGGCGGCGGCGCGATGATCGGCTCGCCGCTGGCGGCCGAGCTGATGAAGAACTTCTCCGGCGCCGCAGACGTGGGCGTGATGCAGACCTTCATCGTGATGGCGCTGGTCTACTTCGTCTTCATGATGGGCGGCGCCTTCGGCTACCGGGTGCCGCCCACCGGCTGGAAGCCCGCCGGCTGGACGCCGCCGGTGGCGCAGACCAGCAACGCGATGATCACCCAGCGCCATGTCCACGTGAAGAAGGTCTGGGGCATCCCGCAGTTCTGGCTGGTCTGGATCGTGCTGTGCATGAACGTGTCGGCCGGCATTGGCGTGATCGGCATGGCCAGCCCGATGCTGCAGGAAGTCTTCGGCGGCAGCCTCGTCGGCGTGGCCAAGAAATTCGGCGAGCTCGACAAGGCCCAGCTCACCGCGATTGCTGGCGTGGCCGCAGGCTTCACCGCGCTGCTGAGCCTGTTCAACATCGGTGGCCGCTTCTTCTGGGCGAGCCTGTCGGACAAGCTCGGCCGCCGGATGACCTACGTGGTCTTCTTCGTGCTCGGCGGCGTCATGTACCTCAGCGCCCCGGGCAGTGCGGCAGCGGGCAGCAAGCTGCTGTTCGTGGCCGCCTTCTGCATCATCCTGAGCATGTACGGCGGCGGCTTTGCCACGGTGCCGGCCTACCTCGCCGACCTGTTCGGCACGCAGATGGTGGGCGCCATCCACGGCCGCCTGCTCACCGCCTGGGCCACGGCCGGCATCCTGGGCCCTGTCGTCGTGAACTACATGCGCGACTACCAGCTGGGCTTGGGGCTGCCGCGCGAGCAGGTCTACAACCAGACCATGTACATCCTCGTGGGCATGCTGGTGATCGGCCTGATCGCCAACCTGGCCATCCGCCCGGTGGCCGACAAGTGGTTCATGACAGACGCCGAACTGGCCGAGGAAAAACGCCTCGCACATGAGCGCGCCGCGGCCACCGAAGTGGGCTCCGGCTCCGGCAGCAACGGGGCCACGCCCATTGCCGTGGTGGTGCTCGCGTGGGCTGCGGTGGGCATCCCGCTGATCTGGGGCGTCTACCGCACGCTGCTGAGCACCGCGAAGTTCTTCAACTGACCGGGCGCTCTTCACAGACCCACGCCTGAACGGCGTCACGCCCGCGCGGCCGGCCTCACGAGGGCCGGCACGCCGGGCAAGCTTTTGCCAGAGATTCCCTGCATGAGTGAACAAAAGATCGAGCTCTACGACGGCCCCGCCGGCGGTTGGGGCGCCCTGAAGAGCGTCGGCAAGACGCTGCTGCGGCAAGACATCCCGATCAAGGGCGTCAAGACGCTGCTGTCGACGAATCAGCCGGACGGCTTCGACTGCCCTGGCTGCGCCTGGCCCGACCGCAACCACGCGTCGACCTTCGAGTTCTGCGAGAACGGCGTCAAGGCCGTGGCCGCAGAAGCCACGGCACGCCGGGTCACGCGAGATTTCTTCGCCCAGCACACGGTGACCGAGCTGGCGCGGCAAAGCGATTTCTTCCTCGAAGACCAGGGGCGCCTGACCGAGCCCATGGTCTACGACGCCGCAAGCGACACCTACCAGCCGATCGCCTGGGACGATGCCTTTGCGCTGGTGGCCAGGCACCTCAACGCACTGCCCGACCCGAACCAGGCCATCTTCTACACCTCGGGGCGCACCAGCAACGAGGCGGCGTTTCTCTACCAACTCTTCGTGCGCGAGTACGGCACCAACAATTTTCCCGACTGCTCGAACATGTGCCACGAGCCCAGCGGCTCGGGCATGCGGCCGCAGATCGGCGTGGGCAAGGGCACGGTGACGCTCGACGACTTCGAGCAGGCCGACGCCATCTTCATCTTCGGCCAGAACCCCGGCACCAATCACCCGCGCATGCTGGGCGAGTTGCGCGCTGCCGCCAAGCGCGGCGCCAGGATCGTCAGCTTCAACCCGCTGCGCGAACGTGGGCTGGAGCGCTTTGCCGACCCGCAGGACAAGCTGGAAATGGCGACGATGGGCTCCACGCGCATCAGCTCGCACTACTTCCAGCTTCGCGTGGGTGGCGACTTCGCGCTAGTCAAGGGGATGATGAAGCACGTGGTCGAGCAGGAAGACGCCGGCCGACAGGTGCTGGACCGCGCCTTCATCAACGAACACACGCGTGGCATCGAAGGCCTGCTGGCCGACCTGCGCGCGGAATCGTGGCCCTTGCTGGAGCAGGAGTCCGGCCTGAGCGAGGCGCAGATCCGCACGGCGGCCGACGTCTACCTCGAGGCCGAGAACGTCATCGCCTGCTGGGGCATGGGCATCACCCAGCACCCGCATTCGGTCGCCACGATCCAGATGATCGTGAACTGGCTGATGCTGCGCGGCCACATCGGCCGGCCCGGCGCCGGCGCCTGCCCGGTGCGTGGCCACAGCAACGTGCAGGGCGACCGCACGATGGGCATCTGGGAAAAGCCCCCGGTGGCGCTGCTGGACAGGCTGCAGGAGGTGTTCGGTTTCGAGCCGCCGCGCCAGCACGGCGTGGACACCGTCGGCGCCATCCGGCTGATGCTGGAAGGCCGCGGCCGCGTGTTCTTCGCGCTCGGCGGCAACTTCGCCGCCGCCACGCCCGACACCCACGAAACCTGGAAGGCGCTGCGCCAGTGCGACCTGACGGTGCACGTGACGACCAAGCTCAACCGCAGCCACCTGGTGCACGGCCGCGAAGCGTTGATCCTGCCGTGCCTGGGCCGCACCGAGATCGACATCCAGGCCAGCGGCCCGCAAGGCGTGACTGTCGAAGACTCGATGAGTATGGTGCACATCTCGTCCGGCATCAACCCGCCGGCATCGGAGCACCTGCTGTCCGAGCCGGCGATCGTGGCCCGGCTGGCTGCCGCCACGCTCGGCGTGCGCAGCAAGACGCCGTGGCTCTGGCTGATCGAAGACTACGCGCGCATCCGCGACAAGATCGAAGCGGTGTTCGACGACTTCAAGGGCTTCAACGAGCGCATCCGGGTGCCGGGCGGCTTCCGCCTGCGCAACAAGGCCAGCGAGCGCGTCTGGGCGACGCCATCGCAGAAGGCCGAATTCTTCGTGCACCCGGTGCCGCAGGACACACCGGCGCACCGCGCCCGCGCGAAGCGACGCGACGCCCTCGTCTTCACGCTGTTCACCACCCGCTCGCACGACCAGTACAACACCACCATCTACGGCCATGACGACCGCTACCGCGGCGTGTTCGGCCAGCGTCGGGTGGTCTTCATCCACGCCGAAGACATCAAGGCGCTGGGCCTGAAGGATGGCGACTGGGTTGACCTGAAGACGGTGTGGGTGGATGACGGCGACGACGCCCAGGAGCGGCGCGCCGACCGATTCAAGCTGGTGGCCTACGACATTCCCCGCGGCTGCCTGGCCGCCTACTACCCCGAGACCAACCCGCTGGTGCCGCTGTCGGCCACGGCCATCATCGCCGGCACGCCCACGTCGAAGTCGATACCGGTGGTGTTGGTGCCTCATGAAGCAGGCACGGCGGCGGGGCGCGCGAACCAGGCGCCGGAACAGCGCCCGGCAAAGGCTGAAGCAAGCGCCTGACCATGAGCGAAGCTGAATTGGATGAACTCTCGTTGGCCATCCTGCAGGCATTGGCGGATGCGCCACGCCCTGCTGGCCTCTCGTTGCCCCGCCTCGGCAAGCAACTGGGTCAAAGCGCCAGCGTGCTGATGCGCCATCTGACGCTGATGAGCGCGGCCTCCATCGGCGGCAGGCCGGGCCCGGGCTGGGTCCGCGTCACGCAAGTCGACGACCGCTGGACAGCCAGCCTGACTGACACCGGGCGGCAGCAGTGCTCGCTGCTTTTCTGCGCCCGCGATTGAAGCGATGAAGGTGACCAACCCCTGCACCAGTGGCGGGCCAACGGCCGCGCCCAGCGCCGAAGCCGAGGCCTTCTGCGAAGGCGCCCGCGCGCTGCCGGTGAGCGGCGTGCGCGCTGGCCAACCCTTCGCCATGCCGGACTGGGTGGCCGAGGAAGTGCCGGTGGCGCTCGAATACAACGGCATCTCGCATGCGGTGATGCTGGCCACGCCACTGGACCTGGAAGACTTCGCGCTCGGCTTCTCGCTCAGCGAAGGCATCCTGGGTGACACGAACGAGCTGTACGCGGTCGATGAAGAAGCGTCCGAACTGGGCATCACGCTGCACCTGCAGGTGGCCCAGTCGGCCTTCGCCCGCCTGAAGGAACGTCGCCGTTCGATGGCCGGGCGCACCGGCTGCGGCCTGTGCGGCACCGAGAGCCTGGCCCAGGTGACACGCGAGCTGCCAGTGCTGGCCCACGCCGGGCCATGGCACCGACAGGCCATCGCCCGTGCGATGTCGCAGCTGTGCTCACTGCAGACGCTGCAGCAGGCCACCGGCGCGGTGCACGCCGCGGCGTGGTGTTCGGCCCAGGGCGATGTGCGTTGGCTGCGCGAAGACGTGGGCCGCCACAACGCGCTCGACAAGCTGGTGGGCGCGTTGGCCGCTAACGAGGTGGACGCCTCGACCGGCTTCATCGCCGTGACCAGCCGGGCCAGTTTCGAGATGGTCCAGAAGACCGCGATGGCCGGCGTGTCGCTGCTCGCCGCCGTCTCGGCGCCGACCACGCTCGCGGTCACCACCGCCGAGCGGGCCTGCATGACGCTGGTCGGCTTCGCGCGCCAGCAGAACCTGGTCGTCTACAGCCGGCCCGAGCGGCTGGCGCTGGATGCCACGGCGGCCGCAACTGCCGTGCACGCCTGAGGCCGCTACGGCTTTCCGTAGTGGGCGGTATTGCGTCGCGGCCAGTCCTGATTCAACCCGCCGATCCCGTCTTCGGTCGCCCCGCGGCTGCGAGGTCTTGCCGCAGCAGGCAACATCGCGCGCAACCGAATCTGGAGACAAGCGATGCTGAACCGACGTGAATGGGCGAAACGAACGGCCGCGGTGGCCGCGGGCACGGCGCTGCCGGCCAGTTGGGCCGCAGCGCAGGCCGCCGCCACCGCCCCACCACCTGCTGCCCCATCGGCTGCCCTGGCCGACATTGCCGCGCGCTATTTCGCCGACCGGCTGGAGCTGGATCCGCTGCTGGGCTCGTCCATCCTGGCGGCGCCGAAGTTCGAAGGCCGGCTGGCGATCACGATTGCGCCGGACGAGATCGCCAAATCCCACGCGCTGAATGAACGTGTCAAACGCGAGCTGGCCGCCGTGCCGGTGGACACTCTGACCGCGGCCGACCGGCTGACTCATGAGCTGCTGGGCTGGGAGGTGCAGCTCGCGCTGGACGGCGACGACTACCCCGACCACTGGATGCCGATCGACCAGTACGGCGGCCTGCCTGTCGCACTGTCCAACTGGGCCGGTGGTGACCAGACGCAGCCGCTGAAGACGCCAGCCGATTACGACAACTACCTGAAGCGCCTGCGCCGCATCCCAGACTACAACCGGCAGGCGATCGTCAACATGCGCGAGGGCATCGCCCACGGCTACACGCAGCCCCGTGCGCTGGTGCAGTCGGGCCTGCCGATGCTGAAGGCGCTGGCCGATCCACGCTTCGACAAGACGCCGTTCGGCGCCGCGTTGCGCGCGATGCCGGCCAGCTTCGACACCGCCGAGCGGGCACGCATCTCGCAGGCCTACCTGAAGGCCTACGACAAGGAAATCCGCCCGTCATTGCTCGGCCTGCTGGCGTTCCTGCAGGGGCCGTACCTGCGCGCCTGCCGCAGCAGTGCAGGTGCATCGGCCCTGCCGCAAGGCGAGGCCTATTACGCCTACCTGGTGCGCCAGCACACCACCACCGACATGAGCGCCGACCAGATCCACGCGCTCGGCCTGGCGGAGGTGGCGCGCATCCATGGCGAGATGGCGACGCTGCAGAACCGCTTCGGCCACAAGGGCTCGATCAACGCGTTCCTGAAGTGGCACGAAGAGCAGCCGCGCTTCCGCCCCTTCCGCAGCTGGGACGACATCCTGAAGGGCTACTACTCGCTGAACGAGCAGGTCACGCCGCAACTGGCCAAATTGTTCGGTCGGCTGCCGAAACAGCCGCTGCAGATCCGCGAGATCCCCGAGCTGCAGCGCGCGACGACCAGCCCCTACTACAACCCGCCCTCACCCGACGGCGCGCGGCCTGGCGTCTTCTTCGTCGGCGCGCCGACCACGCCGCCGAAGTACAACAACGCGCAGATGACCTCGCTGCTGCTGCACGAAGGGCAGCCGGGCCACCACTTCCACACCAGCCTGCAGTACGAGCTGGCGCTGCCGGACTTCCGCCGCTACGGCTGGAACGACGCGTTCGGCGAAGGCTGGGCGCTGTACGCCGAGACGCTGGGCCACGAGATGGGCCTGTACGCCGATCCCAACCAGCACCTGGGGCACCTGGAGATGGAGCTGCACCGCGCGGTTCGCCTGGTCACCGACACGGGGCTGCACGCCAAGGGCTGGACGCGCGAGCGGACGATGGCCTACATGATGGAGATCGAAGGCGTCACCGCCGCTGACGCCAAGCAATCGACCGAGCGCTACATGGCCACCCCCGGCCAGGCGCTGGCCTACAAGATCGGCGCGCTGAAGATCCAGCAGTTGCGCCAGCGTGCACAGCAGCAGCTGGGCGCGAAATACGCGCTGCCCGCCTTCCACGACCTGGTGCTGTCGCAAGGCACGTTGCCGCTGCAGGTGCTGGAGCGGCAGGCCGACAGCTGGATCGCGCAGCAGGCCGGCGCCAAGACGGCCTGAGCTGACACGAGAACGACAAAGCCGGCAGAGCGAGGCCCTGCCGGCTTTGTTCATTTCAGTCAGGCCCGCTTCAGATGCGCGGCTCGCCTTCGTCGTTGACTGTCAGCGTCGGGCCGGGCGGGAAGGTGGTCTGCACATGGTGCTCGACACCGCGGAACTGGTAGCTCACATCCCAGTAGTCGGGCCGGCCTTGCGGCGGCGCCGCAGCGCAGCGCTGCGCCGGGCGGCTCACCACCGTCTCGCGACCCACGTTGGCACCGACCACCGCGCCGACCACCGCACCGCCGGCGGTGGCCAGGTCACGGCCCGAGCCGCTGCCGATCTGGTGGCCGAGGATGCCGCCCAGGATGCCACCGACCACCGCGCCGCCGACGTTCGGCTCGTTGTGGCGTTCGACGGCCACGCGCTCGCGTTCGATCCAGCAGCGCTGCTGCTGCGGGCCGGTGAACACCGCCTGCGCGCCGATCACCTGGGCTTCATAGAAACGCTCCTGCGGGCGGCGGCGCCAGTCGTACACCGGCTCTGCCACCGGTGCGTAGCGCACCTCTTCGTAGCGCGCCGTGGGCGGCACCGGCCGCACCGAAGACAGCCTGTCGTTCATTCCCATCGCGCCCAGGCTCGGGTAGCGCCCCGGCCGCAGGATCACGCAGCGGCCCTGGAAGCCGGCGTGTTCACAGACCTCCCAGCGCTCGCCCAGCACGATGACCGACGAGGCGCGGTCGTTGAAGCCGAACTGCTGGAAATTCCCCACCTCGCCGCTGACCTGGAAGGCCCGGCCCTGGAAGCCACCGTGCTCGAAGAAGGCGATCTGGCCTTGGCCCGGATTTTGCGGCGGTGGGTAATGGTCATCACCATGGTGCCCGTCGTGGTGCGCCGGGCGCGCCGACGACAGGCGGTCGTTCATGTGCATCTCGCCGAGCGAGCGGTACGAGCCGGGCCTGAGCACGAGGCACTGGCCGCCGAACTCGATGTGCTCGCACACCTCCCAGGGCTGGCCGGTGACGACGATGGACGAGACGCGATCGTTGAAGCCGAAGCGGCGCAGGTCTTCGACCCGGTGCTGCGTGGTGAACGAATGTCCCTCAAAATTGCTGTGTTCGTAGAAGGTCACTTCAGCCGACACTTGGCCGGCCAGCAATACGGCCAGGCTGGCCAGTGCCGATTTGAGTTTGCGGTGCATGAACTGCCTTGTTTCCTTTGCTCACATGTCGGGCCCCGAGCCGGATGGCTCGGCTCGATTCGCCCGGAGCAAGCTCACAACGCGGCGGCCCACCGAGCCGATGACAAACCCGAATCGGGCAGCTTCGGACTGGCGATACATGACCTCGGCCGTTAGGATCCACGTTTCCCGCTCCGAAAGGACGATCCCATGCACCACCCCGTCACGCTCCGGTTTCCCACCCTCGCGCTGGCTTCGTTGCTGGCCGTCCTCGGCGGACCGGCCGCCGCCCAGTCGACCAACGGCGTCACGATGCTGCGCATCGCCAACGGCCCGGGCGGCGAGATCATCAAGAACGAGAGCACGACCGTCCACGCGACGTCCTGGAACATCGCCGACGCCGACGCCCAGGCCTACTCGACCTTCAACGACCGCGACACCGGCCTGGCGTTCTGCTCCGCCGGCACCGATTCGGGTTCACCCTGGGACATCTCGTCACGCCTGTACGGCGGCGACGTGGTGATCTTCAAGGTGGCCGGCGCTACGACCACCCAGGTCACCTCGCTCAGCATCACGGTCAAGGCACTGGGCAGCGGTTCGCCGACCACCACCGCCGATCTGGACTATTGCATCGGCAACACCGCGGTCGGCCGGTGTCCCAGCGCGCTGGACCCTGCCGCCGCCGCGTTGCTGAAACTGCCACCACCCAGCCGCGTCAAGTCTGCAGGCGGCGACCACGTCGACGCCTTGAGCGTCGGCATCTTCGACTACCAGCACAAGGTGACGCTGAAGATCAAGGGGCCGACTGCCGTGGTGCCGCTGTGGTACGGCATGCAGTCGACCTGCAAGCGCAACGCCAAGACGATGGTGGCTTCAGCCTCCAGCCAGCTCGCGTCGATGGAGATCGTGCTGCCCGCCGGCGTCACCTGCACCTCGCGCAGCGGCAAGGCCTTCAACGCCAAGTGTCCGACCGCGTCGGCAGGGTCTTGAACGGCGGTTCAGCACACCGCCGATGCTCACAAAAAAAGCCGGCCCGAGGGCCGGCTTTTCGTTGTGGGCTTGCCGAAGCTCAGGGCTTCCAGCCGAGCTTGATGACCTCGAAGTCGCTGGCGGTCAGCGTCGAGAACGCCGGGTTCAGGATGTCGTTGTCCCAGCGCTTGTCGAAGGTGCCGCTGATGTACATGTCCGACCCGTTGTCGGCCACGATCAAGCCGTAGCGCTGCATCGCGCGGAAGATTTTGCGCGCATGCGGGTCGTTCGTCCGCGTCGCCGGGTCGACGCCGTTGACGCTCATCTTCAGCCGCAACCGCGCACCCATCGGCAACGCGCCCGAGGTCGAGCCGGCGGTGTGCGAGCCTGGGTAGACGTGGCCGTTGCTCGCGCGCACCGTCACGCGCATGGCGTGCTTGATCTCGGGCACCGCGTCGTTCCACGCTTCGTCGTAGCGCACCAGGCCGGGGAAGATGGCCAGGCCGGCCGCGTCGGCCGAGGTCCAGCCCTCAGGGCGGCGGTTGTTGGTCTTCATGTCGAAGAACGCCCCTGATCCGCCGAACCACTTCTTCAGCGCCGGGTCATAGAACATGTTGTACAGCTCGTACAGGTACTTGTTCGTGCAGTCGATGATCAGGATGTGGCGGTCGTTCTTCTTGCGCTGATCGATGTTCGCTGGCGCACCCCCTTCGACCCAATGCGGCTGGGTGATCGCCTGGGCAGGGATCGGGTAGAACGCGAGCGGCTTGCCGGTGTCCAGGTTGACGCCGTCGCTCTCGTCCCAGTACCTGAACTTGACCTTCTGCTTCGGCTGCGTGCTGTTGACGATCGCCCAGGGGAAACCGTAGATGCTCTCGCTGCCCGGTTTGACCTCGCCACCGAAGTCGGGGTGCAAGTGACGTGGCGTGCCGTTGTTGATGAACGAGATGAAGCTCGTTGATTTCGGGTCGACCGGGGCGGCGCTGATGTCGGTGTTCCACCAGTTGTCGGCAGGAAACAGCGGCAGCGGGCCGGGCGGCGGCGCCCCCTCAACGGGCACTTCGGGTGGGCATTGCTGGGCGAAGGCGGCGGCCAGGCAGGCTTGCAACGCCAAGGCGACGATGGCTCTCGGGAATTTCTTCATGGCTGATGTCCAAAAGAACAGCTGAAACCGCAGTGTCGCCCTGCGCTCAGCCGCCTTTGAGCGGTCAAATCGTTACCGCTGACCGCAAGCGTCAGTGATTGATGCAGGGCGGGTTCGTGCCGTCACGGCCTGCTGCAGTGCAGAAATCAGACCCTGCACATCGCCCGCTGGCACGGTGATGGCACCGCAGTCGGGCGGCAAGCCGCATGCCGGTGTGGCCACCACCGGCAGCCCGGCGGCCAGCGCCAGCAGCAGCGCGCGTGGTGCGTGCTCCACATGCGCCGGCAGCGCCACGACATCGGCGTCGGCCAACCAGCGGCTGTCGGCATAGCGGCCATGTTCAGCGGCAATGCCTTGCCACACATTGGCGTCGCCAGACGGGCTGCCCAGCACCCGCAGACGCCAACCCAGCGTGCGCAGCGCGGCGGCCAACTCCAGTGCGCCTTTGCGCGGCAACGCGCTGGCGGGGAAGACCACCAGCGGAACCGCGCTCACCTGCCGCGCCGGTGCGGCAGGCCCTGATGGCCGTGCAGCCCATGGCAGCAGACGCACGTCGCCCACACCGCGCCGAGCCAGGCAGTCGGCCACCTCGCGGTGCGGCGTCAGCACGGCGCGAGCGCCATGCAATGCGGCCCATTCGGCCTCGGCAAAGGCAGCGTCGACACGGAAGTCGGCCAGCGAACCGGCTCCCGGCCATTGCCGAGCGGCGGCGTCGAGCCGGTGCTGCAGTTCTGCCGCCGGCAGTGCCGACATCAGCACGTCGTACTGGCGACCGCCCAGGCTGCCGCGGCGCCACAGCGGCACCAGCAGGCTCTGGTCGACCAGCAATTCGGTGTGCTCGGGCTTCAGCGCAGCAGCGGCCCGCTCGGCCAACCAGCCATCGGCTCGCACGATCGCCGCCTGCCGCGCCCCACCCTCGCCTGCCGCACGGCGCAATGCCCAGGTGCGGCGCAGCGAAACGATCAGGGCCACGTGCTTGCGCGCGGTAGCGGACGGCTGCCAGGCACCCGCCGCGCGACGAGCCGCGCGAACCCACGGGAAGAACCAGTCGGCATCGCGGTGGTGGTCGGCCAGGTGCGCCGCCCACTCGGGTGTCCAGCCGTTGAGCAACAGCGCCGTGCGCCCCACCGCCGGCAGGGCGCGTGGAGCTGCCTGCCTGAAGCAGGCGGTCTCGTTGCAGGTGAGGCACCCGCGCGCGACGTTAGTTGGCGGTGGGGCAGCACGCCACACCAGTGGCTTCTGGCGCAACGCGTTGGCCGACGCTGGCACCGAGGCCCGCAGCCGAAGCAACAGCTCGCTGCCGGTGAGCGACACGTCGATCCGGAAGTCGAAGGGCGCCCGCAGACGCAGGTCGATGTAGTTCCAGAGCACCGTGGCGTCGATTTCGTGCGACGGCCCCGCCTGTTCGATGCGCACGCTGTGCCCATGCCGCTCAACCAGCTCGATGCCAGCCAGCGCCGCGGTGCTGGCCAAGGCATTCGACAACTGGCACAGCCCGCCGGCGACGGTCGGCACCACGCAGCCGGCGCGCAGCTCGCGCCCCAGCACGAACCCGCGCCAGCGAGACGGGCGCCCCAGCTGACGCCAGAAGCTCAGCAACTGCCCGGCGGGCACCACCACGCCATCGAAGGCTCGAATCGCGACACGCAGGTTGTGCACCTTGCCCGCCACCAGCGCGAACTCGTCGGCGCGGCCGTCGGTCCACAGCGGCGAGCGCAGCTCGGCGAGCACCGGTGCATTGCTCAGCGCAGCGCCGGCCGCATGCCGAGGCACACGGTTCGAAGGCCAGCAGTTGCGCAGCGCACGCAGCAGCACGTGGCCCGCCACCCGCACCGCCAGCCAGGCGGCAGACAGCCGCGTCGGCACGGCCCAGCGCTGCGCCGGCACAGCGCTCATCGGGCACCGCCCAGGTCAACGCGATTCTTGTGGTGCATCCCTCACCTTCCTGCGGGCACTGTACCGGGTGCCGGGGGACGCCTTGGTGCTTTCCGAGCGCACGTCTGCATTGCTTGACCGAGCAGGAGCCGGGCTGACAAGCCCTAAAACCCTTGAGGTGAATTGCCCGGGCGGCGAATGAAGAGGTTGATAATGGCGGCGCATGTAAACGTTTACATGCGCGCTTCCCCTCGGATCAGGGGGCTCGGACCGGGTTCAGCCAATGAACTGCATTGCTTGCGCGACGAGGCCCCCGCGTCGGTCCTCACCGGCCTCACTCATGCCACCGCGTCGATGCTGCTGATGCGCTGCGTCCGGCCAGCAGGCGTGCGTGATGCGCCACGCGCCTGCGCCTACTGCACCTACTGCAGGCCGAGGCTGTGGTGTCCGGCCGCGGCCAGCGGCAATGAGCGCAGGCTCAATCGGGTGGGCCCCAGCTTCAGCTCGGCCCGGTTCAGCCCATTGCCAAGCGCCCCGCTCACCGCGTGGCCAAAGCCGATCACGTTGCCCCACGCATCGACGCCGAAGCCGTGGTGGCGGCCGAGCGTGAACCGACGGTACGGGTCGAGCACCGACTGTCGTTGCAGGGCGGCGGTGAGCGGCGCCGGTTCGCGTGGCGACAGCATCGGGCTGCTGCGGCCGATGCTGAAGGTCTCACCGCTGCGTGTGCGCAGGATGGCCATGTCGCCGCCGACCCACAGTTGCTGCACGTCAGCCACCACGGACACACGGGTCGGCGAACTCACCGCCGGGGTGTCCTCTTCACTGGAGGCAAAGCCCAGGCCGCAGTCGAGCCCCCAGCCCCAGACCGATCCGTCGTCGAGCAAGGCCAGGCAGAACGACACGCCAGGGTGCACCGAGCGCACGGCGCCCAGGCCCTCCACGCGGCCCGGCTGCGGGTCGAAACGGGGCTTGCCACGACCCAGCTCGCCTTCCAGGCCGACACCCCAGGACCACAGGCCTCCTTCGAGGTCGACGGCATATGCCGCCATGCCGGACGGGTCGCAGGCCAGCGACCGGATCGGCGGCAGTGATTCGATCCACGCCGGTTCCGCGTTGACCGGCTGCGAGGGCCCGACGTCCGGTCGCCCCAGGCAAGCGGGGCCGCCCCAGGCCCAGACGCGGCCCCGGCCGTCCAATGCCAGGCCATTCTCGGCCCCGATCACCAACTGCACGATGGGCGGCAGGTACCGCACCTGTCCCGGAGAAGCGAAGGGCGGCAAGGACGTCTTGGGGCGTGCGGCGCTGCTCTCTTCGCTGCCGTCAAGCAAGGACACCCGCCTTCCGTTCGGCGTTGCGCGGCCGAGCATCCCGCCCACATCCCAGCCCCAGGACCACACGCGCCCGGCCTGGTCCAGCGCCAGTGCCGCGTTGGCGTTGCAACAGGCGGCGCTGACGGCCGGCAAACCGGGCACGGGCCGCGGTTGCAGCACGTCCGGCCCCGGGCCATTGCCCGCCTGGCCCAGGTGGTTGGCGCCCCACATGTGCAGTTGGCCCGCCGGAGTGTCCGGCCGCAGTGCCATGGTGGCGCTGCCCAACTCCAGCGCTTCAGTGACCACGGCAAACACCCCGCTCCGCCGACCCGGGACGTGCCAGCGGCTTGTCTGCGCCAGCCACCGGAACAGGTCGCGCCATCGCTGCCAAGCCGTCGTCCATTGCATCGGTCCGTTGGCCTTGCCATCGCGGCCGGCCGGGGCGCGCTGGGCAAGGCTGAACGGTGTTGTTCAGATGGTTGGGAAATTAGCCGTGCGGCGGGGCGGCGCCAAGTATCTGGCTGATGACACTGAGTATCTTGATGGGAGACGTGCGCACCATGAACGACACCGCACTTGAGTCATTCGTCCTGCTGCCAACCGTGTTGGCCGTTGTCGAAACGGGCAACTTCGCCCGCGCGGCTGATGCACTCGGCGTGAACCGGGCGGCCATCAGCAAACGCGTGATGCAGATCGAAGCCAGCCTCGGCGTTGCGCTGTTCGAGCGCAGCTCCCGCAAGGTGGCGCTGACGCCTGCGGGCCAGGTGTTGTTGCAGCGCTTTCGCGACGCCAGCGCCACCTTGGCAGCCGGCATCGACGAGGCGCGCACGACGATGGGTGCCGTCAGGGGCAAGGTGGTGGTGAGTTGCGGCTCGTCGGCCGCGGTCCATGTGGTCGGGCCGGCGCTCTACAGCTTTGCGGCCGAGCACCCCGGCATCCGCATCGACCTCGTGGCGGCGCAAGACGAACCGCACCAGGTGGAGGCCGACATCGAGCTGCGAGTCACCGATGCCCCACCGCTGGACCGCTCGGTCCGGATGCTGGGCGCGGTCAGCTGGCAGCTCTGCGCCAGCGCCGACTACCTGGCGCGCTACGGCTCGCCGCAGTCGGCAGAAGACCTGGCAGCGCACCGCTTTGTCGTGCCACCAGGCCAGGACCGGCCGGTGGTGCTGGAGCACCGAGCCACCGGCCGCCGTGTGACCGTGACGCCGCGCTGCCCGCTGACGTCCAACATCCATGAAGCCATCTTCGAACTCGTCCAGCGCGGCTTCGGCATCGGCCTGCTGCCCAGCTACCCGCGCGGGTTTCAGCGCACCGGGCAGCCGCTGCAAACCGTCTTGCCTGACTGGCTGATCAGCGGCCGTGCGCCCGAAGCGCTCTACGCCATCCACGCACCGGCGAAGTTTTTGCGCGCCAGCACCCGGGCCGTGCTCGACCACATCAGCGCGCTGGCCGCCGGCACGGCGGTCGCCGACCCGGAGCCTTCAGCCCGGCCGTTGCCGATGCAGCGGCACCGAGACAAGACGCTTCGGTCCTGTCCCTGACGCCGGCCCGCGTCGGCTTGCAACTGCACAGGTTCGTCCCGACCGGCACCCACGCGTGAGCGTGCGGTTCACCGCCTGCAATGGGGAGATCGCGTCGCGTTACCCCTTGTTGCCAGGCCACGATTGGAACCGGTACCAACCCGAATGCCGAGCGGCGCTCCGGCCGGTATGGTTTGCGCCCATGTGTTCGACTGCGGCCCGCTCGGGCCTACCGCAACGACAGGAGGAGAAGCGATGAAGCTCACGCGACGCCATGCCTTGACCACCATGTTGATGGCCCTCGCGGCGGCCGGCCTGCCCTGGGCGACACCGGCCCTCGCCGCCGACGCTGGTCACAGCAACTTCCTGAAGACCGACGGCCGGACCATCCGCAACCAGCATGGCAGCGGTGATCCCATCTACCTGCGCGGCGTCAACCTCGGCGGCTGGCAGGTGCACGAGCCGTGGATGTCGCCGCTGGCCGGCGCCAACGACGACTACACGATGCGCAAGACGCTGAGCCAGCGCTTCGGCGACGGGGGCCGCGACGCGCTGATCGCCGCCTACCAGGACACCTACCTGCAGGAGAAGGACTTCATCCGCTTGTCCGATCTCGGCATGAGTTCGGTGCGACTGCCGATCTACTACCTCAACCACATGAACGAGGACGGGACCTGGAAGCTCGACGCCAACGGCAAACCCGACCTGCGCCGCATCGAGTGGGTCTTGAAGATGGCGAAGAAGCATCGCCTGTACGTGATCCTCGACCTGCACGGCGCGCCGGGCTCGCAGAACGGCGCGGACCACAGCGGCAAGGTCGGTGGCTCCGGTCAGTTGTGGAACAACGCCACCTACCAGGCACAGACGATGACGTTCTGGCGCACCGTCGCCGAGCGCTTCAAGAACAACTCCACTGTCGCTGGCTACGACCTGCTGAACGAGCCGTCGACGAACTACCCCTCGCCCGCGACGCGCGAAGTGCTCGACATGTACGACCGCATCTACCGCGAGATCCGCTCGGTCGATGCGAACCACATCATCTTCATGGAAGGCATCTGGGACTGGTCGGCCATCACACCGCCCAGCGAGTACGGCTGGACCAACGTCTGCTACTCGTTCCATTACTACAACTGGGGCAACGACTCGAACTACGAGGCGCAGAAGGCCTACACGGACGCGAAGGTCGCCGACGAGCAGGCGCACGCCTGGTACAACGTGCCGCACCACGTCGGCGAGTTCAACCTGTTCTCACTGCAGACGAGCTGGGAGTACGCGCTCAATCGCTACAACGAGGCCGGCTGGCACTGGAACAGCTGGACCTACAAGGGCACCAGCATTGGCAACTGGGCGCTGTACAACCACTCGAACGCCGGCGCCAACACGCCCAACGTGGCGACCGACAGCTACGCGACGATCGAAGCCAAGTGGCGCCATTGGGATGTCGAGCAAGACATGGTCGCGAACACGATGCTCAACACCGTGTTCAAGAACGCGCTGACCGGCGCCAACAGCCTGATCCGCAACCTGCCGTATGAAGGCACCTGGCCGGCGAAGGACAAGCTGCAGGCGCAGAACTTCTACCACCAGAGCGGCGTCAGCTTCGATTCGAACGGCGTCGGTTTCTTCGATGCGGGCGACTGGCTGCGCTACACCTCGCTCGACTTCGGCAGCAAGGGGCTGGACCGGATCCGGCTGCGCCTCGCGGTGGACGCGGCCTTCGCGGGCAAGACCATCGAGGTGCGGTTGGACAGCGTGGGCGGTCCGCTGGTCGGCTCGATCACGGTGCCGAATACCGGCGGCTGGACGACCTACCAGACCTTCACTTTCCCGATCCAGTCGACCACCGGCGTGCACAACGTCTACCTGGTCGGCAAAGGCGGTAGCGGCATCGCCAACCTCGACTGGTTGCAGTTCGCCCGGGCCACGCAGTGAAGCGATGCGCGGCGGTGGCGTGCCCGGTCGCCAGCATCAATCGCGAACGACCGTCGGTGCCTTGATCTCGCGCACGCTGCCGCGCTTGTAGAGCAGCCCGTTGCTGCCCACGCCATCGCTGCGGAAGTAGACGCTGATGTTGGGCTTGCCGGTTTCCGAACCGGCACGCTGCTTCGCCTTGGTCAACACCGTGGCCGGATTGACGCCGCTGGCGCAGGGCTTGCCACCGACACCGAAGTCGGTGCCACGGTCGACATGCGAATTCAGCAGTTGCCAGTGGCCGCCGTCGGCGCCGTCGGTGGTGTCGAGGTACAACTCCTGCCGCACGCTGCCATCGGGCTGGTCGTAGACCACGTGCTTGTAGCCGAGCCACACGTTCTTCGGCATGCCGCCAGACCATTGCGTCTTGTTCAGGATCGCGGTCGACGCGGGGTGGCTGGTCTCTTTCTCGAAGTCGATGTGCCCGTCGTAGCGCATGCGGGCGTCGATGCCGCGCGTGTCGCACAGGTTCTGATCTTCATCGCCGATGGTGCCGTGGTTGGTGCGCGCCATGCCGACCAGGCCACCCCAGGGCGTGTTGTTGTCGGCCACGCGCATGAAGTACATCGTCATCTCGACGTTGCGCCACTGCGCCTGGCGCGCCGGGTCGTGCACGTACATGCGCGGCACCGAGCCCGAGATCTTCAGCACGCCGTCGCCGCTGGTTTGGTAGCTGGCGCTGCCATGGTCGGCATCGAACCACGCGTCCTGCGGGTCGATGCCGCTGAAGCTGCGCGCCACCCCGTTGTCCCAGGTCGAGAGCCAGTTCTTGCCTCCGGTCACGCTCTTGTAGAGCATCTGGATGCCGAAGCGGTCGTTGGCGGCATGGGCCGGCAGTGCAAGGCCCGCTGCAATCAACGCGGCGAAGAGTCGGATGGGTGTCATGGCGCTACGGGAAAGCGTAGATAGCAGACCCACAGCCTATCTGCACCTGCCGTTGAGCCGTCTCCACTTGTGAGCGCCGTTACCACCCGCGCCGCGCTCTACAGCAGGCGCGTTAGGTTTGGATACAGCGCTTCGTCAAGAAAGTTCACAGTCGGGGCACCGGCAGCCCGCCATGGCGTTGCCGACAACAGGGGTGTCCATGGGTGCACGATCGGGCCGCGTTCAAATGCGGCGCTGGGTGGGGCTAGGCTTGGTCAGCGCGGCATTGCTGGCCGCCTGCGGCGGATCGGAGACGACCGACGAGGCAGCAACCAACGAAGCCGAGGCTGCCGGCAGGCAGCAGACACAGTCCGCCGGCCGTGACAAACGCGCCGACCCGTTCGCTGGCCTGTCGTTCGTCGCGACAGCCGAACAGTCCGATGCGGTGCGGCTCGCACAGCAGGCCACCTTCGGCCCCAACAGCGCGCTGATCACCGAGATCGAGACGCTCGGCGCCGGCGGCTGGATCAGCAAGCAGATGAAGACCACTGGCTCGGTCTACACGCGCGGCGCCGACGACGCGATCCACAAGAACACGCGGCCCGAGTTCTATTGCAGCCGGCCCGACCAGATCAACAACGTCTACTGTTGGCGCGACTACTACTCGGTCGAGCCGGTGACCTGGGATTTCTATCGCAACGCGATCGAGCAGCCCGACCAGTTGCGCCAGCGCGTGGCCCATGCGCTGCAGCAGATCCTCGTCATCAGCAGCAACACCGTCTACGGCACCTACGGCTGGCGCAACTACGAGAACATGCTGCTGGAGAACGCCTTCGGTAATTACCGCGAGCTGCTGCGCCGCACGACCCTGTCGCCGCTGATGGGCGAGTTCCTCGACATGGTCAACAACGACAAGGCGCTGCCGAACGAGAACTATGCGCGCGAGCTGTTGCAGCTGTTTTCGATCGGCACCTGCAAGCTGAACCCCGACGGCAGCCTGGCCACCGGCAAGTGCAAGCCGACCTACAACAACGAGACGGTGCGTGAGTACGCCTATGCGCTGACCGGCTGGACCTACCCGCCCGGTGGCCAGACCGCCTGGGGCTGCTGGCCAACCGGTGCGAACTGCGCCTACTTCGGTGGTGACATGGTGCCCGCCACGGCGTTTCGCGATGCCGGCAAGCGCCACCTGCTGTCCGACGTGTTCGTGACCGCCAACAGCAATTCGACCCAGGCGTTGAGCAAGGTGCTCGACAGCCTGATGCAGCACCCGAACACGCCGCCCTTCGTCGCCAAGAAGCTGATCCAGCACCTGGTGAAGAGCAACCCGTCGGCCAAGTATGTCGGCCGTGTCGCCAGCGCATTCAAGGCGGGCACCTTCCAGGCCGGCGGCCGCACCTTCGGTGAAGGCAAGATCGGCGACATGTCGGCCACCGTCGCGGCGATCCTGCTGGACACCGAAGCACGCGGCGACCACTGGGACACCGAAAACGGCGGCCACCTGCGCGAGCCGATCCTGCACATCACCGGTGCGGTGCGCGCGCTGAACGGCCACACCGATGGTGCCGCGCTGTACTACTGGTGGGCCGAGCTGCTGCGCCAGCCGGTCTTCCGCCCGCCGTCGGTCTTCAGCTTCTACCCGAGCGACTACCCGGTCGCCGGCACCTCGCTGGTCGGGCCCGAGTTCGGCGTTCACAACTCGAACACCGCGCTCGAGCGGTTGAACTTCCTGACCTACCTGCTCGACTGGAACGGCTCGGCGCCTGACCCGAACGTGCCGGGCGGGATCGGCACCGGCGTCGACCTGACGGCCTTCCTGCCCGACGCGAAGAACGCCGAGCGGCTGGTCGACGGGCTGTCGATGATGACGCTGGGGCGCCTGCTGCCCGAAGCGCCGCGCGCCAAGGTGCTGAAGGCCGTCAAGTGGTGGTCACCGACGACCGACCCGAACAACTGGCAGATACAGCGTGTGAAGGCCGCCGCCTATCTGGTGCTCGGCTCGCCGGACTACCAGGTGCAGCGTTGAACGCGAGGACATGACGATGAACACCCCCACTCGCGAACACCTCATCCGCCTGTCGCGCCGCCAATGGCTGCAGCGCGCTGGCGGCACGCTGGCCGGCGCGTTCGGCGCCGCCACGCTCGGCCACCTTGCACTGGGCACGCAGCCGGCCTATGCGGCCGACTACAAGGCGCTGGTCTGCATCTTCCTGTACGGCGGCAACGACGGCATGAACGTGATCGTGCCGACCGACACCAGCCACTACCAGCAGTACGCGTCGGTACGCGGCACGCTGGCACTGCCCCAGTCCAGCCTGGTGCCGCTGGCTGGGTCGAACTTTGGCCTGCATCCTTCGTTGTCCGCGTTGCAACCCTTCTGGTCCAGCCATCAGCTGGCGCCGGTGTTCAACGTCGGCCCGCTGTACAAGCCGCTGACGAAAGAGCAATACCGCGATGCGCCGGACGGCAGCGATCTGGTCCCCGATGCGCTGTTCTCGCACGCCGACCAGCAGATCGAATGGGAGACCGGCACCAGCGACTCGATGACCCGCACCGGCTGGGGCGGCCGCGCCTCGAAGGTGCTGGGCACCGTGAACCCGGTGATCTCGGTTGGCGGCAACGGCCGCTTCGGTGTCGAAGACATGCGGCCCTCGCCGCTCGTGCTGCCCGGCCCGGGCACCACCTTCGGCGCCTATGGCCTAGGCCCCGACGACACCGATTGGGAGCCGAACCGCCTGCGCCGCCAGGCGATCGACGCGCTGTATTCCGAGCCGCAGCCGCTCGTACTGGGGCAGGCCTACACCGCGCAGCAGACCAACGCGTTCGAGATGTCGGAGCGGCTGGCCGCCATCGTCAAATCGCTGCCCGGCGATGCCGACTCCACGCCCGCGATCGACAGCGCCTTCGCGCCACTGATCGTCGACGGCAAGATCTCCACCCCGATGGGCCAGCAGCTGTACCAGGTCGCCAAGCTGATCCGCTCGAATGCGCAGGTGCAGGGCAACCGGCAGATCTTCTTCGCGCAGCAGGGCGGCTACGACACCCACAGTGGGCAGATCGGCGACAACTCGCTGATCGGCCTGCACGCGACGCTGCTGAAGGAGCTGGGCGATGCGATGGCGGCGTTCCAGCAGGCGCTGGTCAACCTCGGCCTCGCGCCGGCCGTCACCACCTTCACCCAGAGCGATTTCGGCCGCACGTTCGCACCGAACTCCACCGCCGGCACCGACCACGCCTGGGGCAACCACCAGATCGTGATGGGCGGCTCGGTCAAGGGCGGCGAAACCTACGGCAAGTACCCGCAGCTGGTGCTGGGCGGGCCGGACGACGTGGGTGTCGACTCGTGGGAACTGCAGGGCCGCTGGATCCCGACCAGCAGCGTCGACCAGTTCGCCAGCACGCTGCTCGGTTGGTTCGGCGCCGGTGACGGCCAGCTCGACAAGATCCTGCCGAACCTGGTGCATTTCGGGAACAAGCGCAGCCTGGGCTTCTTGTAGCGATCAGGCGGCGGCCTTCGCGCGACGGGCGCCGGCCGGCGGCGTGCTGTCCACACCGTCGCGCACCGCCTGCAGCATCTGGCGAACGCCTTCGGCATACGGCGTCTTGCGGATCGGCCCGATCAGGCGCTGCAGCGCGCTGTCGTCCATCAGCACCGGCTGCGTCTGCAGGTAGTGCATCTCGACCATCTCGCGCATGAACGGCTTGAACAGGCCGAGCACGCGCAGCATCGTCTTGCCGGCAATCCGGCGCTTGATCTCGTGGCCCACCTGGCGGCCCATCTCCTGCAACAGCGCCAGTTGGCTGGTGGCGCCTGCGCCTGCCAGGTGCCAGACACGGCGACCGCCGAAGGCTGCGGGCGTGTCGATCAGCTTCGCGACGACCGGTCCGACATCGGGCACGAAGACGAACTCATGCGGGGTGTCGATCGGGCCGACCAGGTCGGCGGTACCACCGTTGACTGCCGCCTGCGCAGCGCCGTGCAAGAAGCTGGCTTCCACACCGGGGCCGTAGAAGTCAGGCAGACGCAGCACGGCCGCTTCGATCCTGCCTTCGGCGGCGGCTTGCAGCAGCAGGTCTTCCTGCGCCTTGCGCATCCGGCCCTTGAAGGTGTGCGGCTCACGCGGGTGGTCTTCGCGCACCGTCGGTGTTTTCGGCAGGCCGTACGGATAGACCGTGCCGATCAGCAGGATGCGCTTGACGCCGGCAGCGATCGCGCCGTCGATCGTCTTCTTCATCAGCTGCGGGTGCAGCTCGAAGCGCCAGTAGTCGACGCCGACCATGTAGATCAACGTGTCGATGCCTTCGGCCGCGGCCTGCACCGAAGCGGGCGAATCGGGGTTCCAGGTCTTCACTTCGGCGAGCGGGTCACCGCCGAACTGACGCAGCAGGCTGCCTTCGCTGCGACCGACGACGCGGTAGGCGCGGCCTTGCTGGCGCAGCGCACTGGCAATGCTCTGGCCGATGACGCCGGCGGCGCCGAACAGCGCGATCTTCGGGGCGGTCTGGGGTGCGGTGGCGGTGGACATGGCGTTTCCTTTAGCGGTGGATGGCGGGTTGCGATGGAAGGCAGTTTGCGAGTCCACGAGCAAAAAGAAAATTGCCGAGATACGGCTATCCGCTATTCATGTTTGAATAGCCCCATGGAACCGGATTGGCAGTGGTACCGCTCGTTCCTGGCCGTGCTGGACCAGGGCTCTCTCTCGGCTGCGGCGCGCGCGCTGGGGCTGACGCAGCCGACGTTGGGGCGTCATATCGACGCGCTGGAAAGCGCGCTGCAGCTGAAGCTGTTCACCCGTTCGTTCGACGGCTTCACGCCGACCGACGCGGCGCAGGCGCTGCGGCCCTATGCCATCGGGCTGGCCGACACCGCTGCGGCGCTGTTGCGCACCGCCAGCGGCCAGCGCGAAGGAGTGCGCGGCACCGTGCGCATCACCGCCAGTGAGGTCGTCGGCGTCGAGGTGCTGCCGCCGATCCTGGCGGCGCTGCGGCAAGCGCATCCCGAGCTGGTGATCGAGCTGGTGTTGTCGAACCAGATGGACGACCTGCTGCGGCGCGAAGCCGACATCGCCGTGCGCATGGTCCAGCCGACGCAAGGCGCCCTGATCGCCCGCCATGTCGGTGCCATCGAGTTGGGCATGCACGCGAGGACCGATTACCTGGCACGCTGCGGCACGCCGAAGCGCATCGACGACCTGGCCGGCCACAGCCTGATCGGCTTCGACAAGGAAACCGCGCGCCTGCGCCGCATGCAGTCGACCATCGGCGGCTTCGACCGCTCGATGTTCGCGCTGCGCGCCGACAGTGATTTGACACAGCTCGCGATGATCCGCGCCGGCTTCGGGCTTGGCGTCTGCCAGGTCGGCCTGGCCCGGCGCGACGGGCTGGTGCGCGTGCTGCCCAACCCGTTCTCTTTCCCGCTCGACACCTGGGTGGCAATGCACGAGGACCTGCGCGACAGCCCGCGCTGCGCGGTGACGTTCGCGGCGCTGGTGGCGGGGCTGTCGGACTATGTGGGCGCCGCCGCCGCGGCGCTCAAGAAGCCTCGGCGGCCACGCACTGCTGCTTGACCGGCAGCTTTACTGCAGCTCCATGCCGCCTACAGGTCGTCGCTGAACAGGCGGGCCACGCCGGTGGCGATGGTCAAGGGGTCGCCGAAGCGCTCGTCGATGTTGGTGAACACCGCCACCGACCAGCCGCTGTCCAGGTAGCGGATGAACTCGGTGGTGAAGCCGGGCATGCCGCCCGAATGCGAGACCACACGGTGGCCGTTGGACAGGTCGGCCAGGAACCAGCCGAAGCCGTAGTCCATGCCGAGGTCGTAGCCCGGTGCGGGCAAGTGGCCGGCCGGTGTCCACATCAGCGCCTGCGACGCCGGTGACAGCAGGCTGCCGTTGGCGAGCGCCGCGTCCCATTTGGCCATGTCCAGCGCCGACAGCTGGATGCCGCTGGCACCGGTGCTCAGGTACTCGCGCACGCCGTCGCTCAGCTCGAAGAAAGTCCAGCCCTTGCTGTTGTCGATGTCGTAGGGCAGCAGTGTGTCCGCCCAGGTGTTGCTGGCATGGATGAAGCGCGCAGTGCCCATGCCCAGCGGCGTGAAGATGCGCTGCTGGATGTAGTCGCCATAGAACTGGCCCGTGATGCGCGAGACGATGAAGCCCAGCAGGTCGTAGCCGACATTGCTGTAGGCCCAGCTGCTGCCCGGCGTGAAGCTCAGCGGATAGGTGCGGAACTTGGCCAGCATGCTGGCCTCGGTCGTCGCTCCAGCATCGTCGACGTGCTTGAAGAAATCGTCGTCCGGCAAGCCTGCCAGGCCGGCAGTGTGCGACAGCACCTGGCGCACGGTGATCTCGCCCCAGTGCGCGGGGCCGTCGGGGCCGAGGTAGGTGCTGATCTTTTCGTCGAGGTCGATCCGGCCTTCCTCGTTCAGCAACAGCACCGCCGCCGCGACGAACTGCTTGGTGATCGAGCCGATGTCGACCCGCTGCTCGGGCCGCGCGGGCGCGCGAGCCGCCACGTCGGCGTAACCGTAGCCCTTGGCATAGACGATCTGCCCGTCATGCATCACCACCAGCGTCGCGCCGGGGATGCTCAGCGCCGTCAGTTGCTGCTGCACGAACGCATCGACATCGCCGCGCGGCGTCTGCGCCGTGCCGTCGGCGCGCGTGGTGCTGACCGCCGGCAGGCTGTTGACTGGGACGGAATCGTTGCTGTCTCCCGATCCGCCGCAGGCGGCCAGCAGGCAGGTGGCCGTCAGCAGCGCAGAAAGTTTCGATGACAGGCCGCGCGGACGCACGGCAAAGGAGCGAACGCTGGTGGCGCGAGCGGGCATGTGGTCTTCCTGGTGGGAATCAAGCGCCCTCCGGCGCGCGAGCGATGGCCCGCGGCGGCGATGCTAACCACATGCCATGACGGCCACCCCGCGGGTTAACGCGGGAGCGGCACGCCGCATCCCTCAGACGAAGTCGCGCAGCCGGTACCAGCCCATGCCGGCGGCCTGCATCAGGCCGCCCAGGCGCTCGCCGCCGGGGAACGGCGGGTTGACGATGCCGGAGAACCAGTCCAGCCGCTCGGTGTTGCCTTGCATCGCCTCGGTGATCAGCGTGGCCGCGACGCGGGTCGGCACGAGGCCGTGGCCGCAGAAGCCCTGGGCCCAGAAGACGCGGTCGTTGCGGCGGCCCCAGTCGGGCATGCGGCGCATCGTGATGTCGATGTGGCCGCCCCAGGCGTATTCCATCTTCGCGTCCCGCAGCTGCGGGAAGGCGCGCTTGATGTTGGTCTTCATCGCCTCGGGCAGGTTGGTTGGCGTGCCG
>Ga0307516_10001689_pt1 | contig 30398 bp, 25 predicted proteins | sample 19_EM_MG_FD_203310 | JGI IMG/M metagenome (GOLD analysis project Ga0307516, IMG submission 203310) | Populus trichocarpa ectomycorrhiza microbial communities from riparian zone in the Pacific Northwest, United States - 19_EM | ecosystem: Host-associated > Plants > Roots > Unclassified | place... | reverse complement strand
CTCGGCAGCGATGCGGCCAAGGCCTTCGACGCCAAGGGCACGACCGAGCAACTGGCCGCTGTCAAAGCGCTGATGGGCGAAGCCGCCTACAACCAGGCACTGGCCAACTATGTGCGCAGCCTGCCGGGCAACAGCGGCATGAGCGATTCCGACGCCCTCACCGGCTTCGCGAAGATGACGCCGGCCCGCCAGGAGGCGGCGCCAGGCAGCCTGCTGTCTGGCCAATTCGCCAACGTGGCGGCAGACAGTCGCCATGCCTTCCTGGCCCAGGTGGCTGCCGCTGACACGCCGCGTTATGGCCAGGCGCTGCAGCAGTGGCTGCAACAGACCACTGGTCAGACGTTGTCGCTCGACAAGGCCATCGTCGCCTTCGAGGCACTGCCCGTCGAGCGCCAGCTCGGCTGGTTGAACCAGATGCTGGTCGAAGAGGTGCGCAGCGCCGGCCGCGCTGCCGCCGTGGCGACGGGTGTCGACAAGGAAGCGGCCTACCTGCGAGGCTACCTGGCGATCGACAGCGTCTTCCCCGGCCAGCGGCCCGGCGGCGACATCCGCATGCCGAGCACGCAGGTCAAGACCTTGCAGCATGCTGGCAGCACGCTGGTGGCCGATACAACCACTGAACGCTCAATCGACGTCGGTGGCATCACGCTGTTGACACCAGGCGGCGCAGTCAACGCCGGCGAGGTCGGCGCCAGCCAACAATCGCCCAACAACCTGGGCGTCGTGACGGTCGCCGGTGGCGACATCGCAGCGATCGCGAAGAACGACTTCCTGGTCAACCAGTCGCGCGTGTTCTCGCTCGACCGCGGCGACATCTTGCTGTGGTCGTCCGACGGCGACATCGACGCGGGCCGCGGCGCCAAGACCGTGAGCGGCGCGCCGGCACCGGTGCTGCGGCTGGATCCGTTGACCGGCAAGCTCTACCTCGACACCTCGGGTTCATTCACCGGCAGCGGCATCGCGGTGCTCAACGAAGACAGCGACCTCGACCTGTACGCACCGACCGGGGCGATCGACGCCGGCGAAGCCGGCATCCGCGCCCGCGGCAACGTCTTCATCGGCGCGGTCGTCGTGCGTGGGGCCGACAACTTCCAGGTCGGCGGCAACGTTGCCGGCAGCCCGATCGGCGCGGTGCCGGTGTCGCTGCCGGCCTGGGTCGCGCCGGTTTCCTCCGAAGCCAAGGGCGGCGGCGACGACGAGGACGAACGCCGCAAGCGCCTGCGCGCCCGCCGCCAACTGCTGCTCGATTTCCTCGGCTACGGCCGCGGTTGATATCTCTGTTCCTCCGGAAGACATGACCATGATCCGACAACTCCTGATGGGCCTGGGCACCTGTGCCGCCTTGTTGTGCTCGCCCGCGCACGCCTGGTGGAACGACGACTGGAGCGAGCGCGCCCGCATCACGCTCGACACCACCGACAAGGGCCTGGTGCTGCCCTCGACCCAGAATGACGTCGTCGTGCCGCTGCGCCTGCATTCAGGCAACTTCGATTTCGCGGCCGCCGCGCCGGACGGCGCCGACCTGCGCGTGATCGGGCCGGACGACAAGACGCCGCTGCCGTTCGAGATCGAGCGCTTCGACACCGTCAACGAGCTGGCCCTGGTCTGGGTCCGGCTCGGTGTCGTCGCGCAAGGCAGCGACAAGAACGTGGTCCATGTCTACGCCGGCAATGCGAAGGCGCCGGCCGAAACGCGGCCGCCGCTGTTCGCCAACGGCTTTGCGAGCGTGCTGCACTTCAGCGAAACCGACGGTCCGCTGAAGGATGCCGCCGGCGGCGCCGCCAGCACCGGCACGGTCACGCGTGAATCCAACGGCCTGCTGGCTGGTGCGTTGCGTCTGACGGGTCAACCGGTCGAGCTGCCGCTGAACGGCAAACTCAAGCTCGCCGCCAACGGCGCGTTGACGGTGTCGTTCTGGGTTCGCCCCGACCCTGGCGCCGGCCCGGCCACGCTGCTGGCACTGGGCCCACTGAAGCTGGTGCGCGCGGTCGACGAAGTCGAGGCGCAGCTGGACGGCAAGAAGCTCAGCGCCGCTGCCCTGCCCGCCTCGGCATGGACCCACGTCGCGCTGACTGTGGCCGGTGGCAAGGCCACGCTCTTCATCAACGGCAAGGCCGGTGGCCAGGCCGATGTGCTGCTGCCTGAAGCTTCGCCGAACCTGGTGCTGGGCCAGGGCTTCCAGGGCCAGCTCGACGAGGTGCAGCTGCTGCCGGTGGCGCGCGACGAAGGCTGGGTCCGTCTGACCCAGGCTTCTCAGGGCGCCGACAGCGGCTTTGTCCACGCGCAGAAAGAAGGCAAGGACGGCGCCGGCGAAAGCGGCGGCGGCAGCACCAGCTACTTCGGCGTGCTGCTGAAGAACCTGACCACCGACGCCTGGGCCGTCATCATCATCCTGCTGGTGATGTTCGCGATCGCCGTCTGGGTCATGATCAGCAAGGCGCTGATGGTGTCGAAGATCGACCGCTCGAACGACGTCTTCATCGAGCGCTTCCGCGCCTCCATCGCGGCCGAATTCGCCGAAGACCCGCTGTTCCACGGCTCGTCGCTGTGGCGGCTGTACCAGATCGGCACGCGCGAGGTGGCCAAGCGCCGGACCAAGGGCACCGAATCTCTGACCGGCGCCAACCTCGACGCGATCAAGGCCACGCTGGACGCGACGCTGGTGCGCGAGAACCACACGCTGAACGCGCGCATGGTGTTGCTGACGATCGCGATCTCGGGCGGCCCGTTCCTCGGCCTGCTCGGCACTGTCGTCGGCGTGATGATCACCTTCGCCGCGATCGCCGCGGCCGGCGATGTCAACGTCAACGCCATCGCCCCGGGCATTGCCGCGGCGCTGCTGGCCACTGTCGCCGGCCTTGGCGTCGCGATCCCCGCGCTGTTTGGCTACAACTGGCTCGCCTCGCGGATCAAGAACATCTCGGCCGACATGCAGATCTTCGTCGACGAATTCGTCACCCGGGCCGCCGAGCTGCACGGAGCATGAGATGTCAGCCGACATTCGTGCTGACAACGCGCCGTACGACGACATCAACATCACGCCGATGTTGGACCTGGCGTACGTGCTGCTGGTCACCTTCATCATCCTGACCACTGCGTCGGTGCAGGGTGTGAAGGTCAACTCGCCGAAGACTGAGGCCGCCAGCTCGCTGGCGAAGCCGCAGACTCGTGCGATCACGATCACACGCGACGGCGCGGTCTACCTCGACGCCTACCCGGTGACCTTGGAAGAGCTGTCGCAGCGGCTCGCGGTGCTGAAGAGTGGCAACCCCGCGCTGCCGGTGGTGCTGAAGGCTGACGCACGCACGCAGTACCAGAAGGTGACCGAGGTGCTTGAGGTCGCAAAGAAGCTCGACATCACCGAGATCGGCTTGGTCACCCAGCGCGCCGGCCACTGAACCCCAGCTCACCGAAAGACACGCCATGTCCATCCAGGTCGGCAACGAATCCAAGCCCTACGACACGATCAACGTCACGCCGATGCTGGACCTGGCCTATGTGCTGCTGGTCGTCTTCATCCTGATGACCACCGCGTCGGTGCAGGGCCTGAAGATCAGCATGCCCAAGCCCTCGAACCAGGCCCCGACCGAGAAGCACGACCTGCTGATCGTGCAGGTCGCCGAGACCGGCCAACTGCTGCTCAACGGCGCCGCGCTGTCGATCGAAGAGATCGAAGCCAAGTTGACCGAAGCCAAGGCCCGCGACCCGAAGATGACCGTCGCGATCAAGGGCGACGGCGCGGCTGCCTACGAGCAGGTCATGCAGGTGATCGACCTGTGCAACCGGCTGGCGGTCGACATGGGCCTGATCACTTCGCGGATCGGCACCTAGACATCCTGTCCCCCCAATAACTGCCATTGAGATTCGACCAGATGGTGATGAACGTGCGTTCGGACGGCTGGGCAGATACCCAGCGTATCTGCCCTGATGGCCGGGCGCGCGAGCGCGCCATCTGGTCGAACCCGAAGGGCGGGTCGAAATGGGGCGCTCGCAGCGCCGCCAAGCCGGGCAGATACCACTCGGTATCTGCCCGGCTCGTCGACTCGCGATCATCCCCATTGCGACCCGTCGCAATGACAGTTCTTGGGGGGGCAGGATGTCATTGACCAACACCGCCTCCGCCCGTCCGTCGAAGTGGCGCACTGCGCTGGTCGTCGCCTGCGTGGCGCTGTTCGTCGCGTTGGCCGTGTTGGGCCTGCGCCGCTTCATGAAAGACGCCGCGCAGCCCAAGCAACAGGTGGCCCGCATCGCCGTGCTGCCCGACAAGCTGCCACCGCCTCCCCCGCCACCACCGCCCAAGGAGCGCAAGGAAGAGCCGCAAAAGCCGAACAAGGAAAACCCGGCGCCCGAGCCGCAACCCAAGCCGCAAGCCCCCGCACCTGAGCCGCTGAAGATGGAAGGTGCCGCCGGCAATGGGCCCAGCGCGTTCGCGGCCGGCAACGTCTCGCAGGACTATCGCGGCGGCGCACCGACGATCGGCGGCACCGCAGCCTCCGGCGCAGGCAACGACAACGCGCGTCGCGCGCAGGAGCGGCTCTACGCCAACGCCGTGCGCCAGTTGCTGCGCGACGAGCTGGAGCGCCACTTGAGTGCCGACGCCGGCGAGCTGACAGCCACCTTTGCACTGTGGGTAGAGACCAGCGGCCACGTGAGCCGCTGGGAGATCGAAGACACCGGCGCGGCGATCGAATCGCGGCGCCAGGCTGCCCTGCAGGCCGCGCTCGACAAAAGCGCCGAGCGACTGCAGCTGCCTGCCCAACAGCAAGCGCTGGCGCAACCGATGCGCTTTCGCCTGACGGTGCGGCCGGGCGGCTGAGCCGCCACTGCACCTGCCTCAAATTTTTCAGAACTGACGGAGTTGATGAATGGCTGTTGACCACCTCCCCCGGGGCGCCCGTGCGGTGGCCTTGTCGACCTTGGCCTGGGCGGCGCTGGCCGCCCACGCGCAAGGCCCCGCTGCACCGCCGGCCGATGCCGGCGAACGCGCGACGTTGACCGAGCTGCGCAACACCACGCTGGCGCTGATCGACGCGCTGGTCGAGCAAGGCCTGCTGACGCGCGCCAAGGCCGACGAGCTGCTGCGCAAGTCGCGTGACGCCGCCGGCCCGACCAGCGGCAGCGCCGCCGCGGGCGCCGGGTGGGGCCAGCCCGCGCGCAATGTCGTGCGCGTGCCCTACCTGGCCGAAACGACCAAGGCGCAGATCAAGGAAGAAGTCCGCAACGACATCCTCGCCACCGCGCGCGACGAAGGCTGGACTGATGGCCGCAAGCTGCCCGGTTGGCTGAAGTCGGTCACTGTCGACGGCGACATCCGCGTGCGCGCACAAGGCGAGCTGTTCGACAAGAACAACGCCGCGGCCGAGAGCTTCACGCTGCAGAACTACGCGCAGGAGTCGCCAGCCTGGGCGCCGGACCTGACCAACACACAAAACGACCGCAGCCGCATGACGGTGCGTGCACGCGTCGGTGTCACCGTCAAGGCCGGCGACGTGACCGGCGCGGTGCGCATCGCCACCGGCGGTTCTTCCGGCAGCCCGAGTTCCGAGTCACAGACCTTGGGCAACGATTTCAACCGTTATGCCGTGGGCTTCGACCGTGCCTGGCTGCAATGGGAGCCGGTGCAGGGCGACTGGCTCAAGGGCGGCCGCATGGCGGTGCCGTTCGACCACTCTGAACTGCTGTGGCCGGACGATCTGGCGATCGACGGCGTGGCCGCGAAGGGCGAGTTGGACATGGGTCCCGGCCTGTACGGCTTCGGGATCGGCGGCGCCTTCCCGCTCGAGGAATTCGCCACGGTCAAGCACGACAAGTGGCTCTACGGCGCGCAGGTCGGCATCGACTGGGCGTCGTCGGGTGGCGACTGGCAGCTGCGCGCGGCGCTGGGCTACTACAACTTCCAGAACATGGCGGGCGTGCGCGAAGACGGCCCGCCGCCGGTCAACCAGAACGTCGGTGTCGTGCCTTACCTGACCAGCCAGTACGCGGCTTCTGTCCGCCAGAAGGGCAACACGCTGATCAACCTGAACGCACCGATCTGCATCACGACACCTGCCACACCGGGTTGCGCCAGCACGGCCACCTGGGGCCTGGCATCCAAGTTCCGCCCGGTCGACCTGACGCTGGGCGTCACCGCCAAGCTGTTCCGCCCCTACCAGGCAAACTTCGACGTCGACTACGTTCGCAACACCGGCTTCGACCTGGCCGACATCAGCCGCCGCGCCGGGCAGGACATGACGGGCCTGAAGGAGAAGACCACCGGCTACCAGCTGAAATTCGGCTTCGGCATGCCCCGCGTGAAGGACCGCGGCGACTGGCGCAGCTTCGTCGCCTACCGCCACTTCGAGCGCGACGCCTGGATCGACGCCTTCACTGACAGCGGCTGGCACGGCGGCGGCACCAACTACAAGGGTTTCGGTGTCGGCGGCGAATACGCCTTCGTCGACAACGCGACGCTGGGCCTGCGCTACTTCAGCACCCGCGAGCTGGACGACGGCGTGCGCTTCACCAGCGGCAGCGGCCAGGTGGGCAACATGAGCAGCGCCCCGCTGCGCATCGACACCGTGCAGGTCGAAGCCAACCTGCGCTTCTGAATCTGAAGGGAGCTGACGATGACCTCCACCGCCCCGTTTCGAATCGGCCTGCTGTGCGTTCTGCTCATGCAGGGCGGGCTTGGCCACGCCGAAGACGACAAACGAAGCGCGCAATTGCGCGAAGCCGCCCGTCGAGCCCAGCAGCAGCTGCAACAGGCCCAGCAGGAACTCACCGGCATCAAGGCTGAGCGCGACAAACTCGCCGCGCAGGAACAGTCGAACCAGCAGGCACTTGCGGCCGAGAAGGCCCAAAGCCGTGGCCAGGCGGCCAGCCTGCGGACCAGCCTCGACCGCGCCAAGGCCGAAGGCGAGCGCCTGCAAACCGACCTGAAGAACGAGCAGACCCAACGCGAGGCGCTGGCGCATGAGCTGGAAGAAGCCCAGACCAAACTGCAGGCCACCACGCAGACGCTGGAAGAACAGCGCCGCATCACGCAGGCGGTGACGGCGCTGCTCGAACGCAGCGTCAAGGCCCTGGCCAGCGCCGAAGACGCCAACCGGCAGTTGCACGCACTGGGCCTGAAAGCGGTGAACGCCTACACCCAGGCCACGCCCGAGGCGATGCGGGCGCACGACGAACCCTTCCTCGGCCTGGCCGCGGTGCGGCTGGACAACGAGGGTGAGGCTCTGAAGCGAGAGATGGCGAACCAGCGCGTCGTGCCGCAGTGATCGCCGACGCAGCGCGCCGCCCCTGCGCGCTGCCGCTGGAACGTCACACCACCGTGCGACGCTCGGCCAGCAGCGGTGCGATGCGCCGCGCTGCCTCCGCCCACGAGAAGGGCGCTGTGCACGAGTCGACTGCGGGGCGCGGGCTGATCACGGCCTGCACGATGCCGGCACTGAGACCTTCGACAGTCGGCGGCACCACGATGCCTTGTCCCTGCGCGGCTTCGCGCAGCTCGGGCACGTCCGAGATCACCACCCGGGTGCCGCAGCACAGCGCCTCAGCCACGGGCATGCCGAAGCCTTCGTAGAGCGACGGGCAGACCAGCGCTTCTGCACCGCGGTAAAGCGCCGGCATGCAGTCGTCGGGCAGGTAGCCGGTGCTGATCACGCCGTGGTCAATGGCATCGTCGAGCAGCGCCTGCAGCGCCTCGCCACCCCAGCCATGCGCCCCGACGAGCGCCAGCTGGTGGCCGGCGAGCTGGCCGCTTCGCTTGAGCCCGACGAACGCCTGCAGCAAGCGCGCGAGGTTCTTTCGAGGCTCCCACGTTGCCACCGCCACCAGATAGGGCCTGCGCAGGCCGCGCCGGCGAAGTTCGTCGGCCAGGGGCGTCTCGTCAATGCCTGGTGCGCGAGCGAAGCCGGCGTCGACACCGGGATGAGCCACGGCCCTGGGCTGCACGCCGAGCAGCGACTGCAACCGGTTGGCGGTGCCGTTGGAATTGGCCACCACATGGTCCGCTCGATGCAAGTCCTCGCGCAGCCAGCGAAGGTGCGCCCAGCGGTCGTTGATCGGCATCGTCTCCGGCGCGACCCAGCAGTTCAGGTCGTGCACAGTCGACAAGGTCGTCACGCTGGGCGGCAACGCGGGCAGCAGCGCCCGGCCCGCCCAGTACGCATCGAGCCGGTCGTGGCGGATGAACGCATGGCTGCGCCATTTGACCCAGGCCATCGACGACAACTTGCGCCAGATTTCCGACGTCTCGATGCGGGCGCGCCAACGCGCCGACGGCAACGCGAGTTCGTCTTCCGGGCCGCGTGCGTAGGCGAAGAACTCGGCCTCCGGCAACAGGCGCTCCAGTGCGCGGCCGATGTAGAAGACATAGCGTCCCACGCCTGTCAACGGGTGGCGCAGCGCCTCGCCGTCGATGCCGATGCGCAGCGGCCGGGTCAGCGCAAGCTGTGGTTCGTCGTGCAGGTTCATGCGCCGATAACGTGGTTGATGCGCTGACAACGCGCGTTGGCAAATCAAGCGGCAAATCTGTCCACGGGCGAAGCGGCCCTACCGGCCAGAAGCCGACGCCGACGGCACGCAACGCCAGGGATTCACGCCTGTTCGAGGCGGCAACAACGACAGGCAGAGTGGCGACAACAGCGCGCGCAACGGCAATCGGCGTGCCGGCCAGTGTTCAAAGCGATGCTGCTGCCCGCTGGCTCGACGACAGCCACTCGCCGCGCGTGAACCGGCCCACCTGGGCCAGTGCCGCACCGATCACCTGGTGCATGTCGTAGTAGCGGTACTCGGCCAACCGGCCGCCGAAGTGCACCTTGCCGGCCCATTCGTCTTCGGCCATCGCACGGTAGCGCTCGAAGCGCGCGCGGTTCGACTCGGTGGCCACCGGGTAGTAGGGCTCTCGGCCTGGTCCGTGGTCGGCCGGGTATTCGCGCGTGATCAGCGTGTGCTGCACGCCGGGCCGCCGGCCCGGGCTGGTCTTGTCGAAATGCCGGTGCTCCAGGATGCGCGTCCACGGCACCTCGGCCTCGGTGTAGTTGACGACCGCATTGCCCTGGAAGTCGGCCATCGGCAGCAGCTCGCGTTCGAAACGCAGCGAGCGGTATTCGAGCGCACCGTGGCAATGGTCGTAGAAAGCGTCGATCGCACCGGTGTAGACCACATGATCGAAGCGCGAGATCCAGTGCCGCGCATCGGGCAGGAAGTCGATGCCGCACTGCACCGGCACACCCGACAACAGCCGATCGAACAAGGCGTTGTAGCCGCCGATCGGGATGCCCTGGTGGCGGTCGTTGAAGTAGTTGTCGTCGAAGTCGAAACGCACCGGGATGCGCTTGATGATCTCGGCCGGCAGCTCGCTCGGGTGGCGCTGCCACTGCTTGCGGGTGTAGCCCTCAATGAAGAGGCGGTACAGCGTCGGCCCGACTGTCGCCAGGCAATGCTCTTCAAGGTTCGCGGGCTGCTCGATCTCGACCCGCTCGCGCGACACCGCGGCGCGTGCCTCGGCCGGCGTGCGCGCGCCAAACACCTGGTACAGCGTGAACAGGTTGATCGGGAAGCTGTACAGCTGGCCGGCGTGGTGGACCTTGACCCGGTTGACGAAGCCGTTGAAGCGCGCGAAACGGTTGACGTAGTCCCAGATCCGGTCGCTGTCGGTGTGGAAGATGTGCGCGCCGTGCACATGCTCATGGCAGTCGGCCTCTTCGACATAGCGCGTGGCGCAGTTGCCGCCAGGCGCGTCGCGCTGCTCGATCACCAGCACCTGGTGGCCGGCGTCGTGCAACTCGCGGGCGCAGACTGCGCCGTACAAGCCGGCGCCGACGATCAGGATGCGGGCACTCATGGTCGGCACCGCGCCAGAGCAAGAGGTGGGGCGGGCACCAACCGGCGATGCCCGCCCCCTGTATCGAGATGGCATGTTGCCCATCCCGGCCCAACGATCGTTCTCATCATGAAATCAGCCGCATCGACATCGCCTCGGCCACCGCATGCGCCCGGTTGCGGGCGCCGAGCTTCTTCTGGATGCTGCGCAGGTGGTTCTTCACCGTCAGCGGGCTGATACCCAGCATCACCGCGATCTGCGCGTTGGCCTTGGCCTCGCGCACGGCCGACAGCACCTGCAGCTCACGATCGGTCAGCGGCTTGGCGCCGCCGCCTTCACCGCGGCCACGCGGCCGCGCATCGGCCAAGCCGGGGCCGCCGCCGTACACGCGCGACAAGGCGAAGCGCAGATAAGGCATCCACAGGTCGAGCGCACAGCGCGCGCTTTCCGGCGGCAACTCGTCGGGGCCCTGGCGCAAGAAAGCCACCAGCACCTCTTCGCCATGGCTGCCCAGCCCGCGCAGCGCATGCACCAGCGCGTGGTCGAAGCCGCCTTCGCTCAGTTGCAGGGCCGGGCCCAGCGCGGCGAACGCCGGCGAGCGCAGGTCCACCCGCACGGCGCGTTCGCCGCCTTGCGACCAGGCTTCCGCGAGAACGGTCCAGATGCGTGCACCCGCGTCGGACAGGTCGGCCTCCAGGCCCTTGGGCAGCGCCACGCAGTTCAGCACATGCGTCTGTCGGCCCCGGTTTCGGCCAGCATCGATGCGCATCAACGCCAGGTCGTGCGGCAGGAAGCGGTAGAAGTGCAACCGCAGCCAGACGAAGAACTGCTGCGGCGAGCCAACCTGATGCGCGGCCTCTGCGGCGCGCAAGAACGCGTCGCCGACATCCGGCGCGATGGACAGGGTGGACAGCATGAGCGCGGCAGCGTAGTGGCCCGGCATGACAGTGCGATGGCAGTCAGTGTCCTGTCCCACAAATAACTGCCATTGAGATTCGACCAGATGGTGATGATCGTGCGTTCGGACAGCTGGGCAGATACCCAGCGTATCTGCCCTGATGGCCGGGTGCGCGAGGGCGCCATCTGGTCGAACCCTTTGGGCGGGCCGAAATGGGGCGCTCGCAGCGCCGTCAAGCCGGGCACGAGGTATCTGCCCGGCTCGTCGACTCGCGATCATCCCCATTGCGGCCCGTCGCAATGACAGCTATTTGCGGGACAGGACACAGGTCGTTTTTTCGTGCCGGCCTGACGCGAAACCGTCACGGAGCGCAGCCAAGATCGCGGCCGGCTTCAACTTCTTTCGATGCGCGCCTGCCGCCTTGGCCCGCGCGCCGCTCTTGCGTGCGTCCGCCCCCTCGTCTGCCTTTTGTTTCCCCCTGGCACCACCACGCCGGGGCCGACCTGTACCGCCTGCAGGCGCTGGACCGTTCGATGCTCGGTGCACCGTCGCTGTACCTCGCGGCCAGCGACGGCGTGGCGTGGCAGAACCCGCAAGGCCCGATCGATCTGCGCGCCGACGACTGGCTGGGCAGCGGCACGCTGCGCAACAGCTTCTATGTCGAGCCTTGGGCGCGGCTCAGCTCGGTGCGCGAGCTGGCGCTGGTGATCGAAGCCCAAGGCAGCCTGCGGGTGCGGGTGATGTGCGCATCGCTGGGCAAGCCGGCCCACGTGCTGCGCGAGACCCGGCTCGAATCCGCCGAGCGCGGCCGGCTGGTGTTGCCGATCGGCGCGATCGACGCACTGCCGCAGAACAGCCGCCTGTTTTGGCATGTCGACGCGATCGATGGCGCGCGCATCCACGAGGCCGCCTGGTGCACCCGCACCCGCCCACGCGAATCGACCAGGCTCGCCGTCCTGATGCGAACCTTCGGTCGCACGCTGGACCTGCGCCATCAATTGACGCGGCTGGCCGATGCGGCCGCCGGTGACGCCTTCCTCAGCGCCGCGCTGGCGCGCATGGAGTTCTGGGTACTGGACGCGAGCGCTGGCGCCCAGGCCCTGTGGCAAGACGCCTCTACCCACGGCCTGCACCTGCGTGTGATCGCCGGGCCGAACCTGGGCGGTGGCGGCAACGCGAGCCACCTGATCCACCACTTCCTGGCCGCTTGCGACGCAGCGCCCGAAGACGCGCCCGACGAGGTGCTGATCCTCGACGACGACGGCGTGTTGTCGATGGAGTCGATGGCGCGCTACCTGCTCAGTTGCGCCTTGCGCACGCGCCAGCACATCACCAGCCTGCCGATCCTGATGAAGAGCCGGCCGGCACAGGTGTGGGAGGACGGCGGTTTCTGGGGCCGGCTGAACTTCCACGAGCAAGGTGAGTTCGGCCGCCGGCGCAACCTGTCGCCGCACCTGCTGAAGCACGGGCTGTCTCTTGAAGGCTTCGAACACCTCGACGCCTTCGGCCCGCTGAACCACTGCGAGTACGCGACCTTCATCTTCTTCGGCTTGCCGACCGCGGTGCTGCGCCGCGTCGGCCTGCCGGCCGCGTTCTTCCTGCGCGGCGATGACATCGAATATTCGTTGCGCGCCCAGGCTGCTGGCGTGGAAGTGATCACCAACCCGAACCTGGCGGCCTGGCATGAACCGGGCCACTCATACGGCCAGGAGTACATGGCCATCCTGCACGCGGTGCTGATCAACCTGACGCATTCGGAAAGCGATGCGGCCGACCTGTCGCGCTGGTTCGAGCAGCGCCTGGCCGAGCACAGCTCGATCGGCGACCTCGAGGGCATCGCGCTGTACCTGCGCGTGATCGACGCATTGCTCGATGCCGAGGGCCCGCTGCTGACACCGCAGTTCGAGGATCATTACCTCGCCGCCTTGCCAGCCTGCGCCACCGTGCCGATGGCCGCCCTGCCGGAGGCCGACCGCCAACGGCTGGAGCGCGAGGCTGATGCGCAGGGCCTGCTGATCCGCCCTTTCCTCTACCCCGGCTACCAGCCCGGCGCCGAGCGGCACCGCGCGGTCGTGCTGGTCAACCATGGCGCCGGCACCTACCGCGAGCTGAAGCCTGTCGACCCGCTGCAGCGATTGGCGTTGATGCAGCGCTATCTCGCGAGCCTGCAACGCCTGACGGCCGAGTTCAGCGGCTTGCAGCGGCATTGGCGTGAACGCCTCGCCGCGTCGGGCCAGGCCGCGTTCTGGGTGAAAGTGGCGGCGCGGCATGCTGCGGCAACGCGTGAGTTCCACCGCGGCGAGTTCACGCTTCGCGACGCACCCACCTTCGCCGAGGCGCCGCTGCGCCCGACCGCGCCGTTGCCGCCGGCCGTGCCGATCCGCGAGTTGAGGCAACGGCTGGAGCGCGAGTTGTCGCAGCTGAGCCGGCTGCGCCAGGCAGAGGCAGCAGCGCCGGCTTCCGCCCGCGCTGAACGCGCGATGTCGTCGCGTCCCGCCGACTGGCCTCGCCGCTGGTCCCGCTGGTGGCAGGCCCTGTGGACGACCGCCCCGATGCGCAAACGCCAGAACCCGCGCTCGACGCAGACGCTGCCATCCGACTTCGACCCCGCGCAGTACCTGGCGCTGAACGCCGATGTGGCCCGCACTGGCATCGACGCCGCGGCGCATTACACCCAGTTCGGCCGCATCGAAGGCCGGCGCTACCGGCTCTGACCGCCTCCTTCCATGCTCCGTCCTCGCCTCGTGCTGCACATCGGCACCCACAAGACCGGCACCAGCGCATTGCAGACCGCGCTCGACGGCGCACGCAGCGCCTTGCTCGGCCATGACCTGCTCTACCCCGACACCCGCCGTCCGCCCTGGCCCGATCTGCCCAAGCATTGCTCGGTCTACCAGGCGGCCGTGTCGGGTGATGCGGCGCTGCAGGCGCGCGAACGTGACGCGCTGTTGAGCGAGTTCGATGCCAGTGGGGCCCACACTCTGCTGGTCAGCGAAGAGGGCCTGTCGGAGCCCGACGAGCGGATCCCCTCGTTCTTCGCGCCGCTGGCCGAGCGCTTCGAGATAGAGGTCGTCTGCCTGCTGCGCCGGCAGGATTTGTTCGTCGAAGCGTTGTTCAACCAGTTCGTGCGCGAAGGCGCGCGCCGTGAGTCGCGTCCCATCCTCACGTTCGCGCGCGGCCGAGCCACCCGCGGCAGGCTCGACTACCACGCGATGTTGTCGCGTTGGGCTGCGCTCGGCGCGCGGGTACGGGCACTCGATTTCGACGGTGCGGGCGTGCGTGGGCCCGGCCTGATGGCGGCTTTCGAAGCGGCGCTGGAATTACCGGCGCTCGGCCTGGCGGACCGGCGCGCCAACCCGTCGCCCGACATGCGGCTGGCGCTGCTGCTGAACCGCCTGAACCGGCAACGTGTGCCCTACGAACTGGCGCCGCTGCTGCACGCCAGCCGCGGGCTGGCCCATGGCGGGCTGGCGCCGCTGCGGCATCTGCTGGGTGGTGACGAGCGGCGCCGCCTGCTGGCCGAATTCCAGACAAGCAACGAGCGCCTGGCAGTGGACTTTGGCGTGCACTTCAGCGCCGAGCTGCCGCCCAACGAGCAGGCGGCGGCAGTGGAAGACCTGGACATGGGGTTCATGCTGCAACTACTGGCCGGCTTGTCGCAAGCCCGGCCTGCGCCAACGACGAGCTGACCTGCGTCACCAGGCTCGGCAGGCACTGGCACGGCAGCTGCTACGCTGTCGCCATGGCCGAGTTGGAGTTGAAGTTTCAGGTGCCGCCTTCAGCGCGCACCGCCGTGCAGCGCGCCTTGAAGGCCGGCAAGGTACAGCGGCTGCACCTGCAGGCGCGGTATTTCGACACCGCCGACGGGCTGCTGGCCGCGCAAGGCCTGGCGCTGCGGCTGCGCCAGGAAGGCCGCGCCTGGGTGCAGACGCTCAAAGGCAGCACCGCCCACCTGGCCCAGCGTGAAGAGCACGACGTGGCGCTGGGAGCCGTCGGCCGCGGTGGCCCTGACCTTGATGTGCAACGCCACCATGACAGTGCGGTGGGCCAGACGCTGCTGCGCCTGCTGCAAGAGCATCCGCAGGCCGAGCTGAAGCAGGTCTACGCGACCGATGTCTGGCGCACCCACCGCGTGGCCACGCGCGGCGGGGCCCGCATCGAGCTGGCGCTCGACGAGGGCCGCATCGTGGCCGGCGCAGCGCACCATGCACTGTGCGAGCTGGAGCTCGAGTTGAAGTCGGGCCCGCCAGCGGCACTGTTCGAGCTGGCACAAACCTGGTGCGAGCGCCATGGCCTGTGGCTGGACAGCGTTTCGAAGGCGCACCGCGGCCAATTGCTCGCCAACGGACTGGCGCATGCCCAGGCGGTCAAGGCCCGGGTGCCCGCCCTCGGCCGCAAGACCGGCGCAGCGCACACACTGGCGTTGATCGTCAACAACTGCCTGGCCCAGATACTGCCCAATGCGAGCGAGGTGGCCGCCGGCAGCCCCGCGCCCGAACACGTGCACCAGCTGCGCGTCGGCCTGCGTCGCTTGCGCACGGCCTTGCGAGAGCTGCAGGAATGGGACAGCTTCGAGTCGCCGCCCGCTGACACGCAGGCGCTGGAGGCCACGTTCACAGCGCTTGGCGCTGCGCGCGACGACCAAGTGGTCGCGGGTCACATCACGTCGCGGCTGCGCGCCGCCGGCGCACCATGGGCTGAATGGCCACCCGCCGCGCAAACCCCGGCAGCCCCGCTGGACACCGTGCGCAATCCGGCGTTCCAACGCGCCTTGATCGGCCTGCTCGCCTACACCCACGGCGTGCTGAACCAAGCCGACGATGGTGGCGCCCCGGAGGCCCTGATCGCCGAACGCCTGCAGCATCTGCACCGCCAAATGGCGAAGGCGGCGAAGCGCTTCGAAGCCCTGCCGGTGGAAGAGCAGCACCGCACGCGCAAGCGCCTGAAGCGGCTGCGCTATCTGGCGGAGTTCGTCTCGTCGCTGTACCGGCGGGCCGATGTCGACAAGTACCTGCGCTCGCTGCGGCCGGCACAGGACGCGCTCGGCCAGCACAACGACGAAGCGGTGGCCGAAGCCGCCTACTGTCGCGTGACACCGGACGAGCCGCGCGCCTGGTTCGCGGTCGGCTGGTTGCTGGCGCAACAGGCCGAATCGGCGCGGCGCTGCGCCAAGGCGCTGCGCAAAGTGGCCGACGCCGAGCCCTTCTGGCGTTCCGACGGCAAGCGACACAAGACGGACTGACGCGATTGCTGCACATCCAGCTGCAATTGCCAGCGAGCGCACGCTTTCGTCCACCGATACACTCGGGCGATGCGCCGTTTGTTGCTCGTCTGCATGCTGATGCTGTTGCCGCTCCAGTGGAGCTGGGCCGCGGCGGCGTGGCACGTTGCCCATGGCGTGGTCGATGCATCCGGCCACCTGGTCCACCCGTCGGTGGATCAGCCGGGCGACGTGGCTGCGACGGACGCCGGCACCGAGCCGAGCGACAGTGGGCAGCCCGGCGACGGCCCCTGCTGTCATCTGGACGATGCGCAATGGCTCGACGCCTTGCCCGCCGTCATGGCGCCGCAACGGCCAGCGCCACCGCGCTTCGACTATTTCGCACCCACGAGTTCTTACATCCCCGCCGGTCCTGAACGCCCGGACAGATCGCTTGCCGCTTGAATCGGCGGATCGTCACCCCTTCTTTCGACGCTCTTCACGACGACCGCCGAGTTCCTCCCCGTTGGGTTAATTGCCTTCAGGAGAATTCAATGCGAAGCAAGACGCTGGCCCTGGTCAGCACTTCCCGAACCCCGTCGCGGTCGATTCGGCCGCTCGGCGAGCCCACGGCGCCGGACACCGCCGGGCCCGCCGACCAATCGCCCAAGCCACCCGCCCACCTGAGCACCGTGCTCAGCAGCCCGGACCCGGCAGCACTGCTGCCGCAGTGGCGCAGCGACGAGCTGCTGGCAGGCGGCGACGAAGCCCTGATCAGCCACGGCGACCAGGTCTACCGCCTGCGCCGCACGACCACCGGCAAGCTGATCCTGACGAAGTAGACGCGCCTCAAGCCGGGTCCGCCACGGGCCCGGCCGGCAGCCGCATCAGCGCCTGTCCCATGCGAATGCGGGATCCCGTCTGGATGCCGTCGGCCAGCGTGAAGCCGGCCGGCGCGAAGACGATGATGGTCGAGCCGTGCTGGAACCAGCCGAGCTCGTCACCCTTGCGGCAGGCCGCGCGGCAGCTGATCTCGTTCGGGCCGCGGTAGCCCACATGCAACAGCAGGTTGACGAAGTGCAGCCGCAGGCTGGCGACCAGGATCGCCGCGACCGGCACCAGCGCCAGCGAATGGCCACCCTCTGTCAAGGTCATGCGCAGCACCGCGCGCTCGTTGCGGCAGAAGAGCTTTTCGACACGCTGCAGCGCGATCGGATTGACGTTCCAGGTGTCGCCCGACAGGTGGGTCACGTGCTGCACCTCGGCATCGGCCGGCGCGTGGAAGCGGTGGTACATCGCCGAGGTCAGCCGCAAGGTCACGTACTGGCCGTCGTGGAACGCTGAGGTGTCCTGGCTCGGGCCGAACAGGTCGTGCAGCTGGTAAGGGAAGCCCTTGGCCTGGAACACCGTCGTGCCGGCCACCGGGCCGCAGGCGCCCACGATCGCGTCGCAGGGGCTGCTCAGCACCGCGGGGTCGGGGTCGACAGTGCGCGCGCCCGGCTTCAATTCGCGGATGAAGCACTCGTGCAGGCTGGCGAAGCGCTGCTGCCTGGCTTCGCTCAGGTCAAGGTCGGTGAACAGGCGCCAGACGGCGATCGACAGCCGGCACAGCAGCGGGCTGCGGATCTGGCTGAACCAGCCCATGAAGCGTGTCAGCGCGATGCGCGGCACGCGGTTGGTGAGCAGGAAATTCAGGTCCTCGTGCTGGACGAGACGTTGCAAGCTGAGGAGTTTCATCGTTGTGTCAATGGAAAGAGGTCTGATCGGCACATCGTTTTCTTGCAGGCGACACATGGACGACACCCTGGCCTCCCTGGCATGGCCCGCGCTGCTGCTCGGCGCACTCGGTTGGGCGCTGCCGCGCGCCCGTCGGCGGCTGCAGCTTTCGCGCGCCAAGCACCGCTCGCTCACCGGCCATTCGCGCATGGCCAAGCGGGTCGCATCGCTGATCCCCGGCTACGCGTTCGACGAAGCCGGCTTCTTCGGTTCGGACGGCGCCCCGCCCGACTGGCAGGCGCGCCGCCGCGCCGGCTTCACCCGCCTGGCCGCGACCTACGCCGAGCGCTACCCGCACAGCGCCGCGGCGACCGCAGAGGCGCGTGCATCGCTGCCCGACCTGCAGTTCACCGGCGCCTACCGCGTGCCGTTCCAGTACAGCCCCTACCTGCGCCAGCACCTGAGCGTGGGCAGCGTGCTGCAGGCCTCGGCCGGCGTGACTGTCGAAGACCTGGACGGCAACGTCTTCTACGACCTCACCGGCTCGTACGGCGTCAACGTGCTGGGCTACGACACCTACAAGCAATGCATCGCCGAGGCCGAGGCGCAGGCACGTGCGCTCGGCCCGGTGCTCGGCGCCTACCACCCGGCGCTGCTGGACGTGGTCAAGCGCCTGAAAGAAATCTCGGGCCGGGACGCGGTGTCGTTCCACATGTCCGGCACCGAGGCCGTCATGCAGGCCGTTCGCCTGGCTCGTTATCACACCAGGCGCAGCCACCTGGTGCGCTTCTGTGGCGCGTACCACGGCTGGTGGGAAGACGTGCAGCCCGGCCCCGGCAACCCGGTGCCCCCGCGCGACACCTACACGCTCGAAGACATGGACGATCGCAGCCTGCAGGTGCTGCGCACGCGCAAGGACATCGCCTGCGTGTTGGTCAACCCGTTGCAGGCGCTGCATCCGAACAAGGGCGCGCCGGGTGATTCGTCGCTGGTCGATTCGAGCCGCGGTGCGCACTTCGACCGCGAGGCCTACACCGGCTGGTTGAAGAAGCTGCGTGCCGTCTGCAGCGAACGCGGCATCGTGCTGATCTTCGACGAGGTCTTCGTCGGCTTCCGGCTGGCACCGGGCGGTGCGCAGGAATACTTCGGCGTGCAAGCCGATCTGGTCACCTACGGCAAGACGCTCGGCGGCGGCCTGCCTGTCGGCGTGGTGTGCGGCCAGCGGGCGCTGATGCAGCGCTACCGCGCCGAGCGCCCGGCCGACATCTGCTTCGCACGCGGCACCTTCAACGCCCACCCTTACGTGGTCTGCGCGATGAAGGCCTTCCTCGACCGCCTGCAGCGACCCGAAGTGCAGGCCCTGTACGACGGGCTGGACGAGCGATGGAACGAACGCGCCGCGCGCTTCAACCAGCGCATGGCCGAAGCCGGCCTGCCGGTGCGGGTGGCGAACCTGTCGTCGATCTGGACGGTGACCTACACCGAGCCCTCGCGCTACAACTGGATGTTGCAGTTCTATCTGCGCCTGCATGGCCTGGCCTTGAGCTGGGTAGGCACTGGTCGATTGATCTTCAGCCTGAACTACGGCGACGCCGACTTCGACGCGGTGCTGGAGCGCTTCGTCGCTGCGGGCCAGGCGATGCAGGCCGATGGCTGGTGGTGGACGGACCCGGCGCAGACCAACAAGGCCATCAAGCGCAGCATCCTGAAAGAGATGCTGAACCGCCGCTTCGGCCTCGGCTGAGGTCGCGCGCCCGGGCCGCTTGTACGGCGGCCCGGCTTTGCGGGCGCAATGAGCCGGTCAGTGCGGCTGCGTCTCGACAGCGTGCTCGTCGAGCTCGGTCTGCACGTGGTGCATCGGATCGATCAGCTCGCCTCGCAGCAGGTACAGCGGCGCCTTGTGGTAGAGCCAGATGTCGTGGAACGGATCGGTCAGGATCTTGCTCATCCAGACCAGGCCGGTGCCCAGGCTTTGTTGCCAGGTCAATTGCGCGACGCGGAACAGCAGTCCGCTGACACCCAGGAAGAGCCAGGCCAGGCCCATGTCGTGCAGGTAGCCTTGCCAGCCCACCGCCGGCTCGATCAGCCCGAACAGGCTGGGTTGCAGCCACAGCAGCAGCGGCAGCGCCACCCATGCACTCATCAGCCCGATCTTGCGGCGGATGTTGTAGCCGACCTTGATCTCTTCCTTGAATTCGTCGGTGGCCTGGTTGACCTCGTCGTAGCCGCGCGGCTCGAAGAAGAAGTGGCCGGCCTGGCGCGTCGTCATCGACACGCACCAGGCGAGGATGGCCGCGTATGCCGGCTCGACGAACAACAGGCCATAGGCGATCACGAAGCTGATCGCGCTGACCAGGTGCAGGCTCTGGTTGATGCGGCTGTGGTGGTAGTAGCGGTGATCGTCCCAGCGCTGGACGGCCAGCTCTTTCAGGAAGGCATTCACGGTGGTGAACCTCGGTGCGGGTGGGGGAACCAGGCCGCCGCCCGCATGTACGACGCGGGCCTCGGCATGACACGATGGTGACCACCAGATGTGAAATGGCAGTGACGGCACGGGTGACCGCAGCGGTGTTGCGCGCAGCACGCCGACTGTCATCGAACTGTTGTGCAAGACAGGCACGATGCTCGGCATGAAGCCGACCGCGCACCGGACCGAGACCCACGGCATCGTCGTCGACAGCATTGCGGCCCCGCACCGCTCGCTGCGCATCGCCTGCGTGACCGAGACCTACCCGCCTGAAGTCAACGGCGTGGCCACCACGATGGCCCGTTTCGTCGAAGGCCTGCACCGGCGCAACCACGACGTGCAGCTGATCCGGCCCCGCCAAGCCACCAGCCAGGCGGCCGAGCAACAGCCCGGCTTTCATGAGGTGTTGATGCGTGGGCTGCCGATCCCGAAGTACCCGAACCTGCGCATGGGCGTGCCGTCCAAACGCGCGCTGGTCAAGCTGTGGTCGACCCACCGGCCGGACGTGGTGCACATCGCCACCGAGGGGCCGCTGGGCTGGTCGGCCCTGCAGGCGGCGCTGCACCTGAAGCTGCCGGTGTGCTCGGACTTCCGCACCAACTTCCACGCCTACAGCAAACACTACGGTGTCGGCTGGCTGCACCGGCCGATCATGGCCTACCTGCGCAAGTTCCATAACCGCACGCAGGCGACGATGGTGCCGACCGAAGCGCTGCGCCGGGACCTGGAGACCGCCGGCTTCAAGCATGTGACTGTCGTCAAGCGCGGCGTCGACACCGAGCGCTTCCATCCCGGCTTTCGCAGCGAAGAACTGCGCCGCAGCTGGGGCGCAGGGCCGGACGACCTGGTGGTCGGCTGCGTCGGCCGGCTCGCGGCCGAGAAGAACCTCGCCACCTTGAGCGAAGCGTTCGAGGCCATCCGCGGCTTCGACCCGCGCGCCAGGCTGGTGCTGGTCGGCGAAGGCCCGCTGCGCGCCGAGTTGCAGGCGCGTTGGCCCGATGCGGTGTTCGCCGGCCAGCAGGTTGGCAACGCCTTGTCGCAGCACTACGCATCGCTCGACCTGTTCCTGTTTCCCAGCCTGACCGAGACCTTCGGCAACGTGACGCCAGAGGCCATGGCCAGCGGGCTGCCGGTGGTGGCCTTCAACTACGCGGCCGCGTCGCTGATCATCCAGCCTGGCCACAACGGCGTGCTGGTGCCGGTGGGCGACAGCAACGCCTTCGTGCGCGAAGCCGTGGGCATTGCCGCCAACCGCCCGGGCCGCGCGGTGATGGGCCGGGCTGCGCGTGAAGCTGCACTGCGGTTGAACTGGGACGGCGTGATCGCCCGCTTCGAGACCGTGCTGCTGCAGGTGATCCAGGACGCCGACGCACCCCTGGCGCAAGACACGTCGCGCCGCTCGACCTCGGCTCGCCCGCTGGCGACGTCGGCCGACTGACAGGCCGCTACACCGATGGGTCAGGGTTTGACCGGCGCACGCAGGCGCGCCATCAAGGTGGCCATCGCCGCCGCAATGGCCAAGCCGAAGACCCACATCAGCGGCACGATCGGCACGTCGAGCGCGATCATCGTCGCGTAACCCGCCAGCATCGCCAGGATGCTGGCGTTTTCGCTGCAGCCCTGGACCGCGATCGAGCGGCCGGCGCTCAGCAGCTGGTGCCCACGGTGTTGCAGCAGGGCATTCAAGGGCACGACCATCAGGCCACCGACGATGCCGACGATGGCCAGCAGCGGCACCGCCAGGCTCAGCGCGCCGGCGCTGGCAACCACCGGCATCATCAGGCCCAGCACCACGCCCGCCGGCAACATGCGCTTGGCCCGCGACAGTGGCACCAGGCGACCCGCCGCAGCGGCGCCGGCCACGACGCCGACCGCCACCGCAGCTTGCAGGTACGCCGCCTGGCCCAGGGTCAGGTTCAACTCATCGACGGCCCAGCGCAGCACCGCGAACTGCAGCGTCGCGCCCACGCCCCAGAAGATCGTCGTCACCGCCAGCGACAGGCCACCATCACTGTCGCGCCACAGCGTCTTGTGGTCGCGCCAGAAGGCGCGCACCAACACGACAGGGTGGATCTGGCTGGCCGGGTAGCGCGCGCCGCTGTCGGGCACGCCGATGTTGAACAGGCCCGCCAGGCCATACAGGACCAGCAGCAGCGCCAGTGAGACGTCGAGCGCGCTGCCGTCGGCCACCAGCGGCCAGGCCGCCAGCGCCTGGCCCGCGGCCCGCACCCATTCGGCCTGCAGCAACCACGGGCTGACCAGCACGCCGCCGAGCACTGTGCCGAGCAGCGCCGCGCAAACCACCGAGACCTCGAGCCAGCCATTGGCGGCGACCAGGCGCTCCATCGGCACCAGCTCGGTGATCAGGCCGTATTTGCAGGGCGCATAGGCCGCGGCCCCGAAGCCGACGACGACAAAGGCCAGCACCGGTGGCACGCCGGCCAGCAGTGCCAGCACGCCCAGCGCCTTGACCGCGTTCATGCAGGCCATCAGCCGTGCCTTGGCAAACGCATCGGCCAGCGGCCCGACGAAGGGCGCCAGCAGGACATACGAGATCGTGAAGCCGAACTTCAGCAGCGGCGCCCACCAGCCCGGCAGTCCCTGCTCCTGCAGCAAGGCGATGGTGACGATCAGCAGCGCGTTGTCGGCCAGCGCGGAAGAGAACTGCGCGGCGATCAGCCAGCGAAAGCCGGGGGGAAATTCAGGTCCGGATCGGCGGGCGGGCAACTTCATGGCCCGCCATTTCAATGCGCTTGTGTGACACCACGCCCTGCCATTGGCACCGGCCGGCGCATGGCCGGCGGCGCACGGGCGTCACTTGACCAGTGCGTTCAGCACCTTCACCCCGAGCGATTCGCCGCTGGGGGTCGAGACCTTCGAGATCTCCTTGTAGGCGCTGGCCTGGACCTTGGCCGGCAGCGGCACGAAGCGCGCGTCGCGTGCCAATGCGTCGCCGCGCAGGTACGACCAGATGATGAAACGCAGCGTGCGCTCGGTGCGCTCGTTGCTCTTCGAGACCCGGGGCAGCGCGATGTAGGTGCCCATCGTCAGCGGCCAGGTCCTGGCGCCCGGGCCGTCGCTGATCGACGCGGAAAAATCGCCCTGGCTGTACCAGGCGCTGCGTGTCACCGCTTCGCGAAAGCTCTCGACACCGGCAACGACGAACTGGCCGTCGGCGTTCTTCATCGACACGCCGGCCAGGCTGTCGGCCAGCACGTAGTTGAAGTCGATGTAGCCGATCGCGCCGGCGGTCGCTCGCACGGTCTTCGAGACCTCGGCGCTGCCCTTGACCGCCAGCACCTCGCCGGCCCAGTCGAACTTGCTGGCGGCACCATGGCGCTGCTTCCAGGCCGGGCTGACGCGGCTCAGGTAATCGCCGAAGTGGTAGGTCGTGCCCGAGCCGTCGGCGCGCACGACGCGGCGGATCGGCAGGTTGGGCAGCTTCAGGTCGGGGTTCAGCGCCTTGATCGGCGCCGCGTCCCACTGCGTGATCTCGCCCAGGAAGATCGCAGCCAGCACCTCGCCGTTCAGGCGCAACGCGTTCGGCGCGACACGCGGCAGGTTGACGACCGGCACCACGCCGGTGATGACCGTGGGAAACATCACCAGGCCGTCCTTGTCGAGATCCTTCTGCGCGGCGATCACGTCGGAGCTGCCGAAGTCGACCTCGCCGGCCCGGATCTTGGCCATGCCGGCACTCGAGCCGACCGCCGCATAGTCCAGCGCGTCGCCGTGCTGCTTCGCGAATTCGAGCGCCCAGGCCTTGTAGACCGGTGCGGCAGCCGAGGAGCCGGCGCCTGTCAGGGCTGCGGGTTCGGCGGATGCCGGACGGGGAAAGAGACTCGCGAGGCTCAGCAGCCCCAGGGCGGCGACGCGCCCCAACAAGGTGATCGACATGATGCAGGTACAGCAAGGAAAGCACCGCCAGACATCGGCAGTCCAACCCGCGATTGTCCGGCAATGGCGAGTTCCGGCCGGCCCGGCCCACCCGGCAGCCGGCCGTGCAGGGCCGTTTCGGCGAAACTCGGCGCGTCGATTGCCAACACCACAGCGGAGGTTCCCATGTCGTTGCCCCTCGGCCGCCGCGATCTTCTGGTTCAAGGTCTGGGCGTGGCATTGGCCACCGCCGGCCTGTCGGCCCGCGCCGCACCGGCATGGCCGCGCTACCGAATCACGGACCTGGGTGACCTCGGCGGCCCGACGATGCTCGTCAGCGGCCTCAACGAGCAGGGTGTCGCCGTCGGCATGGCGACGCGACACGACGGCGACAACAAAGGCGTGGCCTTCATTTCCGAAGCGGGCAGGATGCGCGGCCTGCGGATGGAGCAGCGCAGCGTCTCGTCATGGGGGGTGGCCATCAATGCGGCCGGTGTCGTGGCCGGCCACGACACCGCCAACGCCGACGCCACCTACCTGCAAAGCGCCTGGACCTGGCAAGGTGCCCAGCGCCAGTACTTCAGCAAGCAGAACGACCGCGACAGCACCTTCACCACCGACATCAACGACGACGGCGTCGTCACGGGCTTTCTGTACCCGGGCTCCGGCGTGCTGTGGCGCGATGGCCATATGGTCGACCTGAGCGCCGAAACCGGCCTCATGATCATTCGGGCGAACGCCATCAACGCCGCGGGTGAGGTGGTCGGCATCAGCCGGCAAAAGAAGGAGACCGTGTCGTTCGTCTACCGCGACGGTGCGGCCGCCAGGCTGGACGTGCTCGGTTCGACCGAACACGAAGCGCTCGGCATCAACGCCACCGGCCAGGTCTGCGGCAGCTACCGGCCTGCGGACGACAACCAGATCGGCCGCGGCTACCTGTGGCGCAACGGCGTGTCGATCGACCTGGGCCAGTTGCCGGGCCCGAAGCAGAGCGTGCAGGCCCGGGCGCTGAACGACGCCGGGGTGGTGGTCGGCAGCTCGACAGTCGTCGCCCCTCCCAGCCCGCGCCAGCCGCATGCCTTCGTCTGGCAAGACGGCACGATGGTGGACCTGAACCGCCTGATCGACGGCGACGCCGATGGCTGGGTGCTCAACAAGGCGGTCGACGTCAACAACGCGGGCCAGATCGTCGGCCAGGGCCGGCACCACGGCGTGCCGCGCGCCTTCCTGGCGACGCCGGTGGCCTGAGTCTCAGTCGGGCCTGATCTTCGCCCGCGCGATCACCGGCTTCCAGCGCTTCTGTTCGGCGGCAATGAAGGTGGCGAACTCGGCCGGCGTGCTGCCAACGGCAATCGCCGCATCGTTGGACAGGCGGTCCAGCGCCTCTTTCTCGCGCATGGCCTTGGCGGCCGCCGCGGCCAGCTTGTCGGCAGCCGGCTGCGGCAGCGACGCGGGTGCCATCAGGCCGTACCACTGCGTCATCTCGAAGCCGGGGTAGCCCTGCTCGGCCACGGTCGGTACATCGGGCAGTTGAGGGATGCGCTGCAGCGTGCCGGTGGCAATGCAGCGCAGCTTGCCGGCCTTGATGAATTGCAGCACCGCCGGCGCGCCGACGGAAGCCGCGTCGAGCCGGCCGGCCAGCAGGTCGGTCAGCTGCGGCCCGGTGCCGCGGTACGGCACGTGCAGGATGAAGGTGTCGCTGGCCATCTTCAGGTATTCCATCGCCAGGTGGCCGGCGCTGCCGTTGCCGGCCGAGCCATAGTTCAGCTGCCCCGGCTTGGCCTTGGCCAGTGCGATGAACTCCTTCAGGTTCTTCACCGGCAGTTCGGGGTGGACCAGGTAAAGGCTCGGCACCTTGGCCAGCAGCGAGATGGGCCTGAAGTCCTTGTTCGGGTCGTACGGCAGCTTGTCGAAGATGTACGGGTTGACCGCCAGCGTGCCGATGTGGCCCAGCACCAGGGTGTGCTGGTCTTCGGCCCGCGCGACTTCGGACATCGCGATGTTGCCCGCGCCGCCTGGCTTGTTGTCGACATAGACGCTCTGCCCGAGCGACTTGCTCAGCTCGGCCGCCGTCGTGCGCGCCACGATCTCGGAGCTGCCGCCGGGCGCGAACGGCACGACGAAGCGGATCGACTTGCTGGGCCAGCTGGCCTGCGCCAAAGCGTGGCGGGGCAGCAGCCCGGCCGCGCCCAACGCGGCGATCCCTTCGAGGCATTGACGACGGGTCGGCAAATGGTTCGGCATCGTGGGCTCCAGGGTGCAGGCTGCTGCTGCAGACTCTAGCCACCCCGGTCGCCTGCGAACGCGTGGAACTACTTAGCGATCCGTCGTCCGCCTTGCGCTGCCCCTGCCGCCGGAAGGTTCGCCCTGTGCCGTTGCGACGCCACCGCCGGGGCCAGCCGCTTGGGCCCGCTGGTCGATACCTGCAGCTTCGTGTTGCGGGGCCTGCCCTCGTTGGCGCGCATGGGCGTTGGCCGACCCTGTCGCGTCGGGCTGCGCGACTTCCACATCCTGGCCGACGGCGATGTGCGCACCTGTTGGGAATATCCGGTGATCGGCAACGTCACGCGCCAGGGCGTGCGCGAGATCTGGGCCAGTGCGACGGCGCGCGATCAGCGCGCCGAGACCTTGCAGTGCGCGGCGCTCGGCTCGGCGAAATGCGCCAGCTCTTGCCTGTCGCACCGCACGATCGCGCAGGACTGGAAACGCATCGTCATGCTCAGCCCGCGGCGAGGCTGAGGCTTTGGCTCATCGGGCGCCGTGCCAGCGAATCAGCGCGACGCCGCGCTCTTCGAAAACCACCTCGTAGGCGTTGGCCTGCTCGGCCGGCAGCTTCCTCAGGTGTTCGACGTTGACCAGCGCCAGTTCGCCCGGCGCCGGGTCGCGCCGCGGCACCGGCTGTCCGCGGTAGACCGCGAAGCTGGGTTTGTGCAACTTCCACTGCACGGCCACCTCCGGCCGCTCGCGGGCGATCAGCCCGGCATTGCGCACGGGGCCCTGCAGCAGCGCGCCCCACCACGGCAGGCCGAAGCCGAGCAGCACCATCGCGATGACGCAGGCCGACAGCAAGGGCGCGGCGCTCGGTGCCAGTCCTTCACGCAAGCGCATCGGCGCGGCGGCCAGGCCGATGACCACCCCGGTGGCCACCGTGCCGGCGATCATCAGGGCGAGCGGCGAAGGTGCATGCAGCATCAGCGCGCGGTACTCGGGCTGGCGCACGTGCGCCACCAACGATGGCAGGAGCCACGCGGGCGCCACGAAGAGCGCCAGCAGCACCATCGCACCCGCCGCCAGCGCCCACCGCATCACCTGGCCGCAGCGCTCGAGCTCGATCGCCATCAGCAGCACGAAAGGTGTCGCGCCGTACAGCACGTAATGCGGCAGCTTGGTGCCCGAGAGCGAGAAGAACAGCAGCACGAAGGCGCCCCAGCCAAGCAGAAAGCGGCCGAGCGGGTCTCGCCAATGCGACACCACCCGCCGCGCGACGGCCACCAGCAGCGGCGTCCACGGCAGCAGCAACAGCGGCAGCACGCCGAAGTAGTAGAAGGGGTTGCCGCCATGCTGCTCCATCGTGCTGCTGTAGCGCGCGAGGTTGTGCTTGACGAAGAAGCCATCGATGAAGGCCTGGCCGTGGCGGTTCAGTGCGTAGACGTACCAGGGTGCCGCGATGCCGATCAGCAACAACCACGCCGGCACATCACTGACGGCCTGTGCAATGCGGCGCAAGGCCAGTCGCCAGTCCCACGCGGTGATCAGCCAGACACCCGCTGCGGCCACCGGCACCAGCACCGCCACCGGCCCCTTGGCCAGCAGGCCCAGGCCCATCCAGGCGAAGGCGCGGCGCAGCGGCGCTTTCTGCTCGGTCTCCAGCCAGCGCCAGGCGTCGCACACGGCCATCACCAGCAGGAAGTTCAGCAGCGCATCGGCCGTCGCCGCGCGGCCGATCGCCAGCACGCCCAGGCTCGTGGCCATCATCAGCGCGGCGCTGATCGCCGTTCGCTCGCCCAGGCGCGGCCGGGCAAAGGCAAACAGCGCCAGCGCCCAGCCCCAGGCACACAGGGCCGACGGCAGGCGCAACGCAAACTCGTTCAGCCCCATCAGCGACACACTCGCCGCCTGCAGCCAGTAGACGAGGATCGGCTTGTCGAAACGGTCTTCGCCGTTCAGCGTCGTGTGGCCCCAGTCGCCGCTTTGCAGCATCTCGCGCGTGGCTTCGCTGAAGGCGCCTTCGTCGACATCGAACAGCGGCGCCGCGCCGAGCTGGAAGATCGCCAGCAGCAGCAGCGCGAGGCCAAGCGCCCAGGGGAATCGATTCGACCTGCGCGACTCGGCCGGCGCCGGGCCGCCCCAAGGCGGCCGAGCACCCCCGCGGGGGGTGGTCGATGTACTCATCGGCCCGGGGCTCCCATTTCATGCCAAGCGTCGGCGGCATCGATTTCCGGCTGCGCCATCGTGTGGTACTGCCTCGCGTGGCCGCCTTCGTAGTAGATGCGGATCAGCAGCTCGGCCAATACCCCCGTGCACAGGAACTGCAAGCCGCCGATGACCATGAAGAAGCCCAGGATCAGCAAGGGCCGGCCGCCAACCGATTCGCCCAGCAGCTTCAGCACGCCGAGGTAGCCGAGGATCATCGTGCCGATCGCACCGATCCCTAAGCCCACCGTGCCGAAGAAGTGGCCCGGCCGCGCGCCGAAGTTCAAGAAGAAGTACACCGCCAGCAGGTCGACCAGCACGCGGAAGGTGCGCGAGATGCCGTACTTCGATTCACCCGCGGTGCGCGCATGGTGGCTGACCGGCACCTCGGCCATGCGTGTCGGCGAGGTCACCGTCGCGAGCCAGGCCGGGATGAAGCGGTGCATCTCGCCGTACAGGCGGATCTCGCGCAGCACCGGCGCGCGGAAGGCCTTCAGGCTGCAGCCCAGGTCCTGGAATTTGAGGTCGGTGACGCGGCGGATCAGCCGGTTGGCCAACATCGACGGGAATTTGCGCAACGCGAAACCGTCTTGCCGGTTCTGGCGCCAGCCGGCCACCATGTCGTAAGGCTCGTTCAGCAGCTTGGCCACCAGCAGCGGGATGTCCTGCGGGTCGTTCTGCAGGTCGCCGTCCATCGTCACGATGATGTCGCCGCGAGCGGCGTCGATGCCGGCCTGCATCGCCGCGGTCTGGCGGAAGTTGCGCAGCAGGCGCAGCACACGGATGTGCGGGCCGAGGGCGGCGGCGTGGTCTTGCAGCGCGCGGCCGGTGCCGTCGCGGCTGCCGTCGTCGACGATGATCAGCTCCCACGGCTGCGGATAGGCGGCCAGCGCGGCCTGCACCGCGTCGATCAGCGGCTTGGCGTTGTCGATCTCGTTGTACATCGGCACCACCACCGACAGGCGGTGCGGCTTCAGCTGAGTCAGCGCCAGCGCACGCGCGGCGGGCAGGTCGACGGCCGTCGCCGACGAGGTCATTGCAGTGGTGCTCATCTTGTCTTGTTCTCCAACGTCGCCCTGGGCGCCTTGGCCCAGGGCATGATCATCGCAGCCGCGGCCAAAGCCACCGCCAGGCTGAAGGCGTGCAGCGCCAGCGCACCGGCCGCGACCTGGGCGCCCGAGGCGTCGCCCACGCCGCCGCCGTCCATGCGCGTGGCGGCCCAGACGCCGGCTTCGTAGGTGCCGAGGCCGGCCGGGCCTTGCAGTGGCAGCACCGAGGCCACTTCGCCGCCCAGCGCACCACGCAGGGCCGCTGCAAGGTCCAGCGGCGCCAGCGCCTGCAGCACCAGCGCGAACACCGCCAGCTTGACGACCCAGTTGGCGGCGCACAAGGCCCAGCCGAGGCGGTCGTTGCGGTGGGTCAGCCAGGCCGATTCGAAGCGCTGCACCGCGGGCACCCGGGCCGAGACGGCCGACAGCGCGCGCGCCCCGAACACCAGCGTCAACACCCACGCCAACGCCAGCAGCGCAGCCCAGCCGAGGCGCGCTTCGCGGGTGAACGGTGGCAGCCACAGCGCGGCCAAAGTGGCCAGCACCGCAGCGTCCTGCAGCCGCAGCCACAGCAGGCTGCGCAACGAATCACCCAGCGGCACGCCGAAGCGGCGCTGCATCAGCAAAGGGTAACCGGCCTCGCCTGCGCGCAGCGGCAGCACGACGATGGCGGCGTTGTGGGTCAGGAACAGCGCCAGGCAGGCCATGAAACCGGGGGCCATGCCACGCGCCGCGTCCGCCGCGAACCACGAGCCCCACTCGCGCCGCAGGCGCTCGGCCCGCAGCGCATAGCTCAGGCACAGGCCAGCCAGCGCCGCGGCCCACAGCCAGGCCGGCGTGGCGGCAAATGCTGTCCCCAAGGGGCTGAGATCAACCTTGCGCAGCAGCCACGCCAGCAAGCCCAGGCCGAGCACGCTGGCAAGCAGCAGGCGCGTCCAGGGGCGGCGCGCAGCGTCGGGCGTCGGGGGCAT
>Ga0307516_10001688_pt1 | contig 30411 bp, 21 predicted proteins | sample 19_EM_MG_FD_203310 | JGI IMG/M metagenome (GOLD analysis project Ga0307516, IMG submission 203310) | Populus trichocarpa ectomycorrhiza microbial communities from riparian zone in the Pacific Northwest, United States - 19_EM | ecosystem: Host-associated > Plants > Roots > Unclassified | place... | reverse complement strand
CTCCCTGGTGAAAGGTTATCATTACGATCCGGCGAAAGCGCGGCAATTGCTGGCATCGGCCGGCTATCCGGAAGGGAAGGGGCTGCCTGTTATTAAGTTGCTCACCGTCTCGATCTATGCCGATTTTGCGAGCTTTATCGCGAAAGAACTGGAAGAACTCGGGTTTAAGATCCAGGTCGAGACCGTACAAAAAAGCCTGCTGCTGGAACAGACCGCCAAATCACAGGCCCTGTTCTTCCGGGGCAGTTGGCTCGCTGATTATCCCGATGCGGAAAACTATCTCAGCGTCTTCTATTCCAAAAACCCGGCTCCTCCAAATTATACAAGGTATAAGAACCCGGCTTTCGACCGTCTCTACGAACAGGCTTTACAGGAGACCCATGACTCTCTCAAGAACAGCCTTTACAGGCAGATGGACCAGTTGGTGATGGAGGATGCACCCGTTGTACCGTTATGGTATGATGAGGTCGTACACCTCGTAAATCCCCGGGTGAAAGGGCTGGAGGCAAATGCGCTGAATTTATTGGAATTGCGGCACGTGAGGATCGGGAAATAGGGGAGATCAGGATGTCGCCCTCCTTGTATCGAAATCGTACAGCCCTGTACTAAAAACGAACGACCCATCGCCGCATTTAACACATAAATGACTAATAGCCATGTGTTTCGTATGCTGGAAATGTTTTTGCTCCTCCTCCTTCAAATCCTTCAAGCATGCTAAAGAATTATTTCCTGATCGCCTGGCGCAACCTCATGAAGAACAAGGTCTACTCCGCCATCAATATTTTCGGACTGGCCTTCGGCATGACGGTGGCTTTGCTGATCGGTTTGTGGGTGGCAGACGAGATCAATTTTAATAAGAACTTTAAAAATTACGATCGGGTAGTACGGGTCATGGAAAATTCCACGCATGGCAATGATATAAGTACTTTTTCATCCGTGCCCATTCCCCTCTCGGTAGAACTGCGTACCCGCTATGGATCCGATTTTAAAAAAGTGGCCATGGGTTCCTGGAATTTTGCCCATGCCCTGGCTTATTCCGATAAGATCCTGAGTCAGAAGGGCATGCTCGCACAGCCTGAACTGCTGGACATATTATCGGTCAAAATGATCCGCGGCACCTCGGCAACCATGAGGGATCCGAATTCCATAATCATCGACCGCTCGCTGGCGAAAGCCATTTTTGGGAACGCCGATCCCCTCAATAAGATACTGCGGATCGATAACAAAGGTACGGTGAAGGTCACCGGTGTCTATGAGGACTTTCCCCGGAACTGTGATTTTAGGGATACACATTTTTTCCAACCCTGGCTCTATTTTGCCGCCGACCAACCCTGGGTGAAGAATTCGGAGAACAACTGGGATAACAATTCCTTCCAGATCTACGCGCAACTGGAGGATCATGCAGACCTGCAAAAGACACAGGCCCGGGTGAAGGGGGGACTTACGGGGCACGATCGGAAGGACAAACCCGAGGTGGTCCTACATCCCATGAGCAAATGGCATCTGTATAATGAATTCAGGAACGGCAGGAACACGGGCGGCGACATTCAATTCGTGCGGATGTTCACGATCATCGCCTTCTTCGTGCTCCTGCTGGCCTGCATCAATTTTATGAACCTCACCACGGCGCGCTCCGAGAAACGTTCGCGGGAAGTGGGCATCCGAAAGGCGATGGGCTCCCTGCGCGCCCAGTTGGTGCTGCAGTTCCTGGGTGAATCCGTATTGGTCACCTGCCTTGCCTTCCTGCTTTGTCTCCTGTTCGTGCAATTGTCCATGCCCTGGTTCAATCGCCTCGCCGATAAAGAGATGAGCATTTTCTGGACGAATCCCCTGTTCTGGCTCATAACGGGAATAGCCATTCTCGTCACCGGCCTCGTCGCAGGCAGCTATCCCGCTTTTTACCTCTCCTCCTTCAATTCGGTAAAAGTCCTGAAAGGCACGTTCAAAGCCGGGCGTTTCGCCTCCCTGCCCCGCAGGATCCTGGTCGTCCTGCAATTCACGGTCTCCGTATCCCTGATCATCGGCACTCTTATCATTTTTCAACAGTTACAATATGCTCGCAACCGGCCCATCGGCTACACCCGCGAAGGACTGCTGACCATGATGATCAGTACGACGGACCTTGTCACGCATTTCGAAGCGATCCGTACAGAACTCCTGCAATCCGGCTCCATCGCGGAAATGGCGGAATCCGGCAGCCCTACCACCGGGATATGGTCCAATCAGAGCGGCTTCGACTGGCCGGGTAAGGATCCCGGTCTGAACCCCACTTTTGCCGTGATTGCCGTAACGACCGGTTTCGGTAAGACGGTGGGATGGCAATTCACAGATGGCCGTGACTTTTCAAAGGAATACGCCTCCGATTCTGCCGGCATGGTACTCAACGATGCGGCGATAAAATACATGGGATTGAAAAAAGGGGTGGGGGAGACGGTGAAATATTTATACAGCGAACGAAAGAATAAGAACTTCCGCGTTATCGGCGTCATAAAGGATATGGTCATGAACTCTCCTTTCGAGCCCGTCAAGCCTGCGATCTTTCTCATGGATGCGTCTGCCACGGGTATAAATGTGATAACGGTAAAGATCAATCCTTCCATGAGCACGGCCAGGGCCCTGCCGAATATCGAGGCCGTCTTTAAAAAGTTCAACCCGGGCGCTCCCTTTGAATATAAGTTCAATGACGATGAATATGCTCAAAAATTCGCAACGGAACAACGCATCGGCAGCCTGGCGAGCTTTTTTGCCATCTTCGCCGTCTTCATCAGTTGCCTCGGGCTTTTCGGCCTCGCCTCCTTCACGGTCGAGCAGCGTACAAAGGAAATAGGCGTCCGCAAAGTCCTGGGCGCCTCCGTGATCAATATCTGGAGCCTTATATCCAAAGACTTTCTTTTATTGGTGTTCATTTCATTCTTCATCGCAATACCGGCATCCTGGTACCTGATGCATAATTGGCTGCAGCAATATGATTACCGGACCCCTATATCGGCCTGGATCTTTTTTGCCACCGGAGGGGCGGCTTTATTGATCACGCTGGTAACGGTGAGCTTCCAATCCATCCGGGCTTCTTTGGCGAATCCTGTTAAAAGCCTGAGGACGGAATAGATAGGCCGGCTGGGGGATTCCGGTCGTGGCGTTTATCCTAACCTGTTGTGTCTGTGCAAGGTGGATATTAAGAATTAATGGTATTGACTTCCTGCAATTTGTTGGGTATACTTGTGTATGAAAATTCAGGGCACAGAAGGACTTACTACACAAGAGATCAACGACGAGTTGGCGAATGGCGCCAAATTCGTTGTTTACCGTTATTGTATATCCGTAATTATCCTCACGTTCCGGCGCAACTCAGATATTTATTTTATCCGGTCCGGGCAGAACAGTGTAGTCAAAGGACTGGGCTGGACTTTTCTGACCCTCTTCCTGGGTTGGTGGGGTATCCCCTGGGGACCGATCTATTCCGTCGGCTGCCTGAGCAACAATCTAACGGGTGGTAAGGACGTGACCAAAGAAATAGTCGGCGCCATGGATATCGACGCGCTCGTGAATTAAGGTTGAACTAATTATTCTTCTTCAACTTCGCTTTGAACACTTTTTCAAACTTATCTACTTTCGGACGTATGACGATCGAACAATAAGGCTGCGAACCATGGGTCCTGAAATAATCCTTGTGATAATCTTCGGCAGGATAAAAATTGGTGAACGCCGTTATCTCGGTGACGATCGGTCGGTCGTATGCGCCGCTTTTGACCAGCTCTGCCTTATAATGTTCCGCTTTCTGCTTTTGCTCCTCATTATGATAGAAGATCCCGCTGCGGTACTGCGTGCCGACATCGTTGCCCTGCCTGTTCAGCGTGGTAGGATCATGTACTTCCCAAAATACTTCCAGTAATTCGTCGAACGTAATGACGGTAGGATCATAAATGACCTGCAGACTTTCCGCGTGACCGGTCGTGCCGGTGCAAACGTCTTCATAGGAAGGGTTGGCCACGTGGCCCCCGGCATAGCCCGAAGTGGTTTTTAGTACTCCCTTGAGTTCCTGGAACACGGCTTCCGTACACCAGAAACAGCCCGTCGCGAAGGTCGCCGTGTCTGTCTTTTTCCCCGGTGGGATCTTTTCATCACTCACGCTAAAGTTATTATTTATAGGTTGCTGGGTAGCTGATTCACAGGACGCCGAAAGGAGGGCCAGCGAGGTTACTACGGATAATAAGGTCATGGGTTGATTCATTTTCTTTTTAAAATTTGTTATGCATCGGTTGTAAATGTAACCCCTGCGGGCAACTATCTATGTACGCTATATGACAATTGATTGGTTTTAAATGTTTGTTAACACCGCGGTTTCCTGAGCGGGCAATTTTGTAAAGTAACTTTATAAGTTTACCTTCGTATTATGAATGCCTCCCCCCAGGATATCGAAATAGCAGCCAGCCTGCGCACTGTGATCCAGCGCCTGGTAAAAGTCTTGCGCAAACAGACGCACAACCAGGAGATGCTGTCCCTTACGGAGCGTTCCACCCTTGGCATGCTCTACCAGCAGGGGGAAATGCTGCCCAGTGAACTGGCACAGACGGAAAAGGTCACTACCCAATCCATGTCCCAGATCATCAATCACCTGTTCAAATTGGAATTGATCATCAAGACGCCTTCCGGGGAAGATAAGAGGAAGGTGAAATGTTCGCTTACCGCCGCCGGTAAACATTATATCGAACAGTTAAGACAGGAGAAGCAGGAATGGCTGGCCCGGATGCTGCATGAAAAGGTCTCCGGGAAGGAAAAGGAAAGTTTGCGGGAGGCCATGAAAGTTTTAACAAAATTAATCGACGAGGAAGAAAAATGAAAATACCTACGTTCAGTGCATTTCAAAGCCGTAATTACCGCCTCTACTTCTATGGTCAATCCGTATCCCTGATCGGTACCTGGATGCAGCGGACGGCGGTGAGCTGGGTCGTATACACCCTCACCCATTCTACTTTTATGCTGGGATTGACCTTGTTCGCAGGCCAGTTCCCTTCTTTTTTATTATCTCTTTTCGGCGGAGTCGTGTCCGACCGTTACAATCGGTACCGTGTATTGCTCCTTACGCAATGCCTTTCCCTGGTACAGGCTGCCTCGCTGGCTACCCTGATCCTGCTCGGACATTATACGGTCTGGGAAATGCTGCTGCTCAGCGTGCTGTTGGGTTGTATCAACGCTTTCGATGTTCCTGCCAGGCAGGCCATGGTATATGAAATGGTCGATGATAAGAAAGACCTGCCAAATGCGCTGGCCCTCAATTCCTCCATGGTGAACCTGGCCAGATTGATCGGACCGGCCATTGCAGGGATCGTATTGGAGAAATTGGGAGCGGGTGTTTGCTTTGTCCTGAATGCCGCCAGCTTTATCGCGGTGATCCTTTCGCTGCTGCGGATGAAATTAGCGCCCTATACGCATGGTCCGCGCGACAAGAAAGTACTCGTCGAGCTCCGGGAAGGATTTGCCTATCTGCGACGAACCCCTTCGATCGCCAAAGTGATCCTGATGCTGGCCGGGATGAGCCTGCTGGTGATCCCCTATGTCACCTTGCTGCCTGTTTATGCGAAGGTCATCTTTAAAGGCAATGCATCCACCTTCGGATATATCGACAGCTTTATCGGTCTGGGGGCCGTGAGCGGCGCCCTCTTCCTTGCTTCGCTGGGAGCGGCCGTTGACCGGAAAAAGATCTTATGGGTGAATACCCTCGTCTTCGGCCTGGGTCTCATCCTGTTCTCGCATACTACATCGTTTCCGCTCGCCATGCTTTTTGCCATGATCTCGGGGTTTGGGATGATGGCGCAGACCACGATCACGAATACGATCATCCAGACCTCGGTGGCGCCTGATATGCGGGGACGCGTGATCAGCTATTTCGCCATGGCCTATTTCGGCATGCAGCCGCTGGGTAGTCTCCTGGTGGGCGCCGTCTCTCAGCATATCGGCGCCCCGGACACGATGCTTATAGAAGGGATAGCCGCCCTCCTGATCGTCGCCCTGTTCTGGTCTTTTCTGTCCAAAAGGGAGACACCTGTTCAGCCAACTCTTACAACTTCGCCCGTCATCGCTAAACCCGCGATCTTAGGCGAGGCGGCGATCGATGGTTCTGCCATCGCTGATGAATTACCTTCCTCTATAACAACTATAAAAGAAAAAAAATGGACCCTCTCAGAAAAGACATAGCCCCTTCCTCCGCACTCCTGGTCATGGATATTCAGACCAGTATGATGGCCCGGCTGGGCGAAGCCAACAAAGATCTGATCAGCAACCTGCAGGCTGCGATCGGGACGGCCAGGGCCGCTGCCATTCCGATCATTTATGTAGGCGTCGTGTTCCGCAAAGGCTACCCGGACATCAGCTTGAGTAACAAGGCTTTTTCTGCCGTCAAATTGAACAACTCGACCCTTACGGGACTGGAAGAGCCGCTTACGATCTATCCGGCCATTACCCCCCAGCCCGGCGATATCCTCGTGACCAAGCGCCGCATCAGTGCTTTTGCCGGCAGCGACCTGGAATTAGTATTACGATCGCTTAAAGTGCAACACTTAGTGCTCACGGGCTATTCCACCGGTGGCGTCGTCCTGTCCACGCTGCGGGAAGCGGCCGATAAGGATTATACCTTATCCGTGCTGTCGGATTGCTGCGCCGATGCAGACCCGGAAGTGCATAGGGTACTGCTTTCCAAGCTGTTCCCCCGTCAGGCGGAGGTCATGACGGCGGATGAATGGGCTGCGGGGATTAAGTAAGCAAGGGTATGGTATAGCGGACGAACCTACGTACCTTTGCCTGTCTAAAAACTGAGCTTGATCGAATCATGAGAATTTTTCCGGAATCGGCCCCCCTGCAATTAGAATTTGATAAAATAAAGGCCTTGCTGGCAGAGCATTGTAATACGGAATATGCCCGGTCGAAAGCCCTGGACCTTCGTATCCATACCCAACGTGAATACATCCAACTGGAATTGCGGCAGAGTTACGAATTCAAACTGCTGTTGGATGGCGGACAGTACTTCCCCAATGACCATAGTCTCAACCTGTCCCGCGAATTGAAACTCCTGGGTATTCCCGGAGCGGTACTCGTCGGGGAACAGTGGTTGCAACTGCGTAAACTGGCCGAAGGCATGCAAAGCGTTTTCCGCTGGTTTGACCCCGAACGAAAGACTACCTATCCCGCCCTGGCCCGGGTGATCGAACATACGCATTATGAAAAGAGCATCATCGCCAGGATCGATGAGGTGCTGGATGAATCAGGCAATGTCCGGGACAACGCTTCCGAAGAATTGGCTTCCATTCGTCTCAATCTGTATCGTAAACGGAATGAGCTGCGGCGTGCTTTCGACAGGATTCTGTCCAAACTGGCCAAGTCCGGGTATGTTGCGGATATCGAAGAGTCCTTCCTGAACGGCCGCCGGGTCGTAGCTATTTTTGCGGAACACAAACGGCAGGTAAAAGGCATCTTTCACGGAGAGAGCGATACCCGCCGGACTACTTTCATCGAGCCGGAGGAGACGATTGGGCTGAACAACGATGTATTCTCTCTGGAACATTCCGAAAGCCGGGAAGTCTATCGCATCCTCCGGGAACTGACGGCCCAGTTGTCCGTACACGCTCCTTTGCTGCTGGTATGGCACGACCTGCTCGGCGAATATGATTTCATCCGCGCCAAAGCGCGGCTGGGCATCGACGTGAATGGAAGTTTTCCCCGGCTGGTGGATAAGGCGCACGTACATCTTGTACAGGCCTATCATCCCCTTCTGTATCTATACAACCGGAAAAGTCAGAAGCCAACGATCCCCACCAATATCTCCCTGAATGAAAAGGATCGCCTGCTCGTCATCTCCGGGCCGAATGCCGGGGGAAAGACGGTGACCCTTAAGACCGTGGGCCTGCTGCAAATGATGATCCAGAGCGGTCTGCTGATCCCCGTACACCCCGATTCGGAACTGGGGATCTTCCGGCAGCTGATGATCCACATCGGGGATACCCAAAGCCTGGAATTCGAATTGAGTACGTATAGTTCGCACCTGAAGAATATGAAATACTTCATGGAGAATGCCAACGGTAAGACCCTGTTCTTTATCGATGAACTGGGCAGCGGCAGCGATCCCAACCTGGGCGGCGCTTTTGCGGAAGTGATCCTGGAAGAATTGGTGAAAAAGCATTCCCTGGGCATCGTCACTACGCATTACCTCAACCTGAAAGTAATGGCGAATAAGACGGCGGGGATCATCAACGGAGCGATGGCTTTCGATGAGGTCAATTTGCAGCCCCTTTATAAACTGATCATCGGCAAGCCCGGAAGTTCCTATACTTTTTCCATCGCCGAACGCATCGGGTTGGAACCAAGACTGATCCAGCGTGCAAGGACCCTCGTGGATGAAGACCATTTCCGCCTGGACAAATTGCTGAACAGGACCGAACAGGATCTGCGCGTGCTGGAACAAAGGGAGAAAGAGCTGCACAAATTGCTGAAGGAGAACGAAAAACTGAAAAAAGAAATGGAGACCCTGATCCACCGCGAGCGACATGACCAGCAGGTGGAATTGCTCAAACAGCAGAACAGGATCACGGAAGACCGGATCGTCTACCTGAAGGAAATGGAAAGGAAACTCCGGCAGATCATCCTCGACTGGCGAAAGTCGGAAAATAAAAATGAGGTGATCCAGCAAATGCAGTCCCTGCTGTTCAAGCAAAAAGAGAAGCAGGTGAATGAGAAAGTAAAAAAGAAATTCGACTCCAAATACACGGAAGTGGGTGGAGACGTGCAGGTAGGGGAGAAGGTGATGATGAAAAAGAACCACCAGGTGGGCACGGTGAAAGAGATCCGCGGGAAAAAAGCCGTCGTACAGGTAGGGTTGGTGCCCATTACCGTCGACCTGTCCGAACTGATCGTAGTCCGTGACCGGCCGCAGGAAGAATCAGCCTCTTAGATAGCGACGATCCTGGGGCCGCTAAACCACCTTCTTAAAATAAACTATCTTCGATCATGTCTTCAAATTCACCCGAACAAAATTTTGCCAAAACAGGTCTTAAACTGCCTCCTGCACCAAGTCCCATGGGCGTTTATAAACCTTGCCTGGTAGACGGGAAATATTTATATGTCTCCGGCCACGGTCCCGTCCTGGAAGATAAAAGCCTCATCGTGGGGTGTATCGGCAAGGACCTCGATATCGGGCAGGGTAAACTGGCCGCCAGGCAAGCAGGCCTGACGATCCTTTCTACGATCCGGACGCATCTGGGCAGTCTCGACAAAGTAAAGCGCGTCATAAAAATTTTGGGTATGGTGGGCTGCGTACCGGAATTTGATAAGCATCCTTATGTGATCAATGGCTGCAGCGAATTATTCGCCCAGGTATGGGGAGAGGAAAATGGCATCGGGGTCAGGAGCGCCGTTGGGATGGGTTCGCTGCCCGGTAATATCCCCGTAGAAATTGAGGCTTTATTTGAATTAGTTTGATATGAACTGGTATACAATCCACGATATTGACCAATTGGATACCCCCGCGCTCGTGATCTATCCTGCCAGGGTGAAAGAAAATATCCGGCGGGTACTGGAAATGGTGGACGGGGATCCTGCGCGGCTTCGCCCTCATATTAAAACGCATAAGTCACCCGAGGCTACCCGTCTGCTCCTGGATGCGGGGATCAGGGCTTTCAAATGCGCTACGATCGCCGAGGCTGAAATGCTGGCCATCGAAGGGGCGCCGGACGTATTACTGGCTTATCAACCCCTGGGCCCCAAGCTCTCCCGTTTTGTCTCGCTGGTAAAAAAATATCCCGCTACGAAATTTTCCTGTCTCCTGGACGATCAGGCGACCGGGCTTACGATGGGAACCGTTTTTTCGACGGCCGGTCTGGAGATTCCTGTATACATCGATCTCGATCTGGGAATGCATCGCACCGGCATCGCCCCGGGCCCGGAAGCTTTTCAGTTGTATCGGACGGCGGCACGAATAAAAGGGATCACACCTGTCGGCCTGCATGCTTATGACGGACATATCCGGGATAAGGACCTCGCAGAAAGAAAACAAAAATGCGATGCCGCCTATGCCCCTGTTGAAAAATTAAGAGCGGACCTGCAACAGGAAGGATTGCCTGAACCTGTTATTATAGCCGGAGGCTCACCGACCTTCCCCATTCATAGCAAGAGGGCCGGAGTGCTGTGCAGTCCGGGGACTTTTATTTATTGGGATAAAGGGTATTCGGATTCCTGCCCTGAACAACCTTTCGAGCCGGCCGCTCTCGTAATCACCAGGGTGATCTCCCTGCCGGAGGCCGGTAAATGGTGCCTGGACCTCGGACACAAATCCATCGCTGCGGAAAATGAACTGAGCCGGCGGGTAACTTTTCTTAATGGCCCGGAATTGCAACCTATCGGTCAAAGTGAGGAACACCTGGTCGTGGAGGCCGGTCCTGATCATACCCGTCAGATAGGAGAGGTCCTATATGGGCTTCCTATGCATATCTGTCCCACCGTTGCCTTATATGAAAGAGCGATCACCATCGAAAACGGACGGATCACCGGCGAGTGGAAAAATACGGCAAGAGATAGAAAGATCTCGATCTGACAACCATTTTGACGATTCACTCGTTACGTATAAAAAATGTTAAAAAGCTTTGTGCTGGCCTTTTTACGGCTCATTTTCACCGAGGTTCTTGATCCTGTGGCAATTTAATGCCTATAATTGCAATTTACTCAGTGTCACATCTGTGTAATAATTTTTCGACCGAAAAACTATTTTGTTCGAAAAATCAATAATTCGATAATTTTACGACCTGATAGCGAATTATTCACTCTAAATAAAAGACCATGGAAGTAAAAGAACCAACTGGAAAACTGGGGATCCTCATTCCCGGTTTAGGCGCTGTGGCGACTACCCTTATTGCAGGTGTAGAAGCGATCAAGAAAGGCATTTCACAACCGATAGGCTCCCTTACACAGATGGGAAATATCCCGCTGAATAAGAAGAACGGGAATAACAATCCCAAGATCAAAGACTTTGTTCCTTTAGCGAACTTGCAGGACATCGTTTTTGGCGGATGGGACATCTATGAAGACAATGTATTTGAAGCGGCCAGCAGGGCTAAAGTGCTGGAACCGGGTCTTTTGCATGCTCTTCGTGCAGACCTGGAGGTCATCAGGCCGATGAAAGGTGTTTTTGACCGTGAATATGTAAAGAACCTGGATGGTACCCATGTCAAGCAGGGGGCTAATAAATATGTACTGGCGGAAGCCCTGATGGATGATATCTCCAAATTCCAATACGCCCACGATTGCGATCGCATCGTAATGGTCTGGTGCGGCTCGACGGAAAAATATATAGAGGTCTCTTCCGTACATACTTCGATCGAGGCTTTTGAAAAAGGCCTGAGGGAGAATGACCCCCGGATCGCACCCAGCATGATCTATGCTTATGCGGCCATCAAAATGGGTATTCCCTTTATGAACGGCGCTCCCAATCTTACCTGCGATATCCCTGCCCTGATCGAATTGGCATCCCAGACGGATACCCCGATCGGCGGTAAGGATTTCAAGACAGGCCAGACCCTGATGAAGACGATCCTGGCGCCCGGTCTGCAGGCCCGTTCTTTAGGTGTAAAAGGCTGGTTCTCCACCAATATATTAGGTAACAGGGATGGATACGTGCTGGATGAGCCGGATAACTTCAAGACCAAGGAAGTTTCCAAACTGAGCGTACTGGAAGATATCCTTCGCCCCGACCTGAGCCCCGAATTATACGGCGAACTCTATCATAAGATCAGGATCAACTATTATCCTCCCCATGGCGATAATAAAGAGAGCTGGGATAATATCGATATTTTCGGATGGCTGGGTTATTCCATGCAGATCAAGATCAATTTCCTATGTAAGGATTCTATCCTTGCGGCCCCCCTGGTGCTGGACCTTGCCCTGTTCGCGGACCTGGCTAAGAGAGCCGGCATGAGCGGTATCCAGGATTGGCTTTCTTTTTACTTTAAATCACCACAGACCGTTGAGGGATTTCGCCCCGAGCATGATATATTCAAACAATTGATCATTCTTCAAAACACTCTTCGCAGGATGATGGGCGAAGAATCCCTGACCCCTGAAGAAGGGCTGGGCTATCTCGCGGAAGAAATCATAGCTTGATGAACAGGCTGGCCAATCTTATTTCGACCTGCCTGGGACTGGGGTATACCCCTAAGGGCGGAGGTACCGTGGCTTCCATTGCTTGTTGCATTGTTTGGTATTTTGCCGGAAAAGATGGCAGTGGGGGAGGGTATGGAGCAATTCTGGCGACATTTTTGCTGATTGCTGCCGGAATTTGGAGCGCGGATAAAATGGAAGCAAGCTGGGGGAAGGACAATTATAGGATCGTCATCGATGAAGCGGCAGGTATGTGTATTACGCTGCTGTTCATTCCCGTCCGGTGGCAGTATATAATCGCAGGTTTGATCTTATTCCGTTTTTTTGATATCGCCAAACCTCTGTACATCCGCAGAATGGAAGGATTGAAGGGGGGATGGGGTGTGATGATGGATGATGTACTCGCAGGCCTTTATTCCAACCTGATCCTACAGGGATTAGTGGTCCTGGGAAAAGGTTGGGGCATCTAAAGTTATGGTACTATGCATACTTTTACAAAGGCACAGATCGCTTCCGTGCTGGCATCCCTGGTAGATTTCCTCATCACCTTTATCCTGGTACAGGGTATCGGCGTTTGGTATCTGGCAGGTAGTGCATTGGGCACCGTCTCGGGAGGCATCGCTCATTTCCTGGTAAGCCGGAATTGGGTCTTTCAGGCAGGGGAGGGAAAATGGCACCTGCACGCCCGCAAATACCTGTTAGTCTGGATAGGTAATCTGGTCCTGAACATATCTGTACTCTTTCTCCTTACGCACTACGTAGGAATGAACTACTTACTCGCAAAGATTGTTACTGCCATAGGAATTGCTGTTTTTTACAATTATGTTTTGCAGAAAAGGTATGTATTTAAATAAGACAGGATGACAAAGGAAGGATTTAGAATAAGAGCTTGTATTACGGCGATTTTAGTCATGGCATTCATTTTCAACAGCATGGCACAGGTGACGGTGGGAGGTATCGTAAAAGATGCTACTACAAATGCCCCTTTATCCAATGCCAGCGTAGCCATTAAGGGAGAGCGCGGAGGCGCCAGGACCAATGCAGACGGAAGGTTCCGCATACCGGCGGAGAAATGGCCCCTCGATATTGTCATTTCCATCGTAGGATATGATCCCGTTACCCGCCACCTCGATGCCGCACCGACAGAAGACCTCGTCATTAACCTTACCCGCCAGTTCAGAGAGCTGAGACAGGCGAAGGTCGTGAACAAAAAACAAAAATACCGGAACAAAGGCAATCCCGCCGTCGACTTGATCAAACAGGTGATCGATAATAAAGGGAAGAACAGGATGGAAGCCTATCCCTACGCCACCTACGAAAAGTATGAGAAGCTGCAGGTCTCCGTCAATAAAGTCTCTGAAAAACTCTCGAAGAACAAACTACTCAAGCCTTACCATTTCCTTGTAGAGAACGGCGATACGACCAAACTGGAAGGCCGGACCCTGTCTCCCGTATACCTGGAAGAGACGATCTCGAATGTCTACTACCGGAGAAATCCCGAAAAAACAAAATCCGTCGTCCTCGGACAGCGTAAAGTGGATTTCGGGGAATTCCTGGATATGCAGGGGATCAGCATGTACCTCAATCGCCTTTACCAGGATTTCAACGTCTACGATAATAATATTTCCGTCTTTACCAATCTTTTCCTGAGCCCGATCGCCGATATGGGGCCCACGTTCTATATGTATTTTATAGACGATACGGTGGTCGTCGACAATCAGAAACTGATCCGGCTTTCCTTTCGTCCCAGGAACCCTAATGATCTTCTCTTCCGGGGTACGATGTGGATCACACTCGATGGGAATTACGCGATCCAGAAGCTGCGACTCCTCGTAAGCAAAAGCATCAACTTTAACTTTGTCCGGGAAATGAAGATCGACCAGGACTTTGAAAAGCAGCCGGACGGGAGGTTCCTGCTCTCGAAAAGCGACGTGTTGGGTGATTTTGGGATCAATAAAACAGGTACGGGCCTGTTTGGTGAACGGGTCGTTTCCTTCAAAAAATTTGTCACGGGGCAGCCGCTTCCGGATAGCCTGTTCAAAGGACCAGCCGTCGTCCAGACAGACAGTGCTACCAGCCAGAATGATAGTTTTTGGGTCGAGCACCGCCATGATACGCTTACCCGGGCGGAATCGAAAGTTTTTGCGAATGTCGACAGCCTTCGGAATATGAAGTCCTTCCGCCGGTTGATGGATTATGGCACCCTGCTCCTGGCGGGGTACAAACAGGCAGGCCCTTTTGAAATAGGACCGGCCAGCACTTTCTACAGCTTCAATCCCATAGAAGGCTTTCGTCTGCGCTTTGGGGGCAGGACAACGACAAAACTAAGTACGCGTTACTATTCCGAAGCCTATGCGGCTTATGGGTTCAAAGATCAGAAATGGAAGTATTTCCTCAGCGGTACTTATTCGCTGAATAATAAGACCATCTACGGTTTCCCGCAAAATTATATACGGGCCTCATACCAAAAAGATACCAAGATCCCCGGCCAGGAATTGCAATTCGTCCAGGAAGACAATTTCCTGCTGTCCTTCAAACGGGGTAATAATGACAAATGGCTTTATAATAATATCTTCCGGCTGGATTATAAAAAAGAGTTCGGGGACCATTTCTCCTATGAATTCGGGCTCAAATACTGGAAGCAGCACCCTGCCGGTTCCATTGCCTATGTAAAGGACCTCGGCAGCCGGCTGGACTCCCTGCAATCGATCACTACCGGCGAATTGTCTACGACCTTCCGCTGGGCGCCTCATGAACAGTTCTATATCGGTAAGCTCTACCGCGTGCCGATCGTCAATAAATATCCCATTATTTCGGTCAGTTATACGGCTGGTATCAAGGGGTTATTTGGCGGGGAATATAATTATCACAACCTGAGCGCGGAATTCTTCAAACGGTTCTATGTTTCTCCTATCGGCTATACCGATATTACCCTGGATGGGGGATACCTGATCGGGAAAGTGCCGTTCGCGCTCGCGACCATTCATCATGCCAACCAAACCTATGCCTACCAGTTGGCCTCTTATAACTTGATGAACTTCATGGAGTTCATAAGCGACCACTATGCCAGCGTAGCCATTGACCATTATTTCAACGGGTTCTTCTTCAATAAGATACCCCTGCTGAAAAAATTGAAGTGGAGAGAGGTCATCGAGGCGAAGATCCTGTATGGAGGCCTGCGGAGTGAGAACAATCCCCTGAAAAACACGGAACAACTTAAATTCCCGCTTACGAACGGTCTTATGGAGACTTTCTCCCTGGACCAACAGCCTTATATCGAAGCCGGCTTTGCCATCGCAAATATTTTCAAGCTGATAAGAGTGGACTTCATAAAAAGATTCACTTACCTTAACCACCCGGAAATTCCGACATGGGGTATTCGTGCAAGAACTAAATTTGACTTTTGATTTGAACTATTTTATCGCCTAATGACCTTTCGAACCCGCTTACAATACGGCATCTATAAGATCATCAATCCATTGGTGAAATTGCTGATCAGGGCTGGCCTCACCCCGAATATGGTGACGACCATCGGATTACTCCTGAACATCGGCGTGTCGATCATTTTCATATCGGGCGCCGAGGAAGGGAAAAGAGGCGACCTTTCCTATGTTGGATGGGCAGGTGCCCTGATCCTGTTTGCCGGACTCTTCGATATGCTCGACGGACAGGTAGCAAGGCTGGGTAATATGAGTTCCCGGTTTGGCGCTTTATATGATTCCGTACTCGACCGCTACAGTGAATTGATCCTCTTCCTGGGGATCTGTTATTACCTGGTGGCGCACCATTACTTTTTCAGTTCCCTTTTCGCTTTTATCGGGTTGATCGGGAGTATGATGGTCAGTTATACCAGGGCCAGGGCGGAAGGCCTGGGGATCGAATGTAAGGACGGGCTGATGCAAAGGCCCGAGAGGGTGATCCTGATCGGTGTTTCGGCGCTTGGCTGCGGCATTGCTTCCAATTGGATAGGGGGTGATTTTAAGATACATTGGCCGGGCACCCGGTTCCCGGTGTTCGAGACCATTTCAATCTTTACCATTCCCCTCACGGTGATGGCTATTCTCGCGAACGGTACCGCCATCGGGCGATTGAGGGATGCGAAAAAGGCCCTGGAAGAACAAGCGGCTGCCGCCTCTAAAAAGTCTCCCCCGTCGTCCGGCGTTACGATCTGGCTCCTGTTGGTGTTGTCCGCGCTGGCCCTGCCGGCCGGAGCACAGGCTACCCATTCCTCTCCTCCTGCGGAAGCACAGGATAGCTTTCCCATACCGCCGCGTACCTACAATTCCTTATTTTATTTACAACGAACTCCCAATATCAATACCATTATCTGCGAGCTGAACGAGAGTAACGGGAAACTGAATCCCGAGGAACCTGTCCATGTGTTATGGATCCGGTACACGGAGCAAAAGCAACGCCAGGAACTCTCCTTTCTCCAAAAGCATTTTGCCTATGGAATTAAAGCAAGGTCCTTGGGCAACGACCGCTATGAATTACATTTTGTCTCGTATAAAAAAGTATCTTTTTACCTGATGAAGTCCCCTGTCGATAACAAGCATCATGTATATGCCAATATTACGGGCAAACAGGCCCAGCTCACGAGGATCTTCATCAAGATCAATCCCGGAGGCACTTTCTGGTCCCCCAATGTAGAATACCTCGAATTAAAGGGTACCGATCCGGATAATGGCAAAGAGATCATTCAACGGATAAAAATCTAGCGGATATGGAAAGCCCTCACCCGAGCGACCTGGCCAAAACACTTCCGGATGCATCCCCTTCGCCGGGTGGGTTCGTACTTAATTTCAGGACGGTCCTTGCGGTCACCGCTATTTCCCTGTTCTATCTATTGCTGTCTGCGGTATTGATCGGCTATAAGCCCGAACAGTTGTTCCTCGTACTGTTCTTCAATATCCTGTTTTATTTGTCGAAGCCGACCCGTCGTTTTATCCTGGGCTTTTCGGTGTTCATCATCTTCTGGATCCTTTTCGATCTTATGAAGGCTTTCCCGAACTACCGCTTCAATACGGTGCATATCGAAAGTATTTATAGGGCTGAAAAAAGCCTGTTTGGATCCGGTCGCCTTACACCCAATGAATTCTGGCTTGCACACACCAACAGCTTCCTCGATGTGCTCACGGGCTTTTTTTACCTGTGCTGGATCCCTCTTCCGCTGGCTTTTGCCGGGTACCTTTTTTATAAGAATAAGGAATGGTTTTTCCGATTTGCTCTCACCTTCCTGTTGGTAAATCTTATAGGGTTTGTCGTCTATTACGTTTACCCGGCCGCTCCGCCCTGGTATGTACAGCAATATGGATTTGGGTTCAATCCCCATACGCCCGGGAATACCGCGGGACTTGGCCGTTTTGACCACTATTTCCATGTTTCTGTATTTTCCTCTCTCTACGCTAAAAGCTCCAATGTATTTGCAGCGATGCCTTCCCTGCATGCTTCTTATCCCCTGATCGTTCTTTACTATGGGGTAAAGACCGGCCTGCGCCTGATCAATATCCTTTTCGCCACGATCATGGTGGGCATCTGGTTTGCCGCCGTCTATAGCAGCCACCATTATGTGCTGGATGTGCTGGCAGGGATCGCCTGCGGTCTGACGGGGATCAGTTTGTTCAATTATTTGTACGGGCGCCCCGGGTGGTTCCATCGCTTTGTTCAGGCCTGTATTGCAAAAATTTCCCGTTAGGATAAAATAGTTGACCGGTCGGTAAATACGGCTTTGAACGATCATTTTCCGGCTTATTTTGCGGGTTGGTTTTCCATTCAGTCTTGTAAAATTTATGCAACATACATCTTCGGTCTTAAAGGGTTCGGCAGGGATGATACTGCTGGCAGCAGGATTAACATTCATTCAATCCTGTGGCAGGCAGGTAAACGCCCCATCCTCTTCCCTGCAGGTATCTTCCTTTACGCCGGCCAGCGCCCCCAAAGATGCGGAGATAGTGATCCATGGGGCAGGATTTAGCACAAGTTCCTCCTCCAATATAGTCACCGTAAATGGCAAGGCGGCTGTCGTTCTATCGGCCAGCCTCAATAGTCTGACCATCAAAGTACCTGCCGGCGCCCATGATGGTAAGATCACCGTTCAGGTGGATGCCCTTACGGCCAGCTCGGCGAAGGACTTTATTTATCTATACACGGTGACGACCCTGGCAGGAAGCGCAACGCCTGGCTATAAAGAGGGAACGGGTGCAGCGGCGGAGTTTAATTTACCCTTTGGGGTCGCGGTAGATGCTGCCGGCAATGTATATGTAACGGACGATAATAACAACCGGATCCGTAAGATCACCCCGGCAGGGGTCACCAGCACGCTGGCAGGGGATGGCATGGCCTTATATAAAGATGCCATTGCCGCGGAGGCGCAGTTCAGAGCTCCTCTTGGTATTGCATTGGATCTTTCCTCAAATGTATATATCGGAGATACGAATAACAAACGGATCCGTAAGATCAGCACGGGGGGAATGGTGTCCACGCTGGCGGGAGATGGCACCACGAATTTTAAAGATGCCACCGGTACTGAAGCGGAGTTCTATGCCCCGGCCGGGGTCGCGCTGGACGCGGCAGGCAATGTATACGTAGCGGATGCCAATAACAACCGGATCCGTAAGATCACCCCGGATGGAGTGGTCACTACCCTGGCAGGAGATGGAACGGCTGGCTTTAAAGACGGAACAGGCGTTCATGCGCAGTTTCATTATCCTACCGGTGTCGCGCTGGACGCAGCCGGGAACGTATATGTAGCGGATATCTATAACAACCGGATCCGCAAGATCACCCCGGCAGGGGTCGTCACCACCCTGGCCGGAGATGGCCATGCTTCTTTTAAAGAAGGGACGGGCGCAGTTGCCGAATTTAATTCACCCACTGGTATTGCGGCCGATGCAGCCGGAAATGTATATGTGGCGGATACTTATAATTACCGGATTCGCAAGATCACCCCGGCAGGGGTCGTCACCACCCTGGCCGGAGATGGAACGGGTAGTTTTAGAGAGGGAACAGGGCCTCTCGCTCAATTCAATGAACCCACAGGCATAGCGATAGATGCCGCCGGCAATCTTTATGTCGCGGATAATAATAATTACCGCATCCGTAAGCTGGAATAATCTTAAGGTCGGGAGTTCCCGATGCCTTCCACCATGATGTCTACGATCGAATCGATCTGCAGGTCGAGACGGGGAGAAAGCTGCTGCGATACCATGAGGGGCACTGCCAATCCCCTGAAACTACTCACCATCAGGTAAGCGACCAATTCGATATTGCCCGGCTCGATCTTTTTGAATTCACCATTCTGGACACCTTCTTCCAGGATCTCTTTCACGAGTTCCACATGGGAAGTATCGAACTTGCTCTTCACCTCCATCATCATGCAATGCATGTCCGCTATATCGTTTTTTAAAGCATCGCTGAGGTTGCACAACTGGCTGAGCTTGTTCAGGCGGCAGCGGCAATAAGCGGTGAGTTTTTCCTTCGAGGTAGTCGCTTCCCCGATGGCCTGGTGGATCTGGACCAGCAGCTCGTTCATTTCTTCATTGATCACAGCCTCGAAGATCTCTTCCTTACTGGTATAGTAATAATAAAGGGAGCTTTTGGCCCTGCCTAGATTGATGGCAATATGGCCCATCGTGGTTTTTTTAAACCCATGTTCTTTAAAAAGGGCCCTGGCGACGTCGATGATCTCCTTCTCAACGATCGCGTCCTTTTGAAGCAATTCAGTCATACGATTTACTTCTTTAATGTTCAGATTTTGAACAGCTTGCAGGTCTTTCCTCCTATGAATGGAGGGGGACGGCAGCCTTAACCAATGAACTACGAATTTACAGGTTTATCCTTCAAATTAAGGTTAATCATTCGTGAATCCCCACCTCTGCAGGGTATATTTTTATTTGATTATCCCGTAATTTTTTTAACTTCACAGAGAGGCTCCCCATTCACCCGCTTATCTGCGGATGATCGACTGATTCGTAGTTGATTCCCCTTCAAAAATGAATAAGAAACTTACATGCATCCTGCTCATCGATGATGATGAACCCACGAATTTTCTCAACAAAATGACGGTGGAGCAAGCCGGTTGCGCCCAATATGTGCAGGTGGTACAGAGCGGGCAGGAAGCCCTTGATTATCTCACTGCCAGCGGAAAACATAAAGACACCGAGCCTATTCGCCCCGATCTTATTTTCCTGGATATTAATATGCCGGCCATGGACGGTTGGGAATTTCTCGATAACTACAGGCGGCTGCCGGAAGAAAAGAAAGCAGAGATCGTGATGATCATGCTGACCACCTCGCTCAACCCCGATGATGAAGTACGAACAAAGGACTGTCCCGAAATTGCAGGATTTGAAAATAAGCCCTTGCTGGAAGGCCGGCTTGAATTCCTGGTAAAGAAATTTTTCGATAACTAATCCCCAAACTCCGCAATTCTCTTACCCTCCCGAATGCAGATAGTCCTTCAGATGGGTGATCGTCTCCTGCTGCGTAAGGATCGTCTCCTTTACCACATCATTGATCGAAACGATCCCGCTGAGCGCGCCATTTTCAAATACGGGCAGGTATCGGATATTCTTATCGGACAGCAATTGCATGCAGAACTCGATGCTGTCATGGGGATTCACATAGGGCAGGTCCGTGGACATGATCTCGGCCACCGGGGTATCAGTAGAGGATTTCCCTTTGAGGATCACTTTACGGGAATAATCTCTTTCGGTCATGATCCCCGCATATTGTCCGTTGTCCAACACCAGTACAGAGCCAATATTCTGCTCGGCCATGATCTGCAGGGCTTCCAGAACGGTAGTCTCCGGTGTTACAGAAGTGATCCCGCTACCTTTGTGTCGAAGAAGATCGGCTACTTTTTTCATACCGGTTGTTTTAGTTAGTAATCGTTTTACGGAAGTTACGATTTTTTTATTGTAAAATTGCTTATTTGCAATGCATTGCTGTCTTATTTTGTGGCGCAAACTGACCATATTTTTCCTGCTGGCTGCCCTCTTTTTTCCCAAAGAAAATTGGGCCCAATATGATCTTTACCGCTTTTCCAGGCTGGATATCAACCAGGGACTTTCTCATAATGAGGTCAATTGCCTGCTCAGGGATGAAAAAGGCTTTTTATGGATCGGTACCATGTCCGGACTCAACCGGTACGATGGCTATTCGTTCAAAGTGTTTAAGCATGATCTCAGGGATTCGACATCCATCAGCGACGATGATATTGAAAAGATCTTCGAAGGCCCCGGGCATAAACTCTGGGTGCTCACCAGGAATGGGATCAATATTTACGACCCGCTGACCGAAAAATTCGATCGGGACCCCCAACGTTTTTTCAACACCATCGATATCCCCAATGCAAATATTAACGGGACCGTCATAGATATAAAAAAAGACAACCTCGGCAATTACTGGTTTCTTTTTGCCGGCACCGGTATTTATAAGTATAATCCATCCGATAAAATGACTACCCGGTTTTTTCACCGGGAAGGAGATCCTTTTCCCCTCTATTCCAGCAACATTGCTTCCATTGCTCTCAACTCCGAAGGGGATTGGTGGATCGTCTATAAAGATGGCACGATGGAAAAAATGGACGGCGGCACGGACAGGATCGTCTTCCGGACCAATGCCCTTAAAGAGATCGCTCACGGTGAATCCCTGGACTATCGGGCCTATACAGACCGGCAAAATGATCTTTGGCTGTATGGGTATGGCAGTTTAAAGGGAGTATATTATTTTAATCCGGCGACAGGAGCGTTGCGGCATATCGATAAAGGTTCCGGTAAGATCAGCCTCAATACCAATTTAGTAACTGGGATCATACAGGATGATAAAGGGTTTATCTGGATCGCAACGGATCACGGAGGCATCAACCTCCTGGATAAAAAAGATTTTCGTATACGCACGATCATGAATAGGGAGGACGATGATAAAAGCCTTAGCCAGAATAGTATAAATACGATCTACGCGGATAAGGCAGGGATCGTATGGATCGGTACTTTTAAAAAAGGCATCAGTTGCCATCATGAGGACATCATGCGGTTCCCTCTGTACAGACACCAACTACCCAATGCCCGGAACCTGAATTATGACGATGTCAATCGCTTCGTCGAAGATGCTAAAGGCAATCTTTGGATCGGCTCCAATGGCGGCGGCCTGCTTTATTTCAATCGTCAGACCGGCGATTTTAAACAATACCTGCATGATCCGGCTGATCCGAACAGCCTGACCAATGACGTGATCGTCAGTCTTTGCCTGGATCATGAGCAGAAACTCTGGATCGGTACCTATTTCGGGGGAATGGATTGTTTCGATGGGAAGTCTTTCAGGCATTACAGGCACGATAGCAAGGATACGACCAGCATTGCGGACGACCGCGTTTGGGAGATCCTGGAGGATTCCCGGCACAAGCTATGGATCGGCACTTTTGCGGCAGGCCTGGACTTGTTCGACCGTAAAAAAAATGTTTTTATTCATTATAAGCCTTCTGCTCCGAATTCCGTACAATGCGGCTATATAACGGGGTTGATGGAGGACAGTAAGGGTGATCTATGGATTGCCACCGCTTATGGGATCGATGTATTGGGAAAAGAATCGGGCCTGTTCCGTCATTACGGCCATGACGACAATCATCCCTCCATCAGTCTCAGCAATAATAATACGATCAGCGTACGGGAAGATAGTCGGGGGCTGATCTGGGTAGCTACCCGGGAAGGGCTCAATGTGTTTGATCCGGGGACGGGCCTGTTCAGTATCTTCCGCACACAGGACGGGCTTCCCGATAATACGATCCTGGAAATACTGGAAGATGACAGTCATAATTTATGGCTGAGCACACCGAATGGCCTTTCTAATGTCGTTGTAACCATGGCAGAGGGTTCGCGGAAAATAAACTGTCAATTCCGGAATTACGATGAGTCGGATGGACTGCAGGGCAGGGAATTCAATGAGAACGCAGCATTGCGGACAAGCAAGGGAGAACTCCTGTTCGGAGGGGCCTATGGCTTCAATATCTTTAATCCCCGGAATATCCGGCATGCCGATAAGAGCCAGGCGCTCACCCTTACCGGGCTCCAGGTCTTTAATAAAACAGTGGGAGTTGGCGAAAAACTCAACGGGCATGTCATTCTTCCCCAATCTATTTCTGAAGCCAGGGGAATTACGCTCCGCTATAATGAGAATGTATTTTCCATCGAATTCGCCGCACTGGACCTTTCCAACCCGGAGAAAGTGAAATACGCCTATATGCTGGAAGGCTTTAACAAGCAGTGGTTGATATCCAATGATAAAACGCGCAAGGCCGTATTTACCAACCTCGACCCGGGAGATTATATTTTTAAAGTAAGGACTGCGGATGACAAAGGGGGTTGGAACCCGCAAGAGCTATCCCTGAATATCAGAATATCACCTCCTTTCTGGAAAACACCCCTTGCATATGTGCTGTATTGGGTCCTGCTGGTCGGCGTTTTGATCCTCGCGAGAACGATGATCCTTCGAAGGGCGAAGATGCGTTTTGCCATCGGGCAGGAAAGACAGGAGGCCCATCGGCTGCATGAACTGGATATGATGAAAATTCGTTTCTTCACGAATGTCAGTCATGAGTTCCGGACACCGCTATCGCTGATCCTTATCCCTTTGGATAAGATTATCCGGGATACGGAAAATCCTGCCCGAAGAAGCCAGTTCCAGCTTATACACAGGAATGCCCGGCGTCTGCTCAATATGGTGAACCAATTGCTGGATTTCCGGAAATTGGAGGAGCGGGAATTGCGTTTAAGCCTGAGTAGGGGCGATGCGGTGAGATTTATCAGGGAACTTTCTTACTCTTTTGCGGATATGGCGGAGAAAAAGCACATCGATTTCGCCTTTCATACTCCTATAAAAGAGTTGAATATGAGCTTTGACCAGGATAAGTTGGAAAGGATCGTATTTAATCTCCTTTCCAATGCTTTTAAATTCACGCCCGATAAGGGACGGATCCGTGTTGAAGTGAATTTGCTGCCTGGGGCAGACCTGCCCGAACAGTACCTGCAACTCGTCATCACGGACACCGGAATAGGCATAGAGAAAGAGAAACAGGAAAAGATATTCGAACGTTTCTTCCAGAACGAGATCCCCGGGTCCATGGTCAACCAGGGGAGCGGTATCGGGCTCGCTATCACCCGGGAGTTCGTAAAACTGCATAAAGGTAGCATTCAAGTGGAGAGCGAGGCCGGTAAAGGAAGCTGCTTTACCGTATTATTACCTGCGGAGAGATCAGATCCTCCGATGCAGGCGCAGTCCCCGACAAAAGAAGATGCCGGGATGGAAGAACCCCCGGAGGAATGGACAGGTGCGTCGGCGCCTCTGCACGCCCCCGTTGCCCCAGGGTCTTTGCCGGCCAAAAAGCCCGTCATTCTCCTGGTAGAGGATAACGAGGATTTCCGGTTCTATCTGAAAGACAACCTGCGGGAATTCTTTACGATCGTAGAGGCCTCCAATGGGCGGGAAGGATGGCAAAGGACCTTAGGGTATCATCCTGATCTCGTCGTCAGCGATATCAGTATGCCGGAAATGAGTGGGATCGATCTCTGCCGGAAGATCAAGAGCGATAAACGCACTTCCTTTGTTCCGGTGATCCTCCTTACGGCCCTGATCGGGGAAGAGCAACAGTTAAAAGGGCTGGAAACTGGCGCCAATGATTACATGACCAAACCCTTTAATTTCGGGATCCTGCTTTCCAAGGTCAGGAACCTGCTGGCTCAGCAGGCAACGTCCCGTAAAGCTTTCCGGAAACAGGTGGAAGTCAACCCTGCTGATAAGATCGTCGATTCGCCTGATGAGAAATTTATCCGGCAGGCCCTGGCCATCATCGAAAAAAACATCTCCAATCCTGATTTTTCAGTGGAGGAAATGAGCCGGGAACTATTCGTGAGCCGTGTGGCCTTATATAAAAGGATCCTTTCGCTTACCGGTAATACCCCCATTGAATTCATACGGTCCATCCGAATGAAAAGGGCCGCGCAACTACTGGAAAAAAGCAGGTTTACCATCGCCGAGATCGCCTATGAATCAGGCTTCAACAACCCGAAATATTTCTCCCGCTATTTTAAGGCCGAATTCGGCATGCTGCCTTCCGCTTACCAGGCAAAAAAAAGAAATGAAGCGCCTGGTGGGTAGTTTTGAATCCGGGGTTAACATTTTGACCTCTGGGTTAACATTTTGACCCCTACTCATAATCATTCGGCTCCCTTCCCCCGCTGTTACAAACGATACCTTTATTGTGACCAGCATTCATTGGGAACTCCCGTCAATGGGCCAGGTTTCCTCTTGAATGATCACCGTAAACGATTGACTGAAAATTGATTGCCATGCCGGACGGAAAACTGCTTCGCTGTTGCCTTTTGTACATAGGTATATTCTGCTTTTCATCCCTTGCCCGGGCCAGGGACGGAGGATCATATGTCCGCACACCGGACGGGGTCATCGTTTATCCGGATCTCTTCTTATCGGGCAATACCCATTCCGTTAAATTACAAGTTATTGCAGACAATATAATACGTGTACTTTCCAGCCCGCACCCCGAAGCTGCCGCAAAAGAAAGCCTGATTACCGTCTATTCCAAAGACCCAAACCTTCATTGGGAGTTCCGGACGGAAGAGGATCGGGTCGTACTCACTACCCGTTTGCTGACAGCCACCGTTATGATCGCCACGGGCGCGGTTCGTTTTGCGGATTCCACCGGCCGGGAGATCCTGGCCGAGAAAAAGAACGGGGGACGAAATTTTGAAGCGGCGGTCTTTGACGGGCAACCCTCTTATCATATTCGCCAGACCTTTGAGCTGCATCCCGAAGATGCGCTGTACGGATTAGGGCAGCATCAGGACGGGCTATTTAATTATAAAGGCAAGCAGGTCAATTTATTCCAGAACAATACGGAAGTAGCGGTCCCTTTCTTACTGTCCAACCGGAATTACGGGGTGCTTTGGGATAATTATTCCCTGACGACGGTAGGGGATCTCCGCCCTTACCAGCCACTTTCTGCTATGAAACTTTATTCCAGGAACGGAGAGCCGGGCTGGCTGACGGCCTCTTATTGTAATGATAAGGGAGATCCATCCCGGGTGGCCTTTGAAAAAGCAGAGTCCTCTATCGATTATGCTTACCTGAATGATACCAAACAAAAACTGCCCGCCGAGTTTAAAATAGCTACGGGCCTGGTGAACTGGGAAGGGGCCCTCGCCTCTGAATTCACCGGTGAGCATTCCTTCCGATGCAGTTATGCCGGTTATCTAAAGGTCTGGATTGACGGGAAATTGCTGCTGGACAGGTGGAGGCAGGCCTGGAATCCAGGCACGGCTCTGATAAGCCTGGATATGGAAAAGGGGAAAAAATATCCTGTCAGAATCGAGTGGGTGCCGGATGGAGGAGAATCGTACCTGTCCCTGAAATGGCTGGACCCTGTTCCGGTATCACAAAAGAATGAATTCGGTTTCTTATCTGAAGCAGGCCGCCAATTGGACTATTACTTCATTTATGGAGGGACGATGGATGAAGTGATCGCAGGCTATCGGAAGATCACCGGAAAATCTCCGCTGGTTCCCAAATGGGCCATGGGACTCTGGCAGAGCAGGGAGCGTTATAAAACCCAGGAGGAATTGCTCGGTACCGTCAGGGAATTCAGAAAAAGGAAGATCCCCTTGGATAATATCGTGCTGGACTGGAGTTATTGGCGCCAGGATGATTGGGGAAGCCAGGAATTCGATTCGACACGTTTCCCCAGCCCCGATAGCATGATCCGCCAACTACACGGTAAGGAGCATATGCATTTCATGATCTCGGTATGGCCCAAGTTCTATGAAGGGACTGCGGCGTACAGGTTATTTAACGGAAAAGACTGGTTGTTTAAAAGGAATATAGCCGATCGTCAGCGGGACTGGATCGGCAAAGGGTATGTCTCCACTTTTTACGATGCTTTCAATAAAGAGGCAAGAAAGGCTTTTTGGGACCTGCTGGAAAAAAAATTATACAATAAAGGCGTGGATGCCTGGTGGATGGACGCGAGTGAGCCGGATATCCTTTCCAATTCCAGCCCTGAAAAAAGAAAAGAACAAATGACGCCCACTGCTTTGGGATCGTCAGCCGAATACCTGAATGCCTATCCGCTTGAAAATGTGAAAGGGATCTATGAAGGACAACGTGCAATTGCTCCTGACAAGCGTGTGTTCATTCTGACGCGTTCCGCTTTTGCCGGTTCGCAGCATTATGCTGCCGCGGTATGGAGCGGCGATATAGCTGCCCGCTGGTCTGACATGAAGGACCAGATAGCGGCGGGCCTCAATTTCTCGATGTCCGGCCTGCCTTACTGGACCATGGATATAGGAGGTTTTTCAGTAGAACGCCGGTACGAAAAGGCCAGGGGTAAAAACCTGGAAGAGTGGAGGGAACAGATGACGCGTTGGTACCAGTTCGGAGCTTTCTGTCCTTTGTTCAGGGTGCATGGCCAATACCCCTACCGCGAGATCTTCAATACTGCGCCGGATGACCACCCGGCTTATCGGAGCATGCTCTATTATGATAAGTTGCGCTACCGGCTGCTGCCTTATATCTATTCCCTTGTCGGTATGACCTTTCACCAGGATTACACGATCATGCGGGGATTGGTAATGGATTTCCCTCTGGATACGATCGTAAACAATATCGGTGACCAGTACCTGTTCGGGCCTTCGCTGCTGATCAGCCCGGTGACCACCTGCCAGGTAAAGAACAGGGAACTCTATCTGCCCTCGGGACAGGGCTGGTATGATCTCTATACAGGGAAATATACGGCGGGTGGCCAGCGGATCCTTGCCGAAGCGCCTTATGAAAGGATGCCCGTATATGTAAAAGAAGGATCCATTATCCCTTTGGGACCCGCTATACAATATACGGGAGAAAAGCCTGCCGATCCCATCACCCTTTATGTCTATACGGGAAAGGACGCATCCTTCAGTTTATATGAAGATGAGGATACGAATTACAATTACGAAAAAGGGGTCTGGTCCGAAATCCCTTTCAGCTATAATGAATCGACAGGAATACTGACGATCGGTAAAAGAAAAGGCTCTTTTCCAGGGATGTTGAAAGAGAGGGTCTTCCGGGTAATATGGGTGACGAAAGACAAGTCTTCGCCGCTTCCTTTTGATGGGCGGGCGGACACGGAGCTGCATTATAAAGGAATTCAAAGAACGATCACGAAATGATTTTTTTAACCAATAATTGCTTGTATATGAAACGAACAAAAACAATGAGAAAACGAAAAGTGTTTGTATGGACCATCCTTTTCAGTTTTTTATGGATGACCCGGCCGTCGGCACAGGAAACGCAGACAGTGGCCCGGAAAATAACCGGAAAGGTGGTTGCCGCTGTTTCTTCCGAACCTGTTCCCGGCGCTACCGTAATGGTAAAGGGGACCAGGAATATAGTGAATGCCGATAACGAAGGGAATTTTGCGATCTACGCGAAGACGGGGGAGACCCTGGTCCTTTCCAATATAGGATTTGCACCCAAATCGATCAGGGTGACTGCGGGTCTTAACAATATAAGTATAAGGCTGGCATCGGATTTCAACAACCTGGAGGATGTGGTCGTCATCGGTTACGGGAAAATGAAAAAAACGGATCTGAGCAGTTCCCAGGTGACCGTTACGGCAGCCGATATCGGTAAAACGATAAATACGACCTTTGACCAGGCATTGCAGGGCCGTGCGGCGAATGTTTATGTCTCTTCCAATAGCGGCCAGCCGGGCGCTGCGCCCTCCGTTATCATAAGAGGGTTAAGCTCGCTTACCTCCTCCAGCCAGCCTTTGTATGTGATCGACGGGGTGCAGATAAAACCCGACAATCCTGGCGATGATCCCAATAGCCATCCCCATGGTTTTGCCAATATCCTTTCAGGGATAAATCCCGACGATATCGAGACCATGAATGTGCTGGAAGGCCCTTCCGCTACGGCAATTTATGGGGCGGCAGGCGCTACGGGCGTGATCCTGATCACGACGAAAAGAGGTAAACAGGGCGATACCAAAATAAGCGCAGGTACGCTGTGGACGATGCAGGATAACCCCAATGAGATACCTGTAATGAACCTGCCGCAGTATGCCATTTACAGAAATGAGATAGCGAAGGCCGGGGGTACCCGCTCGGACACGGCTTTCCTGGATCCTTCTGTGCTGGGCTTAGGCACCAATTGGCAGAAGGCATTGTATCGCAGGACCTGGTTGCAGAAACATAGCCTTTCCTTAAGTGGCGGCACCGATAAAACCACTTTTTATTTATCCGGAGAATATTTTAAACAGGATGGTATTGCCGTTGGTTCGGGCTTTTCCCGGGGATCGGTACGCTTAAACCTCGACAATCAAACCCGTCCCTGGTTAAAGATCGGAACCAGTTTAAGTGTAAATACGACCCTTGAAAAAGTAAATACGACCAATGCCGGCATCGTCACCCTGGCTATCCAGCAAAACCCTGGCATCCCTGTCACCAATCCTGATGGCAGTTGGGGAGGTCCGGCCACTACGCAGTACCAGTTCTCCAACCCCATAGCTCTCGCTCATATCAACAACGACTATAATAAATCCGCTGCCTTTATCGGTGGCGTGCATGCCGATATAACGTTGATGAAAGGGTTGGTCATTCACAATGAGTTAAATGCAAATAGTCAGTATTCCAAGAATTATCAGTTTCATCCCGGCTATACCTTCAATGGGTACGTCGTCCCCAGCACAGCCGCCCGTTCGGACAGGAATACCGATAATAATTACTGGTGGGGATTAAGTAACCGTATTCAATACGATACAAAAATAAACAGGCATAGTATTTCTGCTATGGTGGCGCACGAAGCCCAGGCTTATGGTTCTGAAGGAACGCAGGCCTGGAGAAAGAACTTTGTCACCTACGATGTGCAGGAGCTGTCCGGAGGAGATGCCAGCAGTGTTTCCACTATGGGGAATAGCAGTTCAAAAAGCGACGGGGCCAAGGAATCCTATTTTGGCCGCCTGAACTATGTGTACAATGACCGGTATATCGTTCAGGGGACATTCCGCAGGGATGGTTCATCCGCATTCGGGCAAAACAAGCGTTGGGGTAATTTTCCCTCCGTATCCGCCGCATGGAGAATATCGCAGGAAGGATTTATGAAAGGCATTGTATCGGTGAATGAACTAAAGTTAAGGGTCGAATACGGATTGTCGGGTAATTCAAACGGGAATGGCATCTATGCGAAATTGCAGACGGTACCGACCGCCTGGGGTACCGGATTCCTGGC
>Ga0307516_10001687_pt1 | contig 30412 bp, 42 predicted proteins | sample 19_EM_MG_FD_203310 | JGI IMG/M metagenome (GOLD analysis project Ga0307516, IMG submission 203310) | Populus trichocarpa ectomycorrhiza microbial communities from riparian zone in the Pacific Northwest, United States - 19_EM | ecosystem: Host-associated > Plants > Roots > Unclassified | place... | reverse complement strand
TGCGTACGACGTTCTCGTGGCCACCGTACGAAGCTGCCTGCAGTGCGTTGCCATAATATCCACCTTGCGCGTTCACGTCGGCGCCCTTCTCCAGTAGAATGCGTACGACGCTCTCGTGGCCACCGGAGAAAGCTGCCTGCAGTGCGTTGCCATATCGTCCACCTTGCGCGTTCACGTCGGCGCCCTTCTCCAGTAGGATGCGTACTGCGTTCTCGTGGCCGTGGTATGAAGCCACCTGCAGTGCGTTGCCATGTTGTCCACCTTTGGCGTTGACGTCGGCCCCATTCTCGAGCAGACGTAACAATTCCATTTCTAGGCCTGCCTCGGCAGCTGACTGTAATGCCTGTCCGCCATGCACGTTTATGTCTGTTATGCATTCCAGTAGGCTGCGAATGGCGTCAATGGCGCCTGTTAGGTTTGCGTATTTCAACGCCGAGTACCCATCACGATCTTGAGTGTTGACATGATCGGCGTAACCCAATTTTAGCAGGCGCTGAACCAACGTCACGGATCCACTGCGGCATGCCCAGTGCAAAGCCCATGCGTACTTTGTTAAAAGGATATCGGGTGATGGAATAGTATGGGATCTTTCGTAAAGATTGACCAGGTCGCTTGCCAAACAGAAATAGAAAGGATTCATTTGCTGCCATGCATAAGCCCGAACATGCCATGTGGGCCGAGTGATGGCGACAGAACTGAGCTGTGGTGAGCTCAATAGCCTTTCGAAAAGATCCACCAAGTGTTCTGGTATGCTTTCAACCTTCCGGAGGTGACAGTCGAAATTTTGCGCTGCATATCTGAAGAATTCAGACTCCCTGCCGAGCAAAAGGCATTGAAGACAGGCTTGCGCTATTCGTTGATGTGCAAAATTGACGGTGTCCAAAAATCTCCGAAGTGAAGCTGCCGAGTTATCATCGGGTGAATTTGCGGCTGTGGTGATGAATTCATGAACGGAGTAGTGAACGAATCGAATCGTGTCGTTTTCCTGAATGAGAAGATTGCAGCAAACATCAATAATCTTCTTTATTGGATATACGCCTTCGTCACTCGCGGCCTGAGCTTCTGGGTACAGCTGAATCTGTATCGCGGCGACTAATTCTGAAGATGTGAGGGGTCTTGCTGCTCGAAACACGAATAGCAGTGCGAATTCCGCGATCTTCCTCCTTGATTCGATCCGATCGTCAAAAATCTTCGCCAAGATCCTGGTGTACGTTTCAGAAATGTCTGCCGGCAGACAAGCCAATGCCCTTCGGACGTCGCCCACCGACGGCTGTTCCTGGATATAATCCAGTTGGTATTTCACCCACAGGAACCTGGCATTCAATCAGCATAGCGTCTCGAGGAGGGCCCCGCCGCCTGTGCAGGGTCAAGATGGAGGCTACAACTCACATGCCGCCGGCCTTGGATGTGAGAACACGGATTATTTCGCTCTGGAGTTCGTCATCGAGGGAGATCTCGGTGGCCTCCTGGCCCCATTCGCCCACCTGGGCGCGAACGAAGGCTTCGATATCGGTGTCGACTTTAGTTGCCTCGATCTCAAGAGTGGGGGTGCGGCACTTGGCAAAATGGGCCGCGATGTCTCTCTCTCGACGACTTGTCACAAATATCTTCAGCGAGCCGTTCCCACTATCCGACCCCATCCCGATGACGGTTTGCAGGAAAGTTTTCCGGTCTTCGAATTCGTCGAGAGCGTCAACGACGATATACACACGGACGAACGTGGAGATCAGCTGGGAAAGCTGCTTGGCCAGCTTTTCGGCACTCGGGCGCTCGGCGTTTCGGAAGCAGGCGCGGTAGAACTCGCGCAACTCCTCCGGCAAGCACGCTTTCTGCCGTGCAAGCTGCTTGATGATAGCGCCGAGGATCGTTCTGACACTTTGGGAATCTTGCTTCTTGTAATTGAAGTACACGAAAGCGATGCCAATGTCACTGTCCATAGCATACTTTGATGAAGTATCCTCGAGAACCAGTGATCTGCCGCTGTTAGTATTTCCCAGAATGAGACGGAAATATGAAACTAACGCCAATACGGACTTCCCTACACCAGCTGCACGTCTTCGTTAGCTCAGCCACTCTTCTAATGATCGTTGGCAGAGGGAGGTCTCACGATTTCCATGACACCACAAGATTGATTGCTGCTGGGAATGAAGCCACTCGCCAAATTCCGATGCTTCCAGTAGCCAGCGGCCGGTATCCCCGTGTCGTTTCGCGAATATGGTGTTGTGTTCTTCGTCGAAATCGATGTCCGAGAGCCACAAGAGTAGATCCCTTCTCACCTGATCTGCGGCGTGTTAGAAAACATGACCCTGACACGCCCGAGTAATTCTCACCGTCATCTTTCAAATGAACTCTCTGCATCTCAGTGATACCTGCCGTTCGGCTAGCAACAATGATGCTATCCCGAAACTGCGTTTCCAATGTCACGAAGGTTTCTTCAAACGGCTCCCACATGATCCTCAGAAATAATCGGAAAGAAACCCAGCCTAGCGATCAATGCCACACCTTAGCCGGAAGGAGACAGAAATGGGAGATGTAGACACTCACGCCTTGTCTCTCCACCGTCGTCCACAAAGACCCTCCGCGCCGCGGCACAAAACTTGAGCAAAAATTGGTAAGCAGAAGAAAGCGCCTGGATAGTGCAGTTAGCATTACTAGTGCTTATTGCAGAGCTGTCGTATTTCACCTTCTGCACATCCGGATATTCCAAAAATGTCTCTGCGTATTTCGAGAGATAGCCCAGGTGCTCAGCGAAACCATCCATCATGATGGTAAGCTTCTCGAAGAAGGCAGAAAATCTCAACCCGAGCTGCGATTCCCTCGACAGTTTGCAGCTCCGTTAGCCTCCGTATAGAGATCTAAGAAACAAGCCAACGCACATGGACGACCAGGTAGACAGCGCCGACGACGAGCGACGAAAACTCGGGGCTGTGGCCCACCAGCACGGCCACTGGTTTAAAGTATCCTTCGACCGCCTGGAAAAACCGTTGGACGCGCTCTAGGCACTTGCGGGAACGGCTTGCCTCCGCATGTCGGACATCGCGCCGTTGAATTTCGGCCAAGAGTTCATCCGGTGAGATACTCTTTCCATTGTTGAATGCTTGCCGTTCGGCGGGGGAGAGTAGCTGCACATGACGCATCAAGGCGTCACGGAAGGCTGGAGATACACTGGCTGTGGCCTGGGTAGTTGAAGGGGTGGCGGCAGGTAAAACAGAGGTGTGAACCGTCAAAGACACGATGTTTGGGGCTGGCAGCGAAGACGAGGTTTGCGGTGCTCTTCCCACAGTCAGCGTCCTTCATCACGGTGGGGACTGAAAATCCATACTGAATACCTGTGCCGCTGGTCGTCGCTTGGGTCGATGCGTGCACCGGGCTCCGGGCTCGCGAGAACATTCTACGCACCGTCCCCGTTTGTCTAGGCTCCCCCGACGGAGATCTCCCTCTGGAACGGAGTCGCTCTGGTATGTTCAAGAAAGGCGGCGACATGTAGAAAGGCGATTGCGAAGGGTTTGTGGATGTATGGAGGATGGAGAGATCTGCGAGAGTTTCGATGTGAGCAAGAGCGGGGAAATTCAGCGGCATGGATTAGACCAATGGAGACCGTAGTACCACGTGGGGCGGATGACGTGTCATGAGTTCCCGGGATGCTTGACATCTGTGACGCAGTGAATATTCATTCACAACCGTGGGAACCAAGTGCAAACGCGAAAAGAAGGATCAAGCCGTGGCGGTCGCCGCTGCCTTGTGTGATTAAACTGACTTCTCGAATGTCAGCGGTCGAATGTGGCTTCGCTCGGAGGTGGGGACGAACCGACCGTGTTTGTACTGATCTGAGGATTGCAGGGATTAAATCTTCCTACTATGTAGACAAATGGTAACTGCGCTGTGGCTTCGTTTATCCTTCCGCACGTACCGGTACATCCAACATACCGCGCCCGTAGCCAGTTGCCGAAGATGTGGGTATACAAGGAGTAGATGCCACCATACTGAGATAGTTCTCCGTCGATATCTCCAGAGCGAGATCCTCGAAGACCTCCCTGACAACAGCTGACTGACTGGCCACCGATTCCCCTGTGTCGACTCATGGGAGTTGTGCCAAATGTACGTAGTCGAGAGCACCTGAGGGTCCGCTCGGCGATGGAAATCTCTCTCCCGTTGTCCCGATTCACAGAACCCTATGATCGTCAGAATCAGGTATGTTTGTAGGCGGCACAGGCATCCGGCAGATGTTTCCTCGGTTCGCCAGAGATGTGCATTTTCAAAGCTCCGCAGTGACGAGAATCCAGCGCAGCCGTGTTCTATGGGCAGCCGAATTCGCAGAACTTCAACGTGAGTCACTCGCCAGCTACCTGCGCTCTTCTTCCATTGCTACTCTGGCCAACCGTTCCGCTTCGATTCCTCCCGTGATTCGTTCGCAGCCACAATGTGGCACATCTAGAATCGCGAGGGTAAGGAGAAGCGCAGAGCGAGGCAAATGGGAAAGGTAGTGGGGAAACCATAGCCAGGGTACCGCCAGATTCGAGCCGCGTGAGGAGGCCTCCATTCGCGGCGGCCGGTCACCTGGTCCGTACGTAACTGCTGGAGAGCGTTGATCCCACCTGCTCTTGGCGGGAGTAATTCCTGTTTGAGTGGGCGACCGATCGTGCTTCCAGGTCTCCTCCACGGATGTTCTTTCTGGATGTTCTGACGCGCGAGTGCCGACGTCGCTGAGCAAGGAGGAGGACGTCCTCATTCTGTATATTGTTAAAGGGAGTGGATGATGATCACGGGAGTGACGACTAGAGCGCTGGAGATGAGTGGCGACGATGGTTGTGTGAGTCTAGTCCCAGAAACCAAAGCTGGAGAGAAAGAAGAAACGAACAAACAACGAGGAGCCGCCAAGCCGATGAATAAACAGAGCCCGCCAAGCCAACGCTCTGACAAGCCAAGTATGAGATAACCTGATGCGAAACCGAGCCCCATGCCTTCTCTGCGACTCGTCGTGGCAGGGATAGCGGGAACGCTAGTTAGCCGACCGAACAGTGTACATACATATGTAGCGCTCTCATTTCCGAGCGCAGGATCAGATCTTGCTCGCATCATGGACGGAGGAAGCCAGCACGCCTGATGTTTGCGGGGGGATGATTCACGATGGACATCGTCGCTGCAGGGGTGGACAACGAGGGAATCGGCCAGCTCTTCCCCAAGAAGCCGGCCAGACCGTGCGCGCCTGCCACCCCCGCCGATGACTCTGCATGCCCGCTCGTCGAATGCCGTGACTGGGCTCGCCGCGTGTCATCGGATCTCTGTTTTCGTTTTCGTTTTCGTTGGGGGCGGCGGAAGCGAGTCATAGAATTTTTGTTTACCCGGGGGAGCATATCTGCCAGATTCAGGTCGCATGCGACACACGATTGTCAGCATCTTTCGTACCGCCGTTGGGGGCAACGAGTTTTTTTTCTCTCCGTTTATCAACTTCTTTTTTGCGGTTTGCTTCAGGGAGACGAAAAATGGGACTAGAACTACCTAGGTAGGTAGACAGTAGTAGTTACCATTCTTCGCGATGACAGACTTGACGCGATCAGCGAGGCTTTGTCTTCTCGCTTGGAGCCCGAACAAGCGACGCGTGAAGCAAGGATGAACCCGTGGGAGAGAGCACCTCCGGCACCCAGTTCTGCAGCCTCCACCTTCCGCTCATGTCCCCTTTCCCTCCGCTCCCAGGAGTTCCACTCCGACGCCCCGCTCTGTGCGCCTCCTCTGGGCCTCCCCAGTTCTTTTTGCAGCGCTCCGAAGTCACTGGATCACCCGCGCATTGACCGGGTGCACCACCTCCTCTTGAGCGCCTCCACCCACTTTTTCTCCGAGATCTCCCGCTTGAGGTTGGCGAGGGGCCGCGGGAGATGCATCGCCCGCCGTCCGGTCCGAGTAGTTCAACCATTCTACTCCGCGGGTGTGATGCAGCCAAGCGCGGTAGATATACTACCTCGCCGGTCATTGCCATTCCGTCGCCTCGCCATGATCTATCAAGGTCGCATGCGAGTAAAATGAATAAACAATAAGAGAACTGCCCTCGCCGTCGCCTCCGACCCCCGGCCTCCCGCCATTGCCTGCGGATACCTCGGCATTGCTTCAGCGCATCACTGGCGCGTCACCGTATGTACTCCAGGGCCATTGCCCTCCGTCGGGTACCCGCATACCCCGTTCACTGCACTCACATGCCACGCGCAACCCGGTTCCACCAGCCAGCGACGTTGAGGCTGTGCGGAGACCGAAAAGCTTATCTGTAGCCGCGCGCAAAAGTAACCCAAGCTAGAGATCCGCCTCCCCCGCCCCCTCCTTCGACGACGATACATACAGCGACCGTCGCCCTCCACGTACTCTGATACGCCAAACACGGAAGAAGAGAAGAAGAAAGCACAGCATGTCCGGAATCGACGCCTCCGCCGTCCCGTCTGTGCGCACGCGCCTGGCGGCTGAAGCAAGCGCAGCCACAGCAGCGACAGCAGCGACGCCCTCCGCCGCCTGCCGCAGCGGCCGTCGCGGGACAGAACGCCAACGGAGAAAGATTCCGTCGCCGTCGCGGCGCTGCCGCTGCGGACAAAGACCGCGCCGACGCAGCCCGCACTGCCGCCGCGGCGACTGACACCGCCGTTCGTGCCATCCCCGCCCGCACGCTCGCAGACGGCGCCGTCCCCGCACCGATCCCGGCGGCCACCGCCAGCGCACCGAAGACCTGTCTCCTGCACCGCTCGTTCGCGGCGGCGCGCGGCTGGCGTGGCCGCCGGCCGGCCACGCGTGGAACGCCGTGCGCATCGACGGCGGCGAGTGGTGGCTCGTCGACGCGTGCTGAGGCGCCGGCCACGTCGCCGGCCGACGGCGGCTACACCCGCCGCTTCGCGCCCGAGATGTTCGCGATGCATCCCGCCGACGTCGCGCGCCGCCGCTTCCCCTGCGACCCCGCTGGAACCGCGCCGCCGCGACCTGGGAGGAGTACCAGTTCCCGCGCGGACGACACACGCCGTTCGTCGCCTTGTCCGAGAAACTCGCGTCCGCGGACGGTCCCGGCGAGCTTGCGCCGACGCCGAGCCGCCTCCCCGCGCCCGGCGGGCCGACCGCCTTCCGCTTCATCAAGGCGCCCTGCTGCTGTCTGCGCTACGCGACGCCGGATGAAGGCGAGTGGCTCGCGTTCGTCAACGTCGGCGAGGAGTTCCGGAGCAAGAACTGGACGCCGCTCGAGCCGCGCGACGGAGGCCGTATCTGGTCCGCGGAGGCGTGCGTCCCTCCCGGCGTGCGCAAGGTCTCGCTGTGCTTTGTCAGCCGCGTGGATGGGCGCGACGCCAGGGGCATCATGTGGCAGCACTGGACGGACTGCTGGGGAAAGGTGTCGGCGGCGTGGGGGCCAGGCGGCCGAGTGGACGGCGCAGCTAGAGTAGCCGAGTGTGTATGTCTTGAAAACGGTGATCCGAATCGCGTGCGACCCGTCTACCGAGTGACATCGCATGCACACTCCTCACTCCGCACGGCAACTAGTCCCAAGTCTCGTCTGTCGGGTCGGGTTTCCTTGCTTGCTCAGGAGTGGCTTGCTCAGGAGTTGCGAGTCACCTCTAGCTGCCGTCCTCGCCTCTCTCTCCCCATCCCGCCATCCGCCATTCCCGTAAGCAGGTAACCCGTTATTCTATCGACGGCGCTGCAGTGCCTCACTCCCCTTCTCCTCGCGCACCCACATAGTAGCCACGCACACCGATCAGCGCCTTCAAAGGAGCGGATTCCCGCCGCACAGCGGGGAGGATTTTCTGGAACACTCCGCACCAGGATCCGCCTCCCCCACGCGCATAGTTGGCCGGAGAATGAAGGACAGTGTGGTGGGCAGACACTGTGTCCGGGATATATGTGCGACCAGGCAGGCAGGGACCATGTATGCGGTGGGGAAGGAAGGGCGAAAAAGGCGGCGGACTTTTGCGTCGTGGGAGCGCGATGGGAGTCAGTATTAGCGCAGGCCCGGGCGCGGAGGTCGGGACCGAACAGCTTCAAGTGCTGGCGGACGGGATCACAGGAGACGATCAGGCGGCAGGGCAGGAGCTTTGCGTATTGTGTATGTAGTATATATTAAACCAAAAAAAAACAAGAATCTAATGTGCCAGACCATACCAGACCGGACCGGACCCGTCGCATTGCGCAACGTTAACCCTCACTCCAAAAAAATGGAAACGGAAACACAAGACACCGAACCAGACCAACGCCATATGTATGCCCCCCCCCCACATGCACAACCAAGAAAAAATCACCCTCACAAAGTTTCCCCCCCGGTCGGATCAAGCGTAGCTCATCATCCCGTCCAACTGCCCCGTCCCCTTCAGGTCGTGCTCGAACCTCTCCGTGACGCCGATGGCGTGGCTGAGATGCGCCATCACCAACTTCTCCCCCTTGGAGTGCGCCAGTGCCTGGGACGTCCGGACGATGTTCTTGATCTGTCGGCCGTTGAGGTTGCGGCGCGCGAGGCTCTCCAGATCCGCGGCCGTGACGATCTCGCGCAGCACGGGCTCAGGGTCGCCTTCCTTGCTGGCGGCTGTCGCCCGCGCGAATTCCTCGCTCGCCACCATGCCAAGGAACGTCTTCCAGATGATGCGCTTCGCGTTGCGGTCGAGCTCGTTGTAGCGGAGCGCGATGTGGATGCGGGACTGGAAGGCCTATCGACGTCGCAAGTCAGTCATGAGCGCCGCGCAAGTAAAATCACTGTGGAGCGAGGGAAACAAACCTCGTCGAAGGTCTCGACCCGGTTGGTTGTCAGGAACAGGATGCCCTGGAAGTACTCGAGCAGCCGCAGGAAGATGGACACCAGCGCGTTGCGGTGCATGTCGGCGAAAGTGCGCTTCTCCATGTACACGTCTGCCTCATCGATCAGCAGGACGGCACCCCAGCTGTGCGCGATGTCGAGGATCCTCTGCAGCTCGTGCTCGAGCTGGGCTGGGTTGGTGCCGAGCTCGCCGGAAGAGACGCAGTACAGAGGCTTGTGGAGGAGCTCGGAGATTCCCTCGGCGGTGAGCGTCTTGCCGACCCCGGGAGGGCCGTGAAGAACAGACACCAATCCGCGGCCCTTGCCGGCGATGATGTCGTCGATGGTGTCGGAATCGGTGTTGGCGGTGTGCGACTCGACCAGAGCGCGCACGATCGCCTTCTGGTCGTCGGGGAGCACGAGCGAGTCGAACGCCTTGTCGTTCCACTTGATTTCGCCCACAGTGGCGACCGGGAACTCGAGCCACATCTTCTCGGTGAAGGCCCATCCCAGAACCACCGGGGACGCGATCATGTAGTCGTCGTCTTCCAGCTCCGGCTCCGTGTCCACGACCTTGTCTTCGTCGTCGACAGTCTTCTCGAACTGCTCCACCTTCATGGTCTTTTCCTCCTCCTCGGCCTTCGTGACCATTTGCCATTCTCCATTGTCGTCCCTGATGTAGCGCATCGCCTTCCGCTGCTTTTCCTCCTCCTCGTCCTCCGCCTTGCTTTCCGAGCAGCAGCACTGCGAGCAATCGTCGTCGTCGTCGTCGTCGTCGTCGCCGCCGTCGCCCTGTCCCTGTCCCTGGCCCTGGCCAGCGTCGTCGCATCCGTCAAGGGTAAAGTAGTTGGCATTGTCGTCGTCCTCGGCGTCATTGTTACGCGACTTGACCGATGAGATGACATAGTTAGGGTTGATGCGGCGGAAAGTGACGGGATCGATCATGATGCGGCCCTTAACGTGCAACTTGAGGTACTGCCGCTTCTTCTTCATGAAGGCGAACCCGTTGTGCGCCTTGTACTGCATCCCGCGCAGCGACACGAACTTCTTGCCGCGCTCGACGAGCCTGGCCCTCATCTCCTCGTGGTCCTTGCGGTAGCTGAGCGGGTAGCACGCGAGACTCTGGATCTTGCGCGCGCCCCGGAACTGATCGATGTCGACCATCACCGAGCCCCAGCCAAAGCCGCCGCCCTGCCGCGAGTCCTTGTCCTCCTTCCCGTCGTACTCGAGGTAGCGCCCCTCGACGGACCACCACTTGCCGCGCATGAAGTTGGAGTTCTGCTGCGCGTACTCCAGCCGGAAGGCGCGGGGCTCGTTCGAGCCCGCACAGGTGGTGTACATGATGGTGTTCGGCTTCAGGATGGCCCACATCAGGTCGAAGGTGATCGTTTTATTCTCGAGCAGCGGGAAGAGCGTCGACTTGGTGGACTCGAAGTCCGTGTCCAGGTACTCGATCAGCAGCTTGACGTGAGCAATCTGCTGCTGGACTTCCTCCTCCGTCAGCGGCGCGGCCGGCGCACCGGTGGCGGGATCGACCCTGGGCTTCCGCATGCGCTGTTGCTTCTGGGGCTTTCCCTTTCCCTCCTTCGCGTCGGGGTCCGACGCCCGCTTGACCCAAGCAGTCAGCTCCGGATGGTAGTTGAACAGCATTTCGGGGTCCATCTCCGGGACGTCCTCGACCAGCGACACGCCCCGCACGTCGCCGATGATGTGCATCAGAGCGTCCTTCAGCAGCGGCGATTTGATGTCGACGATCGTCTCCTGGTATTTGCCCTCGTAGTCGAACACGCGCCGGACGGTAAAGACGTAGGAGCTGTACATGTCGGCCTTCGAGTGCGGCACCGTGTCCTGGATGGTCCAGTCGTGCAGCTCCTTGTCGAACACTGCGTCCGTCGTCAGCGATCACTACAGCCAACTCGCCCGCGAACACAAGACTCACGATGGTCAACGCGCTTGAATTCGAGAACACTGGCGCGGTCCTTGTCGTCGGGCTCCTTGGCGGCTTCGGCCTCCTCGGCCTCTTTGGCTGCACGCTTCCTCGCCTTCTTCTCCTCCTTCTTCCGCTTCTTCGCCTTCTCCTTCTTGCGGCGGAGCTTCTGGGCTTTGCGCGACCTATGCGACCGGCGGGCGAGGAGCAGTCTCACGGCGCTCTCCAGCACATCGTCCTCGGTCTCGCTGCCGCCCGAACTGGAGTCGCTGCTGGAGTCGCTGCTGGAGTCGCTGCTGTCGCTGCCCGACGCGTCATCGCTGCCCTCGTCCGAGCCGGAGGAACCGTCGGAGTCGCTGCTGTCGTCGCGCTTCTTCCGCTTCGACTTTCCCCTTGACTTTTTCGGCTTTTTCGACTTCCTGGCCTTGTCCTTCGGGTCCTTCTTGCCCTTCTTGTCGGCCTTCTCCTTGTCTTCTCGCTCCTTCTCCTCCTTTTCCTTCTCGGCCTTGTCCTTGTCGGGCACCATCTCCTTGTCCTTGTCCTTACCGTTCTCCTTCTCCTTCTCCTTTTCCTTCTCGGCCTTCGCCTTGCGGTGCTGGCATCTGTGTTTCTTTGTCTCGCCGTCGGCCTTCTTTTCCGACTCCTTCGCGGCCGCGGCTTCTTGTGGTTCCGTCTGCGGGATGAGCGGCGCGGTCGGCGGCGACGACGATGACGATGACGACGACGGGGCGGTAAGGGGCGGAATCTCGCGGTCGGCGGGGGGCGCGTCCGTGGACGACGTCTGCGGCGATGCCGAGGAAGCCATGCCTGCGCTGTGCGTCTGGAGAGTGTATCGGCGGAAGAGAGGAGAGCGAAGAGCGGACAGAGGGAGAGAGGGGACGGAAAGGGGGAAGAAGAGGGCAGATGCGGGATCCCCGAACGGCGCCGGAAGGAGCGGCGTTTGTCGGTTCGTTGAGATGCAGAGTATGTACTGCAGCTACTTGGCACACGGCCGCTCACGTGCGACGCGGGACAGGACAGATGCGGGCCGGCGTGGGGAGCTGCCGGACAGCTGGGCGAGGTAGGACGTGTGTAGCTAGATGCAAAGGGCGAGCGTGGGCGGACGACGACGGCGGGCACGACTGACAAGCCGCGTCTCCTCGTTCAGGATAGGGTGGCTCTTATGTAGGCATGGCCGGCTTTCTGCAGGCGATGCGTCTCTGCGGCGAGCAGGGCTGACGCAGCCGGTCGGCTGGTTTCGGTAGGGCCAGACGGGCGGTTCTGGCCGCAATTGGTTGACCGACTGCTGCCTGCGCCGTGGCTGAAGAAATCGCGCTCGCTGCAGGGTCGCACTCATGCTGCTGCTGCTGACGACGGTGATGACGGCGGGAAAGACGGCAGTGACTCCGCACGCGTTTGACTCACACGTACGAGACTGCCCGGCGTCGATGGCTGCCTGGAGAATTCCACGAGCAGCAGTCGGTTGCACAGGGGAAGCGGTCAATCGAGCTTACGTAAGCAACGCTGCGCCGCCAATCCACCAGCACTGAATACATCAAATCCAGATGTCTTCGACACAGCCCATCCATCGCACCACAACAGGCTTGGCGGCCGACCGGGAGACGGCAAGAAGAGCAGGTCGCCGACAGATGATCCCGCGGAGAAAGTCTGGGGTTTCAGCCTTGCGCCGTACATCATACGCACACAGCGAGATATCTGCTCGCAATAACTGCATCCTCGTTGCCGACGAACGAACGAACGAACGAAGCTGCAGATATCGAGATGCAGTCACACCACACCACCCGATGCGCGTGTGACTGTGCCGAAACAAACGCCGCCAAGTTGCATGTGTCGCACTGCGTTTTTCCCTCCGCGTCCGGTTGCGGTTTGGTTACTGAGGAATGACGTAAGCCGCGCCGCAGGGACCACTTGGGCGGCCAGTATCATTCTAGAAAAATGGGTCGCATGCGATCAATGATTAAACGGAGGAACGAAAACGCGTTGTTTGATGCGGACACCCGTCAGGGGTGGCGGTGGCGGTGGCGGTGGCGACTGCGGGTCATTCTCGTGTGAGGAATTAAGTTCTGTGGGTGATTAGTCCCCCAATTCTGTATAACTACATACGTATGTAGCGAGTTGTTGAGTGGGGTTTGTTGAGTATCCTGTACATCATCCGTGTTGGACAGAATCCGTTAATCATAGTCTCTCTTGATTCCACCTTCCTTTACTGTCGCTATCTTTATCGGGCCTGGCATATGTGGGTCTTTCAATATCTACAACATGGCAGGGAGTGCTGTCGTAATACGTCAACTTGCTGACTCGTCAGAGTGTGCTAAGCTCGACAATTTGATAATTCCAGCCCGCGTGCTTCCGTCCACAGGCCGCGAGTGATTCGGCGTGAGGACCAGCCATTGGTGTGCGTGTTTCCCATGTTTAACCACTGCTAGCAGCCTGCTGATCTGCAGACCGCTGGAGAGAGGGAGGGAGGCATCCCGCAAACAAGCGCAGATCTCCTACATTTTGCCACGAGTGATATCCGCGTGGAGGGCGCATTCTTCCCTGCAGGCATGCGGTCGAGAGAGTGGTAGATTCATGCGTAGATATATGTAGTACACCTGGAGCACGGAAAAAAAAAAAACTACACCTCTTCCGGCCACACGTCGTAGCCGAAGGTGTCCTTCATGTTGACGAAGCGCGTGTGTCGTCCGTGGGCGACGGCATTGACGGCGGCGAAGTCGTCGTCCGCCAGGTCGAAGCCGTCGAAGTTGCTCCGGATCCTGTTCGGCGTGACGCTCTTGGGCAGGACGGGGTAGCCGCGGCGGACGCCCCAGGCGATGAGCACCTGGGCGAGGGTGTGGCCGGTGCGGCGCGCGATGGCGTTGAGCGCCAGGTTGCCGGCGACCTTCTCGCCCGCCGCCGACGGCACCGGGTGCTGCGAGCCCAGCGGCGCGTACGCGACGAGCAGGATGCCCTTCGACCGCGCGTAGTCGAGCAGCGCCGTGTTTGGCAGGAACGGGTGCATCTCGACCTGATTCGCCGCCGGCACCACCGCCGCGAACGACAGCAGCCGCTCGAGCCGCGCGATCGAGAAGTTGCTGACGCCGATCGCGCGCGCTCTGCCGCCGTGGTACAGCGCCTCCATTGCCCGCCACGTCGGCTCCGGATTGTCCGTCAGCGCGTGGTTGGTGATGTACTGCCCGCGCGAGAAGGGTCAGCACGCGGCCATCGTGCCCGGTGGACAGCCCAGCGAGCGCGGGGGACGTTGCTCACCTTGCCGTCCGGACCGAGCTTAGGCTGGTAGTCGTCCGTCCGCTCGGCGGCGATAGGCCAGTGCAGCAGGAACAGGTCAACGTAGTCGAGCTTGAGCTTTCGGAGCGAGTCCTCGATGGACCACTTGACTGGCGTCATCAATCCGGCCATCAGCCGGGGCTCTCGCTCCACGGGCGGGGTGGGGAAGCGAGAAGAGCGACGGGAGAGAAAGAAGAAACCCCACCTTCGTCAGGCTCGTGGAGGTGGTTCCACACTTTGGTGCAGATAAAGAGGTCCTCGCGCCGCACTTTCCCCTGCTGCTCCTCGAGGAAGTCCGCAACGGCGTCTCCGATCTCGTCTTCGTTCAGGTAAAACCAGGCACAGTCGAGGTGTCTGTTGAACCCAAGCAGGAAAGAGTCAGAAACGGGTTCTTCATCGCGGGAAGCATAGCATGGACCCACCGATACCCGGCTTCGAGGGCGCATTTCACCGCCTTGTAGGACTCGCCCTTGGCGCCGTTGTTGGTAAACGTGCCGAATCCGACGGCGGGGATGGTGGCGCCCGTGTTTAGTCTGAACATCTTGCCCAGGGACATGACTGCGGCCGGATGTATCGCGGTTGATGGGCGGAGGGATGGCGTGTTGTTTCCTCTCCCTTTTCGTCCGTGATGGAGGATGTGCACTTCGAAGCGGAGGGGAACGGGAAGAAGAATAAGAGAGTCTATCTCTTGAGGGCAAACTACTTCGCCGTCTAGGTGTTCTAGCTACTACGCCGGCCAGAGTGTAGCTTCCCTCCCGCCTTCCCGCCCGTACTTCGGCCGGTCCCCGTGGGGATCTGCCCCGGCTTGGCTTCTAGTGCCTCTCCTTTGTGCGAGGAGGAAGAAGAAGAAGCTTAGAGCAAGCGCCGATGACGCAGCCATCCGTTAGGTGGTCCGTCCCTTGCGACAGTTAGCGTGCTCACATCTGCTTCCATCCGTCATAACGCGAGCCCGGGAGAGATTCCAATTCCATCTCCGCTGGGTTGATTTCGAAGCCACCCACATATGTATCCGGCGTCATCACACTGGCGGGGAATAACTATTTTCCGTCGCCAAGGCTTGCCATAGATACATATCATGCGCAGGACCGCCCAGCCCGGCAGGGAAGAGCGATGATCGATCGGATCATCACCGCTGCCGTCATCGTCTCCTAGCAGTTAGGCCATCCCATCTAGCTCTGCCGGCCGCGGATTCCCGCTGCAGGTGCGCACTCACCATAGAAATCCGTTCAGCCTGGGAGATCTCCAGTGGATGGCGGAAGGAGAAGAGGAAGTCCGCATCCGGCCACGTGCGGAGCGCGCTAGATTATGCGCCGCAGACGGAGCCCAAGCGACCAGATACAGGGGGCTGGGGCTTCCGTTGACAGCTCAACGACACCCAGCCGCCGTGTAGGATACGTACATACGGGAGAGCACCCTGGCTAGCCGCCACTCCGTCCGCACACGCCCACCGCCACGGACCCTTTGCGCCGTCCGACCGCTTCTGCTCCGCATCGGACGTGGCGGGCGGGCGGGCGGTCGGTCGAGCAGGCGTCCGTACGTGTTCCCACCGAACGTTATACATACACCGCCCCCATCTCCCTCCCCCTCTCCGGACTGCTGCACACCTCAACTTACCTCCAGTCTTGCCCACCTGCTCCTCACACTCTACCACCGGTCACCCCCCCTAACAGCCCCACTTCGCCCTTCACAACCCCCTCCGATCATGTGTCCCTCCGAGGACACAGTCTCAACCCACACCAAGAACGCCAACGGCAGTAGCAAGGGTGCGTCCGCGGACTGCTCCGTACCGTGAGCAGCCCGTGCGATGCATCTCCGTGGAAGTACGGTCGACTGACGGACGTCCGGACGGATGAACAGTGCTGCCACGTGGCCAAACGGCTCGCCGTCGTCGATCGAGGTGCCGGCGACCGGCTGGCCAGAACGCGCTCGAGATCCTGAACGGCGACAACGAGCGGGGCATCAAGGTACCCTCGAACTAGTTATACAGGCATTCTTTTTTGTACTCGATGCGGATTCGCCTAGTATGGCTTGGTCAAAACCTTCAGTCACTCGAGAAGGTTGAGAAACCCTGTACCTTCAATAAAACCCACATATTCCCTACGAGAGCGCAGGGTGCGCAGGGTGCGGGAAAGAGAGAGGAGGGCAGAGGTGGAGGAGCTGGGGGCCGTGGGGGCCGTGGGGGAATTGGGTGCCGGGGCGCTGTTCTTACCCACGCCCTCGTTCTTGGCTTCCGCAGATGAGGATTAGGGGACGGAATACTTTTTCCTTTGTTCTTTCTTTCGTCCGGACTCTTTCCTTTCCTCTGTGATTTCCTTGCTGCGCTTCATATCTTCTTGGGACAGGCCTGGGCGGAAGGCAAGGGGGAGGTTGCAATGTGCCTCGCGGACAGCGGACGGGAAACCTAGATAAAAAAGTGCGCCGCCATAGCCTAGATAGGCCACATGCGAGTATGGTTGAATCAAAAAAAAACCCCACATATTCCCTTGAGCATTTCTTTCTCGGTTGGCAGAGGCGCTATATCTAGCTAGCGAGAGGCAGTGTACTCCATAGGCCAGTCCGTCCCTAGGTCCTGGGTAGGACTGGATACCTAAAGATTCACAAACAGGACAGACTTCCAAGGCATCACCAAAGTGGTGATATCCCCGGGCCCCCGACGACCCCGATATCCTAATGACCATGGCGCTAGTTCAGACGGGCGTTCAGCTGGAGCTGCATGTATATGTCTGCGACGATATTATTAGCGGCCGAGACGAAGGGGTGGAGTGTGTCCTGCGAAAGCCTGTTTGCAGTGAATGCAAATTTTACATTGGCCAGTGATTTGGAAAAAATAAGAACGAATTGTCTCGTGAACTATGACTTAACTAATTCTCCTCGCACGATGTATTGAGCATGTCTTCAATCATCTTGATGTACTCCCTCGGCTTGCAGGTTAAAACCATCATGTCTGGCAAACGCGCCCGGAAGCCACTCGCCGAAGCCTCTGCAAACCGTCGTAAGAAGCACAAGGAATTGGTTGCGACATCTCCTGCTGAGACGTTTACGCCGATTTTGCTCCGGAAACCAGTGCATGCCGGTGAACCACGAGTTCCTGAAGGGACAATGCTATCGTCATTACCTATCTTCTCGCTCTGCTGGGACGACAAGATTTTCGATGAGAGTGTCGCAGCTGCCAATCTCTACGCTAAGTCAAAACAAAATGGGATACTGCCCAAGCTTCGAGAACTTCAACGAGAATGGAGGCCGTTGACTGTCACCAAGCTGAAGCGTTTCCTAGGTCCAACTATCTGGTCGTGATTACTGAGTGTTTCAAAAGCACCGCAATATACCGAATAGATATTGGTCCTGAGCATTCGTCAATATGCCGAAGGGTTCAATATGCCACCCAGAAGATACGAACGGAACGGTTGTGCCTATTCTTCTTTCCTCTCGACATCTCTCTAGTCAACTCGCATATTCTCATGCAGTTAGCTCGCGATGAAGCTTTCCTTGAGGCCATCGATACCGGTTGCAATCCAGCTACCGCACCCTTTCGTCAGGCTTGCTCAGCTGCCAGCTTCCGTCGACTACTTGCCAAAGAGCTCATGGGCACCAGGGTACCAAGGAAGCTGAGAATACTCCGCACGTATGTGAAGAAGACGGGCCGTTTTGTATTCCATGCTAGGACTGAGGATTTGAAATGGGCACGCACGGTAGATGGCTCTATGAGCAACGCTGATGGGAGACTTAAGCTGGTTACAATGGTGAAGAATGCTGGGATAAGTGGCATAGCGGAGGCGCGGCGGTATCTGCATGATTTTTATATCACTCGACAGTATTAGTCACCAAGCGAGGCGCTAATGCACCATACACACTTTCCGGACAAAGGGATACCAAGCTACATAGTATTCAGTCTGTCACGTGACACGGTGATCTGGTTGGGACCTCAGTCTACGCCGTCCAACAACCAGGCCGGAGGACTGACCGCCCCAAACGGGACGGATTACTTTTTCTGCAGTCTGTCTGGAGCTCAATGGGACTGCACACTAGATAGAGAACATAGGGAGACCCTTACCACCCCAGCCGATCAGGTCCGGCAGGGAAGAATTCCCTAGTTGGATCGTTCGACATAAGAAGATATTTCCCGCTCCTGTAACGGCACGCCTGACGGGTGGGACTCCAAGTAGCAACGCGGCAAATGCGCAACAAGGGATAGGACGTGGAACAAGGGAACGGGTGGGACGAAGGAGTGGCGTATACGTAGACAAGCGGACGCCGAAGGACGGGCGAGCGCTTCGACAAGCGGACACCGAAGGAGCGAGGAACGGGCGAGCGCTTAGACAAGCGGACGCCGGCGACGAAGGAGACGGCCGAACACTGAAAGAGCCAACGCCGAAGACGGAGCGGACGGCCGAGCGCTGGATGAGCGAACGCCGTGAGGGAAAACAAGGGAACGGGCCAAACGCTGAACCAGCGAACGCCGGAGGCGGAGACGGGCGAACGTTGAACGGGCGAACGCCGGAGCGAGGACAGAGGAACGGACCGAACGCTAGACGAGCGAACGCCGCGACCGAGGACACGGGAGCGGACCGGACGCCGGACGAGCGGACGCCGGACAGGGGACAGAGGTGGTGACGGAGACGAGAACGCCCGAGAGGAAGGAGAACAGACGACCTCTCAACGAGCGATCGCCGTGAACGGAAGGAACAGCGATGGAGAAGGAGACGACCCGATTCGTAGGATACACAGGATGAACAAGATATACAAGAGATATACAAAAGGTTGCATGAGAAAGAAAGAAGAACAGACACCACGCAGAAGAAAGCCCTGCTATACTCCCACTCATACTCATACTCACATACTCACATCCGTCATACTTCCGCGCAACTCACATTCGCAACTCACACGTCACACTTTTCTCATGCAACGACACACCGTAACCTTGACGTCTAGGCCTGCGCCGTGACAGCTCCTCCACCATGGTTTCAAATTCTGGTGACTAAATCACACCGCCACCATCCCACCGTATCGTCGAATACTGGAAGCTATCCAGATTCACCCTCATCACGCGGAACCCAGAAGCGAAGCCTCTCAGTCCATCCACGCTCGCCATAATGCTCATCTTCGAATACCATGCAGCGATAAGGACTGCCCGCCTCGCCGATCGCTATCATTTTGGCTTCGTCTTGTTCCTGACGGAACGCATAGAATGACAAGATTTCATTCCACCCGTGGTGGTTCATCGGCTTGTCTAGTAGAACCATTGTTCTGTAGGGCTCGTATGCTTCACCCACTGATACGCGTACCCTGGGGCGGCAGATGTCGGGCCCCGAGTATGCTTTGAAAGATGTCCTCGTCTTCCACCCGACATCTCTGATTGGCTGCAGCGAGAATATGCACCGATGGGGATCAGGCGCTTCCCCCACATAAACGGTTATAGTGCGCATCTTCTTCAGGAACGTCAGAGCATGCCCGGAGGTAGGGGCTGTGGATGGGGAAAGTAAAGCAGCCGAACCCGAAGAAATACGGACGTGAACCAGGAGGGCGTTATATGGGACGAAACAACGGCCCAGTGCTGTTGAGCCGCTGCTGCGTGCACCTGATCAAATTATGAGTTCCAATGTAACACTGTGAAGCAGCTGACTTTTTTCCTTTGGAGGGGGAGGGAGGGGGGGGGGGGGGGGGGGGGGTTTTGCCCCCCGTTTGCCTGAATAATCCCCAGTTGAAGTTCACATCCAGAAATGCCCTCGTTGAGTGCAACAGAACCGCCGACGAAGATATGGGGTGCCTTTTGGGAATCTTCAGGTGAATTAGCGACACATTAGGGTGGTTTGGGTATCCATCAATACATCTCTGGAGTTGAGAATACAGTAACTGATACTCGAGGGAGTCACCCAACATGCGATAGGTCTAGTTTGAAGACATCCTAGGCTTAGCTGCAATCAATAATAGCTGGAAGTGTACTCACTGTCAGATGAGTTGAGAGTTCCTCATAGTTAAGAGGTTCAAAAGCGAGCGAAGCTTCGTGGAAGCTCACCAGTTCACGGTATGGGGTCAGCACTGCACTAATCAGGGTAGCTTAGCGATCAGCAATCTATACTTGAATGAGTCGGATGAAGTTTCCTCACAATAATCTCGACGAAGCCCGCTCCACCTTCCCCATCCGCTTGTCGACTAGGGCCAGATATTTCAGCTGGCTTTCTAAATCCCTTTCACCACTGTGAATATATCCTTCTCGTTCAACTACGTAGACGACTATGGAAGTTGTCAATTCCTTCAGCTTCGCGACTGTCTCGTGGATTTCAGCTTCTACCGCTTCTGTTTCTCCGTGATGAAAGCCCTGAATACCGAGCGTGAGGCCTGCCCTTTTTGTTCGATCAGTAGCTGGAAGGCCCAGAACTGCGCATGCCCGGAGGGCCGGGGAAAGCATACGTTCGTTGCAGCTCCTGGATGTCGGTCCCCTCTTTGGCGGCCAACGAGACGTACACCACAATCTCGGAGCCCTCAATGAACCCTACACAGCCAACAGTCAGGCACGGCGATTCGATCCCGGACTAGGATCGACTTACCGCCGATAAAGCAGTCACCGTAAAGCTCACTGGTACTGCCTTTCTCTCCGTTCAAAGGTTGAAAACCCCTACCCTCCCAAATCTGCCGCCGCCAGATGGAAGAGGTGATGACATAGTTGAAGGTGCTTTCTTTGAACTGCAAGTGGCCGATCCCGTCAAGTCAGTCGCTGACAATCGACACAGAGCCCAATTGCCTACCCTCTCATGGCTGGGAACCGTAAACTTCGAGCTCAAGTTGGCAAGGCCGTGCTTCATGACAGCACCTGGGCTGATGTGTTGGGACGAAAAGATATCTCTGATCCGAGGTCAATTGGACGTGTGATAAATCGAGGAACTTGCGTACCTGTAATCCTCCACCTGCCTGCAACTGAACTCAAATGTCCACGGCCCCTTCGGAGTCTCAATGACGCTGACTCTGTCGGGCGTGCACGTCTGCTGGAGGAACGAATTATACCTATCAATGGCGGAGGTCGTGTCAGCCAGTGGAGGGACGACTCCCAGGCCCCAAACCAAGAGCGAGCGAGGTCAAAACCCACCCCTGGCCTAATACCACGATCAGTCACAGCCGTCAGAAAGCCTGACATTCGGAAGAGTGGGGGAGGTGCTTACCAGGTCTCATGAAAGGCGTATAAGGAGCTAAGTTATCCATTTTTACCGATTTGGGGGTTGGTACTAAGCGCGGCGGTGGGGCAATCATGGACTTTGAAGGAAGCGATGTCATGAGTGGCCGACAGTGCGGGGAGCAAACCAAATTTTGTGACATGGGGGCTCAAAATCTATTGGATGCATGTGTCAACCCTGCAGTCACGCCCAGTGTTAGACCAATCCGGAATAATGGTAAGTAAGGTCGGCTCGGTCGGTGATACAGCCAGACCAACCTAGGTATCTGCCAAGTCTGCCGGAGCAACGTGTATTCCGCAGAAAAGTTCATTGCGCCGGCGCCAGTGCCGCCGCCAATGCCAGTGATTGACCCACTAATTTTGATGTATCTATGGGCTATCTACATACATATCACTACACTAAATTCAACAGATCCTCCTCACAAAGAGCGCCCAGCACGTGCTTGATTGTTTTAACATCCTCCTTGCGTTTGATAGAAAATTTCCCACCATTACTAGAGTTGGACCGCGGGCGCCCGCCGGCCGGCTTTGGTCAATGTAGTCCGGCCACTGGGCCCATCCTACCGGACTGGGTCATCGGAAAGCCCGGACCGGACCGGACGGTCTCAAAAGGCTGCGGGCTGCCCGCGGGCCGGTCGGACTATTGAGACCGCTGCCCGTACCAGTCACAGACCCGGGGGCACTTCTTCAGGTGCTGCCCCAACTGGAAGGCCCAGCAGAAGATCCAGTGGGCGGAGATGCGAAGGGAGGCGGGGAGGGCAAGGATTGCTTCAAGTTCCGTTACCTCTTCGGCGATGAATGGCGCAGCTAGGTAGGCGATCTTGGGCTCCGCTCCACCACGGCCGCAGAGAAGCCAATACCAGTCACAGCTGGAAGGCTCACAGAGCGGGCCGTCGGAGTGGGCACTCCGGGTGCGGAACGAAAAGGAAGAAGAGTAGGAGACTGGGGGTGGCTTTCCTTTGTGATTTCCTTTCGCTATCCCATTTGTCACCTCCCTGGTGTGCTCCACACCTTCTTGGAACAGGCCTTGGCAGAGGGCGAAGGGGGAGCTACGACACCACGGACCGATCGAGGTCGGGCTCGGACAGTGGACAGCTGTCACTCAACGGTCGGTGGAGTGTTCAAAAAGGAAGTCTGGAAGTATGATTATTATGAGCGTCTAGAAGACTAACTTGGGCTCTATCGGAACTAAAACCATCTGCCAGGGCGCCGAGGGAAATCATGCTCGATCGGGCTCGCCACAGGCACGTGCTCCGTGCACGCAACTAACAGGAACGGACATCCGCTCGGAAAACAGACGTGCATGTCCCCAACTAGATATACATTGGTAGCTTCCTGCGACTATAACGCCCCCGGGCCAAATCCCGGCTATCTCCCTCACCAACGGCTCCGGAAAGCCCGAGGCCGAGCTGTTCACGATCCTCGTACCGCGAGTTCGGCACGTGGGAGCGCGCGACTTCCGCAACACGCGCATGGAGGCGACCCTGGTGTTCTCCGACAACCGCGACTACGCGACCGACTACCGGATCATCGTGGACCTGCTGCGGTCGGACGGCAGGCGGCTACACGCGCCGACGAAGCAGTCGCTGCCGATCCACATCTCGCAGGGCGACCTACTGTCTCCGACCGAGCACCATGTCGCAGGGCGCGTTCCGATTCGGGCTCGAGGCGATGTACAAGGCGATGACGGGGCGCGAGCTTGTGACCAACACGTACGCGGACTCGGTGCTGTCGTCGTGGATGGCAGAGGTGCACTTCCGAGAACGTGCTGCCCCGCAACGTCTACATGGTCGGCGACAAACCGCAGTCCTACATTTTTGGCGGCAACGCCCTATGGCTGGAGCACCTGACGCGTCCACAGCTTCGTTCACACCGCCGACCACAACGATGTTGTGAGTCCGGCGACCATGGGCCTGCTCGAGAATGTCCTCCACGCCGTCGTCACCTGCATGCGCCGCGAGCTCGGCCACAACTCCAAGTTCGGGTTCGACCTCGCGATGCGGGACGCGCCGGTCTCCACCGTCGAGGTGTGGCCGCTCGTCGATTGTCTTTCTTCTTCTGGTTTTGGGTCCGATTGCGGGGAGTTCTGCACGTCTCACCTTCGCTAGACTTCCGTCTGGCTTGCGCATCTATCCTCGTTCGTTTTTTCTTTCGATTTTGTGGGATTTCGTTTTCGTATCGCTTTCTTTTCCCCGTGAATGCGCCATGTGTCGTCGGGTGCACGTGTTGGAGCGGTGGATTTGCCCGGTGCGATCAATGGAACTACTGTAGTACTAAGACCCCGCCGTCGCGATGACCGATATCCAAGTTGACCCCACGGCGGCGACAAGTACGCAGCATTCTGCACGGAAGAGCCGCGCCACTGTGCCACAGCAGACAAGCTACGGCTGGCTGGCGGGATACGGACCTTTCCCGTTCGTACAGCCGAGTAGAGTCGAATAGCAAGCAGTCACGCAACAAGGCAATTTTGGGAGCAGGCTTAATTGCGACTGGAACTTTTGCATGACCGAAGTTACATACACATAAAGCAAACTGCAACTGAGTAGCACACAATCAAAGTAGAACCACCTAGCGCCCTTCCATTTCCGTCCCCAGTTCCCGCCTACCCAGCGTACGCGCCTCTGCCGGCCTGGCGCCAGACCCACTCGGCAACGGTGCGGCCGAAGGTGCCGCGCTCGACGACGGCCCCGATCCAGCCGGCGACGGCGGCGACACTGAGGAGGACGCAGCCCCGGATGCTCCACTCGACGAGCAGTTCTGTCTCCGACCTCTTCGCGTCGGGGACGTGGTCGAGTTTCGTGTACGTCTCGGTGCCGTTGTGGCCGCGCACAAGATCGCGCGCGTCGGAGGGACGGCGGTCGGCCGCCTGGAGGGACTCGACGGCGGACTTGAGGACCGAGACCTCGTTCTGCAGTTCCCAGATGGCGGTGTCGCGGGGCGCAAGGGCGCTGTCGAGCTGCGAGCGTGAAACGTCTGGGAGCTGCGGCAGCGGCGCCTCCGGCCGCCGGCTGGCGCTCTCCAGGAACTGGCTGGTCGGCGGGTAGTGGCTGATGTGGTCCGTGGGCGACGGCTCGGTCGCACCGGTGCTGGCGGACGGGAAGACCTGCGCCTCCGTGAGCGGCGGTATCGATACGTCCGGCTCCATGCCGCGATTCGTGTTCGAGCGGCACGGGATCTTGCACTTGTGGCCCTCGTCGACGCCATCGCCGGGGCGCTTGGGTCTCTCGGAAGTGGCGGTGGAGGTGGGCGGCTGGCAGCGAGGCGTCGCGGGCCCGGAGGCGAACTCCGCCGGCGGCTGCGTCGGGATCGCGATCAGCCGCGTCGAGAGCACGTGCTGGACTTTTCTGTGTTCGGCTTCCTCATGTGCCTGGAAATGGTGCGCCGCGTCGCCGATGTCGGTGCCGAAATCGCCGGGCGCCATGTGGCTGTGCTCGAGCTCGCGAGCCTCGGCTTCCGCGATGTCGTCGCGCCCGTCCTCACGGTCGCCGCCACCCTTCGCGGCGTCGGGCGCCTCGCGAGCTTGCTCGGCATCGGCATGCACGTCTCCTTGGAGCCTCGCGAGCGCCACCTCATTTCCCATCCGCTCGCTTGCGTGTTTCAGCACCTGGTGTAAGCGATCACCGATGTTCTCGCCGATGTCGCCCGGCTGCAGGTGGAGCTTGTCCAAGTCCAAGAGGTGCAACGGGGTGTTCTGGCCATCGTCTCCAGTGCTGACCTCGGTGTTGTTCGGCGTCTTCGGGACGCAGCTGGGCGTCAGCGACGCGGTCTCGTAGGTGCCGTTGAGACCGCTCTCGTCGCCCAGAGGCGGCGAGGGGGCACTGGTGACGGTGGCGTAGCTAGGGCCGTCGACGAGCGAGGACTCACAGGAGCCGTTGAGACCGCTTTCGTCGTCCGGAGGCGGCGGCGGGGCGCTGGCGACGGCGGCATAGCTAGGGCCGTCGACGAGCAAGGACTCATTGTTGTCGCCGACATCGTCCTCGTGCAGGCGTCCAGCTTCGATCTTCGACTTGGCAGTGGCGGAATCCACCTCCTTCTTGCCGAAAGTGTACCGCACTGTGACGGGACTCTTGTCGGGTTCGTGGCACGCCTGCTTGGGCTTGACGGCGACCTTGCCCCGGTCAGTCCGCTGCGTCTGCGGGACCTCGTCGTTCCGGCCGCTCAGGTATCTCACCCTCAGTCTCGCATTTCCCTGCTGCTCGTCTCCGTTTCGCGCCTCGGATTCGGTCAGGCATTCGGCGAGGTTATCCCTGACGGCCTCGCGCTCCTGCTCCTCGCTGAGACGTCGCCCGCGGGACTCCTCGAAGCTCTGCACGTCGATCGATGTATTGCTTGGCGGCGAGATCTCGCCGAGATCCATGTCCGTCGGCGACGACTGTGCTGTGTGCGGCCCACTGGGGGAGAGGATCCGTGGTGATGGAGTGTCGGCAGCAGTGGAGGGGGCAGGGGCAAGCGCAGCAGCAGAGGAAGAAGCAGGAGAAGGTGGTGAGGGGGGGTTGTGTGTCATGGAGAATTTGGACTCGGAGTTTTGGCTCATATTGTTGGTATGAATTAGAGAAGGGGGAATGCAAGAGGAGAGTGCGAAATGCATTCACCCTCTACAGAGGGATTGGCTGACTGTTGCGTCATGTGTAACAATGCGGTGGTGGTGACGTCAGGAATGGCCAAGCCAACATGGAGCCAGCGATCCGCATTAGCCGGTGCAACCAGGACAGTCACGGCGAAGCAATCGTGGCGCGGACTGGCCACGTGGGAGTGAGCAGCTGTGATCACACACTCTGCATATGCATAGGAAGGTAACCAATAACGAAACTATGTTGCAGTATTCCACTGAATCGTGCAAGATGTCATTGGTAATGAGGTGTCACGAGTTAATGGCACGGTACATAGCACGCATCGACGGAAGCAGTCTCGCGGTCAACCGACGGTTCACGGTGGCAGATGACATGTGCATATTACAACCTCGCAATCATCGCTGGTATATCTCGTCTTTCGAGGCACCGCATCGCTCGCAAACCGCGCTCACGCGGCGGCGGCATCCCTCCTCTCCGTGGTCGGCTTCTCCGCGCCGCTCTCGAAGTCCGCGCTCTTGGTGTCAGTGATTTCGTCCGCCTCGACACTAAGGTCTCTACCCAGCTTCTCGGGGCCACTAAGGACGAGCACGATGACGTAGGCAAAGACGGCGCCCATGAAGATGGCCATGACCTTGGCGTAGTCGTACCTCTGGTCGCCGGCGGGGCCGTCCGGCAGCGGGAACTGCTCGCCGATGGTCGCCTCGATGGTCGAGCTGGCGGAGCTGACGAGGTTGCCGAGCTGGTAGGACGTGCCGACGACGAAGGTGCGCATTCCCGGAGGCGACAGCTCCATCAGGTGGATCGGGATCACGCCCCAGGCGCCCTGCACCATGAACTGCTCGAAGAACGCCGCCGCCATGATGTTGTTGCTGCGGACGTACGTGTACGGGTACACCAGCGCGCCGCCGAGCACGCACGCGCCCAGGATCGACGTCCGGCGACCCAGCGCCTGCGATACGTAGCCGAGAGTCGTGCCGCCGAGCATCGCGCCCAGGTTCGCGACCACCTGCGTTACAGTCACGCGGTCGCTCGAGAACTCGAGCTGGCTCTCGAGCAGTGTCGGGTACAGGTCTTGGGAGCCGTGGGACTGCGGGGTGGGAGATCAGCTTCCGCTCCGTTTTTTTTCTTCTGCCTTCGGGCGAGAACAGGAGTGTGCGTACCATGAAGTTGAACCCCGCCATGAGGAGGACCATGTAGCCGAGGGTGAGCCAGTGCTTCTTGAAGCCCTCCTTGGCTTCCTTTACGAATGCGCCTCCGAGGCCGTCCAGCTCGGCGTGTTTCCTGAACTCCTGACGAGCGATGAAGGCGTTGGTCTCGGGCAGGAAGAGCCGCCACAGGATGAAGAGAGCGGGCGGACAGGCGCCAAACCAGAACAGCGGCCGCCAGCCATGCGTCGGGTCGTGCGCGAGCGCCCGCGCGAACACCGCCGCCAGGAGGTAGCCGAACGCGTACCCTTGCTGCAGCATCCCGCTCAGGATACCCCGCGCTTCCGGCGGCGCGTCTTCGAGCGCGGTCGCCGCGCAGTTGCCGTAGATCCCGCCCATCGCGATGCCGAAGAAGGCGCGGACTACCAGGAAGCCCTTGTAGCTGCGGGGCGAGGATCAGCGAGGGGACGCGTGGAAGGAGAGGGACGGCAGTTGCGAACTTGGTCATGAAGCCCGTGAGCAGCTCAAAGATGATGAAGAGGAGGTTGTTGACGATGAACGGCCACTTCCTCCCCCACTTATCGGCGGCGAGACCGAAGGTGATGGCGCCCACGCTTCGCAGCATCAGCACCAGCGTGATGCCCCATGTGATGTCCTTCTTCGAGCGGTCGAACTGGGCGGCCAGCGAGGAGACGGTCAGAGAGACGGTGAAGAAATCAAACGCATCCCTGTGGGGACCAGTCAGTTGGCGTTGCGCGGAGTCAGACAGGCAAACGGGAAGCGGGCACGCACCAAGTCCAAGCGACGAATGCGATGAGGAAGAAGCGCCAGTGATGCCAGGTAAGAGTCCTAAGCACGGCGAACGGGTTCGGCGGGATGTGTCCGGTCGGTTTGAGGGAGGTGAATCTCGTAACAATGTACCTACCAGCGCTCATACGCTCAGCCATTGGATCGTTGGCGGGCCTGTATTGCAGTATCACAAACAGCGAGGGGGGTGAGGAGAAGGAGGAGCGAGGGCTGCCATCCGTACTTAATTGAAGAATCCGAATTGGTCCTTCCCCTCACACAGTTACGGCGTTCGGATTTGTCTGGGAGGGCGGGGAAGGGTGGGGAAGGGTGGCGAGCGACCGCGCGTGCGTGTGAGGGATTTCCACAATCTCGGAGATGCCGCGTTTCCGCGCGGCGGAAATCACAGCTGTGGTGCAAGATCGCAGTAAGCGCACTGCATTTGTCGCCCCCCTCCTGCTCGCCAGATACGAGAGCTGACCGCCCGATGGGACTGGTTTCGGGGCGCAATGTAACGGTGGGCCGTGTATAGCAGTTGGAACCAGGGCAAAGCGACACGGGGCCATGGATCGATCCACTCTTGATACTCCGTCGTCCTATGTGGAACAACATGTAGCTAGTTGGTTCCGTCCCCAATATGTACCCGCCCCCGTGCCCAACCATGACGTTTCCACCCCGGCAATCTAAAGTGGGTTGGTTCATCAGGGATTCGCAACGTCGAAGTAAGCATTTATGTGCAGCGAGAAGATCAGCAGCCGAATAACCGAGCGGGGGCAGCAGCCCAGATAGGAAGCAATTCCGCTGGCCCATCCACTCTATGTAGAGTACACCGGATCAATTCATGCGTTGGGCCCGCTAGCACGCAATATGTACGTATCTAGCCTTTCCAGATTTGTAATGACTAATGAGGCGCTCACAGCGAAACGAACGACGCACACTACATAAGACGAATAACGTCTCGGCGCGAATCGTCCTCGACAAGACAACAGAAATTTTCGACGTAGCCTGTAGTCATTCGGGGGTTCTCGACACGCCCTTCCTTTATTCCAACATTTGTGCCGGCCTCCTTGCTCTTGCGCAGGCGGTATTCGCAGTGTTGAACTTGTACCGCTCCCTGCCGTTGAATTGTGTTTCCACGTACGTTAGTCCAATGAGTGTCGATCAATGACGGGTTTCTCCTGTCGTAAAGCATCTCTCTATAGGTATTTGCCAGCTTGGGCAGCATCAGACTCCCATCGGACTCGTAGTATCGCGCCCGTTGTGGATGTCGCGTCGGGATCGCAGTAGATATCGTGTATGAACGTAGGTGCGCGATGCGTATGTGGGCAGTCTCACAACGCGTATGCGGTATCATGGTAGAAGACGAGGAGGAGATTTGCACGCGTAATTGATTGTTCGAGTCCTAAACAGTGGTTGCCATAGACACTTTTTTATTTATTTTCTTATCTAGTCTGATGGCAGAACCGGACTAGCGTGCCCAACGCATGAATCGATTCCGTCTAGATACCGTGGTTAGTTTTTTAGGATATTCCTCACGGGCGGCGGGGATCTGGGGAGCCCGAAGAAATACATACATAGCGAAGGCGACGGGGAAGAGGACAGGGGGTCGTACGTAGCTGATCGGCGTGTCGGGTTTGAGTGCGACTTATCGATCCATGGTGACCGCAGAGAAGACCGTGCTGACGGACATTCGCGGTCAACAAATGTACGACATACATAGTACACAGGGTCCGACGCGCACCAATTGGGTCGAGGTATGAACAACATTTTCGGGTGCAGAATCTTGGCTATCGTAGATAGCATAGATACCGGTAAGCCCCGCCCATCGTACCTGATTACGACGTGACTAACCATATCGCCAGTTGTAAGAATTTATTTTCTGGGGGCTGCTGTTCATAGTAATACATGGGCGACGCTGTGGCCCATAACCCACGATCCCACTCGCAAAACAAGAAATGCTCGCATTATTTCGCTGGCAGCCCCCAGAACTCTTCCATGCACAGAATTTTAGATAATCTTGTCCTTCTTCTCTTTCCAGTGCTCTGCTGTGTGTGCACGATTTTCCGTCACTGAAATGCCAATTACGCGTCACTCGTTCTCACTCGTTCTCTACCCGCGGGACAGCCAGACCGCTGAGCACTGAACTGTCCCGTCATCTGATGTCACGCCTACTACTAGTGAAGCGACTTCCCAGAGACGACGGCGGGTCTCCAGAGATTCCCTCTTTGTGTGTAGGAGTCGAAAATTTAGGGTCCCCTATGTTTCCCCGCAGCAGACTGCAGTCCATCAGCACACTGCCCCTGGACGGGCTACCAAGGTTCGGTCTAGTCCGGTCCGATGGACGCACTGGACCATGTCGAACACTGTCTTCGTCTAGTGTAGGCACTGTCTGGTACCAGGATTGCCCGTTTTTCCATATCCTCGAGTATCCAGCAGCTCCATCACCCAGTCGTGGTCAGTGCTGGTGGTACCGGTACCGCACCCAGACTCGGGAGCACCTCTTCAGGGTGTGTCCGGAGTGGGAGGCTCAACAGAAGATTCTGTGGGCGGGCGTGCAGAAGAAGACCGGCAGGTGGAAGAGTAGGTGGAAGATCCGTGACCTTCTGGCAGATGAGAGGTGTAGCCGGGCGGTGCTGGACTCCCTTGCTTCTACGGATGTGGCAAAACGGGTGCCGGCTGAGGAGGACACTGAGCGAGGTGTCGGAGGCAGAGCTGCGGGAGAGGGAGGAGGAGCTGGGGGCGGGGGCTGAGGAGCTGGGTGTCGGGGGGGGGGGGGGGGGGGGGGGGGAAAACCCCAAAAGTAAC
>Ga0307516_10001686_pt1 | contig 30418 bp, 39 predicted proteins | sample 19_EM_MG_FD_203310 | JGI IMG/M metagenome (GOLD analysis project Ga0307516, IMG submission 203310) | Populus trichocarpa ectomycorrhiza microbial communities from riparian zone in the Pacific Northwest, United States - 19_EM | ecosystem: Host-associated > Plants > Roots > Unclassified | place... | reverse complement strand
GTGACACAGCGTGACACGTGACAATCGCTGTCCTGATTATGCCTACTCGACCCCAAAAGTTTGCCTATTTGAGGGTCATTTTGGGGGGTCCGGGCGGCCGAACCTTATAGGGAGCTTCAGGGGGCCTCCAAGGCCGCAGGCGTGGGAGGACACTTGAAAGCTTTTTGATCATCATAGCCAGACCGCACAGCGTGTGGGCCAGGGAAGCGCCGTGTCGTGCTACTGAACGCTCCTCGTCATGTTGGCCGCTGGGGTACCGAGGATAGCGCTCGCATCCATCGTTTTCAGGGCCAAGGTTGTCTCTGTGTCGACAAAACTGGGTAAATTTTATAGTGCACAGGCACAGACTGCGAAATCCAAGGTATGGTCGTCTGCAGATGAAGCAGTCAGAGACGTCAAATCGGGCGATACGTTGTTGTGCGGAGGTGAGTGAAGTCGTGTCGGGGTAGTTGTTCAACGTTCAAACCCTATGTATGTCGCTGATCTGCCACTTTCAATGCAGGATTCGGGTTGGCAGGCGTACCGGGTACGTGGATAACTACTACATATCTGCGCTGTGCCATGAAACTGATCAGAACTACGCTTCAAGATACACTTCTTGGGGCTCTTGTGAAGAGGGAGGATGTTAACATGCTCACTGCCGTGTCAAATAATGCTGGTAGCGGTGACTCTGGGCTAGGTGCTTTTCACTTTGTGGGCCTCTCTCAGTAATCTAATTTTTTTTAGGCAAACTTCTTAATAGCAAGCAAGCTGGAAAAATCATTGCATCATACCCAGGAGGGTATGTGTGTTGTGTTGCACGGAGCATCGAATATACTTGACCAATTACAGTAACAAGGCCTTTGAAGCCTTATATCTTAACGGCGAAGTATCTCTAGAGCTCTGTCCCCAGGGAACTCTCGTAGAGCGGTTGCGAGCACATGCAGCTGGCATACCTGCCTTCTATACCCCAACAGGCGCATCGACTGCAGTCGAGGAAGGAGCGATCCCAGTGCGATACAACGAAGGTGGCTTTCGGCATGGGGTAAAGATCCCGGGAATAAAGAAAGAAACACGTGAATTCAATGGACGCAAGTATGTGATGGAGACTGGGATTCCTGGCGATGTGGCGTTCATTCGCGCGTGGAAGGTCGACGAGGTCGGTAATTGTGTCTTCCGGTAAGAATGTCGACCGATGCTTCTAGTCGGTTTCTTCTATACTACCTGCAGGTACACGCAGAACAACTTTAGCACCGCCATGGCCAAGAACGCCAAACTGACTATTGTCGAAGTAAGGTTCATTATACATAATCTCTCTGTACCAGCTGGGAACTCGATCGGTAGGCAGATAAGATCGTTCCAGTTGGTTCTCTCTCACCAAATGCAATCCATTTGCCTGGTATATACGTCGATCGCGTCGTTCTCGCCACAGAACCAAAACGAATCGAGATCGAGACCTTGGCAAGGAATGAAGGAGCCCCGGAGTCGTATCACGAGAAAGGCGCCACGTTGGATCACAGACATCGCATTGCGAAGCGGGCAGCCAAGGAAATACGAGATGGTTACTATGTTAATCTCGGGATTGGTATGCCAACTCTTGTGACAGAGCACTTGTCGCCTGGAGTAAGGGTCTGGCTGCAGAGTGAGAATGGGATCTTGGGAATGGGCCCGTACCCGACGAGGGAACAACTTGACCCGTAAGTCTTTGGAATACGCCGTTTCTGTGACCCAGACCGACGTATTTTTGCAAGAGACATTATCAATGCTGGGAAAGAGACTGTGACACTACTCCCTGGCGCATCTGTGTTTGGTATGTACTGAGAAACGACAGTTTTTACCCGTTGGGCTCACCACGTGTATTCAGACTCGAGTGAATCTTTTGCTATGATTCGTGGGGGCCACATAGACGTGGCCATTCTAGGGGTGAGTGAAGCGGATACGTTTCACTGTTTACCTCATCAACGCATACTCCAAAGGCCATGCAGGTGTCTCAGGCCGGTGATATTGCCAACTTCATGATCCCCGGAAAACTAGTGAAAGGCACGTGTCAACATTGATCTTCCTACAGAATCTTGCAATAAGGTGTTCCCTGCGATTTAGGTATTGGTGGAGCAATGGACCTTGTCTCGAACCCCGATAAAACCAAAGTTATCGTCGTTATGGAGCACTGTGCAAAGGATGGAAGTCCCAAAATCCTGAAAAAATGCACCCTTCCACTTACCGGGGCCAGAGCCGTCAGTCAGATTATCACGGAGCTCGCAGTTTTCGTTGTCGACAGAAAGAATGGTGTGCTTGAATTGGCAGAGTTGCAGGAGGGAGTGACGCTCGAAGAAGTTACGGCCAAGACAGGCTGCGAATTCAAGATATCAGCTGGCTTGGCGTAACATGGACGAACCATTGATTTAGCAAGCATCTTCAAACTACAGGATACATGTCTTGCGTCATGTGGATTATTTGTTGTTTCTCGGTTAATGGATGCGGTTCTCTCTCTAGGGCTCCTGCAGCATGGTTCTGTACTCGGAATTCCCCTGTCTCTCGTCGAGGGAAGGAAGCACCGGTAAGGCGCCATGACCACGCCATGTTTCTTGGTGCTTGGATGCTCATCGCTGTAGCCAGTAGGGTCGCAATGCTGATTTGTTCATCCGAACTCGGTGATCGTCCAAGACCAACAAGGTGGTTGAAGGGGACTGCCTCTGCATAGAAAACTTTCGGGGCTGTCTATGTTCCTACGTCCGGGAATAGCGTGGCAGCATAGCCTTCGATTAGGCAGACTTTCAGGGATAAGACTCCGCGGAAAACGTCCTCAAGGACGTCGGGAGACACCAGGACATTCCCAAATTAACCCTAATCAGTGGGCTGATTTATGACGCATGCCGCGTCCTAGGTGATGCCACGCTTGCCGGGGTCTGACCGAGATCACTTTGTCGTGAAACAGTGGAAGATAGGCGGGTTGGAATACCTATCACCAGACCACGTCAAAGGGAAGATCCCATTCGCAGTCGAGCGTGCCATGACGAAGGTTTCCATGTCATGACCGGCGATGGGCATTCCTACACTCGGGCCCGGAAAGCCATTCCCCGCTCTGTTTGCAGAGCAAAGTCGGTACGCCGGACTGCGGACCCGGGCGGTTTGATCACCGCCCGAATGTTGCGATCACCAGTTTGTTACTTGGTAGTCCTTATTGTGTATGCACCGATGCGGCTTGACTTGTAGCAGTACTGGTGGTAGATGTACGGATGTTGCCATTCTCGGCAAGGTGTTACCTGCAAATTTCATGGAGGGATAGGAAAGGGATAGATACTGCGGTAGAGGGCTAGACTACGCGTTGCCAGCGAACCAACTTGGCTGTCTGGGCTGTCTGAGCTTGGTGAAGCGTTGGACACGTACATAGCAGTACAAGTTGTGGTTACACGGTGGCGTTGAGCACGGAAAAATCGACGAGTTTGTCTCAGACCAGGTCTCTTCAGTCAAAGCAGCAAACGGTGCAAAATACTCACTCTCAGCACTCGAGGGCGTGTCTCTCGTCACAACCATGAACTGGCTTGCCTCACTCTTCTCTGGTGGCAACAAGCAATCATTGAGAAGAGGCCAGGCAATGACCACCACTCATGAAGCATTCTCTCTCCCAACCTCCACCCCGCGTCTCACTCCTCAGATTGACACCTACAACTCGGATAGTCCTCGAACGAATGGCCCTCTCAGTCCCTCGTATACCTATCCTCCCCACTCACCCATCAGCGCATACTCATATGTTCCGACTTCGTGAGTTCATTTATTTCAAAGCCCTTGTCTTTGACAATGTACCGTGTCCTCTAGCTCCAGTTCGCGCTCACGACCTACTTCTCTACTTCCTCTCCACCGCACGCCCGACACCGATGCAACACCGCCTTCCTATCCCCCTCTCGCCAATTCATGGAATCGCATAAAGCTCTGGCTTTCTCGCGAATATCCAGAGCTCGGAGACACACTCAATTATGGCATCCTCCCACAAGACCTAACTCAAATTGAGGCACAGCTTGGGTTCGTCCTTCCAGCACCGGTCCGGGAATCATATCTCGTTGTCGACGGCCAGGAAGCGGAGTCTTCTGCGGGATGCTCTGATGGGCTCTTCTTTGGGTTGACGCTCTTACCTCTGGAAGATGTCTTGGAGGAGTGGAGATTTTGGAGAGAGGTGGATGACGATCCAGCAACTGGCGCAAATACCCGTCTTCGAAACTTAATGAAGTCCATACCCGATGGTTGGGTTCGCAAGGAATACTCTCAACGTGGCTGGATACCCCTCATCGCTGACAAAACTGGAAATTACATTGGCATAGACCTCACCCCAGGGGAAAGAGGAAGCATTGGCCAGGTGATCGTCTTTGGCAGGGATTTCGACACGAAGGTGGTGCTTTGGCGTGGAGATGGTCTGGGAGGATGGGCAACATGGTTAGCGTGTTTCGCGGATGAACTGGAGAGTGGAGAAGGTTTCGAGCTTGGCCAAGGAACTAATGAGAGTGAGGGAAGCGAAGATAGCATCGGCTACGAGAATTATTTCCACGACGGCACTGGAGGGGGGCAAGGAGATGGGGGTGGCGGAGGGGGAACTGGGGGCCTGCGGCTGAGCGGAGAATACAAAGGCTGGAATCCTATCGAAGCTTGGGCGGACAGAAGTGTCAGGAAATGGCGAGATGCCGGACTACTCATTGACGATGTGTCATCGATCCTTAAGGGCAAGGTAGCCTAACTCCCTTTTACCGCGACTTCCCCTGACCCATTTGAACCAGGCACCGGAAAAATATGGGCTTGGTGTCCTCAACCTTCAAGAGTCCTCCGCCATCGTGCCGATTCCAGTTCTTGAAGAAAAGACAGAGGAAGAGCCCACTGCCCTTTCTGCTGCATCAGAAGCAACGCCTCACCCGTCACTTCCGACGATTTCTATCACGAAACCCCCACCGCCCCTACCTATCGGTGTACCAACAGTCAATGATGTATTACCATTACCCTCCCCACCAGACTCGCGGCGCTCGTCTTCTGATGACATTGAGGCTTGTCGTGGCCTCGGATACAGGGAGTCCATGGACGAGAGCACGCTTCCTCGAACAACACCTCACCTTCCTTCGATAGTTAAGAAAACCGAACCTCCGAAAATGCAGCTCTCTTCACCAACGGTGGTTGATGACCTTCTTGCCGATTCAGCACCACTAGAAGACGTGCCCAGCATGAGTCCGGCAAAAATAGAGACCGAGACCAACGCGCGGGAGTGCTTACCAGAGTCCGACCCGCCGCAATCAGTAGCTGATGGGCCCATAGACACGACGATCCGGATAGCCGGTGAAGGCCGCCTCTCTGGTGCGGACGATGCACTTCCTCTCACAGCTGGGGTTGAGGATGCCCCCAACCCCGTGGAACCACAATCCCGGCAAGGCAAGACTCACGAGAAGAATGACTCCAGTTCTTCATTGACTCGAAAGAGCACCAGCACCACGCACGAGAACGGGAACGGAGAGTCGACTAGCACTAATAGCATCCCAGAGTCTCGGTGACCTTGTCGCTCCTTTCGACTGGACATTATAATTTCCAACCTGGTGCGCGCTAGTCTCGTGCTCTGGGTTTTCACGCTACTTCCTGCCCTTATCGAGGCATTTCCCCTTCATTCACTGTCTTTTTTCATTTGTCACGGCGTTTGACGGCTGTCGGCATGACTTCTCGAGCATCGACCATTGCATTTTTTTGTGACTCTATACCCACTCGCGTAACTACAGAACAATACGACGTGACCTGCTTTCTTCACTAATCTATGCATTGCCTTTACAATGAACTCCTGTCCGAATCGCATTCATAACGCTGATATGGGCGTGTGCGCAGACATCTTGTCTCCCTTAATTGACTTATGTCTTGGAGATCATTCTACACCGACTGCCTAAAGAACGAGTCTATTATCATTATATGATCTAAGTAGGGGGACTAACTTGAATCACTAGGTTTAAGCATTCAAATATTCATCTGCTGAATAGGTTGCAGAGAACAACTGCATTCGCGAACATGACTCACTTCGGATCCAAGTCGTGTTCGACCTGAATTATGAGGATCACAGCAGTGATGTCCATGATCAGTTTTCGTTCGTTGGTTTTCCTTTGAGGGGACAGGGTGCTGCCCGACAGCCTTGGGGCTCGATGAGATTGTCCAACATCAAAATGCATTTAGAAAAGCTGACAGGACTTGTGCAACTATTTATGCACAACACTCTGCCCAACATTCCAAGTCTAAAGTCGACGCATAAGCAATATCCTCTGCCAGTTCACATTGCGAGCCTTATTAGTTCCACGATCCCTTTTCTACCCAAGGATGACGGTCAGTTAACACGGTACTAGAGGAATGACTGAATACCGTTAGGTGCCACCAGAGATACCATGATGCGGTTCACTGGAACTCTTGCTCGCCCTCCCCTTGGTTTCAAGTGACGCGCGAGCATCCAATTTCAGCTTTCATACATCCACATTGTACCCACGCTCCTTCCTGTTCAGACGATTTGTCAGTTTCATTACTACGCTGTGCAGCTCCCAGTGGGCCCACGGTGTTTGGGAAATAACGGCTTCTTCACCCTTTTGAGAAACGACTTAAGGAGTCACTTCAGATTACATGAGATCAGCGTTGCCACCAGCACACTTCCAGGCTAGCATCAGAATGCATAATCTCTCAAGGGCGATATGAACACCACATACAAAGTCTGTGGGCTTGGGATCTTGAACTCAAAGGCCTATGCAGTTTGTACGCCGCGTTTCGTCATAGCCTGATACAGCCCAAGTTTGTAGAAATTAACTTTTAACGTTAGTCGTCGTATCAAGAAACAGTGTAACCGCCGCCGCCACTGTCATTTAGAAGATCGCCACTGCCACCTTGCAGGTGGAAACGTGACAGGAAATTAAATGTGGCAAACGACGAGGTCGAGAAATAGAGGAGTCGGAGAGGTAAGCTCTAGCTTCCGCATGTCAGCATTCAAGCGTCCACGGTCAAGCAAGTGATACATACCAGAGCAGCCGTCCATGGAAACACCGTTCGAGGATTCGAGTGCCAGATACTAAGGCTCAACACCGCGAGCGGGCGCACATTCGTACAGGCACGATGCGTGCATGGCCACAATCCAGAGTGATACTGGACAATCTAATAAATTGCTCTGAGACACCATAGGCGGTTATTCGTTCTTGTCTCGGGGGAAAATGGTGGTCTGGCTTTGAAGGGGTTTTCATTATAGGGAATTTAGCTTTGGGAGATGATGATGCCAACTCGAGAAACGGCGGATGTCTGGAAACGAGGCTCGGAGGCCCAAGACGCCAATTAGTAAAGCGTCGGGTTCTCTATGCTGCCACTGGCTAGTGAAAACCGTTTTCTAACGCAACAACGGCACGCGACTCGTGACTCGGTTATTTTCTGCACTCCTTCGAGTCCGACCACTCAGTACTTCACGTCGATAGGCTTGGCCAACTTGATGCCTATGAAGCAACAAAGCCACTGAACTCAGTCGGAGTCCCCTAGCTAGACCCAATATGCGAAGGCAGTCAGTCAGTCCTATAACATGAAAGCTGAAGGTCAACTCGTCTACCACACCCGAAGATCTATGCAAGGCATGATCGACCCCCTCAGACAACTCCAATTCTGGAACCCGCCAACGCTTCACGTGCCTACGCAGCAATAGCCCAAGCATTTGTGACTCGTGGATCCACGCCCGTCCGCGTGTCAAAGGTAGCTCACTCACCATATCTTAATGGTGAGCATCATTTAAGCTTGTTGATTGGGAATAATTCATTTGACTGCACTTAGAGAGCTGCTTCATACTCTTCCAGCACTCCCTGTGCCGGTTGGGTAGTACAGGGCAAAGATCCTTAAAACTTACTCTCAACGGCTCATAAAGACCCTGCTCCCGCGTCAAGATAAGGCCGGTATTCATTATCGAGGTAGGGTATTGATTGATACAGAAATAGGTGACTATCGTGCCCACGTGCAAGATGTATTCCTGAATTTGCGGTGAGTTACACTTCAATCGGCGAATCGATAATTTCAAACCTTCGATGAAGGCATCTTCTGACTTCTATGCTTATCACATTCAACCAAGATTTGAAGTCTAAACACTCTCAATTTTCTCAATCTTCATTAGTTCAGGCAAACCAACTTACACTGACTAAGCCCTTTTTGGCAAAAGACGACAATGACTAGATCGCCTTTGGCCTCGCTAACATGTTCGCGTGGACCCAAGGCGCCCCCTGTGGCTTGTAGGCGACTTCCTCGATCAGTATCGGGAGTCCGCGTTAGATGTCACTGGATGGCTTTCCAAGAAAGCCTTGTTAACGTCCCGGGGGGATGCAGTAAGTATCGGCAGTTGAATGGAGTGACCCCTTTCGGGACATATATGCAGGCCATCTATTAAGAATGCGTCGCCGGGAAATACTGCTCCTATTGTGCTTCGAAATGCAGCGCAACGTTGAAGACAGAGGGTCATTTTCTAGTAACAGTCGTCACCGTCGTCCTAGGGCGTCACTTGAAGCCACCAGGTGGCGAACGAAATGGCCCAACGCCAGAGCGCGGCTCCACCGATGACTGGTGTGAGGGATTATGGGTACTCGTCAATATACCACTGGTGTGGCCAAGGTGTGGCGATGGCTTGTATGGGAGCCGTGGTGTCGAACAAAAAAAATTGGGGCGCTTGCCACAAGCTATGTGGCCGTGTTAACAGAGCCGGCTGGCCTGAAGGAAGGCCTCTTCATTTGAACTTGGTGTTCGCGCCGCCGACTCGCCCTTCTGATAAACTTCTCATCTCTGAAGCTTTCACATGACTCTGAACACTCCAGATCGTCCATGCGATCGAAACGCCAAAGAAAATGGAGTCGAGCCGTGTCCATCCCAGTTCTGTTGGCAGTTCAATTCTGTCACCGGTTTTTTTTATGGTTTCCCTCTTCTCTTCATACGCTCTCCATCTTCGTGGAAGGTATTGGCCCTCCACTCCCCTTGTGTCGCCCAGGATTCTTTTGGGGATACCCGGGCTTCACCCCACCATGCACGTCCAATTTGGCGCTCATGATCCCTTCACTCCCGCCGTCGGAAGCTGTCTCCACGTCCAATCCACACACGGACAAGTTTAGTTTCCCTTTTCTTGACGTTCTGTCCGTGATGAACCCGCCAAGCCCACCGGTGCTATAAATTGCACGTCCTTACAACCACAACGATGCACGTTGTAAAGATGCCAGCCTATCCGCCACACAATAATCTCGACTCTCATACTCGGTCTATCCACGCATTGAATGATTATTTTTTGACTACGCCTGTCAAGCACTTCGATAAGCAAGAAAGGTCAGTATTCTTCTGTGATATTTATGTATCTGCTGTTTCACCTCCCATAGTCACCTTGTGAGCAAGAGCTCTGCGCTAGATGGCGCACTTACCTTCCCGTCACGTCACGTATTAAAGTGAAGAAGTTTTTTTTACGGTTTTTATCGCATTTTCCTTACCTTCGTGTTTCGTACTGTATATTTGGGGTCAGAGCGCCTTTTGAAGGTCTGTGTCATTCAGGCACCCATGATGCGTTCACTAACATCACCCAGGGGTAGGTTGAATGGTGATTGACTGATAATCGCACTGATCTATGGAAAAGGCAGACCAAATTGAGGGAGATACAGAACTGGGATATCTGAACCGCGATGGGAAGAACAGAACATTCCAGGTCAGAGGGTTCTAACGCTTTGGAGTAGTCCACAATATTGATGTTCCTCAGTTTACATGCAAAGGTCGATGTGCGGATGGGAGACCGTGTAATCGACCAATCTCGTTTGATGCATGTGCTGATCACCTCGATCAATATCACGATATCTCGAGGTCAAAGTCCATTTTATGCCCGTGGTGTGCTCGCAGTACATCTCGAAAGAATCTAGTGAGGCACTATCAAGAAGTTCATCTAAGATTTCCGCGCCACAAACAGTTATGATACACCCCTCCATCTTTGTGTAATGTACCCTGGACCTCTTATTCCGTCTCTTCGTGACGCTAGTTTATTGTTCCAAGACGCCGCTTTCCTGTATAACTGCCGAAGCAATGAAACGTTCCTATAGATTTACTATCATTCTGATACTAAGCTCTTTCGGATATTGGCATTGCTTTTATCAGAAGCTTGTTTGTAAATTAAGAAATTTTGTATTGGCTCCGTGTGTATTTTGAGGTCGCCTTCGGATCCTACTATAAAATGGGCGCTGTAGAGCCCTCCGTACCCCGTTTCAGTCGTGGAATTTGATAGGATTGCCCCTATCTGTCGGAGTTTGATTATGGAGTCGTCCTTCGGCAATGCCAAAGACTCGTGCCCCTGTTTGGAGCTGCCACATACTCTGTCCAGTATTGGGGCCGCGTTCCTATGATTTCTCGGTTGGAAAGAGACCGGTGACATTCTTCGACTGGAAATTGTACGCCTTTTTCCGTCATCCGCGACTACCATGGCTTCGGGAAGCGCCCGAGATCTGCATGCAAAAGTCTCAGTAATTCCGACAGCTGGGCCCGGGATCCACCGACTCAGGTAGCATCGTATTAGACTCGATGCCTTTGTTCCATTTCTGTAGACACTTGATTCTGTCTCCAGCTGTATAAACACTGTGTCCCAGACCGCTGTATACATTTTCGATCAGCAGTTATATTTCAGTTAGTTCTAGCTACAGATAAATAGCTCGTAGTTGTACTGCTGTGCTCCACCGTGTTTGGACCTGGTTCGCCCCCATCAACCCTTATCGACGTTGGAAACTCACCAAGGGGGGGTTACACTTAGACAATCAGGCCAAGAGAACGTGGACTGGCGCGTGAACCTACTACTAGTATGGTCATACAAAAAGCAGAAAGAAAGGAGCCCAAGTTGGAATGGAAATGAAGCAATGACTAAGCAGCGCGGATTGGCGCACGGGCCAAGTTACTACGGATCAGGGCGAACTCGATACTCGACCATATGTACTGGTCCACTTGGACCTTGTGTCCAGTGTATTTGTTTGAATGGGTTCAAGTCGGAGAATACTTAAGTACGTCATATCCAACGTGTATTAGCTCCATCCCTATCAGAGATACGGCCCATAGCTGAAGCCACATAGTCAGAAAGCTAGGTGCAACATTTGTGGAACACATAGGCTAAATAGGAGACCTGCTTTGAGTCGTACGGGTGAGTTTTGCTTCACCCTTTTGGATCAAGGCACAAAGCTTGTCGCGTTCATGCAGCAAGGCAGGCGTCATACGTACTAGACGCCGATGATCCATCTAACGTAACTGGGAAATTAACAGCTTCACAAAGGGGTTGGTACCATCTTGAAAATGACGTGAAGTAAGTCGAGTACACGAGAATGTAGGATGACATACTCAGGTAGTTGAGTAGTATAAGAAAACACATCACATATACCCAATCAAAATCCCTAGTAATAGTAGTGTCTGGTGGCGTATTGTGTCGCCAGTAGCAGCCACGACCACGATGAGGAATGCACCCTAGGGAAAAATTGAGGTGGAATTGTAGTACATAGCAAGTCATTTTTGTGCAAGGACGATGGCCATACCGAGCGTTTCCTCTGGCAGTAAGTCGAGGGTGCACATGGAACTTGAAGTCGGAAAGGTAGTATGATTGGCTAGCTGCCACGAATCCCAGTTACGTAGTATGATGGTGATGCGAGAAGCGAGACTCTTGGACTCTGGATTGAACAAAGTATGTGGCACTAGTAGCAGTGCAATTTTGAATTGAAGCGGCGGGGCTTTGCCGCACTCACCAGGATACTTGACAACTACAGTGACTGACCAAGGCAGCATTGCTCTGATGACCCAGACTTTTCGCCCCTTCAGCTACTTGTGAGCAGGAATGTCATTCGGAGAAAATTATCAGTTGTAAATCCACTGAAGCTGAATCGATTTCCGGTGAACCACGACACTTCAACACCAACCTCTTGTTCGCAACGGGATCTACACAGTAGTTCACGTCCGAGAAGCAAGTGTCATCTCTGGGTATGTCTGATTAACATTCCAGATGCAATCCTCTTGACCCTAATGTCATCACAGGAAACATTGGCGGGCACTCGAGTGTGTTCCGTCACAAAGATTCACTCCAATGAGATCAGAGTTGAGTGGCCACCACAGTTCTGCTTCAAAATTAGTACTGGTTCACGACTCCAACACGCCCCACCAAGTGGTGTGCGCACTGAAATCGCTTTTCTACAAATCCTTAGTCTTCCCTACGCAGACCAAAGACTCGATTGAAGACAATGTTCCCTCGCTAATGCTCATGTCGATACCACCCTGTGGGAAGCTTATGGGTCGTGATAGAAATGCAATAAAATTTCTAGACACACGGAAAGCTACAACCATATACACGCGCGCACGGTGCCTATCCAGAGGTAGAATGCCCAGTTTTACTGAATTTGTTGCTGACGTGTTACCTGGCGAGATACGCAGCTTTTCGGGTTTATCGAGTAAGGGATAACGAGCTCACCTACCTTATAAGAGCCTGCTGATTATCCTCAGATCCGGAGAGACATGATGATTTCCACAATTTAAATGGAACCTCCACCTAGAACGAGTGGGGAGTTGTTTCAGTGCTCTGAATACCCGAAGACGAAACTCACTAAGTGGTCGATGATTTTTCCGCTTTTCAACTCAGTGGAAGCCCACTCGCAGGATTATATAGTCACAGCATATGAAATACGGCAGGTGACGACCAATCTGCCAGATTGGCACACGTCAACGGTAGTAGATGTTGGTTTTATTCGTCACCATCGTTAAACGCAGTGTCCCATCCACTTCGCTGGCCTATCTACCACCTCTTATCATGCCTCCTAATCGCAAAATCGCAAAATATCAAACACTTTCCCAGCGTTTATCTCCTCCAATTTTCAACTCCGATGAAAACAACACTCCAGCTGCGGTGCTCCATTCACCAATCATCGATGGGCCCTTTAGGTTTAATGGTCCGCATCAAATCAGCTCGTTCATCTCTGTGGCGGCTCCTCGGATGGATGCCGATCTCCAGGCGGGCATGTGTCTTCAAGCTACAGCCATGTCTGCAATTTGGAGGTGTCCAGCCTTCTGACTACCCGTGCCGCCCCTCGTATTTCCTTATGTGAACTAAAATCGCCCTCCATGATCTCAGTGAGCCTCCATGAAGATTTCGCCTCCATAAATGCTTATTATATTATATTTAAATACAGGCTGGCCCTATGGCAACTCTTTGCAGGATCAGACCCGCTAATGTCCTTTCCCAGTAATCCTGAGGATGATATCCAACAACGCATCGACTATTACAACAATGTACCTATCGATCACTTCGTTAACTGTAGAGACAGGTATTTTTCTTCCTATGAAATATGATCGTGACCGAATGAACCTTCTATTAGCTGTTATATCTCTTCGTATTCAGAACTCGCTGGTGCGGTTCCAGGTGCAACGTAAGGTTATAACCCTCATCTCTCAACATTTTCGCCTGACAATTCTGCTATTTTCAAAGGACCGGCGTTGGCACCAACAGTCAGGACAATGATGAAGGAGGTATATCTGTCCTACAGTAAATTTGTCGGTGAAGTTTTGATCGGGAACTCGGTAGATATTCGACAAGTAGAAGAAGACATTGACCAAGGCCAGGTTGAACCGCCCCGCCTGGCAGGCGGAGACAAATTCGAGCTGCTCAACAACGAAGGTAGAGATAGGGACTACCAGGTTTGTCCAGTTGTGCTACCGCTGAAGAATGTGCTGGAAATCTATCTTAGTTCAGCTGCGAAATCCGTGACGGCGAACATCAATGTAGTCACCCAATATCTTTCAATTCCTTAAAACAACACATGGTACAGTTCCACAACATCCCGAAGTCTGACAAAGCACCCTGCCCTTGGGGGTCGTGTAGGGAATTGAGCTATCGAAGAAATTTGGAGAGGCACATAAAGACCAAGCATTTATACTTCAAACGCCTGCTAAGGGCTTCATGATGAGACCTCTGTCCACGAAAAAGTTGCAGATCTTTTAACCGCCATTTGCATGTATTTCTAACCGTATTGCTTATGGAACCTAAATTGGAAGCAACTATATGTTTTTCTAAGAACCAGTGTACCACCTTGATATAGCTCTGCTTTCACTCGGTTCAGACCAGCCTCCACTGACCAGTGTCTTGACGGCATTGTAAGGAACCGATACAATCTAGCCACGCAACTACGATATTATCTTCAGTCTTCGAAATACTCGAGAGGGCCCGGACATTGGCTAGCATGCCTCGAGGTGAGTTATGGCTGATACTGGGAACTGGTATCGGTCCTCCTGCGACCGGCAAGACCCAAAAGGGCAGGCTGACGTATGTTACCTACGACGCTTGAAAGCAGATCCCGCGTCCCATGTCAATAGGCAGGCGGGCCTCCCTCCTTGCTTTGACTCTCGTTGTTACCTTTGATACTTTGTTCACTCGCGCTTCGAGCCACTCGCGCTTCAATGACGTCTCTATTGTATTTATACCGTCTGTAGCTGCCTCGAGCAGCAGGAATTCTGAGTTTTCCAATCTTCACATCCGTCTTTGAGTGCATCAGCCCGAACATCTATCAAGCCCAGCTACTATACTAGCTACATAGTAGTAATACATCTTCGGTGTCTGTATTAGTATCATTGTACCCAAATTCTACGTGTTTCCTTCTCACCTCTCACTCCTCGTCCTCTTGAACTCCCGAACCCGCGCTTCTCCCTACAGCAACAGCTGGCGGCTCCGCAAGCCTTATCGCACACGTTAAAATCCCTCAAGCAAGATACTGTACCGTAACGGGTATTGCAAGACGTGCTTACTAAGTGATAATGGAGGGCCCATCAAGATAGTAAATGCTTTACTTAATGTAAGGTTAATACTTACTCACGACTATCTGAAGTATTATGTACATACAAATGACTCATGATCATAGTCCGCAATGCCAACGGTATTATCTAGCCACAATGTAAGAAAGGCAACTCGGTGACCAACTTCCAATCAATCTCAAGGTACATGGTCTTCATTTGGGTGTGGGCGACATCATGATCCAGCCTTAGGGTTGAAATTAAACTTTGTTGGGTGCAACAGCCTTGCTCCAGCCCTCCACTCCCACGTCGAGCTCCGTAGTAATGTTTCGTGATATGATGGTCATATACTTAGGTTTGACTCGCACCCTACGATAACCATTTTTTTTCATTCTCATTAGCGTAAACTTTGATAACGGCTGGAGGGCTCAAGGGATCATCAATCATTCTCCACCGTGAACGGGCACTGATTAACTCTATTATGTAATCACCCGAAGCCGAAGCCCGACAGAAGATCGGCTAAATCAGAGGGCCAAGGCTCACCTTAGTACAGAGCATTTGTGAACGACCTGGGAGGACATAGATAATACAGCTAGGGAAATTCAGTAGACATTGCACAGACACAATGTAACTGAGTCACTTGTAGTGGTGGCACCAAGAGGAGGTATATGCTTGCCAGTCGGCGACTCCAGGTTTCAGCAACACAAGAACGTTATGTAACTCAGACACTCGGTGATCCAGGACCAGTGGCATATAGTCCTCGAGCTCTGGGGACCGTGGTATGTCGTCTCTGATCAATTTGGGTGGTCTGTAGGTGTGCCGGGGGAATCAGCGTTCGAGCGTCATACTGGGTTTGAATTGGTGCATAGCGGCCAATTTGTCTCTACTCACTATGTAGGATAAGTACTGCCTCATACTCGAACTTCGCAGGGGCGGGAAGGAGCCTGGTTTTTTTTCGGCTTGCGGCTTCGCCCAAACCTCGTGGTGAGTCCCACATCACGGATGATGTTTCGCGAGTCGTGATGGTGACGTGGAGGGTTCAAGAGCGCTTTCACATCCTATGTACATAAATATCATTCTCCGCAGTAAATGAGCGCGTTCTCAGGTTATACACGAGGTGAATAAGGGTATGTACCGTGAGGGTCAAACGTCACATGGTGCTGAACCAATTGGGAACTGGGCGAGAGACAGAGGAAGCTGTCAGGATTCGGGAAGGTCGGTCTTTTGGAAGAGAAAGTGAGAACCAAGCCTCCCCATTGTGCACAGCGTTGTGAATGAATTCCAACAGACTGAAAGAAAATTAATGAGGCTGCTGCCGACATGCAGAGTATATCTAGTAAGACAGAATCGCAGACAAAGAGCATGGCGTAATTGCACATGGGTCACTAGTTGGGAACTGCAGGTATACGTCTTGCCAGATACTTAAGTCGGTGAATCCAGTGTAAAACCGTAAGATAGGCGGCCTCCGCTACGGTTTCTGTTTTGCCAGCAACGCGAGAGCGTAACTTCTCTGTGCTCAAACCCTTCCTGATAGTTTCGAATCGCATAACCACTTCGTCCATTTTCGGCCGTTTGGACGGATCTTCTTGTACCATGTCACTGATGAGGGGTTGCATAAACTCGAAGCCGTCCTTAGACTGGTCAATAGATTAGGGCAAATTATCAGACATTGAACAGGACATACGCCAACAAAATCCTTCCTGATCGCGTTCCCGATGTAGAAGACGTCAGTCGCGAATGGGTCACAGGGTTCATTGGAATTTTGGAACTCGGGAACCTCCTTGTCACCTCCCCATATCGGGACCTCCAGGGGGTGGGAGATGGAGTGGTCGTATCGACGGGACAGGCCAAAATCAATAAAGTAGTACTTTACAGGCCGTTCTGTACGGGTTTTATACCTTGCATAGCCTGAAAAATCGCGCTTCATAATGCGATCGATTGGGTGGAACGCGTCGATGAAGAGCGCGTTAGCATCCATCATGATATTTAGGCTCATGCAGTCCCTTTCGGTAATGTTAGATTATAAAGAGGGGGGTGGCCGGGAACGTACCGGTGGGAAACTCGATGCCTGTGCATAAATTGTAGACCCTGCTCACTCATGAGGAACGTACACCAAAGAGTTGAGTAAGCTGACCTCGAATAGCTGTCGAAAGCACTCCACTGCCTCCCCAATAGTACCAAACCGCGGCGATGTGTACGCACGGAGTAAAGGCATGACTATAATTACTTTGTCCTTGTCATCCGGAACAGAAAGAATATCATAAATAGGAATGCAATGGTTGGCGGAATCCGATCGTAGTGGTTCGGACGAGAAAAATCGCCCAATTTCGACTTCGTACGGATGAAGCGACTGGGAAATGATTTTGAGGACAACGTATGCTCCATCTGAAATGCGTGTAGCATCGAGTATACAGGGGAGCTTCGCTCCGCAATTAAGATGGATCAGATGATCGCCGTTGGTGTTGAAGGTACCCACCTCAGATCCTCTCGCGTCCTCATGCCACAATGGATCCAGCTCTTTTCCCTGCCAGGATGGAACCCAATCAGGTGAATATCGTGATCGAAGCAGGAATCCTTGACCCCTTAGCCATTCGTAATGTTGTGACCACCACGTCTCGTATTCCACCAAACCACCATCCCAGGGTATGTGGGCTTCGCCGAAAGCTTCTAGTTCACGCTGAGCCCTCGCAGCTCTGCGGATCTCAGCTTCAGCCTTTGCTCTCGCCTTCTTGGTAGAGACCATAGCCAAAGTGGCCACTGGGTTGTATGAGCATGAGGGTAATGGCGCCAAACATAAATAAATATGGACCCTCATGGACCCCGATTACACCCCTTGTGCCTTCCTTGTTTGGAAAACAAGTTTTTATTGTATCTCCGCGAAAAATAGTGGCAGTTACATCCAGCAACTGAACAAAGTTCACTTCGATCATGGACATTATACCCGTGTCTACTTAAAGGAAACACAATAGGTATTCCCATTGCATGTCGTCGTCTAAGAATCACCGAACCATCTTCGTTCACCTCCATCTCGGGCGAGCGTCCAACTATGACCCAACCATCTTCCCACTCGTGAGGGACAGGACAGCCTTGCAGGCGGGCGAGGTGTATCTTGAGTATACCTTGGATGAGATCATCAAGGTGAGGGATATGGTGAACCAACGTCCTAATTATCGCATGGAATATAAAAATATGAAACGCCGATACGACCAGTATGTTTTTGATCCTTGCACTGGCAGGTAGCACTGCATCTGAAGGTTTCATCGCTGGCAGATTAGCAGCGACAATGAAAAAAATTGAAGAACGAGAGAAAACTTCGAACCCGTTCAAGGCCGTTGCACGTTATCGCCGGAATCGGTTATTTATCGACGCTATCTGCAACTTCAGTCTGCAAGTGAAGGTAGCTTGCATAACTCCTGCAAATATTCCCTACTGATCGGAATTGCAGAGTACTTCGGAGGCGATGAGACGGCGTACCCAGTTATCAACGAGTCAGTTTTCGGTGGAGTCAGACAGTGTAGTAGCGGTCGAAAGTGTGTTTCCAAACTTTCCACTCAAGATGCCTTAATAACACACTCAGGAGGAGATATTTCTACGGAACAAAAAGAAGTCTCTGGCATTGCAATAAAATGTGACAGAGATTTAGACGACAACCTGAGGGCGATTATTGAAGAGGCTGCCAGCATTCTGACGCAGCCTGACCCATTCGATGATTCGGCACAGGTGGCCAATGACAGTGCACCAAGTAAGTCGCCAATTGCATGGATGTCCGTCTCTGATGTACATTCTGGGATTGCACGTCAAAATAGCCATTGACTCTGCTAGTACATCTACTCCATCGGCTGGTGCAAGTGTTGGAGCCTCTTGCTCTAGTACAAGCTCCAACATTACTAACGTAACCTACATCGAAAACTGTCATATATCGTCCTCATCAGTTTCGGGTGTTGACGCTCGTAGCCCAACCCTCAAGAGATTATCGATCAACATTGGGGATCACCACAATGATGGTGGTGAGTTCAACGTTTCCCCCTTTGTATCTACCTTCTTGACATCTTCGCTCGTAGCCGTGACCCAATAGTGCCTCTTTCTCGGAGTCTTCTTGACACACTCTCGTTGAATTTACTTTTTGTACTGCATTTCAGAAACACAATGTACTACTTAGTCACACTCGATTTTGGTCCCAGACTCCGACGACGCCGAGGTCAGATAAGCAATCGGGCTCGAGGCTGGACATCTGCTACATCCCCCGACAACACCACATCCCGTCACCTCTCGTAGTGGATCGGCGCTTTCCAGAGTTACAAGGCGCGGAACTACAGATATATGTCTTGCGAGATATTTAAGTGGGTCATTCTAGTATAAAATCATAAGATAAACAGCCCCCGTAATGGCTTCCGTGTGCGAGCAATACGAGAACGTAACTTCCCCGTGCTCATACCTTTTCCTAGTAATAGTCTGGAATCGCATAACTAACTTCGTCCATTTTCGGTCACTTGGACGGATCGTCTTGTACCATGTCAGCAATGAGAGGGTTCATAAACTCGAAGCCAGCCTTCGCCCGGCCAATGGATAAGTCTGACAGTGAACTGAACCTACATCGACGAAATCCTTTCTGATCGTCATCCGGGGGGGAGAGGGAGGTGGGCATAGGGAATATTGTTGGTCGCGAATAGGTCGCGGGGCTTATCGGAGTTTTGAAATCAGGAATTTGCCACCTCCCATATCGGGCCCTCTGAGGGCAAGGGGACAGGCAAAGTCGAAGAGGTAAGTAGTACCGCAGTGGTCGTTCCCTACAAGTTTTGTACCTCGAAAGGCCAGAATGGTTGCATTTCTTGAGGAGGCTGGGTGGGTGGAACGCATGGATGAAGAGCATGCTGGTGTTTATAGCACCCTGCTCACTGACTTCGAATAGCTGTCGAAGGCACTCTACGTCTCCCCAATGATACCGAATGGTGGCTCTGTGTATTAATGCAATAACGGCATGGAATGATTTCGTCCTGGTCGCCCGGAACAGAGAGAACACCATAACTAGGAACACAATGATTGGCGGGATCTGATCTTCATGGTTCGAAACCGACCAATTTTGACTTCGTACGGGTGAATCGACTTGAATATAATGTTGAAGACGACATATACACCATCTGAAATCCGTGTACAATCAAGAATGATGGAGGGTTTCACTTCGTAAGTCAGTGGGATGATCATCACGTTCGTTATCTGCAAAACCACATAACCAGAACATTTGCCCCCCAACCAGGTTCATAACGAGGGCGGAGCAAGTATCCACGTCCTTTGAATCATCCCAAGGTTGTGAACTTCACCGAAGGCTCCAAGATCAAGCTTGGCTATTACGGCTCTGCGGTTCTCAGCTTTGGCCTTTGTTCTCGCCTTATCGATAGAAATCATGTGGCCACCTGCAGGTTGCTTGAACACGGGGACTTTTATAAGCCAAGGTGTAGTACCAACAGGGAATCAATTATGTAGAAGGAACACCTATCTTCCGTCGACTGTTCGTTCAGGGAGACGCTAGTTGTACACAAGGAGAAGAACTTGTGTGCCATTTTGACTGAGTCATAGGTGACAGAGTGAAGGGTGTGATAAGAGCACATACTCATGCACCACGACCCTAATAGTCCTCTATAGCACTGGTGGCCACGGTATGCCGTCTCGGATTTCAATATGAGTGGTCTGTTAGTGGGAGGGCATCAGAACCCGAGAGTACTACTGCTCATTTAGGAAGAGAAGATTCGAACAAGCCTATCTTTGAATAATAGCAAACAAGCGATCACGTGATGAGTTGTTTGTATACAACCTGGGTTTTGTTTCGTGTCTTTCTTTCTAATTCGTTGGGTGCGAGTCACCTGGAGCAGTAGCAATGCGCTCTTTCTTCTATGTAATCTTTCATCCTCTGCAGACTCTCAACTTATGGCTCGAAAACGACCCCAATGCCAGCATATTCGATGTCCTCTATCTTTTGACTGTCTTCTCCGCCTTTGGGATATGGCTGGTATTTGACAGATACCAGAAGGCGCGTAATAACGCCGTACCCTTCAGACACAATCCCCCAGAGGTATTCCTTGGCGTGCATTTTCATTAGTCGTGTCTCTGACACCGATTACCAGGCAGCCGACCCCGAATGGAGGTCTCTACAGATTCATAACGCAAATCTCAGGTCACACCTCACCGAACTCGAGCTATTGCCACACCATTTCATGGGAGAAAGAGACTACATCACGTGTTACGATCCTGCAAACTCGCTGCATATCAGGACGGTCATTGCGGACAATGACCGTGAAATCCGTGCCAAGATAATAAGAGCGCGAGATGCCCAGGAAACCTGGGCACAAACCACCTTTGCAGAACGACGTCGTGTTATGCGAAGCCTTCTCAAGTGGCTCGTTGAGAACCAGCAGGAATGTGCACGAGTCGCGTGCCGTGACACGGGTAAAACGCGTAAGTACCTATTTCATGTAGTATGGATTTCTGGTGCTACTCATTGCGGCACCCGATAGTCCTCGACGCTGCTCTTGGGGAGATTCTGACTACATGCTCAAAACTGGAATGGTTGATCAACCATGGCGAACGCGCTTTGCGGACTGAGACGAGATATTCAAACTTACTAATGAGCTACAAGAAATCCCAGGTCGTCTATGAGCCCAAAGGCGTGGTTTCTGCTATCGTTTCCTGGAACTATCGTAGGCATCCTTGACCAGGTCGTTAATTTCAATCCTCAAACCGTTGTTATAGCTTTGCACAACGCCTGGTCGCCCATCATCGCCGCAATATTTGCTGGAAATGCAATCGTGCTCAAGTGTTCCGAACACGTTGTTTGGTCTACCGACTGGTTCGTGGGCGCTATACATAAGGCTCTCGAAATTTGTGGCCACGATGCCGACATCGTTCAAGTAAGCTCATGAATATCCTTTACGTTGCCTCTGATCGCTGTTTCTAGACGATCTGTTGCTGGCCAGATCAAGCGGAGGCATTGACTAAATCCCCATTGATCAAACACATTACTTTTATTGGTTCCGAAGAAGTTGGTCGCAAGGCAAGTTCGTTTCCAACGGGAGAGGCATCTTTTCTTAGGTTGTCGTAGGTGGCTATGGCTGCAACAGAACATCTTACTCCGGTTACCCTTGAATTGGGCGGAAAAGACCCCGCCCTTATTCTTCCCGACACGGACCTTCAGAAATGGGCGAGCGTCTGGATGCGTGGAGTCTTGTGAGTTTCTCTGACCTTGGGAGGGCCAACGCTCATATCCCGTTAGCCAAAACGCCGGCCAAAATTGCATAGGTATCGAGCGCCTGATTGTCCATTCGGAACAATACGACGAACTCTATGAGATTTTGACGGATAGAGCAAAGAAGTTGCGTCTAGGTTCTGTCTTGGCTCCATCTAGAGAAGGTTATATCAACACCGTGGATTGCGGGTGTATGATCACAAACGATCGTTTCGATCTACTTGAGCAGCTCATCTTCGAGGCTCACGAAGCTGGTGCCCAAATGGATGTCGGTGGTAAGCAGTATCGACACCCCTCGTCTCCGGGAAATGCATACTTTTCGTGTACGGTTCTCGGCGACGTGAACCCAAGGTCTCGTATTGCCCAGACGGAGTGTGAGTCGTATTCATGTTCAATGTGGTTGTTGATTCCCAACGGTGCTGTAGTGTTTGCACCTGTCGCTCTGTTGATCCGTTATGATGATATCGAAGAGGCAATCAAGATAGCAAATGGCACTCGCTATGGTCTTGGTGCTAGTGTGTTCGGACCGCACCAGGATTTGTGCTTAGAGGTCGCACGAGAACTTGAATGTGGCATGGTCTCGATTAACGACTTTGCTGTATACTATGTAAGCTTTACTGGCACTCTATCAATCCATTATTCACATTTCATTAGCTCAAGTGAGTTGGGATGGCATGGTGCTCCCGCTTTCTCTCGACTCAACTCCTTCATATAGTCAGGACCTTCCATTTGGAGGAACGAAAGCCAGTGGTTACGGTCGCTTTGGTGAGTTTTGTGATGACTTGTTTCTCTTGACACTTCTCATTGTGTGATACAGGCGGACCTGAGGGCCTGCGTGCCCTCACAAATCCCAAGGCCATTGTGATAGATCGCTGGCCGTCGATAGCGCAGACGAGCATTCCCAAAGTGCTTGACTACCCTGTGCGGTCGTTGGTACGAAGTTGGTAAGTAAACTTGCTATCTCGCCTCGGAGACAGCCAATTGACATCATTCCCAGGGACTTTGTGAGCGGCCTTATCATGCTTATGTATGCTGATACGTATCGTGCACGGTTCAATGGGCTGGTGCAGCTGACGAGGGCACGGAGATGATCTAGTAGTATTTAGTGATTGGATTCGTATTTCACAATTTATTGGACTAGTAATAGCATGCGTGGCAGCCAATTCGAGGTCCGCACAAGTGAGCTGGAAGCGAGCAACTCAACGCGTCGAGCCATTGTCCGAGCACCCACCACCGACCGACAATTTTCCCCTGTCCTCATTCTCGCCCGAACCGATTATGCTTTGATATTTTCCTACTTTCTTCTCTTTGGCATGGCGCGGCAATCCACCAGCCTGCTCTCGCAGGGTGTGCTACCACTCCAACGACTACGCACGTCTGCAGGCAATTTTTTGCGTTCATTCGGCATGTGCGTGAGCATGTTCTCGTCCCAGTTGTTGCTGACACCGTTTGTCCACGCTCCAGACATTGTGCGACCCACCAGATCCGACTCATTCTCATTTCTGCTATAGTCATTGCATCTCTGTCGTATCCAGCACTCGCCATTTACTGGTCAACACCATCGTATTCTCGCCTTGTATCAACATCCAACGTTCTTGACTCCTTTCTTGCGGAACATGTCGCTTTCGGAAGCCGTGCCCAGCGTGACCTTCAGCACCTATGGCAGGGTCACCATAACCTCCAACTACGCGAGGATGAGGTTGCACGCGCTCGCTGCGGGTTCGATCGTACACTTCGTGTGGAGCGCATTCTCATCCGCAGCAACACGGCCGAAGAGGCAGGCGCATTGACCTACCAAACGCTCTCGTCGACCCTGCAGCTCGAGCGTCGTATATTGGAACGCGTCAGTTCCCAGGGAATTTCGTGTCTTCATGCGAGCCCGACAGATTGCTTTGTACTCAGTCCTCTTGCATTTTGGAATTACGATGAGGAACGACTTCGTACTGACTTCAATATCTCCGATACCCTCAAACACTACAACGACATCACGGTTGCCGGAATCCCTTTTACCCCACAGATGGTCCTTGCCGGACGCAGCTACGACTGGTCGGGTAATATCAATGCCGCACTCTTCCTTGTCCTGACTTTTGTATTCCCTGAATCCGACTGCTCGAGCAATGCCGGTCACAGCACCTGGCTCCAGATCTTGGCGAACTCAACCCACGAAAGTGTCGATATATTTGCCGAAGCTGTCGAACCAACGCTTATCGCACTTGAGGTGAGCGCCTTTTCGCCGCAACTTATGACGCGGCTAATAACTACCTATCAGTACGACCACAGCTTGACGCGAATCAATGGCTTTTCTTCGATATCATCCTTTGTCTATCTTGCATATGGGATATTTTTTGCCTACGTCAGTTGGTCGATGAAGCGCATGAAAGGAGTTCACACCAGAATTGGGTTAACATTCACCGCTTTGTTCGAAATTGCCGTCAGTACCATCACAAGTCTGAGTGTGTGTGCTTTATTGCGCTTCAAGGTCAACATGGTACCATGGTAAGTCCACTCTTGATGGCCCCTCCATCATCTCTCACATTTTGAGCAGGAGCTTACTGCCCATTGCCATTATTTTCGTTGGAGCAGAGAATATGTTCAGCCTTGTATGTCATTTTTTGGTTTGCTGGTCTCTTCGTTGTCACTAGATTCTTCTTAGGTTGATGCAGTGACGAAGACATCGGTGACTCTTCCTGTCAAGGAACGAGTCGCTGAGGGGTTAAGTCGTGCCGGTGCCTCAAACACGCTAAAGGTCGTCTCATACAACAGCATCCTTGGCATCATTGCATATTTTTCCTCAGGTGCAATACGCCAATTTTGTACCTTTGCAGTTGTAGTGTTGGTAGCGCACTGGTTTCTCGCACATACATTCTTCCTAGCAGTCTTATCAATTGATATTCAAAGACTGGAAGTGAGTTGTCTCCGCCTTTACAGTGTGAAGGTTGACCTTCTTTCCAGTTGGACGAACTCCTACGCCAAAATCCCGGCCTCACCCCTGCCATTACTGCTCCGCAACGCGATCCTACCCCTTCACCCTTGACACCATGGTGGCAGCGCACCACTCATCGCACCAAAGACCTTCTCAAAAGTCGAGCAACCACGAATATTAGCTTGTTGCTGGTGAGACCTTCGTATTCTCTATCCGAGGAACGGGGGTCTCATTGTAATCTAGCTTTTGGCAACAACTGCTACTCTGTATGTCATGACGCGGTCCAATGTTCGTGAAGGATCCGGTGGTGGTATCGCCCTTTCCCCAGCTGCCTTCTCACTATCCTCCATCAAACCCCAACATGGTGATATTAAGGATCCTGCATGGCGAATTTGGAAAGTGCTCAATCCCGAAGAAAACCCCCTAGTCCACTTGCGGATAGAAGTCCCTACTATTGTTGCTTTTCGGCCCGATGTTGATGCTGGACAGACCGCTCGCTATCACATCAGATCATCCTCGCCAATCCTGGACCTCATGTGTTGGCTTCTGAAAGTCCTCATACTTCCAATGGTTGTCACTCTAGTTCCTCTCTACGGGCTCCTCCTTTACCTGTTGAAGGATGCGGAGCTGTTGGAAGCTCAGCGTAACCGTGCTGGTGCGGATATCTCACTGGCCAGTGCTACAGACACTCTGGATGGCCACGTCTCCTTCTCGACGTTACCTCGCGCCTTTGCTACTGACGTGGAACTATTGGCGACGAGCAGCAAGGGCCACGTTCATTTCGCTGTCGGTCTTGAGAACGAGCTCAGTATTTGGCGTTTTAACGAAAAAGAACCGCTCTCCATACCCACTAACAACATTCTGCTGCGCACACCGACAACGTCGTCTACTCGATTGACGATTTCCGCCCTCGCGGTGGATAGCGGCGGGGACTTCTTTGCCTTTGGGACATCTACCGGAGTTGTGCATGTCGGCCTCGTCGGTGGAAAAGGCGCCAAATTCTACCAGCCCTTTGTACTCGTCGGCAACAACTCGGAAATCAAGGAGCTCCATTTTGTTTCTCAGTCTATTACCCCCACCCAGAGGTCAGGACCAAATTCTCGACCCACCACTCCCGCCTCCTCAAGGACTCCGGCTCTCGTTGCACTGTATAGAAATGGGGTTGCCGCATTGTGGAAGATTGATCTCATTCCCACTCACATCTTGATTGAACCCAGCAGGTCTTCGAGCTGTGTCGCCTACAGCTATTTCCTTCGCATACGCTCAAGTGATCGCCCTCTCGTAGCATTTTCATTTGAAGATGGTTCCTTAGAAATCACCGAGATCGGTGACACTCAGGAAGCGTCACGCGTGTCCACATGCTTGCGAACTGGAAATCCGTTCGACCGAATTGCCAATGTGGACGCTTGTCATATCCAGACCAGCAACAGTAACCACATTATCATATGCGTGGCATCAGAAGCAGGGGTTATATCCTTGTGGGACGCGAACTCTTCCGAGTGCTTACTTGTTCTGGAAGAACCACATGTTCCCATTGACCAGTTGCGGCTCGCTAACATTAGGACAGAGATCTGCCACTTCTGCGGCGAACTGCCTCTCGACAGCTTCCTTATCATCTTTTCCGTCGGCCACGCTGTCATTGTCCATAGGGCGTACATGACTTCTCCGACGAGATCCTGTTCGTGTCCTGGGAATGCCCCACGTCTAGCCACTGTCCTTTCCTCCGGCACAGGCCGGCGCTCACGAAGCGGTAGTACGGTCTCTACCAGTTCTCCTCTCACCTCCAGGAGACTTTCCACCGTCAGTGATTCCTCGGCGTCCGACACGAGTTTTCCTGTTTCTGGCCATGGCGTACTGTCGCGCAGAGCTTCAGATAAGGAAAGCCTTCGGCGGCCATCAGAAAGTTTTTTCTTGCCGTTATTCTTTGATGAACAAGACGACGGGCATCCGCATCGCGTCGGTCCAATGGATTCGACTTTACTCCGCTCCGTCGTGCCCTCAAAGGTGACAGTGATCCGAGCAAGTGAAGCAACCTGTGAGCGCGGTGGGTGGGACGTCGTGAACGGCAAAGTAGTTGGGATCAGGCGTATATCCCGCTCACAAAACAAGGCAAAGTTGGATCCTTCCCGGCTATCTTCTCTTGCCTGCCAATCGGGCTTAACCGAAGCAGCCCTCGACCGGTGGGAGTGCTGGACCTACGAACCCACAGGGGCTTCGCTAAGAGCGTCTACGCTCACCACTCTCTGCTGTGGTATCCACCGCTCATCTTCAGCTACAATGCCGTCACACAGTGGCACGAACCTAAAGGTCGCCGATCATCCGCGACTGCCGTTCACTAGAGTCACTGCTTTTCGGATATTTGGTTCAACGGGGATAGCTGGTTTCGGAAATACTGTTGGAATCTTTCATTTCTCGTAAGTAGACTGCGTATTGCATGCTCCATTTGATCTTTTAGGTAAGGCGCTTTAGCTACCTGTATCTACTGACTGCTGTCGTCTCGTGTATGTGTTGTGTACTCTAGACATGCTTTTGTAATTGTTGATCTGTTTGCGCTTCACTCGTAGACTCTTGTTCATTTAGCTAGCTGTTTGTTGCGAATATCGCTGATGGATGTTGATGTTATCATTGACAGCTAATCGCACTTCGGGGGACAAGGTGTTGATTCGATCATAAAAATGTCAGTAGAATAAATCTATCCGAATCTGTTGAGTTGCAGACTATTGGTCGCCAATGCTCGGGCAGCGAAAATTTATCGGGACCCGACCATGGTGAGTTACTGTGAGACTTTGTACATGTGGACGAAGCGAAGGAAGATGATGAGCATGAAATGATGCGGACGTGCCAAGAAGTTATCTGGAAAACATCGGCCCTGGTCTGTACCGGGGCTGATCCTGAGTAGACCTGTTTACTGATGACATTTGAAAATCAGTCTCATGGTGAGCAATGCCAATCAGTTGCAACGGTTGCACAAGCAGCTGTTGAAAAATATCCTCATCGAATCATGGCCAATATTCTCAAGTAATCCTCGTGAACACTCTGGAATGTTTCCTCAAGTTTCTCTAGTCGCTCTTCCTTCTCCAGCTGCGCCAAGACCTCCTGCAGAACTGATCAATGCACGCGCACGACGAATCTCGACCATCCACTCACGAAGTTGAAACGATAGAGCCTCTCCTTTACCTGCAATCGGAACGCTCTGGCTCCCCGCAAGTCTGTTGGGTTAAGATGAAACAGGATCAGCATTTCCACCAGTCTATGGAATTGTCGCTATTGCAGTAGATTAGCGTATACTTGATGTCTGCAAAAAAGCGAACTCTTACACCGGCGATTTTGAGATCCTTGCGCCACTTCTCAGCCCATGCTTTATCTACGGGTGGACCCATCTTCCCTTTTCCTTTCCCCGAGATGGCTTGCGTTCGGACACGCGACTTCCCCTTGATGACGCGTCCACCACCGTGAGAACTGGTCAGGTTAGAACCACCAAATCCTTCTTGCATGAATTGTTCGTGTGCAAGGAGCATCCGAAGATCGCTTCGATCCCTCAGGTCCTCAAAGGCTTCCGCCGGGTCCTCTACTGTCAGCTCAGATACGGAGAGACGCGAGAGAGTATCATTGTAAATTGCGGTATACAGCTCAGCTGCAGGGCGTGTCACAGGGAACCGCGGTAAAGTTGGGCCGATACTTACAGCCATGTCCCTGTCGCTGAAAGGGCGGAAGGATGATAAATTGACTATCTGGTCATCAGTTTTCATCGCGATGGGCTAAAATGCAAGACTTACCTGAGACGTAGCCTGACTTTTTCTGGGAAACAATAAAAGTTATAGAGCGAAGAGTAGCCTATGAAATGATAAGTTGCGGTGCCACTGGTGCGTTTTCGTTTCTGGTACCTGTGCCTTCGTCAGCCTGCTGCAAAGCGAGTAGCGTGTGGTAGAAAACCAACAAAACGACGAACTCCCATCCCTCTTCCTCATCATTGATATACGAGCCTGCTTCAATATATAGCAATATAAATAGTTGCATCCGTCTGTGATACTCTCGGAATCCGGGGTCGTCGAAGGTGGCCTGGGTGTACTCTCACCACGTTGGAGTTATAGAGAGAAGTGCGACATACGTGATATACTTCATACTCAACAGGGTCTTTGCTTGCCGCGGCGCTATTTGATGTTGGCACGTTCGGTAGAGGGCGGATGTATGAATGGATAAGCTTCCCTATAGGCTTGAATGAGACCGCGTCCTCCTCGACTCTTGCAGCAAAAGCGGCTACATCAGTTTCATACCCTACAGGAAACTGTTCTGAGCGGGAAATCAGTGGAGAGTAAGACAAAGGACTCACCCGAAGGTATATATTCGTTCAGGATGCCTTCGACATTGTCCACTGTTGACGATGCATCTAATTTCTTGGCATAACGCACAGAAAGGAAGTAGGCGAGTGAACCCGAGGCAAACCGCAGCTAGAGGAGGTCAAATATGTCATGCAGGGGTGAATGGGTCCTGAACGCTTACGTCGATGACGAGGTCCTGGTAGCCATAAATCTTTTCGTCCTCGCCGTATATCTGACGAGATAAAGGGTTCACTTCAGTGCTTATGACGAATTGTGATACATTCTTACTGGGTAGGTGAATGTTGGGTGAAATTCCTCGTATGACTCGTCGTCGTGGAGTACCTTTTTATCTTCTTGTGCACGTACTGTATGCCACGGGAGAAAGCACGCTCGTTAGAGACTATGAATTCTGCTTTGGCGCCCAAAGCCTTACCCAAAGAAAGGGTCAGTGCTTCATTGGAGTTAGTTGTCCAGTCCCCAGCAGCCATTGAAGTCAATAGTTTTTGCGTTTGGACCTGAGAGGTGTGACCAGGGAGAACTATGGGAGTAGACTCTGAAGATCTGACCTATGGACGCGTTGTGTACATACAAGTAGTAGTGTTTCCGCGCGTCTGTCCTATTAACTACATAACGATGAGTGCACGCGAACCAACAGCAGTCCCCCCTGTCCTACTTCCTGAGATCCTTGAGTTCTCTCCTCAGCTTCTCCTGGACGACATCATCAACTTCGCAAACGAAGCCATCACCAACGCCGTAGACGGTCTCGAGGAGTTTCTGTTTCGCTGGGCAGCTGATCGCGAGCAGCGGGTGCATGAAGACTGGGACAGCACCCAAGAAGTGGAGCAGGGCCTCGTCGCATTTCAGACACTCCTGGAGTATCACACAGATATCGCGTTCGACTTCTTCGAGACATGGTCTTTGCGCAACATCTTTGCCATTCCGGCTGATCTGCCCCTCGTCGTACCGCATCAGGAGGACCTTGTGTTAAATCATCCTGCTGAGTTGGAGACAGATCTCATGGCAGAAATCCAGGATTTGCGGAAGAAGATAGATGCTGTGAGGACGTTTGTTGGGGATAATTCGTGCTCTCAACGACTCATCATAGCAACGCCGCCTGAAACGCGTCTTTTCACGGTCAACGAGGATATCTGCGGCCAGGGCGCGAAAGCGCGAAAAGATACT
>Ga0307516_10001685_pt1 | contig 30437 bp, 45 predicted proteins | sample 19_EM_MG_FD_203310 | JGI IMG/M metagenome (GOLD analysis project Ga0307516, IMG submission 203310) | Populus trichocarpa ectomycorrhiza microbial communities from riparian zone in the Pacific Northwest, United States - 19_EM | ecosystem: Host-associated > Plants > Roots > Unclassified | place... | reverse complement strand
CCAAGTTGGGCGTCCCATTCCGCCTCAACCTCATCCTCCCACCCCCTCGTGACCCACGGCCCCCTTGACTCGTCTGACCTGTGTGACCGCAGATCCCTAGTTGTCGTACCTTCACTCTGTTCACTCCGTTTGTTCACCTGCGTCTCCGCCCTTCATTATTGCTTCTACTTTTCCAATACCCACATCTGCTTTATAGCTTAACTAACCAGCCGCGTCTTGTCCTTAGTAGTACTGTTGCGGGATAGAAATTGAGATACAAAAAAAAAAAAAAAAAACGATCGGGGCGGGAACACATGTTTACCGACGCCACGGCAGGCTCAGCCGTCGGCAGGCCGCCCGTTCCAGAACATTCTGCGTGGCCACCGAAGTCGGTACCACCGCCCACAGGTAACAGTGGGCCGCCACTGTGAGTTTGCCTCCAATGTGAGGGCGCCGTTTTGAGCGGGTCCCCATCAGCTCACCCAACGGCCTCATGTTGAGGTTTTATACACATGGAGCGGATGGGTGGAGGGATGTGGTATGGTGTGCGATATAGTATATAAATATATGATACGCCTGTGCGAGCCTGCGAGGACGCACTGGAGATATAAAGGTGCCGAAGGAGAGACGGTATACTGATACCGCTTTGTCCTGACCAATCAGCAGCGTGGGAATATAGTACTTCCCTTTTTCTTTTAGATAGACCCGTTTAAATACTTGTGGTCCCTTTCCCATGCCCTCCCCCCGTTCTTCTTGTCCGGGTCACACCCATCGAGGGTGTTTACTGGCTGACTTGTGTGTTTCGCACAACCACACTTGGAGGTAGCAGACTCCACGTCCGACGAACCAGCATGCTCTTCGACCGTGACGAAACCCACACTTCTGGCATGTTTCCACAAAGCACCCTGCGTCGTCCGACTGACTGTGACGCGCGATACGTCACACAATTGTCACACTCAGCTGCACCAGTTCCTGTTCCACCGTCTTGATGACCTCATGATAAAAACAGAGGTGGGATGTGTGCCGGTTGAGGTACCCACAACGGCGGCCTCGAAAGCTATAGCAGGAACAGTAATAGACCGCATGTTGAACAAATCCGCATAACCGCCCACACCGGGCCTCTTCACCCGTCTCAGCAACAGCGGGTCCGAGCAAGATCAACAACATCGTCTGCAAACCACCGGTGAGTAGGTGATGGATTAGCCAGGGCGAGTTACCAACATGAACGAGGATTCCCCCACGAAGGAAGCCCTTATTGAGGTCCAGGGATTCGCCACTTCCCCCTCCCAGAGAAAAGAGGGGAAGTCTTATGCTTCGAGAACAATATCATGGTTCTGGATGGCCCGGCTTACACTATGGTCAACTTGTTAGTTTTCGAGCGATATAAGACAATGAAAGGAGATCACGAAAGGTCATCCCAATCACAACTCGTCTGCCGGCCTGCGGGACAGGATGTCATAGAGTTGGGGGTCGATTGAGAGGAAATTCTGGTAATCCTCCCTCAGTTCGCGGTCCCTGTAAAATTACCACCGTAAGACTCAAGCGGGGGTGATTTCCTCACCTTTCGCTGGGATATGTAACTGGGGCTCGTGATGGCGGCAAGTGTTGGGCCGTCAGCTAGGAAGTTAAAAAAACTTCTACCAGAAGGAGAACTGTACGCCGTACGCCTTCCCGGAAAGCTGAAGGGCAGCGTCATCTGGGGAGCTGGGAGCGGTTCAGTTCTCGGTGCACAGATCCAGAGAAAATGAAAACCTCACGCAGGAGTGTAAGGTCTAGGCATTAGGAGAGGTGCAGGGTTGGGACGAAAGTGGGGGTGGTGATGGGGTCAAGGGAACCTCATTTTATGCTGGTGGGATGGTGGGGCTGGGTACGGATCTTGTCTCGGGACGAAGATATTTGCTAAACGTACTTATATTCAGGAGCTAACTTTTGTTGAACTTGCTTACGACCGGCTCCAATGCGCGGTCTCCCCGGCCGGAACCCACTCTATCGCGTTTGGCTCCACAGGAACATTATGAGAGTATGAAAGCGGTGGTAAGTACATTTTGAGGCGTGGAATGATTTTCGTCGATCAAAAGGTCAAAAGGTTCCAAAATGGACCGCTTGTTTTTCCGATAGGCTTTGATCGCGAGTTGGCCCCTCGAACTCCCCTCGCGGGTACTTTATAACTGAGGCAGAGGTCTTGAGGATCGGGTTACGCTCAGTTTTTTGGTGAGATAGGTCTTCCACGATATTGCACCCCCCCAACTCCAGGAGCTCTTCCTGATTTCGCGTTCCGGTCGACTCCTCCCCGACCAAGGGCAATCCCCTCGTGTTGTCAGGATCACCCCCAGGCAGAGCAACCGAGCGTGGATTTCGATTCGCACTGAGGGTGGTTCAATGTGTGCAGATTCCTACTCAGATACAAGTCTCAACCCAAATCCTAATATCCGCCGCCCTCCCTAATGGAATCGATTAGGATGTCTTTGTAGTCCCCAGCCGCCTCCCACAACGCGTATCCTCCCAAACCGTAGTTTTTGATGAACTCCCCTTTGGCTTTGAACGATTTCGCATTATCGAATGAAACCATGACTTGCGAGGTGGCGTTGTAAACATACGGCTGATCAGATACATATCATGCGTCAGTCCCACCGCTGATGACGGGCGGCTCGTATCCAGAGCGCACCGTTTGACTGCATTCGTCGTATCGGTAAGGAATGCCTTGCAGGGGTTGGCCGTTCCCGTCCAAGAATTTCCCCTCGACTAACCCCCAGAAATTGAAGGCGCCTCCCCAACCGGTCTGGGCGCCGCACACATCTGTACCGGGTCCGTCGTCGGATGAATCACCTTCGGGCTGTTCCGGCTCGAACGGCGGGTAGGCGGTAATCTCACCCTGTTCTGTTAACGCGACCGACCTGTTCACCAGGAACGAGTGTCCGTAAGAACCCGCGCCCAACACCAACTGGTTCCTCGGGAGGCCGGCCCTCGTCCACGCTCGAACCGCACTCACGGCGGACCCTTGTTGGTACTGCGAAGGGGCACAGGTATCGTTGAGGGGAGCGTTGGGTCCAACGCCTTGCGACCAGGAACCCCAGAGGTCGTAGTTCATGATAGCGATGTAGTTCAGTAGTTTTGCGAACGGTGCGATATCGGATGGCTGATCAGTAGGACCGAGCCAAGGAGTAATCGGGACCGCGGCGGTTAGGATGAGTTTCTCTCCGATAGGGTGAGCACGGAGCTCCTTGAGGAGAGAGAGAAGGTTTGGGGTATCCCGTTTTGAGATTGTGTTGCACCCGATGCCTTGACTGTTTGGATATTCCCAACTGATACAGGGGTCAGCACCTCGACCACAAACTCCCGACGAAGCGTAAAACCTACTCGAAATCGACACCGTCTAGCTTGTGTTTTTTGACAAGGTTAGTGATAGTCTTTACGAACGCCGTCCTGTTAGCCGCGCTGTCAAAGGCGGAAGAGAAGAACCGAGATCCCGTCCACTTCAAAAAGGATTCAATGGTTAGTCGAAGCGTAACGAACACCTAGCGACTCACGCCTCCGACCGAGATGAGTGCTTTCACACCGTTTCCCTTGGCGGCAGAGACGAACTTGGCCAGGAGTTCTTCCCCTCCAGAGATAGATAACTCGTCAGGCGAGGGTGTTGTTTCACTTTACGGTCGAAAGGGATCAACCCAGGGGCTTCGGAGAGAGGAACCGTGAACGCTCACGCGAATGCATAGGTCATGTGGGTATACTTCCTCCAGCTGACCCTGTCCAAAGGCAGAAGGTTAGGATGCCAGCCGGCCCACCAAGCGGCCGCGACCTTGGAGTTTCCCGCGAGGTTCGAGTTAAGGTTGACGTCAACATCGACTGAGACGGCGACCGAGTCTCCCAGAGCAGATGCACTTCCGGTCACGGCAAGCAACGGCAAGGCGACAGCCCAGAGCACAACCAAGTTGACCATGGTCGCAGAGCGAGAGAGAGACCAGGGAGGAACCGGGGGTGAAACGTCGCCCGCTTTTATTCAACACGAAAAGAAGCCTGGATACCCCGCCCTTCCACCGAACCCATGCTGGTCTGAACCAGCCTCACATGGAAGTCGAACTTATCGAAGTGCGCTTACGTAACGAGAACCTGGTGGGACGAGTTACCGTATTTGGCAACCGCGTCAAAGGACTTGTGGTATGGCGTCGAAGAAGAGGTGAGTGTCCGCAAGCCACAAAGAAAGGCTCGACAGCTGACCACTTGCGCTCTGAAGTAAAATCGACCTTTTGGTCCGGGTTCGCTATTCGAATCCATTACCCGCCCCGCCATGTCCTCCAAAACTCCTGTATATCCCAACGAACCCCATGAGATACGCTCGACCAGAGTTCCTCGAGACTCTGGCGAATGACACGCCCCTACCTATGATCGTCGACGCAGAGTGTGGCATGCCGTTGGATTTAGGGCTGTGGGAATGTTTGTGGACAGACGATGGCGATGATTCAGGTGTGTGTTGCACCCTCCTGAATCCAGGCTTTTGGCCTGTGTTTCGCGATATTGTGGCGACCTGAACGCGTTTTTCCATTTCCCTGATAGCGCTGAATCCGGACCCAAAGAATCTTCCGAAACTGGACCCCAAGGACCAATTTCTGCTGGGAGATTCGACCGCCGGATCGTCATTATTCGTCAGCAGTTCGGCAGGTGGTTCAAGCTCGTCGCATGTGGTGCCTGCCGTTACGTGGTTGCGAAAAACGGAATACATAACAAGTCGAGAAGGGAATAACCGACCAAGTTCGACCCCAGACCAGTACGTGCCATCGTCCAGTCTGTGAGAGTGCGGTTGGTGACGAGTTTCGCTCGTCTGAATAGGAAAAACCTGGCAGAAACCGCCGTCGATGTCTCGAGATCGGCTCAGATACGCGATATCGAGGCCTCCTTTGATGCCTGTGCGACGAATTTCGACTTGAGCTCACTCAAGAACACCAACAAACCCAATGTTACCCCCGTCGCGTCGTACGAGATTTTCCCGAACGTCGACATTTGGGCGAACACGTACGATCTGTTCAGGTTTTCAGAGCGGCCAGGAGAGAGACCCCCAGATGTGCGTGTGCTCGATTTAGGGATCTGTGTAACGTTTACACCACTTTCTTTTTAGGTTGAAGACCCCAGGCTGGATTGCGCTATTATGAGACCTATGGAGTCGGATGGCGATCACTTCCTGTCATATTACTTGACGCAGAAGGATGAGGATGCGATCCAGTTCAAAGAGGATCGTGCGGAACATATGAGGCGGAGCCTCGCGGAGGACCTGGACGAACCTGACGAACACGTCGGTACCCAATGTTTTTCAACTAAGAGAATTTGCTAACGGGATCGTTCAGGTAACGCCATTCCACTTCGTTCGCGACTACGAAACCGTGAAAGTGGAACAAGAGGTGCCGAACGAGTTCCTGCTCCTGTTTGACGATTATGCGGATCCACCAACGGCCAACTACAAAAACATCGAACGGAAGATTATCCTTAAGAAGAAACGTGTGAACGTGAGTCGGATCGTCATCCGCTCGCTGCGGTTTTGGCTGACGGGTCCTTCTCTCCAGCCTCAGGAAACATACGACAAGTGGGATGTCATCAATGCTGCGCACGTTGGAATGAACAAAGAGGAGGTCGCAGAGGCACTATCCGAGGTCAAGGACCCGATGTACCTCCTTGGAAGGACTGAGCTTGATGCCGAGGGGGAGGTTGTTGATGAAACCCAAATGGAGCTGATGGATACAAGCATCCCAATCATCGCCTGACCTTCGAGCCACAAGCTCCTCGCTACAGTCGCTTCCTGCTTTTTACTATTTGCTTTCGACCGCACTCGTATAAATACTTCGCCGCGCACCACGCACTCTCCCGTCCACGTCTGAGAGAGCCGTTGAGTCAATTTCGTGTTATTTGCGTTTGTTTGGTGAGGGTATCAGTTGAACTTTTGAACATTTCCTCTCACAAGGTGACACGTCGGTCTGACATGAGCGTCTAGTTATCACCCGTGGTCCCTTTCTCCACTCATCCAACTCACCCCTGTCCTCTTACACTCCTTCGGAAAAACCACACACAACGAAGAACATGGGATCCGCTTTCAGCTTCGTGTCTTCCGGGACCGTCATCACCGTCCTCGTCGTCGCGGTTGCGTTCGCGTACGGGTACCACTTGAGCCAAATCCGAGAACCCGCTCCGGAGTCGAGACTCTCGTTGCCCAGGGAGAAATCAAAACACTCGTTGAAGAAGAAGTCGAGGAAGCGGCAGGCGGTGGATAAGGAGGTCGTGACGAGCACTGCTGAGGAGGACGTCAAGTTGCCCGGATCAGAGCCTTCCACTTCGTCTGGCGTCAAGTCCAAGTCGGACGGACAGAAGCCGACCGTCGTGTCGTTCCCGACCGTTATTCCTGGAGGGTTCGGCGGCGATACTACGGCTTCAGCTGCAGAAGTCGATACGGACGCCGGAGGTTCGGGGAAGCCGAAGAAGAAGAAAAAGGGCAAGGGTAAGAAGGCCGGAACGGAAGGAACTGGGCCGGGTGCCCAAGTTGAGGAGAAATCCGACGTGGCTGACCCTGTGGAATCCTCGGTCCTCGGTCGTTCGGGCAGTATGAAGAAGCGGCCGTCGCAGGTGGGCGAGGGTGGTGGCGGGGGCTTGGACAACTCCGAAGCGTGGACGAGGGTCGAGTCTAGACGCAAACCGAAATCTCAACCTACAAAGGGTGCCACCCAGGATGGGACCAGCGACGCTGGCATCACGACCTCGGTCACTGGCAACTCGTCCGCTCCGACGGATGACGAAGCTGGCCCTCCGCCCGAATCCAATACCGCTTCCGCTTCGAAGGAGAACCGGAGGACCCTTGCGGAGAAGTTGATTCCAAAGCCCCGTAAGACGGGGGTCGAAGAGTGAGTTTCAGGTTTTTCCGTTCGCATGAAGGAATTTGAAATCCTCTATTCTGTTTGCTGACTTTTATGAATTGACGTGCTTCCAGTATGCTCGAAGTGCCGGACCAGCCGTCGGTGGCGCGTGTGTTGCGTGTTCAACCGAATTCTGGGGAACAACCTGCACCAGGGTTCTCGTGGGCGGACTACGAAGACGTTCAGGTGGCTGCCGCTGAGGATGCGGATGGGGAAGATGATGGAGGTTGGGGCGTGGTGAAGAGCCGGACCCGAAACAGTGCGTTTTACGTTTTAATTCCGGCTATATTCATCAATGTTTGTTTACAGAGTCGGATCGGCCACCGCAAACGGACTCGCAACCCCAGAGCGGGTCGGAGATGACCAAAAAGCAACGACAGAACGCTGCCAAACGTGAAGCCCAGAAGTCTGCTAAGGTTGAAGCTGAAGCGCAACGGGTGGCGACTCTGTCGAAGCACAAGCGGGAGTTGGAGAAGGCGAAGATCGCTGAACATTACTCTAGGAAGGGAGCAGGTTCTTCGGCTTCGGTCAACGATAAAGGACACTTGGTGTGGGATTAGAGAGCCAGCCCTATTTTTTAACCTTTTGGGGGACAGTCTGTGTCAGTCTTGACGATGCGAGCCCTCTAATCTTAATTTGATACCTTGATTTCATTTTGTCGAGTCTGAGAGGATGAGCGATTGTGGGAAAACGAATGATGGAGGCGGCGCTTGCAAGATCTCGTCACCCAGTTCCTCCCCTGGTCCGGTTACCAAGCGCTCACGGACCACAGTGGACCTGGTTTGACACTGCGGTACTCCTCACACTGGAATCGGCCTCGTCTCTCGTCTCCACTCGCAACATGACCGCGACTATGTTACGTTCCCGTTTACCCTCTCTGGTCGCCGGAGGACGGAGATACGCCGTCCAGCGGCCCGCCCCAAAGCTTGCGAGGTTCATGGCCACGCCTTCGGCTGACGTGAGTCCTCTTCCCCTTTGCGGCTGGTATCGTGTGTTGGGCGGTTGAGCTTATCGCGTCGTGGGTGTACGTAGCTGAGGAAGACAGGCCTTTACGATTTTCATGTTGAGAATGGTGCCAAGATGGTCCCGTTCGCCGGGTACTCTATGCCTCTGTCATATGGAAGTGTGGGGGCTGGTGAGTTATCTCAACGTGCTTGTTGTCTCACCCACACACGTGTATCTGACGCTGCGCTCCCCTTTTCAAGTCGCTAGCCACCATCACATCCGAAACAAAGTTGGTCTCTTCGACGTCGGCCACATGGTCCAAACCAAGTACGCCAACAACCCCTTACTCTCGTTATCTAAACTTTCTTCTCACCGTTAGATCCGCACTACTTGTCCCAACAGATTCCGAGGCCCAACATCAGCCGCATTCCTCGAATGGCTCACCCCATCCTCCCTCGCTTCGCTCTCACCCTACTCATCCACCCTCTCCGTCCTGCTCAATGAAAAAGGCGGGATCATCGACGACACAATCATAACCAAACACTCCGAAGATGCTTTCTACGTCGTCACAAACGCGGGGAGACGTGATCGAGACCTCGCGTGGTTCGCTCAAAAAATAGACGAATGGAACAGCGATAGCAGTAAGAGTGAAAAGGGGAAGGTGGAGTTGGAGGTTTTGGATGGGTGGGGGTTGTTGGCGTTGCAGGGGCCTGAGGCGGCAAAGTATTTGCAGACGTTGACCTCGTTTGATTTGAGGTCGTTGACGTTTGGGAGGTCTGCGTTTGTGCCGCTTGAGGGATTCAACTTGCACGTTGCGAGGGGAGGGTATACGGGCGAAGATGGCTTTGAGGTGTGTTGCTCCCTTCTCCGACTCACCTGCCCCAAGTACTAATGTTCACGCTCTGCAGATCTCAATCCCTCCCACAGAAACCGTCGAAGTCGCCAAACTCCTATCACAAGCTCCAGTCCAGCTGACCGGTCTCGGTGCCCGAGACAGTCTCCGACTCGAAGCGGGGATGTGTCTGTACGGTCAAGACCTCGACGAAGACACCTCCCCGGTTGAAGCCGGTCTCAGTTGGGTCATCGGCAAGGAGAGAAAGGAGTCCGGTGGTTTCATTGGAGCCGATCTGGTGTTGAAGCATTTGAAGGATGGACCTCCGCGGAGGAGGGTTGGGTTTATCGTCGAAGGTGCTCCGGCCCGTCGTGAGTGACCGCTCTTCCGTCTTTCCACGCTTCCTGCGGAGTCTGAGGTTTATCTGTGGCAGAGGGCGCTAGGATCTTGAAGCCTTCGACTAGCGATCCCATCGGAACGATCACGTCTGGAATCCCATCTCCGACTTTGGAGAAGAACATCGCCATGGGGTATGTTGAGAACGGGTGGCATAAGAAGGGCACGGAGGTTGAGATTGAGGTGAGGAACAAGCTGAGGAAGGCTGTTGTCACCCCGATGCCGTTCGTCAAGCCAAAGTACTGGAGAGGATGAGGGACCCCATACGAGGACCTGGACTACACCTTCAATACTCTTGATATGCTCACTCCCTCCTGCATCCACTGTAGCATCACGCAGTCACCACAAAAGGGCTACGATGCCCGTCCACACGACCTCGCTATCGTCGAACTGTCGAAAGGAGGAAGATATATAGTGCTACATAGATTCTGTAACTACATTCCAAGCATGTCCACGTTTCAAGGAGCTACCCAGACCTGACCCTCGTGTCGGAAGATCGAACTCCAGCTGTCTCACCCTCCACACCCGTTCCCTGTCCATCACCATCGCCGCTCCCATCGTAACTAGCATGACTGCCACCCTCAGTCTCAATTCCAGTACCAGCACCCTCGACACTCTCTTTCTCCCTCGACGCACTCGTATCGTCGATGCTGGACTTTCGAGGCGCCACCGGTGGTGAAGATCCCGATCGAAGTCGAGCTTGCTCGCTCGAGTTGCTCCAAACGACTTTTCCTCTGCCGTCCGTCTCGAAGGGGGGGTGCGGATCATGGAAGATCGGTGTCGAAGATCTTCCTGGGGTCGCGCCTTCACACAGTTCCACGGCTTCTCCGGAACCCTCGGGTTGCGAGGCTTGGGTTCGTGGTGGTGAATCCGCTGCCCCACGATACAAAAATGTCAGCCACAATAAACGCGTGATAAGCGTACTGATGATACCTTCCGGTAACGTCTCAGCCTGGGCCGATGTTCCAACCTCGGTCCGATCCTCGGCCTCGGCGTTGGTGGCTAGCGATTGGGCCTCCCGAGTGTCACTTGACCTTTCATCCGAAAAAGTGACGCCAACGGTGCTCTCAGTCGTGACGCGCATACTACCCGTGGTAAAGTCCACTCGAACCGAATTGATCCGGGCGCTGTCCGGGAGTGGGACAGGATTTGTTGATCGGAAGTTTCGAACGACGATTCCATCACTTGCACCCTCGTTCTCGCCCTCACTGTCGTCTAGAGGTTCTTGTTCCGGCGTTTCCAGTCCTCTCGCCAGGGCTGCATCGGGTGCAGCGAAGATCGCGTCGGCAACTTCTGGTAGCAGCTGATCGATACCTGCGTCGTTGTCTTCTATCCCCTCTGCAGCGTTGCGTTGAGCTTCGTCGAATTGGGATATGTGGTGGGCGAGCAATATCCCAAGAGGGTTGAATGCTTCAGCTTGGGGCAAGTTGAACCGGACCAGAGTTCTTCCAACATCTAATGCCTGATAGGGGTCGCGGACATCAGAGGACGCCAAGCGGCAGATGGCGGGAGAAGACGAAGCTCACCAGGTCGACCAGCCGTCTCTGCTGTTCAGCCTGCGGAGCGTCATTCCCAAACACCTCCGGGATGGATCTTCTCAGCCTCTCCAAACTTGCAGATAAGTCATCCAAATTCCTGGCCTGTGCGGCCATGGTCCTCCATCGACGCGGCTATATCGACACGCACGGGAAGAGATGGTATCGTGAGCACACCAGAGTGAAAATCATTAGAAATACACGACGTAAACAGTATTCACAATTGAGTTATCCGGGAAGACGTAAGGTGTTCCGTCCGCATTGAGGTGTTGGTAGAAACAGTTTTTGCCAAATGGGCAACGTCGGCGGTTGGGTGGTGAGTTCTGGAAATGCCTGTTGTTGCGTGCGTGGGAATCCGTCGCCATATTCCTATCGGTAGGAGGCGCTTACCTGCATGGAACCCTGGCCATGCTGGCCTTGTACTGAGTGATGATCTCGACGCGTCGCGGGTGACCCTTGGGGAAGAACTGGCTGGATGGGGTCACAAAGTAGGAGGGTACCCTACAGTAGGGACAAGTGATGTTGGTAGTTTCCGTATCGTCTGTCCTGTTGTTTGGATGACGCCATTGTCGAATGCACTGTGTGGCAGGGGTGGAGGTCAGACATCGGAACAGAGGGGGCACATAGGGCGTCTGCTGAGGTTATGCGCACCTGGACGCAAAGGATGTGACTGCACCCGTCTAAGAGCTGACGATCAGAGTTGAAACTTCCGCGTATGATCCCTTCCGACGCACCCATGAGACCATAAGTGACCGGGCTATCATAACATATGATACACTCGGAATCGGGGTTGGGTATCCTGGGCTCTTCAGATCCATCGATGTGCAAGAACCAACATCCATCCCCACGCTTGCAATACCCTGCATCCGTCACATCCGTCAGTGGTCCGGTATCGGATACGAGCGAGGACGCGATGGGAGAGGGACGGACCAGCCCGGTAGTATCTGCACGTCTTGCTCTTGTCGTAAGGAGTGAGCCTCTCATCGTCCCCATGCAGAAACTTGCAGTTCCTCCCGGCGAAACACCCCCGAGGGGTTTCGTAGAACTTGCAGACGCCTCTTGGTTTTGAAGTTGATGGTCGTTCCATGTATGTGGGCGACGCCGATCGAGTAACACGGTCCGCTCGCCTTTGAGGGGGAGCTTCATCAGGTATTATACTCGTAAGTTGTATCCTACTTCGCACTTGGTGTACATTATATAGATCGTAGGCGATACATGATGATTACAGTCCGTTCCGCGTCCGCGGGGAATTCGGCTCGTATTTTACTGTGTGGTATCGTGCGGGCGGGAATTATCGTTTATTAAATAATATGGTGGGGAAGTGTCTCCTTGGAGGCGAGTACCAAAGCTTCAACCGTAGAGCTGGACGCCCTCGTTATAATTCAGTATCCGAGCTCGAGCTTGAACCGGCTCTGGTGAAGGGTTATCGGCCTGGTGTTGGAATCGCTTGGGTAGGAACAGGAGATATCTACGCCATCGTGAAATCATACTCCTATATATCCCCAACCGAAAATTTCCGGACGAAACATCAGCGGTGGCGCAACCCAACGGGAAACGATGCACTCACTCGGTCCTCTGGGTAGCTCTGACAGACGTCGGTTCCAACCAAGTAGGAAGCTCAACACGCTGAGGCGTGCACACGATGTAGGATAGTTTGAGCATTATCGGGCGTTGACGTGGTGGAGGACGAGAACGGTCACGAAGCGGAAAAAAGAGTGTGGGGGTAGGGGGGTATATGGACCGAGACGGAAACGACTGGCTCCAGGCCAAATAGTATGCTGGTGCAGGGGAAAGGGAGAGATGGAAAGAGCCTGAGCCGCAGACTGTAAGTTTTTGTAGGATCCCGGCTAGATCGGACAATGGTCTTCCAGACAATGGGACGGGGCGCAATGAGGCTAACTTCCATTACTCCCATTGTCCGTTCTGACATGAAAGATTCAGCAGGTTCGTCGACACGGGCCATCCAGAGGGGACTGTCATCAGTGATTCCAAGCGTAGACGGCCAAAGCATCCAAGGTCATGCGAGAATCGACGAGAGGACGGAGACAATTGTCCATTTCCAAAAAAGGAAAGCAATACCTCCGGAATAAAACAAGGACAAACAATGGCCAATATTGCGTCCGATATGATCCGAGACGGTCACCACAATCCGGATACAGATGCGATAGTACACCTCCGCTAACCAACCCGCTCTTCAAGAGATCTTCATGAACGAAAACAGACTTTGCATATCTACCCAGCGCCTCGCGTTCTCATTCAAGAACCTCTTCACCGTCTGATTCAAAGTCGCCAGGAACTCTGCGTGTTTGCTTGTCAGGGCCCTGACCTGGTCTGTACTCGTGTTAACGTCGCAGAGGGTTATGTCAGTGTAGAAGTACGAACCTTCGTGCTCGGCCCCTCGCGAACACCTCACCGCGGCCTCTCCGTCGAACAGATATGCATAGTACCTGAGCTGGTTGTACAGCTGAATGTCCGAGTACTGAAGTAGCCCATCAGGAAATCACCTTACGAGAAACAGCAACAGAAACCCACCTCAAAGCTCACGTGACCAGTGCACCCCGGTCGTAAACACCTCTTCCCATACACACTCATCATCCTCGTCCGGTCCCCACACGTAGAATCGTCGCACACGGTCCACCCCAGATAGTACTTCGAGATATGTTCTCGAATCTGTCTCTCCAGTTGTACCTGGATACTTGCGTCCCCGAGAGCTTTGCGGCATGTCGGACATGTCGGCCCCGAGGGTAATAAGAGGGATCTCTGTTACGTCGGAAAGGGTAAGTGGCGAAACCAGGATCACATCTATGCTATAGAAACGAACCGGACGGTCATGGATTGGATGAAAGTTGGTTTCCGTTTTGCAGTGACGGCACCGAATTTTGAGTGGATCCGCGTCATTGTACCGTTCACTCTCCGGAATCTGAGAGTCGAAAGTCGTAACATTCAACTCCTCGCCTTCCGCAGTCGAGAAAGTCCGGAAACGTGCAGGGTCCAGGCCTACCGGAAATGATGCCCGACACACGACGCGAGACAGACTCCGGTCAATGATCACGCGGACGTCACAGAAAATGCCGGCTTACCGAGGCATTCCGCAAGTCGTGAACGATCAGTTCCCTCAATCCTCTCGCACAATCTTTCAACCGGCGGCAGTATCTGCTGGGCCAAATAATAATCGTAATCTATGTTCCAGAAGCAAAAGCGAGACCGGGTTTTGAGATCAGTGCATCAACGAAGCACGCAGGGGGAAGGACCAGGCACCGTACCTATTTGACAATCTCCGTCGGCCTTCCTGACTTCATCAGGGTGCCTAGCCCTGTCGGCTTGACCCGTCTTAAAAGACTCCCCACCAGATCCCAAACAAAATATGTATGGTATGACATCTCCCGCACGGGCTGTACCTCCCTTGGATTTCATCCTCAAGGCAACCTGCACATGGGGTTGGTTTTTTGCGTCCGGGTAATCTTCCGGATTCTTGCCCAAGCGCTGTGAAGAAGTTCGGATGTCAACCAAAGAGTCTGATGTGGGTTTCCACCGGAGCCGCAGGACCATGTGCACACCTTAAAGATGATGAAGTCTTCTAGCTTCATCCGTTCAGCCCTGACATTTTCACCAACAGAGCGTAGGTACTCGTGAATGTGTTCCACCACAATCTCCGTCATCTCCCCGGATAGAATCTGATCAAGGGCGTATCTGTTGGAGGCGTAAGTCAACAGCTGTTCTTATCTCCCTGCTTTCACGGGCAGGGACGGGGTTGGGAATGATTCGCACTGGGAAACATTCTTCGACAATATCGAGTACTCTCTCCGCTTCATATCCAAACCCTTGATCTCGATAGTGGTCGTCTTTGAACCTTCATTGACCTTGACAGCTGCGTACTTCTTCTTCTGAAGGAGGAGCAACCGCTGGAAAATACCATCCAGGTCAATCTCCAACAACTTGTACCGATCGTTGACAGCCTTCTTCAACTCGTACGAGATCCGCAAGGCGTCGGAGAGCACAGTGGCGTTGGTGTTCACGAAGATGGAATCGGTATCTCCGTAAACGACCTAAGGAGTGATTAGCCCGGGCCCACACAAGGTACGAAGTTGATAGACTCACATCGAGTCCGAGAGATTCCGCAAGTTCTCGAGTGTGGGTCAGAATCTCACGACCCTTGTGCGTCGTAAGGGCAGCCAGGGGCCGCGCGTAGAACCTCGAGTACTCGAAACCGAGGCACCCATACATACTGTTCGCGGTGAGCTTGAGTGCCATCTGCTTGATGTCCCACTACGCGTTCGGGAATCGGCATGAGATTACAGACTAAACTTGGAACCATAAGGGCCAAACCGACCTGAAGTAACTTCTGTTGCGTCGCAGTCTTGTCCTTCATGAGTGACTTGACCTGACGACGTCGACTGACGAGGGTAGCAATGAGACGAGGCAACACGCCCTGCTCCACATCACCAGCAGGTGGTTCTGGGATCTTCCCCTCACCCTAGAAGACAGGTTCTCGGGTCAGCGCAATGTTGGCAGATTACAGGCGAACACTGTACAGCCAAATCTTCTGCGTCCTCTATTGACGACACTGTCGAGAAGTCGATGTTGTACTCCTGGATGATACTCGGGTACAGCGAGTTGAAATCCATGACAAGCACGTATCGATCCCATAATCCTCTCTTGGGTTCGAAGACAAGACCACCCTTGTACTTATCCCGTTTGGGTTTCCCTCCCTTACCCTTGCCCTTCCCACCCCCGCCTCCTCCGTCGTCCTCGAGTTCTTCTTTGGCGATCTTCGGCGTAGTCTTCTTGCCCCACGTCTTATCCGGGCAGATGTACTTCAGCCGATGGAATTCGTGCAACAGAATGTACTCGTTCCGTTCGGCGCGGCCCCCATTCAGGGTTTTGTTCCTGAACACAATGCCAAGAAATCGTGAGTTAAGCTGGGCGATTAAAAATAGAACGAGATCATGCGGGCGGGCAAACAGGTGACAAGCGTGTGATATCCGATGGACGGGAGAATAGCAGTTCCAATCGTCCCTTATCCCGGGTCGAGAATTCGATCGACCACGGAGGAAGGTCAAGCCCGAGCGTTGAGATAGGAATAGGACGCACCATGCATTGCCTGCCAGGTTCGTCAGTTGCTTAGTAAGTGGCAACATCTGGACCCTCGATGCGATCGCCATCTGGTAATGAGCATCCAGCTCGCAGTGCTTCACGAAATTGAGCAATCGGTCGGGCGAGCTGACGCTTCCATCGAAGTATCCTGCAGTTTCTTCCGGGTCGATGTCTTGTCGCTCGGCATTTAGATGTGTCTTACACATCTCTGTAAGCGACCACGTTGTCGAAGATATCATTCCCTATTGATAACGCGCTTGTCAGTGTGGGAACGCAACGAATGAGACAAGGTCAAAATTCTGGAAGTCTCTTGCGCGGAAGCGTACGAGTGTAGCCGACGACCGGAAGGAGGAACCCGAACCCCTTACCTTGGCGCCATCACTGGCGAGATCGCAAACCAGGCGTCCATACAAGAGCCTAAGATTTGTCCCCGGTCTGCCCAAGTTCATCTTTGTCCGTCGGAACCTCCCGATGCGAGACCAATGGTCCGCCTTAAGGTCTTTCATGCGACCGAGCAAAACGTCGAGTGAAACTCCCAGGAATTCATGGCCCATGATCACATCCGGGTCGGACTTCTGGATCGTTACTGTTAGTTGAGCGCAATAGTGGCGGGGATATTTGGCCAGTGGGTAGCATCACAAGGGACAGTGGGTGAGGTGGCGAAGCGTCAGCAGGTTGGTGGCAGTGGAGCGGTGGAGTCGAGAAAGGGGATCATCGCATGGGGTGATAAAGTGTCAAAGGGCGGCGATAAGCGAAAATGGTCAGTCTGTGCCCAGGAAGAAAGCAAGTGGGAATGACATACCAAGCAAACAATTCAGTAGAGATTGCTCATTCCTCACCGGTGAGATGAAACCTTTCGAGCTCGCCTTGGCCCCGGATTCGAAGTTCGGGGGGAACCGATCGAGCGGTCGTACAAACGTGTGAACGGAACAGGGAAGCGATTCCGGGGGAGTAGAATCATCGATGCGGACTTGGAAGGGTACCACAGGAGGTCAGAACCCAGAACCGCACTGCGACGGGACAGGAGACAGACTTACTATTAGACCAGATGCGGGCGGTTGCACAGACCACCTCTCTCTTGTTTGCCTTGTGGTTCACAACCGTCCTGACGCTGAGGTTCATTACCGTTAACGGTGGCATGTCCCTCGGGGCCTCAGTATCGGTCTCTGGGAATGGGTTGATGTCTTTTGGGTCCGACACGGTCACCTCGAATTTGCACCACGAAATCTATAATGGCAAAAATAGTCAAATCCACCCTGGAAACGAAGTATTCCCACGCTCACCCCCTTATTTTCCGCATGCGGCTTCTTAATCTGGAGCCAGCAAGGGCCCATGATCTTCCTCTTCAGCACGAGGAGTTCAAATGCGCTCGTATTCGTTCCGAAAACACGAGCGAATGTCTTCCCGGAACTCTCGGAGTCTATCACTTGTTCTGTGCGAGTTTTGTCGGCGCCATGTATTTGTTACCGGGGTGGGCCACATACCATCGAATCCGTACACAACCTTCATCCATTGGGCTTCCCCTCGCGGCACATCACACTCTCCAAACGCATACTTCCTCTTCACGAATTTCGCCTTCCATGTCTTCACTCCAGCCCTCTTCCTGTAAGTGTCGAACTCTTGGTAGACGTCCGTAGCCTGCGGCACGGTGTCCGTCTCGTACTCGTCCCCGTCTTCGTCAATTTCCACGCACCGCTCGCGGGGGAGGACATAGAGGTTACGTTGGAGGTTCTCGACGGTGACGCAACAGGAGATCCACATGCCAGAACCTTTGTCCTTCAGTTTCCCAATGAAGTGTACCTTTCCGTCGTGCTCAAGGTAATCGAGCCAGAAGAATCGAAGCGAGCCGTCTGGCTCAATAGCAGAGATCCTGTCTTGGGTTGTGGAAGCGAATGCGGAGGGACCGGTTCCAAGTGCGTCATCCTTGGCCACACTCAGGGAGTCATAATAGGACATCCAGCTAAGATCTTCAGTTTTCTTCTTTTCGGAGTGGGCGGGTGGAGGGAGGGCGTTTATCGGCTTTTTCAAGTCGACTTCAGTTGGTTCAACTTTTGGATTTACCGCCAAAGCGGCAGGTTTAAATTCGTCCAGCTGGTCAAATACAGCAGGGTCCAATCCGTCCAAAGAACTTTCGCCAAAGTCGTAATCATCCACCTCTGCGTCCTCGGGGCCGCTTGAACGAACGTCGAGGTTCGTGAGGCCCACAAGGGCTGGCTTGATCGCTGGGTCGGTCCTCGGCTTCTTCTTAGGGCTCATGAACTCGTCACCAGAGGGTCCCGCGTCGTCATGAAAACCGTCGGAGTAAGCACCGTCGTATGCGTCAACAGGGGAAGAGGAGCGGTGGTCGCTTGATCGGTACTTCGGTGGGGGCGATGGTTTACGTTTGCGGGACCTGAAAGGGTTGGATGGGATGGCCGTTATGGTGTTCATATCGCCAAGGAGGGTGTTCATGAAATCCGATTCCTGGTCTTCGGTCTTCGCCGGACGGTATGAAGTGATCGAAGCTGGTACCACCGCTGGTGGGGGGGCTTTGGGCTTTCCGCGAGGTTTATCATCCTTCGCGAGCTTTTTCTTCGCTGGTTGGGCGTTGCATGGTCTCGGTAAATGAGAATAACGGGAGAGGAACGGGGGTACACACATCTGGCGGACCGGTAGTCATCTTCGTCAGAGTCAGCCGCCTTGTTCTGTTCGTCCCAGTCATCCATTCCGTTATCGTTGTACCCATCAACGCCATCATCCACGACAAAATCGTCCTTGGCGAGTCGACCCTTCACGATGCGCTTGTACTGTTCCTCGGACACTTCATCGTAAAGGTCAGTGTCTTCCTCTTGGACCCAAGATCTGCCGCCACCCTCGCGAGCACGCTTCAGCTCCGCGAGCCTATCGATTTTGGCCTTTTTTTCGCGTTTGGCGCGGTCAGCCATAGTTGCCGGTAGTCTCGGCTGGGTGAGGGATATGGATCAGCGTGTCGCTACCTGGTGAGTCGTTGTTAGTGTGACCTGTCACGTGCCAGTTACGTCGCGTGGCGGTGGCTGGTGGGTTTCCTCGGCTCTCCTTCCTTTTGCCAAGCGGCCGCTATCAGTGATGAAAGATTGTGCGGTGGATGAGCCCTGAAGGCGTTTGGATCTCCCAACTTCCCATGGTCTTCCTGATTGCCGTCAAGGCCCCGCGTGCTTCTTCGTCCCGGGTCTGGCAGTTAAGCGGTCCTCGAGCCTGCCGCATACACGTGAACCATACTAGGGTCTCATGGACGCACTGACTGTGTTGCTGCCTGGCAGTTCATCTGGCGTTTTTCTTACTCCTACTGGGCGGCGGATTCCTTTCTGGCCTACACAATGAGCCAATTACCCGATCCAGTCCAGTGGTCGGGTGTTCCACACCGAATTTTTGACTATGGACTTGGCGTGTTGGTCGGATATCTGATGCGCGATCGCTCGCATGTGGGCGAGATCCATTCATCGATAACCCTCCCCCCCGTTCTGGAACCTATAAAGGCCCACCGGTGCTCAGCCGACGCCTCCCCCCATTGGAGCTCCCTCCTTTCCGTCACCCTCCGTCCAGCGTATCCGTGTGCGCTCAGCAGCGACATCAATCAATGTCAGAGAAACGACGTTCAGGCAGTATCGACAAGAGCTCCGGCTCCGATATGGGTGAAAAGGGTCCCCACCAGGATATCGTGAGTGTGATCACTCCACCCTCTCCACCACTCTCTTATGCCGTTCGTAGGATGCCCTGGCCGAAGAGATGCAGGCCCTTGGGCCGGATATCTTGGAGGCTACCGCCCATGCCAGGACGATGACCCCAGAGGAGATCGAGGAAACGATCGACTATCTCCTCAACGAGGTACTTTTGCCCTCAGTCATCACCGCGGACCTTCTGCTCACGTTTTGGATTTGTTTTAGCACGGGAAAGATCCTGTTAGTAATCGCCTGACCCTCTGCGGGCTCCCGAAAATGAACCTCATTTTTTTCCCTTAGATTTTCCCTCCTCGCGTCATCGAAGCTGCTAAGCGCTACCGTTTCGATGAGGAGTTGAGGAACGACCCGGTCGAGTACCAGAGGCTCTATGAAGAGCTCAAAGTCGAGGCTGCCCTTCTGGTGATCGTGCGTATTCCCTTTCTTCCGGCTCGGTTCCGGGCCTTACCGTTATTTCGCTAGAACTCTCCGTACGCCGAGGTTCGTGCTGTGGTCGATAACCACGATGACCCCGAAATGCCTGCGAGCACCTTCCGCGCTTGGTTTATTGGAACGATCTTCGTTGCAGCCGGGTATGTCGATCACCATTGCATGCTTTGAATCCTGCCGAACGCTCGGCATTCCGGCACGCATTCACTGATCAACTGCTTCAGAGGGTTTATCAACCAGTTCTTCAGCATTCGTCAACCCGGCATTACGGTCACAGCAAACGTCGCCCAGTTGCTTGCCTTCCCTGCTGGAAAACTCTTGGAGGCAATTCTCCCAACCACGCAGTTCACCACATTCGGACGCACTTGGAGTCTCAACCCCGGGAAGTTCAATCTCAAGGAGCACATGGTAATCACTATTATGGCAAACGTTGGATTCTCGACCCCATACACCGGCTATGTACGTCTCAGTATTCCTCCGATGTAGTCCAGCGCGTGACCAGATGTCTACAGATCATCTGGGTTCAGTATCTCCCACTTTACTTCAACCAGGCGTACGCTTCCAAGTTCGGATACCAGAGTGCGTAACCCTGGCCCATATTGCAATCCATAACTGACCACAATTTTAGTTACCGTGGCCCTTTCCACGAACTTCATCGGTTACGGTCTTGCCGGTCTAACTCGCAGATTCCTCGTCTACCCATCCCAGGCTGTCTGGCCCGCCAACTTGGCGACTATTGCCCTCAACCGCGCCTTCCACACCGAGTCCAACAACACAGCCAACGGCTGGTCAGTCTCCAGGATGAGGTGGTTCATGTACTGTTTCACCGGCATGTTCATCTACTTCTGGTTCCCCAACTACATCATCCAAGCGATGTCGTACTTCAACTGGACCACCTGGATCTCCCCGACCAACGTCAAGCTTGCCGCGGTCTCTGGTAGCGTGACCGGCCTAGGACTCAACCCCCTCCCCACCTTCGATTGGAATCAACTCGTTGCAATCGCTGACCCCCTTATCAACCCCTTCTTCGTAAGCACCGTTTTCCCCTTGCACGATCGCACATACTTATATGGTTCCTCAACAGAGTATTATGAATGTAAGCTTCCGCTTCTAAAAAACCAACGGATCAGTATTGCTGAACCACTACTCTCTTGTTCTGTTTAGATCTTTATCGGCGCTCTCTTCACCTTCCCAATCATTGCTGCTATCTGGTTCACCAACACCTGGTACACTGGCCACCTTCCCATCAACTCCAACCGCGTGTTCGACAACACTGGCAAACGTTACAAAGTTGCGTTGACTGTCAACGACAAGACCTTATTCAACGAGGCTGGTTATAAGGCCTATTCTCCAGTCTAGTACGTTTCCCTCTCGGTTTTCGATCGGACTTCGTTGAAGTTGTGTTCCCAGTTTGTCCGCCGCGAACTCCTTCATCTACGGCGCCTTCTTTGGAGTCTACACTTCCACTATTACTCACGCCGCTTTGTACCACCGTCGCGAGATCGTTTCCGGCTTCAAGAACTTGATCGCTCGTAAATCAGCCTTCGCCGACTCCAGGGACGTCCACACTCGCTTGATGAGGTCGTACAAAGAAGTTCCTGAGTGGGTCTACCTCATCGTCTTATGCACCTCCATCGCTATTGGTGCCGCCAGTATCGCCGTTTTCCCCACCAGCACCTCCCCCGCTGTCGTGTTGTACGGTGTCTTCCTTGCCATGATCTTCTGTATTCCTTGCGGTATTATTATGGCCATTACCAACGTGGAAGTCACCCTCAACGTTGTTGCCGAGTTGTTCGGCGGTCTCTGGTTCCCCGGTAACGCCACCGCCATGAACTACTTCAAGGCCTATGGATACGTCACCACCTCACATACCCTTCATTTCGCCCAGGACCTCAAACTCGCCCATTACATTCACATTCCACCTTGGGTCACCTTTAATTGCCAGATGTTCGCTACCTTTGTTTCCACCTTCGTCTGCACAGCTATCCTCAACTACCAGATGACGAAGATCCCCGATGTTTGTACACCAGGCCAGAAGGATCACTTTACCTGCCCTGGTGTCAACACCTTCTTCACCGCTTCCGTCCTCTGGGGTACCCTTGGGCCCAAGAAGATGTTCGGTGCTGGTGCCATCTATAACGGACTCCTTTGGTGTTTCCTTATCGGCGCTCTCCTCCCGGTTCCGTTTTACTACCTCAGCAGGAAGTGGAAGGTTCTCAATTACTTCCACGCCCCCGTCTTCTTGTACGGAGGCCTTATTTGGGCTCCATACAATCTGTCAAACATCTGGCCCGCCGTCCCTGTCGCTTGGTTATTCAACTATTACATCAAGAAGCGATACCTCGGCTGGTGGTCAAAGTACAACTAGTACGTGTCCTCTCCCCTCTCGTTTGACCCGAATTTTCTAACCACTCGCTTCCTTCCAGCATCACTACCTCCGCGTTCTCTTGTGCTATTGCCATTTCCGCTCTCGTGACGTTCTTCGCCTTGCAACAACAAGGTATCGAGATCAAGTGGAGCGGAAACACCCGATCGTACGACGGGTGCGACGGAACCGGGTGTGTTCTCCACCCCGTCCCCAAAGGAACTCACTTCGGTCCAGGGCCTGGAGAGTTCTGAGATCTCGTTGGCGATCAATATCAGAGTTCTATAGTTCCATTCCTAGTCGCTCTGTGTTTTGTGGGTTTCACCGTTTTGTAGTTCTGTGGGTCCGGTTACTACTCGCTGGTACCGGTTGCCTGTTGTAATTCTTCCTTACGGGATGTGTCTGTAGCGTTCGTGCGTAAAATCTCGTATCCGACAATAATCATCAAACGTCCATCATGTCATCCTCCCTGTCCAGTTTACACTTCGCTTCTCGTGATATCCTCGGGGGTGACGAAGAGGAGAGAAGTGCGATGGCAAAGCTCGCCCCAAAAAACTGGTAGCTAGCGATTTATCAGAAACGGTGCCCTACACGGCGGAAAATGTAAAGTTTGCAGCACGCGGTCTACTTCGGCTCGGTTTGCATTTTTCCAACACATCGAGGAGTAGGTATGGTGCGCTTCCTGGGCCGAGCAACAGTTTGCCAACCCTCTGCCTGAGGCCGAACATTTTATAATAACGGGAGCGCATTGTACACAATTGCATAAGACGTGACTCTGGAGTTTCCTTCCTAACGCTTTCCGTGCATAAAAACCAACAACCGTCGTGCTGGGAAATTTTAGAACGATCCCCATGACGCTTCGCCTGAATCGCACAAGGATTGAGCTCTGACGAGTGTCACCCCCTCCCCAATCAACGGTGAAAAATGGCGTGGAAATAGCTACGAATAGTCCAGGAGGTCTGCGGTGGCTGCACACTACCTGGGCCGGAGATTTGATCCCGAATCTGCAGTGTCGCCTTCGCCGCACGACAGAGGTGAGCGAGTGAACCACCACCCACGATCAGCCGCGCCTCGGTGCCTCCGGCCCCACTGGCAAGGAAACCTCGAGACGTTGAGGAAATCATCTGCAGTCCTCGATCGTGTGCGAGTGTTTGAAGCAACGTGCCCGACAACGTTGTTAAAACCGATCGCATTGTTACATTGAGTGAGACGAAAGCAATAAAGTACCCGTAAGAGATTCGACCCGCGAGATTTTGGCGGCTAGACCGCACAATCACCGGACCTGAAATCAGTGACAGGGGGAGCTGAACCATGAGAGGTGTCTTGTAAAACTGCGGGCGTCACACGCTCCGCGGAATCGCCCTGAACGAACCTGTGAACGTTTGAACCCTTGATCAGAACCGCCTCCCTCTCAAACTATGAACTCACTGTTGAAGCACCATCTTGGCCACAGCCAAGTACGTCACGGGGGTGTGGGGTGGATTATACAGGGAGATGTACGGAATCCATCCTTGACCGGCGCTCCACTTGTATATCGCTTCGCCTGTTCCAACTTGGGCAATGTGACCCCTGACATTCAGCACCAGTTTGCAGTCCTCTAACCCCTTCTCCCTCCTCTCCCAATCGGAGGGGACGGGTTTCGACCTCAACTCCTCGAAGGTTTTAAGTGCCGCGCTACGCAGGGTTTCCTCAAATAGTTCCTTCCGCTCAAATAGTTCCTTCCGCTCAGGCTGAACCCTCCATTGGGAGAGAAGAACCATGATATCCGCCACCAGGTAGATCGATTTCCATAGCGTCCGCGGGTTTTCATGACGTTTAAAGTTGTTCCCATGGAGAAAGTTGTTCCCATGGACGACGGCCTCTCTCAACCGCTCGAAGATTCTCTCCCACCCCCCTTCCCCAATGTCTTGTGGGGCAAAGCTTAGAACGATCACCGCGAGGATGTTCGTATCCAGGGCTCTGCCGATCTCGATTCCCTCCGCGTTATGATCAGTCACGAGCAAGTTGGCCACCTTCGGAATGTCCCAGGTCCTCTCTCCAATTTGGTATGTGAGTTTGATGGCGAGTGAGTATAGATATGGTAGTCCGTGGCCCGGGTGTTGAGACACAATCTTGAAGACTTCAGAGGTGAGCCACGAGCGGGGGGAAACAACTTCTCCCATCCGGCGACCAAGAATCCGTTGCCAAGCTAGCAGGCCGCTCACCGCTAATACCGCTTCCAGGGCGGCTGCGTTCGCGTCAAGGAACCTCTTTATGCAATATGGGTCTGTCTTGATAAACTCAGGTAACCCGGCGTAAAGGTCACTAAGGCGCTCCAGAGGGCGGTGTTGCCCAAAGGTCACGGGCCGTGGTCCGTAGGCGATTGCACTGAACAGAGCGCCTAACACCTTCCCACCATCCCAATTGTTTCCTCCAGCATATCCACTCCAGGACTCGGCGGATTTGAGGAGGGCACGGACGACCGATGGTCCGTCCTCGAACGCCTCGGGGTCGCTTCTCTGCGTCACAACTACAAAAAAGCAAAGGGCATGGTGGAGTCTGATGGTGTCCGGATCCAGTCGTTTATCGAGCTCCTCCAGGCAGTCCACGACGAGCGATTTGATGGTGGTTGGGACACTGGATTTCCCGAGGGAGTTGTAGAATGTGGCGAACAGACACTGCAGGTATCCCGATAGAGCCTTGTCCAGATCCAGATCGGGTGAGTGGTGATTCCAGTCCCAGATGCTAAAATCTGGTATTAAGTCGTGGTCAAATTCCTTGCGGTCGGAACGCCTGAGCGTCGCTGCGTGAAGTCCGCGAACAATCCTCTTGAGCTCGAGTAGAGGCGCCTCCGTCGCCTCCATCGCCTCTATATTCGAGTCGAGTTGCTCGACGACGCTGCGGATGGCTATCGATGGACAAAGCCACAGCGCCGAAGACGTTCTCTTCCAATAATTTTCCTCTCGGCCTGTCGCTGAGGATAGGCGTTTGCCGTGGGTACCGGAGTCTTCATCGGAGGCAGTAAGGTGGAAGTGAGCGAACAGCTTCTCTGGATTCCTGGTGTTCCGGAAGGTGACCCCCTGACTGTGTTCCCCGTCCCCAAATACTCGGTCCATCTCCCCAGCCAGAACTGCTGTACAGTGGTCGAATATGGGCTGCTCTTTTTCACTGATACGATCATCCTCCAAGACGGAGGATAGGGATAAGACGAGGAGTCTAACGATGGCGCGGTCCAGAGGTCCCCCGGAGTTATCCAGTTTTTTAAACTCCCCGAGGATTTCCATAACTTCGTCTTGACTCAATGGGGTATTCATCAGCCAGTACAATGCGCGTAGCTGAATTCCCTTGTCCCGATCCGAGGGTCCGACCTTCAGGTTCTTGAGTTCGTCGAACGGATTTTGACCTGACCCGACTGTAGGGACTATAGGGAGTAGAGCAATGGTTTTCCATGAGGTGTAGATGCATTGCTTGACTATTGTGTATACGCGCTTGGGGAAGGCGGTTGAACGGCGCGTCTCGGGAGGGGGAGGGGGGGGGATCCTGCGCGAATCCCCGAAAGGAAGAAGCTTCACAATCCACTGGAAGAGGGGAGGAGCGCGAATGGAACGGCCAAGCTCGGCGGTGCGTCCGATCCAGTTAGCGGCGGGCTTGATGAGGTGCGAGGCAGAAGTGTAGAAGGGAGCTTCCGTGAAAATGGGAAGCAAGGTAACCACCACATAGCTCGATGCAATGACCAAACCAGGCACCCCGACAATGAGTCCGAGTTGGTTGTTCACATCTCGCAACCGCAGCCAGAGGCCCGCGAGGAATAAGAAGAGGGAGAGATGGAGGAAGAAGGGGATTGCCGCCACAACGAGGTCCATTCTCCAACGCCTCATAGCCTCGAATTTCCGCTGCCTCTTCTCTGCCATCTCCTCATAGTCTTCCGCCTGAACGCCGTCTGTGAGGAAGGCGCACCACTCCAGACATAGCATGGCCCAAGTAGTGGCAGCCAGGCTCGACATGATACTCAGGAACCAGAGGCTGCTCACTGTCAGAGTGGACGATGGTGGGTCTGGTGAAGGCGTTTGGGCAGCCGAGGTTGTGTTTGCGGCAGACTGTTGGACGAGAATACGGAGAAGTGTCGTCGCAGTGCTTTCGTCAAGATCTGACATCACATCGAGAACGAATGCGGTGACAATCGCAGTGAACAAGGCAGCCTTGATAAAGTCAGGACCAAAACGCTACCTCTGGTAAGGTAAACTCACAAAAATGAGGAGATTATTCATGTTTGTTTTCCACTTTTCCATCTTTCGCTGGTCATATTTTTCCGCGGCCCCCACGTACTTCTGCCATATGGACTGAGGCTGAGCGGCGATCGTGTCTGGCAGAGAAGAAATACGTGTCAGAAGTCGACCTTCCGAACTAGGGGAAGTAAATTACCCAGTTTTTTGGGACGAGCACTCTCGTTATTCTTGCACGCGCGCAGGTTAGAGGCCGGCGATCTCGATGGGTTGGGGGTATCGGTTCCTGTTGGGAGGATGTCAGCACATCACCAGTGAGGAAAGGGGACGAAGGGACCTTCTGGGGAGACCACCCCGACTTTGACAGAGGAATACGACATAGCTGAGGCAATGTGCGAGCTAGGGTCTGCATGATATACCTTGCTGCCGCGCGTAGAATCACTAGTGTGAGAAATCCAGATATGAGTGAGCGCACTGCCGGGCCACAGGACCCAGATCTCGGTGGTACTTGTTTGAATGGATTGCCTGTGTATCCTGGAGTAGTCCCACTTGAGCAAAGCGTGTCACGTCGTCCGCCACACATCCCGGACTTCGGGGCGGCCTCGTTCCTTTCTTTAAAATTGGAGTTTTGACGCCGCCAACGCCCCAGCGTCCGATTACTGAGATATAAATAACCCCCCCCCCCCCCAGCTTATCCTATCTACTCCCAGAGAAACTAGTAAAAAGATGGAAGGGGTGCCTGAAGGACGAAGACAACCTTCCAGCCGTATTTCTTCGATGCACCCCCCAGGACGCAACCGGTGAAGCTTGAAGCTTGAGGCGTGAGCCGATCCGGGAAGAGGAGTCCCACACAAGTCGCGTTGCGACGAGTGTATAAACGCGTTCCTTCCCGGTGTCCATAAAGCAGGGTGAAATCCCCGGCAACTCCCATACCCCCGTTCCCTTGGTTATTGAAACCCGCGAGCTGTGGTACTGGCATGGATTACATGCATTCGTAATTGTGGATACAGTTCCCGAGGACACCGGAGGTGCCAGGACCGAAGCAGTGGTGGCGGTTGCTGAAAATGATGGCAAGCGCGCGTGGAGCCGGACGACCCTGCATTAACTGCGATTGCGTGACCTCCGGTGGGTTTAGCGACCAAGTAGAACCGTGGCTGACCCAAGTGGATCACCAGTGAGAAACTCGCGCTGAAGTCCAGTCTCAAATTCAGAGGGAGGGAGGTATCGGAGGGGGGGAAGATAACTTTGAATTGAGGCTCCAATGGGGCTGATACCTCGCGTTTTGGTGTGCTTGTCTTATTGTCTTGGGTCGAGATTTAGACTTCGAAGCCCCGAGACCCAAGTACGGCGGCAACGCGCCCCTAATCCTATCTTGGAGCCCGTCCAGGACCAGGTGCATTTAGATTTAGCCCGAGCCCCAATCTCACAAGGGTTGAAGAATATCAGTGACCTTCCTTTGAATTGGGTGTGATATCATACGTACTGTACACAGCGTCCGTACCCCTGGGCCGCATCGGTCGATTCCTTTGTCCCGGAATCCGCCAACGAAATTACAGCTTCGCTCGAATTAATTCGCCTCCATGCACTCCCAGCCCATGGGAGCTGGACGGGCTGGTCCGGGTCGCCGACCAGTCATGGTCGGGGATGGAAAGGTGGGGACCCGGGTGCAAGGTGCGGTCAGAGATAGGATCCCAGTCATTAGGTTTTACCGTCGCCCTTGTGGAACCGGCTCCGAACTCGAGCAGAGAAGGGTACTTATGGACGCCAAATCGAAAGACACACGCCAATGACAGATTTCTGGGTATATCAAGCCCACAAACGTCCACCTAGTATGTACTGGGCAACACTGAGCCGAGTCTAAAGAGAGAAATCAAAGTATGGTGCTTAGATCAAAGTGGAGAGGCCCCACGCCCCGGACGATGTGAGGAACGTTGAGTAGTACTGGCCGCCGGGTTCCTCCGAGACCGGAGATATGTCGTTTTCCTACGCCAGAAGCTTTTCCAGCTCCCTGGATCGATGCACTGAAAGCATGGTGAGCCAGGTGGCAACCGGGGTGAAGGCACACTTACTGCTGAGTAAGGTGTCGCATCCACCACGAACTCGCCGTTGGGGAGTGGTTGGCCACTCGCTGTACCGTAGTGAGGATATGCAAAGAGGCGAGGGTAAATATACGCACAAGGCCTTCTTCACATCGTTCCTCAGCGTAGGATCATCGAATGACTCGAACTTCTTGGGTGAGACACTGTGAAGCTCCAGAATCTGGACTGCAGTGTGCGAGAAACCGCACTGAGGCATGGAAGGGTTGCCTTTCATAAATAATACCACGGGCTAGGACTTGACGATCGCCTCGAGTTGGAGCCTCGCTTCCTGGGTCAGCCATCGGCGTGTGGTGGGAAAGTCTTGGATTCGTTGGACGGCTCGCGTGAGCTACGAATGTGCGCCAACATAATATACAGCGATTTCGAGTCCGCACTTCACTCGCCGATGAGTTGGCGAGGTTCCGGAGCATTTTGGAAGGGACGTGACGAAAGTAGAATACTGGTTCTCGGGGTTGGGACGGAAGAAACAGGTAACGGAGTCAGTCACGTGTCGGACCCCAGCGGATTGAAGTGCGGGGTAACCTGCTGCCAGTTCGATTGCCCACCGGACCACGAAGCCAATATCAGAGTCGAATACATTCTGGTCTGCCCCACGGATGGACCCAAACATTGGTGGGAGATGCCTGGAGGATGGGACGAGCACGTCAGGGAAGCCTTTTGTATAAGGCGTACTCAATTATCAGCATGAGTAGAGAGCCTGATACGAGCTGGCTCGTTTCAGCGATCCTGTGAAGAGGGCGAGGCTTGATTGAAGCCCCGGCAGAGTCCCGGTGAGGGCCAGTATTTATCTGGTGATCGAGTGGGCCACCCTTGACTCGAATCGCTGTGCGCGAACTTTGTCTCATTCGTTCCTACTAAGGTTCCGGAGTTGTCCCCCACACCTTCCCCTGCATTTGCAACACCTGGACAGTCTAACGAAGCTTTGTACGGATTCCTGGGGGCCATGGACTCAGCAAAAAGGAGGCGGAAGGGCCTCAGCAAGCTCGAGACCGGTCGCCCCCCGTCGCGCTGCCCCGTATTCCCTCGGTATGGCTACCAAATACCACGGTTCCCCAAAGTGACAAATTGTAGAGCATGTAATCGATGTCGGGCCCCACACACAAATACAAAATCCTAGAAAGCAGCTGTAGCGTCCGCAGCTCATGTTCCTCCGTGCTCAAAATTGCCCAGGTCTCTCGTTCGCGGCGACTAAACGCCACCTGCGCTGGAGATCTGATCCCCAATTCAGTCTGAGTCGCCACGCGAACACCAGAGCGTCACGCGCCGACACAGGAAGGACGAACGCCTGTCGCCCAGGGTGGGAGAACATCAAAGTCCAATGGATCGACCAACAAAGCCCCCAGAATGCCGAACTCACGCTGGGCGGGTCCACAAGTTCCAGGCTCCGGGGATGCGGTTCCGACCGCGTCGCGGCTTCGGGAAGAGAGGACGGTGCAGGATACAGTCGGATATGGTACCCAGTGCTATGCCCGGCCGTCACGCATGTGAAGCTGACCAGAAGCTCCGGTGGGGAGGGGGGGGACGGTCCTTGCGCGCATCGTGTCGAAAGATCTCCGATGATTGCCAGTCGTCAATTACTGGGTGCGTCTCGCCCGCAAGGGTCAACTTGGTATGTATTGAGTGACACAGAGCCGGGTCTAAAGAACGAAATTAAAGTATAGTGCGCAAGCCAAAGCCGGGCAGAGAACTCACGTCCCAGACGACGTGAGGAATGATTGGTTCTTACTGGCCGGTGGGTTCCTCCCGGACTGGGGGGATGATGTTTTCCTTCACCAAAAGCTTTTCCAGCTCTCCAGATTGATGCACTAAAAACAGCATGAGCGCGGCGGGGAGTAAGGTGATGGTGTACCACTCACTGCTTAGTAAGATGTCGCATCCACCAACGAACTCGCCGTTCACGTAAATCTGGGGAATGGTAGGCCACTCACTGCACTGTAGTGAGGATACGCAAGGGATCAAAGGTAGAGATACGCACG